>Ga0307513_10000532_pt1 | contig 54502 bp, 54 predicted proteins | sample 15_EM_MG_FD_202174 | JGI IMG/M metagenome (GOLD analysis project Ga0307513, IMG submission 202174) | Populus trichocarpa ectomycorrhiza microbial communities from riparian zone in the Pacific Northwest, United States - 15_EM | ecosystem: Host-associated > Plants > Roots > Unclassified | place... | reverse complement strand
ATGAAATACCTAGCTGGCGCAGTGGTTAACACTCCTGTCGCAATTAGCGGGAGCCCAGGAGTTCAATCCATGCTGACAATCAGTTATTATTGAACGATCCGTCATGTAGGGCAGGAGAATTAAAAAACATCCTGCCCTATGGGGACTGGGAGATTGAAGAACTTAGCCCTCATCAATAGGGCTATGGGGTTTATCAATCCTGCTACGAGGAGGTAGAATCCGACTCTAGACCTTGAAGGTTGGCGATCGGCGGGTAGCAGAAGCGAATGGGATGGGGGTTGGCAAAGAAAGAAATCAGAAAAAAAAAGAAGGAAAAAGAAGGAAAAAAAGTAAGAATTGAAAATAAAATAAATAAATAATAATAATTGCTTCTTTTACCTTGGGAAGGCAGCTGTTGCCTGTTTATTGCCTTGTGTACATAGCTTTTTTTCTTAGTAAAGCGAGGTAGTACTAGTGTTCAGGTACTTTGGGACAGAGGGGGAGATTCATGATACACGGGCGGCTATCTGGGCACAGTACTGAAGCGTTAGGGGGTGGATAGTGGGGGAAATCTGGGCTTGCGGGAGAGGGCGCCATAGGATCTCAAACAATTGAACTGTGTGCTAGGTAACGTAGCCTGAGATTTCCTTCTCGGGGGAGGGGCGAAAAATATAGTAAAAGGCGGGTTGTTCGGCTCTCCTGAAAGACATAAGGGCCAATCTTTTTTGATATTTCATGAGGTATTTACAGTAGCTGGCGTAGTAGTTAACATGACAAGAACCAATTAACCCCTGTCGCAATTAGTGGGGAGCCCAGGAGTTCATTTCACGCTTGCAATGAGTTATTATTGAACGATCCGTCATCTAGGGAAGGATAATTTAGGAATCCTGCCCTGTGGGGACTGGGAGATTAGAGAACCTGGCTTTCATTAATAGGGCTATGTGACTCATCAATCTTGCTGTGGTACGAGGTGGTAGAATTCGACTCTAAGCCTTCGGGTTGGCGATCTGCGGGGTAACAGAAGAGAATGAAAATAAATATTCTTTTTACTTCCTTTGCTTTGGAGGAGCTGTCACTGGTCCTGAAAGCTATATGTTTTAGCCATTTTCCCTGTAGCAAGCTATGCTCTCCTATTTATTGCCCTGTAGATGTGTTTTTCTTTCTGGCAAGGCGAAGCATAGATAGTGCGTAGTGAAAAACATAGGACGGCAGACGCTAGACAGGCACAGCCAGGATAGATACACGATGTTGAAATGAGATCCTCGACGTACTATACTAACTTGGTGCAACTGTATCTGATTGCAGTAATAGATAATTAGATTGCACTTCTCAAGCTCAGGGCATAGTGCATAAATAGGACCGGAGCAGTATTGGGGTAAATTAGCGATCGGCCTAAGTCGGGAGGCTATTGATTTTACACAATAGGCGTAGTAAAACGCTTTTCTGGTCTAGTTGGTGCTGTAAGAGCAGCATAACAGGATGGCAGCTCACTCATCATGTGACTGAGTTTCATCGGTTACTCAGTATTCCCCTCTCATCCTTTATTTGCCTGACTTTTTCGGTGGTGGGTATTATTATATTTCTATCTCAAAGAATTTTAAAATTTCGTTACTGGGCCCGCCTTCTAAGCACAATAGGCGTGACACCGTCACCCGCGACCTGCCCCCTATCACGGGGCGCCACTGACTAGAGCTCGCTAACGTGGATTGTATTCTACGGGGTTTCTCATGTATCTCTCGCCTGACCCAGTAGTTCCCATCGATGTTTCAGATCTCGCCAAGGTTTGCGTGTCTGCGTAGAACGACCTCTACAAGAGCGCAGACTTCCATCCGATACTACGCTGATAGGGGATCTTCGGACTGCCGGGTGAACTCTATCGTAATAAAGATGGAATTTCCTAACTTTCGAGTGATGGGTTGTGATGCCATAGGGGGAGAGGGAAGGATGGATTGAAGGGGTGATTGAAGGGTCCTGTATGGAAACGGCTTTGGCTCGGTTACAGAACTCCCAAGATTGATCGTCTGCCGGAGTGCTATTGGCAAACGGGTAGGTGGACGACTGATTGGTTGCTTCTTGGTACGGGCTGCTTGTAATGGACATGAGGAAGCGGTGGAAATTTTACTCGAGCCGGGAGAGGTTAATCCCGACAAGCCAGATAAGAGGGGTAGAACACCGCTCTCGTATGCTGCTAGCTCTGGACATGAGGGAGTGGTGAAAGCACTACTGGGACGAGAAGAGATTAACCCTGACAAGCCAGATAGTGACGGAAAAACGCCGCTCTCGCATGCCGCTTCGTTTGGACAAGAGGGAGTGGTGAAAATTATACTCGGGTGGGAAGAGGTTAATCCCGGCGAGCCAGATAATTCCGGCCAAACACCGCTCTCGTATGCCGCCCGGAATGGGCATGAGGGAGTGGTGAAAATACTACTCGGACGGAAAGAGGCTAGCGCCGACGAGCCAGGTAATGACGGTCAAACACCGCTCTCGTATGCTGCTTGGAACGGGCATGAGGGAGTAGTGAAAACACTACTCGGGCGGCGAGAGGTCAGCGCTGACAGGCTAGATAATGACGGCCAAACACCGCTCCTGTATGCCGCTTGGAATCGGCATGAGGGAGTGGTGAGAATACTACTCAGACAGGAAGAGGTCAATGCCGACAAGCCAGATAAATTCCGCCGAACGCCACTCTACTTCGCTTCTGAGCGTCGCCATGGGGGGTGGTAGCGCTGCTATAGTCTCGCAAAGCTGTAGCCCCCAGTACGATTTAAGGCCTAAGAGACCCCACCTCATGCAAATGATCATTACCCCTCCCCTTTCTCTCATGTTACTTCTGGCAATTGCCCTTGGACACGGCTCTTTGTAGATGGGGGAAATCCTATGGGATAGGGATGCACGCATGTCACCACACCCACGTGACCTCAGAGATTATCTGACACAGTCGAGTGAGTATTTATGAGTTTCTGTTTACAAAGTTTGGTAGATCTTAGTTCGTGGGGGAAGGAGTTCAATTGTTGCGAGAAGTTCAAGCCTATACCTTGCAATTTCATCCTCCCTTTTGATATTTCTCGCGCTGTAAATCCTTGCCTGTTTCTTTTTTTTCATGCGCATTTTTTCCCCCCTGCATGATAGATAAATTATGTATAGAGTTTTGTTTAGATAGAGGATAAGTAGTGTAAGATAGCACAAGCCTTCTTAGGGGACACCGTTAATGACTATATATGGACCGTATCTCAGATAGAAGACTTGTCACCATAAATGATGCGACTTCACGAATACTCGTACTACGATAACATACTTGGCATGTAACTTTACCTGCCACGCACCCCCGCTATAGGCATATTAGTACAGATTGTAGGAGGAGCCTAAAGCACAAGCTTTCCATGTCACTTGTTAGCTTATTACCCCCATTCATCCCGCGACCAATTTGATAGCATGGAACATGCCACCAGAGAAATCATCAAGAATATATGCAGTAGCAGGCATCCAAAGACCACAAGGCTCCCGGGAGGAGCCCCATTAGCACCGCTGAACGACCAACACTTAGCCGTACTCCCCATCGGATCGGGGGCAAACACGGGGCGGTGCGCCAAAAGCCTACACAGCAATGGGCAGCACCTTCCTAACCACTACTAGAGCATCTCCCAGAATAGCCAGAGGCTATCTCCTAACTCCCATACTAGAGCTATCCGCATACAGGTTGAGGAAGAGGGATCAAGGAGCCCACGGCCTGGCACAGTTCCGTACAGTAGTGAGTTAGAGAGTGTGGGAATTGGTAAGTGTAGCTATGGCAATCTACCGCTGAATTATTCCTGGCTTTATAAGAGAGGCCGTATTTCTGGGGAAGGAGGGAATGGGTGTTAATGTAGTAGTTATTACAGCTGTCGTGGAGTAATTGCTGCGGGACCCTGACCAATCTTCTCCTTTTCTCGCTCACCGGCTTTACCACTACTATCTAAAATAGTTCTAGATGGCACACGCGGATGATCATGTGAGAGGGAAGATGAATTACCTAGGGATACACAATTTTGTCTTGCTATTATTACAACTTTCCCTACAGGCATTTTCTAGATCCATTGGGTGGAAAGAGGGCATCATCCTGATCTGAGATTGATTAACTTAGTAGGCCCCAACTAGGATTCAGCATTCTGTGTTGATGGCATACATCCTCGGGCGGGGGATTGCTGGTATGATAAAAGTTGTGAATGTTGTTTCGTTCTTTTTTCCTTTCTTTTTTTTCTTTTCTTTCTTTTTTGAAAACTACGGTGACACTTCCATCATTCACACTCACTCACACTCTGTGTCATATACACTTTGTCGTGTAATAGGAGTGATGGTTCTTAGAACCGGTTGTTAAATTGGGGTGTGTGGGTTCTTGAAATGCCCTCTCTGGATATAAAGTCGGGTGTCAAAAAACTCGGGCCTTTGGCTATTTTACACCGAAAACAGCCATTTCCAGAAACTCATAGCTCGACACTGCCTACTGTAGGACTGCAATTTCAGGGATTTTTAAGAAGTATGAGGACAAATATTTCTTTCTACATCATAGTAGAAATATCAAACCTGTAGATTAATAATTCATGACTCTTTGTGCAATAGTGTGGGGAGATGGAAAAATGACTTGAGACTTTGTGTGATACAAAAAATACATGACAATTACCTTTGTTGTAGGTTGTCTTTAGTTTCTCAATTCCATAAACCTTCTATCATACCTAATATTATTTTTTCTTGAAAAATACTCTCTATCTGCTCGCTAGTTTGATTTGGCCTAAAGTGGAACTCTGGCATTTGTTGGAGGTGAATAGTTGGGAACGAGTGCTCGGTTTTGGTGTAAAATGGCTGTCAACTCGGGGTTTTTTGTCACCAAACTTTAGCGGTATAATATTTATATCATACAGGCAGTCGGTTAAGTTAGTGCGCTTAAGAAATCGGTGGAATGTGCCACATTTTGGGACACTGGTAATTCATTTCTAGTTACGGAAGGATGCTTCCTAGATCCGGTTATTTTCTTAACCAGATCTGTTGGACACAGCACCCGGCGGGCTCTGGGATAGATCTAGTTTGGCTTGTGATTCTGCCGATGCTGCAGGGTTATTGTAGATATAGTAGTTGTTTGTTAGACCCCCTTCACCGCTATGAAGCAGTAGACGACAGTGCGGTCATCTGCAACACGGGTTTTGCGCCAAGAGACCCCCACTGTTCCTCAGCGAGACCCCACCCTTCTTCAGCCTCCAGGAATACGATCCATCCACCGACCATAACCAACAACTCCTCTACAAAGTGCGGACAGCAAAAAGGCCGGAAGATGTCACAACATACCGCCAGTAATAGCACCAACTTCTCCAATAATTCAAACTCTTTTAATAATAATGTATGGAATAACTATGCGGTTGCCGATGATCGGTCTCAACTCCTAGCCTGGTTATCGCCCCTAGAACCTAAGCTACGCCACCGAGATATTCAAGAGCACCGCGTCGACAGTGTGGGGGAATGGCTCATGCAAACTGAAGAATTCAGAAGCTGGCGTGACTGCCGTGGTGGAGGTGGAGGTGGTAACGCAGTCCTATTTTGCTATGGGGCTCCAGGGGTCGGGAAGACATTTATCAGGTAACGAGAATTATTTTCGGGGGAGTGTGGGAAGAGAGTCAATGCTGACAAGCCACGATGTCAGTTCACTGGTAGTGGATAGGTTGTGCGATCAGGAAAGGGGGCAAAACACAGCCATCACGTGCTTTTACTTTGACTTCGCAGCGCGAAAGGAGCAGTCTGTGACCAATATGTTGGGCTCCTTGCTGAAACAGATTGTTGGTGGAATGGCAAAGGTTCCAGAGGAAATATCGCGGGCCTTTCAAGAGCAGAGAATGGCTATCGGTGGACGGGGACCGCGACTTCCAGATATGGTGAAGATGCTACAGACCATCATGTCCTCACTGAGCACCTTTGTATGTATTGACGCCCTGGACGAATGCGCGGCGGTGCATCGGGTCAAACTCCTTGATTCGCTGAGACAAATTCTCGAGAAGTCACCGCGCACACGGATATTCATCATTGGAAGGCCTCATATTCGGGCTGAGGTTGAAAAGCGTCTTGCTGGGCGAGTGATAAGTGTGTCTGTTTGCCCTAGCAGGGACGATATCATCGAATACATCCGTGTTAGACTGGACGAGGACGAAACCCCAGATGCGATGGACGAGAGTCTAGCAGCGGACGTTACAGCGAAGATTCCGGAAAATATGTCGGAAATGTATGCAGGCGCAAGGATACCGTGAATCTTTCCCCACACTATTTGCTAATATATATGCATCTAGGTTTCTACTGGTTTCATTAAATATGGATGCGATCTTACATGAATCAACAATCCATCGGAGGCGAGAAAGGCTCGGTAAAATGATAGACGGATTGGAGTTGGGAGATGTTTATGGTGGGACGATAGAACGGATAAGGGCGCAAAGTGGGGATAAATCGAGACTCGGGATGGCAGCATTGATGTGGGTTAGTCATGCGGAACGACCATTGAGGGCGGATGAACTCTGCCACGCCCTAGCAGTCGAGCTAGGCTCCACGGATTTCAGTGCTGGCAACATCCCTTCGATGTCGACATTGGTTGGCAGTTGTCAAGGGCTTATTACTGTGGATAAGGAGGCAGCAACTGTGCGATTGATCCACTTTACTCTCCAGGAGTATTTTTCTGCTCATCCGGATATATTCAGTAAACCTCATTCGGCGATGGCAGAAATCTGCTTGACCTACCTGAATTCTCAGCAGGTCAAAGCCCTTCCAACCGCTCCTTTGGCTGGTACAGAGAACACACCCTTTCTGGAGTATTGTTCGGTATACTGGGGGGTCCATGCGAAAAAGGAGCTCTCAGAGCGCGCAAGATCACTTGCGCTGGAGCTGCTGAAGGGACACTATGGCCAGGTCTCGACCGAATTACTTTTAACCCAAGCAAAGCATATCCAATTTTGGCGGTTTGATACTTGCTCTACGTTCAGTGGACTGCATTGCGCATCGTTCTTCGGAATTGTTGAAGTTGTAGCTGCTTTGATAGAGGCGGGGTGTTATGGTATCAACGAGCAAGATTATTATGGTTGCACACCGCTTTTATGGGCTGCCCGTAATGGACATGAGGAAGTAGTGAAACTTCTACTCGGGCGGAAAGATGTCAACGCCGATAAGCCAAATTGTGATGGCCGAACACCGCTCTCGTATGCCTCTAGCTATGGGCATGATGGGGTGGTGGAGATACTGCTTGGACGGGAAGCGGTCAGCGCCGACAATCCAGATAAGAGCGGCCAAACACCGCTCTCGTATGCCGCTAGCTCCGGACATGAAGGAGTGGTGAAAACACTACTCAGACAAGAAGAGGTTAGCGCCGACAAGCCAAATCATCATGGCCTAACACCGCTCTCGTATGCCGCTAGCTCTGGACATGAGGGAGTGGTGAAAATACTTCTCGGACGAGAAGATGTCAACGCCGACAAGATAGATAATTACGCCCGAACACCGCTGTCTTATGCCGCTAGCTCTGGACATGAGGGAGTAGTGAAAGTACTACTCGGACAGGAGGATGTCAACGCCGACAAGCCAAATCGTCTTGGCCTAACACCACTCTCGTATGCCGCTTGGTATGGACATGAGGGTGTTGTGGAAATACTTCTCAGACGGGAAGAAGTCAACGCCGACAAGCCAGATAATTTCGGCCGAACGCCGCTCTCCTACGCTACTGTGTGTGGCTATGAGAGGGTGGTAGCGCTGTTACAGTCTCGCAAAGCTGTAGCCCCTAGTACGATTTAAGGCCTACGAGACACCACCTCATACAAATGACAATCACCCCTTCCCTTTCTTGCATCTTACTTTTGGACATTGCCCTTGGGCGCGACTCTTTGTAGATGGGGGAAATCCCATGGGATGGGTATGTACATATGTCATCAGACTCACCCGAACCTCCTCAGCGGTTATCTGACACAGTCGAGTGAGTATTTATGAGTTTCTGTTTACAAAGTTTGGTAGATCTTAGTTCGTGGGGGAAGGAGTTCGATTGTTGCGAGAAGTTCCTGCCTATACCTTGCAGTTTTCGTCCTCCCTTTTGATATTTCCCTCGCTGTAAATTCTTGCCTGTCTCTTTTTTTTCTTGAGCAGTTTTTTTCCTCCTTTCCCTCACCTCTCCCCTCCACTATAGATAGATTGTAGATAGTGTTTTGTTTGGACAGAGTATAAAAGGTGTAAGATAGCACAAGCCTTCTTGAGGTGACTGTTAACGACTATATAAGGGCCGTATCTTAGATAGGGGACTTGTTACCATAAATTATGCAGCTTTATGAATGCTACGATAACATATCTGGCGGATGCATGCCGCCACGCCCCCGCTGTAGATATTAGTATAGATGGTAGGGCAGCCCTAGCGCACGAGCTTTTCATGCCACTCGTCAGATTATTACTCTCACTCGTCCCGCGACCAATCTGATAGCATGAAACATATCACTAGAGAAACTACCAAGATGATACGCTGTAGCGGATATCCAGAGACCACAAGACTCCGGGCAGAAGCCCCGTTAGCAGCGCCGAATGGCCAACACCTGGCAGTGCGCCCCGCTAGTTCGGCGGCAAACGCCTCGAGGCGGTGTGCCAAAAGCCCACACAGCAATAACAGCTCGTTCCTAATCGCTACGAGAACTCGCCGAGGAATAACGAGAGGGAGCTTCCTGACTCCCATAATGGAGATGCCCGTATACAGGCCGGGGAAGAGGGATCAAGGAATCCGCGGTCCCCTACGATTCTATCTGTCAATGCGGGGGCTAGCGGGGTCGCACGGAAGTAGAAAATAGACTAAGAGAGTTCATGTGGAACTTAGGGAGGATATGAAATGTAACTTTCACCACTCGCACTTTCTTGTCTCGCTCTCACGATAGTTCACTATCACTAAAATTAAACTAATGGTAAAGGCAGGTGGGTGGGTAAAACACAAATACTAGGTCCTGATCATTGTTGGGCGGATGTGCTTGGCTTTGCTACGGGAGTGTGAAGGATTGTTCGGGAGAAATTCGGACGGAACGGATAAGTTACAGGAGAGTATTCAACAATGGATTTTACCTGCCATGGCTTTTCCTTATTATCAGTGAAGTATACGGAGGAACAAGATCATGCGGGAAGTGCAGAGAGAGGTATGGTGATCCATAGAAGGATCACGATGTGGTATTTATGCTTTACTTACACTCCTGTATCTACCGTTAGTTTGATTTTAGTTAGAGAATGAAGTTGAGAACAAGAGCGAGAGAATGAGCAAGGCGCGGGCGGTGAAACTTACGTTCCGTGTCCTTCCTCCTGAGCGTTTTAGTTCCACGTGAATTCTCTTAGTCTATCGTCTACTTCAGCAACCCTCATTTCCCACTTTGACAGTCAGTCCCCGGGTCGCACATCACTTATCTCTGTTTTTCCCCACATGTCCTTATTCCTCCATACACTTCCATGATATCAAAGGAAAGGCGTGTCGGTATAATCTACTGTTAAACAATCTCCCGGATCCGAACAATCTGCACATCTCCTCCTGAACCATTCATTCAGGCTCCCGGAACAATGCCATCCGTCCAATACCACCAGGTAGTGAATTGGAGATGTGAGGGGGTTGATGGGCATAAGTTAGCTGTGGTATTCTACCACTGAACTATTCCTCGTGTTATAAGAGAGACTAAATTTCTGGAAGGGAGGAGGAGGAGGAGGAGGAGGAGGGGTGTTAGCATAATAGTTTGTGCCCCTATCTTGGAGCAATTACTGCGGGGCCCAGGTTGATCTCCTCCAGAACTCGTGCGCTAGGTTTACCGCTGCTGCCTGGGACAGCTCTAGAGGGCACGCATGCACATGCGTGCATTAAGCTATGAGAGGGAAAGTACTGGGAATACACAGTTCCACCTTCCTACTACTGTAAATAACTTACTTTATAATACTTTTCCAGATTCGCTGGGGAAAAAACGGATTATCCTGGGATGGGATTGACTGCCCCACCTCACTTAATTAGAACTTTTAATTTTATTGACACCACATCTTGTATCTGGATTTAACATTCTGTGCTGTAGTGGTATTCAATCCCCAGAGGGAGATTACTTGTGTAGCGGGAGTTGTGAATGTTCACTTTTCTTTTTTTCGGGGGGGGGTTTTTTTTTTGAAAACTGCAGTGTGGTAAGTTATGTACTTGCATCACCCACACTCACTCACGCTTCCTGTCATATACACTTGGTCAGTCAATGGGTGCCACGGTTTTTAGAACCGGTAGCTGAATTAGAGTGTATGTATGCTGGGAAGTACCCTCTCTCTGTGTATGGCTAACCCTTGCAGCGTTGATGATGCCGAATTTCCCTGCATAGCGCTAAAGAGACACGAGTGAAATTAGCCTATTTCTTTGATTAGAAGATTCAACTTCATAGAGGTGTAATGCTATCACATGGCTCCGTATTTTTGGCTAGTAAATATCGACAAGGGCATCACCTCGCGGCTACTGGTAAAATGACTCTCGTATCAGGTTTAGTGCTCTTGTGAGTGGAAAAGATCTGCATCATAACTTGACCTGAAATGCTTTTGATATCACTCGATTGAAATTGCTAGAAATGTTTCAAGCTATTGTTTTAGTTTGAATTTTAGCGTAATGCAGGGAAATTCGGCACTATTGATTCTGCGGGGGATAAATATTTAAGTCATACCAATGGTGCGTCAGCGCGCCCAGGAAATCAGTGGAATAAGAATCAGTTTGAAACACTAGTAATTCATTTCAAGTTAAGCAAGAGTACTTTCCAGATCCTGTTATTTCTTAACCAGATCTGTTGGACACAGCGCCCTACGGACTACGAGACAGAGCCGGTTTTGGTTTGTTCTCCTGCCGGCAGTGTGGAGTATTTGTGGATGGTAGATGGTATAGACCTCCCTTCACCAGGGGCAAGTACTGATATGTGCGAGGCAAGTTTTATGCCAAGGGACCCCCGCTTTTCCTCAGCCGCTCTTCTTCAGCTTCTAGGCGATCCATCAACCGGCCATAATCAACGACTCCTCCTCTGCTGCAACAGTGCGGGCAGCAAATATCAGAAGATGTCTCAACCTACCGCCGGTAGTAGCACCAACTTCTCCAATAATTCAAACTCCTTTAATAATGTGTGGAATAACTATACGGTTGCCGATGATCGGTCTCAACTCCTAGCCTGGTTATCGCCCCTAGAGCCTAGGCTACGCCACCGAGATATTCAAGAGCACCGCATCGACAATGTGGGGGAATGGCTCATGCACACTGAAGAATTTAGAAGCTGGCATGGCTGCCATGGTGAAGGCGAAGGTGATAACGGAGTCCTATTTTGCTATGGGGCTCCAGGGGTCGGGAAGACATTTATCAGGTAACGAGAATTACTTTCGGGGGGGAGTGGGAGGGGAGACAATGCTGACAAGCCACGATGTTAGTTCACTGGTAGTGGATAGGTTGTGCGATCAGGCAAGGGGGCGAGACACAGCTGTTACGTGTTTTTACTTTGATTTCGCGGCGCGAAAAGAGCACTCTGTGACCAATATGCTGGGCTCCTTGCTGAAACAGATTGTTGGTGGAATGGCAAAGGTTCCAGGGGAAATATCGCGGGCCTTTCAAGAGCAGAGAATGGCTATCGGTGGACGGGGACTGCGACTTCCAGATATCGTCAAGATGCTACAGACCATCACGTCCTCACTGCGCACATTTGTATGCATTGACGCCCTGGATGAATGTGCGCCAGTGCATCGGGTCAAACTCCTTGATTCGCTGAGACAAATTCTCGAGAAGTCACCGCGCACACGGATATGCATTATTGGAAGACCTCATATTCGGGCTGAGGTTGAAAAGCGTCTTGCTGCACGAGTGATAAGTGTGTCTGTCGGCACTAGTAGAGACGATATCATCGAATACATCCGTGTTAGACTGGGCGAGGACGGAACTCCAGATGCGATGGACGAGAGTCTGGCAGCAGATATTATGGAGAAGATTCCGGAAAATGTGTCTGAAATGTATGTAGGGCAAGGGCACCGTGAATCTTTCCCTACCCTATTTTGCTAATAGATATATACCAGGTTTCTACTGGTTTCGTTAAATATGGACGCAATCTTGCATGAATCAACAATCCATCGGAGGCGAGAAAGGCTCAGTAGAATGACAGCCGGATTGGAGTTAGGAGATGTCTATAATTCGACTATAGAACGGATAAAGGAGCAAGATGGAGATAAGTCGAGACTCGGGATGGCAGCATTGATGTGGATTAGTCATGCAGAACGACCATTGAGGGCGGATGAACTCTGCTACGCCCTAGCAGTCGAACTAGGCTCCACATATTTCAGTGCTGGAAACATCCCTTCGGTATCGACATTGGTTGGCAGCTGTCAAGGGCTTATTACTGTGGATAAGGAGGCATCAACTGTGCGATTGATCCACTTTACTCTCCAGGAGTATTTTTCTGCTCATCCGGATATATTCAGTAAACCTCATTCGGCGATGGCAGAAATCTGCTTGACATATTTGAATTCCCAACAAGTCAAAGCCCTTTCAACCGCTCCTTCGGCTAGTATGGAGAACATGCCCTTTCTTGAGTATTGTTCGGTATACTGGGGGGCCCATGCTAAAAAAGAGCTCTCGGGCTACGCGCGATCACTTGCGCTGGAGCTATTGAAGGGTCATTATTCCCGGATACCGACCAAGTTGCTTTTAAAGCAAGTAAGGCATTTCCAATTTTGGCGTTTTGATACTTGGTCTCCGTTTAGTGGATTACACTGCGCATCGTTCTTCGGAATTTTTGGGGTTGTGGCTGCTTTGCTAGAGGCGGGGGGTCATGATATCAATGGGGAAGATTTTTCTGGTTGCACACCACTTTCGTGGGCTGCTTGTAATGGACATGAGGAAGCGGTGAAACTTCTACTCGGGTGGGGAGGGGTTAATCCCGACAAGTCAGATAAGAGGGACCGAACACCGCTCTCGTATGCCGCTAGCTCTGGACATGAGGGAGTGGTGAAAATACTACTCGAACGGGGGGAGGTCGACGCCGACAAACCAGATAATACCGGCCAAACACCGCTCTTCTATGCCGCTTGGGGTGGACGCGAGGGAGTGGTGAAAATCCTGCTTGGACGGGAAGGGGTCAACGCCGACAGGCCGGATAATGACGGTAAAACGCCGCTCTCGCACGCCGCCAGCTATGGGCATGAGGGAGTGGTAAAAATACTACTCGAACGGGAAGGGGTCAGCCCTGACAGGCCAGATAAAAACGGCCAAACGCCGTTCTCATATGCCGCTTGGCGTGGACGTGAAGGAGTGGTGAAAGTACTGCTCGGACGGGAAGAGGTCAAGGCCGACAGGCCAGATAATGGCGGCAAAACACCGCTCTCGTATGCCGCCAGCTCTGGACGTGAGGAAGTGGTAAAAATACTACTTGGACGGGAAGAGATCGACCCTAATAGGACAAATAACAACGGCCTAACACCACTTACGTATGCTGCTTGGCATGGGCATGAGGGAGTGGTGAAAATACTGCTCGGGCGGAAAGAGATCAACTCAGACAAGCCAGATGATCACGGAAAAACACCGCTCTCCTATGCCGCCTGGTCTGGACATGAGGAAGTGGTGAGAACACTACTCGGACGGGAAGAGATCAACCCGGGAAGACCAGATAACGACGGCCAAACGCCGCTCTCACTCGCTACTAAGTATGGCCGTGAGAGGGTGGTAGCGCTGCTACGGTCTCGCGAAGTGGCAACCCCCGGTGCCATTCGAGGCTCATGGTACACCACCCCATGCAAATGACCACTGCCCATTCCCTCTCCGAGTATATTACTCATGGTGAATACCCTTCAACATCACTCTATGCGTATGGGGGAAACCCCATGATATGGGAGGGCGCCTCTCATCGCAACCACCTTAAGCTCCTCTGAGATTGTTGAAACGACTGTTGTTGTATTGATAGAGAGAGAGAAAGGTGGGGGGTGACCCCGGCTATGTAACGAGAAAAGACGCAGTCACGATTTCCCCAGTTCACAGAGCCTCACTCGCTCCCGCATCACCACCACATCGCCGCCGCATTATCAGCTGACCTGCTACCGACCCGCGGGCAACCTACCAGATATGGAAGGACGCTCCGACAGAGATTATCCGACATTGTCGAGTGAGAATCTATGAATTTATACTTGGGAACTTTCTTAGACTTTTGTTCGTGGAAGTTCTATTGTTGCGAGAAGTTCTAGTATATAACTTATAGTTTTCATCCTATCGTTTAATATTTCTCTATCCGTAACTTGCCCGTGTCTTGTCTTTTTTCTTGAACAAATTTACTTCACCTTCCCCCCCCCCTTCCCTACATGATAGATAAATTGTATATAGAGTGTTATTTAGAGAGGGGATAAGCGGTGTAAGACGGCACAAGGCTTCTTGAGGCGATTGTTAACTATATAAGGACCGTATCTCAGACAAGAGACCAGTTACCATAAATGATGTGGCTTTACGAATACTACAATAACGTGCTTAGCGGATAGATGCCAGCCACCCCCACTACCGACATTAGTACAGATGGTGGGAGAAGCCCAGATCACAGGCTTCCCATGTCATTCACCAGCTCATTAACCCCACTCGTCTCGCGATGAATTTGATAGCATGAGACATGCCATCGGAGAAACTGCTAAGAAGATATGCTGCAGTAGGTAAGGTATCTAGAGGCCACAAGACTCCGGACAGAAGCACCATTAGCACCACCGAATGACCAACATCTAACAGCACCCCCCACCAGATCGGCGGCAAACACTTCGGGGCGGTGCTCCAAAAGCCTGCACAGCAATAACGCAGCTCCTTCCCATCCGCCATGAGGACGCATCCAGGAATCACAGGAGGGAGTCCCCCAGCTCCCATACTGGGGATGCCCTCGTACAGGCTGAAGAAGAGAGATCAAGGAATCCGCTGCGCCGTACGGTTCCAGCTAGTGGCGAACTGGAGGTGTGAGAGGGAGCAATCTGTCACTAAATTATTCCTTATATTATAAAGAGGCTGTATTTCTGGGAAAGGGGGGAATGGGTGTTAACATAATAGTTACTAAGTTACCGATATCATAGAGTAATAGCTGTAGCACCCTAACTAACCTTCCCTAGCGATTGTGCGCTAGCTTTGCCGCTGCTATGTGATAGGGCCAGAGGGCACATACGCGCATGCATGCGCGACACTTCGGGAGCGAAAATAAGTTACCTGGGAATACTGTACATACGGTATCCTGACCTGTCGACAAGCTTAGAAACCCCTAACTAGAATACAGGAGCCTGCGCTATGGTGGCATTCAAGCTCCGGACGGGGGGGATCACTTGTATGGTAAAAATCGTGCGTTCTTTTTCCGTCCTCGTTTTTTTTTCTTTCCCTCTCGAAAACTGTCGTATGGTACTTGTCTCACTCACAGCCACTGACACATGCTGTCATATACCGGTACTTTGTCAGTCGGTGGGTGCGACGCTTCGCAGAGCATGCGGCTAAATTGAAGTGTATGAGTGCTTGAAAAAATACTTTCACTAGGTATAGCTATAAAATATCGGTTCTTTGAGAGGATTCTCCTACGTAACACCGAATTTAACAGGATGCCATTGCGGAAAAAAGTTTGGTGGAATGCCTCCGTAGGTCGAGTTATCATAAGAGAGGAAAATAGGGCACAGGCCATATCACATAAAGTAGTTGTTCTCATGCATTGCACAGAATCCCTAGAAGAATTGTCCATCGGATAAAATTAGAGCTAGACTAGATAAATTCGGATCTTCTAAATTAAAAAGAATCTAGAATAGTTTTAAATAATATTTCTGATCAATGGGAGAAAATTAATCCATAGATTAGTAATAACTAACTGTTACCGTGGGACCGGTCATCTCTTTCAATCTATGATATCATACCTCCCTTATCGACAACAGGCTTTTTTCTTCTGCCCAGGCACAGAGCCTAAGTTTTGTAGGTTCCACACAAGCTAGGTTTTCTTCCCTTGCCCCCTGTGGAACATACAAAACTTAGGAGCTGTACCGCCGTACTTTCAATCAGCCTTTATTTCTCTTCCAACTGATTGTAGTTAGCGGTGCTTGGCTCTGCGTACTGGAGCAAGGGAACTTGAGGCTATCCTCACTTACACCACCTCACCACCGTTCATTGGCTATCCCCGGGGGGCAAGGCCCTTGCACTTATGGTCACATGAAATGCTATGAGTATAGAAGGCTCTAAACTCTCGTCGGCCATAACCTCATCCTCCAACAGCCTTGTTGTTGTTGCCTTGTCTTCTTAAAGAATTTCGCTATCTGCTACACCTATATCGGGAGCGGGCGAACACTAATGAAGAAAGCACATAGCAGGGGGTATTCTGCCAAACCTTTCCCGCAATGGCATTCTGTTAAATTTGATGCTACGCAGGGGCATCCTATTCAATAGCCGATAAAGATATATACCGGTAGTCCGTCAGCGCGCTCAAGAAATCGGCGGAATAGGTCTTAGGTTAAACCCCAGGTAATTTGATTCTATGAGAAGTTAAAGAAGGATACCCTCTATATAGATCCCGTTACTTTCTCAACCAGACCCGTTGGGCGCAACACCCGACGGACTGCGGGATAAATCTAGTTTGGCCTGCTCTGCTAGAGCTGTGGGGTTTTTGTGGAAGGTCGTTTGAATAGCCCACTCTTTGGCACTAGGAGGCGGCCCTGGTATTATATCATATCTACAAGGCGGGTTTTGCGCCAAGAGACCCCCCCGCTTTTCTTCAGCAAGGCCCCGTTCTTCTCCCCCAACTTCTGGGAATACCATTGACCCACCGTAATCAATAACTCCTCCTCTACAACAGTGCGGGCAGCAAAACTCGGAAGATGTCTCAACATACCGCCAGTAATAGCACCAACATCTCCAATAATAATACAAACTCTTTTAACAATGTGTGGAATAACTATACGGTTGCCGATGATCGGTCTCAACTCCTAGCCTGGTTGTCACCCCTAGAGCCCAAGATACGCCACCGAGATATTCAAGAGCACCGCGTCGACAACGTGGGGGAATGGCTCATTCAAACTGAAGAATTCAGATGCTGGAGTGGCTGCCGTGGTGAAGGTGAAGGTGATAACGGAGTCCTATTTTGCTATGGAGCTCCAGGGGCCGGGAAGACATTTATCAGGTAACAAGAATTATTTTCAGGGGAGAGTGGAGAGAGAGAGAGTTAGTGCTAACAAGCCACGATGTTAGTTCACTGGTAGTGGATAGGTTGTGCGATCAGGAAAGGGGGCAAAACACAGCCATTACGTGTTTTTACTTTGACTTCGCAGCGCGAAAGGAGCACTCTGTGACCAATATGCTGGGCTCCTTGCTGAAACAGATTGTTGGCGGAGTGGCAAAGGTTCCAGAGGAGATATCACGGTCCTTTCAAGAGCAGAGAACGGCCATTGGTGGACGGGGCCCCCGACTTCCAGATATGGTGAAGATGCTGCAGACCATCACGTCCTCACTACGCATATTTGTATGCATTGACGCCCTGGATGAGTGTGAGGTAGTGCATAGGGTCAAACTCCTTGACTCTCTGAGACAAATTCTCGAGAAGTCACCGCACACACGGATATGCATTATTGGAAGACCTCATATTCAGGCTGAAGTTGAAAAGCGCCTTGCCGGCCGGGTGATAAGTGTGTCTGTGGGCCCTAGAAAGGACGATATCATCGGATACATCCGTGTTAGACTAGACGAGGACGGAAATACAGATGCGATGGACGAGAGTCTAGCGGCAGACATTGTGGAGAAGATTCCTGAAAATGTGCCCGAAATGTACGTAGGCCCCAAGGATACCTTGAATCTCTCCCTACAATATTTGCTAATATATATGCATCTAGGTTTCTGCTGGTTTCATTAAATATGGATGCAATCTTGCATGAATCGACAATCCATCGAAGACGAGAAAGGCTCAGTAAAATGACAGCCGGATTGGAGTTAGGAGATGTCTATAATTCGACTATAGAACGGATAAAGGAGCAAGATGGAGATAAGTCGAGACTCGGGATGGCAGCATTGATGTGGATTAGTCATGCAGAACGGCCATTGAGGGTGGATGAACTCTGCCACGCCCTAGCAGTCGAACTAGGCTCCACATATTTCAGTGCTGGAAACATCCCTTCGGTATCGACGTTGGTTAGCAGCTGTCAAGGGCTTATCACTGTGGATAAGGAGGCATCAACTGTGCGATTGATCCACTTTACTCTCCAGGAGTATTTTTCTGCTCATCTAGATATATTCAATGAACCTCATTCAGCCATCGCAGAAACCTGCTTGACCTACCTGAATTCTCAGCAGGTCAAAGCCCTTTCAACCGATCCTTTGGCTGGTACGGAGAACGCGCCCTTCATAGAGTATTGTTCGGCATACTGGGGGGGGTCCATGCGAAGAGGGAACTCTCGGACCGCGCAAGATCACTTGCGCTGGAACTATTGAAGGGGCATTATGGCCGGATACCGACCAAATTACTCTTAACTCAAGTAAAGCGTTTCCATTCTTGGCGTTTTGACACTTGCTCTACGTTCAGTGGACTACACTGCGCATCGTTCTTTGGAATTGTTGAGATTGTAGCTGGTTTGATAGAGGCAGGATGTTATGATATCAACGAGGAAGATTTTTCTGGCTGCACACCACTTTCATGGGCTGGCCGTAATGGCCATGAGGAAGTGATGAAAATTCTGCTCGAGAGAGGAGAGGTTAATCCCGACAAGGCAGATAAAAGGGGCCGAACACCGCTCTCGTATGCCGCCGCTAACTGTGGGAATGAGGGGGCGATGAAAATGTTACTTGGACGGGAAGAGATCAACCCTGACAGGCCAGATATTGATGGAAAAACACCGCTCTCGCATGCTGCTTTGGGTGGACAAGAGGGGGTGGTGAAAATTCTACTCGAGCGGGAAGATGTTAATCCCGGCAAGCCAGATAATTCCGGCCAAACACCGCTCTCGTATGCCGCCCGGAATGGGCATGAGGGAGTGGTGGAAATACTACTCGAACGGAAAGAGGTCGGCGCCGACGAGCCAGGTAATGACGGTCAAACACCGCTTTCGTATGCCGCTTGGAATGGGCATGAGGGAGTAGTGAAAACACTGCTCGGGCGGCGAGAGGTCAGCGCCGACAGGCCAGATAATGATGGCCAAACACCGCTCCTATATGCCGCTTGGAGTGGGTATGAGGGAGTGGTGAGAATACTACTTAGACGGGAAGAGGTCAACGCCGACAAGCCAGATAAATTCGGCCGAACGCCGCTCTCGTATGCCGCTTGGGATGGGCATGAGAGGGTGGTGAGGATGTTACTCGGATGGGGAGAGGTCAACGCCGACAAGCCAGATAATTACGGCCAAACACCGCTCTCCTATGCCGCTTGGAATGGACATGGGGCAGTGGTGAGGACCCTACTCGGATGGGGAGAGGTCAACGCCGACAAGCCAGATAATGACGGCCGAACACCGCTCTCTTATGCCGTTTGGAATGGGCATGAGGGAGTGGTGAGGATACTGCTCAGCCGGGAAGAGGTCAACGCCGACAAGCCAGATAAGTTCGGCCGAACGCCGCTCTACTTCGCTTCTGAGCGTGGCCATAAGAGGGTGGTAGCGCTGCTACAGTCTCGCAAAGCTGTAGCCCCTGGTACTATTTAAGGCCTAAGAGACACCACCTCATTCAAATGACCATTACCCCTCCCTCTTCTCGCATGTTACTTTTGGCCATTGCCCCCCGGACACGACTCTTTATAGATGGGGGGAATCTCATGGGATAGGGATGCACATGTCACCACACCCACCTGACCTCCTCAGCGATTATCTGACACAGTCGAGTATTTATGAGTTTCTGTTTACAAAGCTCAGTAGATTTTAGTTCGTGGAGGAAGGAGTTCTATCTTTTTGCGAGAAGTTCAAGCTTATAGCTTGCAGTTTTCATCTTCCCTTTTAATATTTCTCGCGCTGTAAATCCTTGCCTGTTTCTTCTTTTTCCCGGGCATTTTTTCTCTTTTTACTCTTTTTCTACCCTCTTCCTTGCACGATAGATAAATTATATATAGAGCTTTGTTTAGGTAGAGGATAAGTGGTGTGAGATAGCACAAGCCTTCTTGGGGGCGACTGTTAACTATATAAGGACCGTATCTCATGCAAGAGACTAGTTACCATAAATGATGTGGATTTACGAATACTACGACGACATGCTTAGCGGATAGATGCCAGCCACCCTAGCTACAGGCATTAGTACAGATGGTGGGGGAAGCCTAGAACACAGGCTCTCCACTTCACACAGTAGCTCGTTACCCCCACTCGTCTCGCGACGAATTTGATAGCACGAAACACACCACCAGAGAAACCGCCAAGCGGATATGCTATAGCAGGTACGGTATCCAGAGACCACAAGACTCCAGGCGGAAGCCCCATTAGCACCACCGAATGACCGGCATCTAGCAGTACGCCCCACCAGATCGGCAAACACCTCGGGGAGGTGCGGAAGAATCTGTATTGCAATAACACAGCTCCTTCCCATTCGCCATGAGGACGCATTGAGGGATCACAAGAGGGAGTCTTCCAACCTCCATACTTGGGATGCCCTCGTATGGGTTGAGGAGGGGAGATCAAGGAATCCACCGCGCCGTACGGTTCCATCTCGTAGCGAATTGGAGGTGTGAGGGGATTGATAGGCATGAGTTAGCTATCCTATAGCAATCTGCCGCCAAATTATTCCTTACGTTATAAAGAGGCAGTATTTCTGGAAAAGGAGCGAATGGGCGTTAGCAGAATAGTTGCTGCCGACATCGTACTCGAGTACTAGTAGAGTAATCGCTGCGGGACCTTGACAACCCTTCCCTAGCGCTCGTGCGCTAGCTTTACCGCTGCGATGTGAAATAGCGCTAGAGGGCACATCATGCATGCACGACACTTCGGGAGCGAAAGCAAGTTACCTGGGAAAACTATTGTGCGGTGCTTGCCTCGCTCGCAGTCACTCACACATTCTGTCATATACTTTGTCAGTCAGTAAGTGCGACGCTTCTCAGAGCCGGCTGCCGAATTGGAGTATATGAGTTCTTCAAAGATACCTTCCCTGGATATAGCTATAAAATACCGGCTATTTGACAGGATGCCCCTGCATAACACCGAATTTGACAGAATTCCCTTGTGAAAGAGAACCCGGTGGAATGCCCCTGTAGGCCGAGATATTTCATGTAAGAGGGGGAAAGAAGGTGCAGACCCTATTACATAGTTCCTATGCACTGTGATAGCCGCCTTGACCCGGCCATCTCCTTCGATCTACCACTCTTATCGACAACAGGCTTTTTTCTTCCACTCCCAAATTCTCAATCACACCCTTTGTTTCTCTTCCAACTGATTGTAGTTAGCGGTGTTTGGCTTTGCGTGCCGGGGCAAGGGAACTTGAGGTTATAATCTTACATACACCACCTCACCACCCGTTATTGACAATTCTCAGAGGGACAAGACCTTTGCACTTGCTGATGGGCACATCGAATGCTATGAATAGAAGGCTCCAAACTCTCTCGGCCATCACCCCATCCTCCAACAGTCTTGTTGCTGCCTTGTCACTAGACCTATCGTTTTGGCACATTTTCTGACTTCGCAAAGACTCCCACCACCTGCTGCGCCTATATTGGGAGGGGGTAAACACTGATGAAGGGAAAAAAATTAGCACGGTATATTCTGTCAAACTTTTTTTCGCAAGGTCATTCTGTTAAATTTGATGCTACGTAGTCCTATCAAATAGCCGTTGTTTGTATGATAATTAAGGAAGGATCGTTTCCAGATCCCGTTATTTTCTTACCCAGATCCCTTTCGGCGCTCCACCCGACGGGCTGCGAGTACGGGATAGATCTAGTTTGGCTTACGCTGCCAGTTCTGTGGGGCTTTTGTGGATTGTCGCATAGAACCTCTTCGGCACTACCAAGCGGTCCGGTATCATATCTACAAGGAGGGTTTTCCGCCAAGAGACCCCCGCTTTTCCTCAACAAGGCCCCGCTCGTCTTAACTTCCAGAAAATATCAACCGACCATAATCAATAACTCCTCTACAAAAGTGTGCCCAACAAAAACCAAAAGATGTCTCAACATACCGCCAGTAATAGCACCAAATTCTCCAATAACACAAACTCTTTGAATAATTATGTGTGGAATAATTGCACGTTTGCCGATGATCGATCTCAACTCCTAGCCTGGTTATCACCCCTAGAGCCCAAGATACGCCACCGAGATATTCAAGAGCACCGCGTCGACAATGTGGGGGAATGGCTCATGCAGACTGAAGAATTCAGAACCTGGCATGACTGCCGTGGTGAAGGTGAAGGTGATAACGGAGTCCTATTCTGCTACGGAGCTCCAGGGGCCGGGAAGACATTTATTTGGTAACAAGAATTATCCCTCGGACGAGAGTGGGAAGAGAGTTAGTGCTAACAAGCCACGATATCAGCTCGCTGGTAGTGGATAGGTTGTGCGATCAGGCAAAGGAACAAAACACAGCCGTCACGTGCTTTTACTTTGACTTCGCAGCGCGAAAGGAGCAGTCTGTAATCAATGTGCTGGGCTCCTTGCTGAAACAGATTGTTGGCGGAATGGCAAATGTTCCAGAGGAGATATCACAGGCCTTTCAAGAGCAGAGAATGGCCATTGGTGGACGAGGACCGCGACTTCCGGATCTAGTCAAGATGCTACAGACAATCACAACCTCACTACGCACATTTGTATGCATTGACGCCCTAGACGAATGTGCGGCGGTGCATCGGGTCAAACTCCTTGATTCGCTGAGACAAATTCTCGAGAAGTCCCCACACACACGGATATTCATCATTGGAAGGCCCCATGTTCAGGCTGAAGTTGAAAAGCGCCTTGCTGCACGAGTGATAAGTGTGTCCGTAGGCCCTGCTAGAGACGATATTCTCGGATACCTCCGTGTTAGATTGGATGAGGACGAGACCCCAGATGCGATGGATGAGAGTCTGGCAGCAGACATTATGGAGAAGATTCCCAAAAATGTGTCGGAAATGTATGTAGGCCCAAGGATAGCGTGAATCTTTCCCTACACCATTTGCTAATAAATGTGCATCTAGGTTCCTACTGGTTTCATTAAATATGGATGCAATCTTACATGAATCTACAATCCATCGGAGGCGAGAAAGGCTCAGTAAAATGATAGATGGATTGGAGTTAGGAGATGTTTATAGTGGGACGATAGAACGGATAAAGGCGCAGAGTGGGGATAAATCGAGACTCGGGATGACAGCATTGATGTGGGTTAGTCATGCAGAACGACCATTGAAGGCGGATGAACTCTGCCACGCCCTAGCGGTTGAACTAGGCTCCACGGACTTTAGTGCTGGCAACATCCCTTCGATGTCGACATTAGTTAGTAGCTGTCAAGGGCTTATCGCTGTGGATAAGGAGGCATCAATTGTGCGATTGATCCACTTTACTCTCCAGGAGTATTTTTCTGCTCATCCAGATATATTCAGTAGACCTCACTCGACAATGGCAGAAATCTGCTTGACATATCTGAATTCCCAACAGGTCAAAGCCCTTTTGACCCCTCCTTCGGCTGTTACGGAGAACGCATCCTTTCTTGAGTATTGCTCAGTATACTGGGGGGCCCATGCGAAAAGGGAGCTCACGGACTCCGCGAGATTGCTTGCGCTAGAGCTATTGAAGGGGCATTATAGCCAGATATCGACCAAATTACTTTTAGCGCAAGCAAAAGATTTCCCTTCCTGGCTGTTTGAATCTTGGTCTCCGTTCAGTGGACTACACTGCGCATCATTCTTCGGAATTGTTGAGGTTGTAGCTGCTCTGATAGAGGTGGGATGTTATGGAATCGACGAGGAAGATTTTTCTGGTCGTACACCTCTTTCATGGGCTACTTGTACTGGACATGAAGGAGTAGTGAAAATTCTACTCGGGAGGGGAGGGGTTAATCCCGACAAGCCAGATAGGGAAGGCCGAACACCGCTCTCGTGGGCCGCTAGCTCTGGACATGAGGGAGTGGTGAAAATTCTACTCGAGAGGGGAGGGGCTAGCCCCGACAGGCCAGATAGGGAAGGCCGAACACCGCTCTCGCGGGCCGCTAGCTCTGGACATGAGGAAGTGGTGAAAATTCTACTCGAACGGAAAGAAGTCAACACTGACAGGCCAGATAGGGAAGGCCGGACACCGCTCTCGTGGGCCGCTTTGTTCGGACATGAGGGAGTGATGAAAACCCTACTCGGACAGGAAAAAATCAACGCCGACAAGCCAAACATTCTTGGCCGAACCCCGCTCTTGTATGCCGCTTGGCGTGGGCAAGAGGGAATGGTGAAAATACTACTCGAACGAGAAGAGGTCAATGCCGACAAGCCCGATTGTAATGGCCAAACACCGCTCTCGTGGGCCGCCAAGTATGGGAGTGAGGGTGTGGTGAAAATACTACTTGGGCGGGAAGAAGTCAGCGCCGACAAGCCAGATAATGACGGCCAAACGCCGCTCTCCTACGCTGCTGAGAATGGCCATAAGAGGGTGGCAGCGCTGCTACAATCTCACAAAGCGGTAGCCCCCAGTACCATTTAAGGCCTATGAGACACCACCTCGTGCAAATGACCATCACCCCTTTCCTTTCTCGCATATCACCTTTAGCCATTGCCCTTAGACACAACTCTTTACAGATGGGGGGAATCCCATGAGGTGTGAATGTGCATATCTCACCACACCCACCCAAACTTTCTCAGCTATTATCTCACACAGTGGAGTGAGTATTTATGAGCTTTTATTCATAAAGTTTGGTAGGCTTGGTTCGCGGGGGAAGTAGTTCTATTGTTGCGAGAGGTTCCAGTTCATAGCTTGCAGCCTTCACCCTATCATTCCGTATTTCTCTAGCTATAAATTCTTGCCTGTGTCGTTTTTTCTTGAACATTATTTTCCTCATTTTCCTCATTTTCTCTCCTCTTCCCTACACAATAGACAAATTATATATCGAACTTTGTTTGCATAGAGTATAAGTGGTGTAAGATAGCACAGCGACCGTTAACTATATAAGGACCGTATCTCAGATGGGAGACTGGTCACCGTAAATAATGCGGCTTTATGAATACTACGATAACATACTTAGCGGATAAACACAACCCACCCCCGCTATCGGAATTAGTACAGATGGTACTGTAGGGGAAGCCTAAAACACAAACTTTCCATGTCGCTCATCAGCTTATTACCCCACTCATCTCGCGACCAATTCGATAGCACGAAATATGCCACTAGAGAGACCACCAAGAAGATATGCAGTAGCAGGTATCCAGAGACCACAACACTCCCGGCGAGAAGCCCCATTAGCACAGCTGAGCGACCAGCACCTAGAAGTACGCCCCGTCGGATCGGGGCCAAATACCTTGGCGCGGTGGGCAAAAGCATACGGTATACATCAGTAACACAGCTTCCCCCCAACTGCTACGAGAATGTATCGAGGAATCGCAAAGGGTGTCCCCCAATTCCCACACTGGAGATGTTAGTGTACAGGTCGGAGGAGGTGGATCAGGGATCCACGGCCCGGCACGGTTCTATCTAGTAGCTAGCCGGAGGTGCGAGGGGATTGATACGTACTCGAGTATAGGTTAGCTATGGCAATCTACAGCTGAACCATTCCCCGATTTGTGAAAGAAGCTGTATTTCTAGAAAAGGGGAGGGAAGGTGTTAACGCGCTAATTACTACCTCTGCCAGGGAGCAACCGCCACGGGACCTGGACTAATATTCCCCTACACTCGTGCGCTGGCTTTACCGCTGCCCTCTGAAATACCCCCAGAGGTCACAGACACAGGCATGACAACACGAGAGGGAAACCGAATTACCTAGGAATACACAATTTCATCTCACTATTATCATGACCCCCCCACATAGTTCTTCCACATCCATTGGAGAAAGCTGATCATCCGGATCTAAAATTGACTAACTTAGCAAGCCCCAGCTAGAATTCAGTAGTTCCCTGCTGTAGTGGCACTTCGTTTCTAGACGGGGGATCACTTGTATGGTAAAAAAAACGGGGATACCCTCTCTTTTCCGGGAGGGAAGCCGCCGTGAGATGTTTGCATCGCACTCGTTCATTCATTCACACTTTCTGTCATGTACACTGCTAAAAATTGTCGACGCGGGGGTAATGATCGGCGATGGGGGTATTACACAGCGGGGTGGAGCGGCTCAAGCGAAGACACAGGACTTGTATTCAGCAGTGAAGGAGTTCATGATTGGTTGAGTTGAGTGTGTAGAAAGAGAAGTTAAAAACAGGAAGAAAGGGATGAGACAAGGAAAGACGAGAAGGAAGAAAAAATAGGTAGCAGAAAACCTATTATAGCATGAGTGTCCCTCGACCACCGCATACGCGGACTACTACTACGCCCTCAGTATGTGGGCATTTCCCATGCCAAGTGCCTCTATTTCCAACATACACTATGGTACGACGGCTTTTAGAACGAGTATGAGTACTCGAAAATACCTCCCCCCCCTCCATCACCCCTATCACATTTTCAACTACGCCTAGAGAGCGAGAGATCCTACCATCCATCCAACGACCAGCGATAAACACTTCCAATCTGCCAACCCACACACCCCCTCTTCTCTCCTCCCCGCTCTCCCCGGAAATCAGTAAAACACCCACCGGTCGTACCAGTATATATGCCAACCTCCATCTTTGAATCCCAACCCAGCGAGGTAATTCACACCCGTAGCCCCCCAAAGTACGCACCCCACGGTGGCTATTTGTACAGCACATTTCCCGATAGGGGTACCCTTTTCTCTTGGCCCGGCTCGTCCACAGACAGGGTTGGGCACTGACGGTATGCTGGCATCGATACATATACCGAGTTCCTTCTTTCCCCCGCCAGGCTGTGCTCCTTCAGAAGTCGTAGACGACGGATGGATAGGCGGGCGGCACTCGAGGTCCCACCGAACCCAGCTAGCAAAACGAGAAGAAAGCATCAACGAGACGTTACAACGAGTTGGCGCATTCCACTACTCCCTGCGTAGGATTCGATAGAACAGAATAGGATAGGAGAACATCAACACATTACAAAAGCCGAACCCAGGATCACTCACTATCATACCTCCCACACAACCCCTCCCATCACAGATATCCTAAATAAACTTCATAACTCCCAATACCAATTATCCCTACATCCACGAATTGGAGAAGGAAAATAAATGCCACACACGTACAAATTAACGTCCGGGAGAATTATATGTACACGGCAGGAGTGATAGCCCTATCATTAGTATAATATCGTAAAAACTGTCGCAAATGACTAACTTACATTGTACTACGGGTAACCAGTTAATCAGATCGGAAAGCTAGACTCGAGGTATGGTATGATATGTTGTTAACAATGCCATATCATAGCAGGCCCTAGTGACCTCGGTGGCTTTTGCTGGGCCTGGATTCTGGGTCTGGGGGGAATGGTATGTATGATAGCTGCGCTCAACTAGCGTTCCGGCCAATCATTCTACAGAGCGAGCGGCAGATAGGCATTCCCGCCTAGACCTAGGGTGAGTCACCCTACCCCGGTATTTTTCTCTCGTGAGCCTCCGTAACGATGAAGCTCTGCACTGTACTGTACCGCACAATAGCTACTCGAGTATAGGCGAATAGTCTACGACTTTGGTTTAGGGTGTGAAGGGGTTTTTGGAGGGGTAAGCGTGCTAGGATCCTGCTACTTGTCCCAGGCCATAAGTACCCGAAATCGGAGATTAAAGAAATATATGGCAAAACATCTGTGCGTGTCTGTGCGCCCATACAAATGATCCCCCCTCCATTTTCGGTTACTTATGGCCCTTAAAAAGTACAATGGTAGCGTCAAGGGGCTTTGGATCAGCGAGCCTTGCTAAGGATGATAGCACGATAGCTGCAAATTGTGAATCTATGCCACGACGCCCTCAGAGGCAATGCCCGATCAGACTATCGGGGCTTAAACCGCTCAGCTCTGGTAGTTTCAAAGCAAATTAGTTTAGTCATAGGATATCACTCGACAGAATAATTCCTCCAACTTGGACCGGACATTCGGTTTTTCTTCAACAGGGGATGTAGATATCTTCCCCGCTAACAAGTCTGGAGCGTAAACCATTCGCCATGCAATTTTATTACCTAAACTCCCCATTCCTAACAAAAAAAAACTATGCAATCAAAAAACCTAATACCTAAAAACCGCAATTCTGTCCCTAAAAGTTAGCAACAATTCATAGACGTAAATGGCAATGTTGACTCACCCCGCCCTCTCGGGGTCAAGTCCCTTCAGAATCCCCGGTTGCACATTCCTCAATCCTAACGCTCCATTGACGACCATACTTGCCGCCCTGCCCAAGGCCGGCTCGTAATTGGCCCTGATTCCCGGTGCACAGTCTTTGATACTGATAATTGAATCTAAAAAGTCGCATATCTGCCCATGCCACCACTCCGGATTGAACTCCGGATTCTTTATACTGGCCAACGTAGTCGGGCTCCATGCCACAATCGGCGCCATATTATTCACCGGGATAACCATTGAAGGACACCCATTCAGCAAGTGAAAATTCATAAGTGCAGCACCAGGTCTTCGTGAGGAAGACCACATACCACCTCTGTATGGCGTGATCCCGATGAACGTTACGAGTACACGGTTGACGCCGATGTTAACAGTGGGGTCGGGGTTGCAAAGGGAGAGCACTGCAGCGGACTCGGAAAGGAGTTTGTGTGCCAACTGGTAGTCACCCGCTAAGAATGGGCCAAAGCATTGCGCGATGGTGAAGTCTTGCGAGCGTGGGATTATAGGCGTACGGGAACTAGCAAAGAGGTATGGGCAGAACCAGCCTTTTTCGCAGGATAAGGGGCTTTGAGAGGGTACTACCCTGGCTAGACGGAGGTCAGCATCAACGTCCATTAGCTTGTGCTTCACGACGCATTGAAGCGTTCTCATGCTAGTTGTACGCAGCATTTTTTCTTCTTCGGGGAGGATGTGTTCCAGTAGACCTATTGCATGGATTAGCGCCGCAGAGATATTAGGAGAGGGGGAAAAATTGCGACCTTTGTCGATTGCTTGCTCAATGATCTGAAACAGAGCGTATTTTGCTACTGTGTTGTAGACGAAGAAGTCCACGACCGGGTTTATGATTTCCGCAGCAAAGGTATCACAACCAATTACCCCTCCAAGAGCGTCTCCTCCCGCTTCGAGCAGGGGCCCTCCGGCAAATGCAAAGCTAGACCGAATATGGTCAGCAATTGTCACCATTGCCCATTCCGAGGCCCTCTAACTTACGTTGTAAATAGCACAGCATCACGATATCTCACGTTCGGCAGCGTCAAACTAAAGAAAGGATGAACCAGTTGGCTTTACCCACCACTTGGGAGCATGGCAAACAAACCTATTATTGTCACCCCATGGGGACAAAGACTCGGGTAGCTTCCAAGTGCTAGAAGCCGTCTGGACCGCTGATCGGACAAACCTCCCGGCAAGCGTATCCCCCAAAAACCTCTTTGCAGTGCCAGTTTTCTTCTCGTCTTTATATTTCGGGAATTGCTGCTGCTGCTGCTTCTTTCCCTTACCTGGCTTCGCCGGGGGAGGTTGATATGGCATGGGTTGCATGGGTTGCATGGGCTGTATGGGCTGTATGGGCTGCATAGGTTGCATGGGCTGCATAGGTTGCATGGGCTGCATAGGTTGCATGGGCTGCAGAGACTGTGTAGGTTGCATAGGTTGCGGGTACTGAGGGGGTAGCATCGTGAGAACCGGTTTTCGACCCGGAAAGTGCAGATATTCACAGACAGATAATGATGGAAGGGGAGAAGCAGGATTAAGTATGAGCAAACATCAGGAGACAGGCCAGCTAAATAAAGGGGGGAGGAACCATTTTGTGACATGGCGCATCCCAATAAACACCTTTGAGGCTGAGAAGGAAAAAGGCAGGAGGGGGTTTTGTTTTGTTTTTCTGCCCTATTTCCTGTTAGGGTACAAGCGTCGGAGACAAGTCAAGCTTTCCGGGCTGTGCGACATTTCCCACTGTGCTTGCGCTCTGTGTGACCTAGAAAAACTCCCGCCTATCCTGGTATTCAACCAGCCATGTCCCACCATTCCGTGCTCGCTCCTTCTCGAATACGCCACTCTTCCCCTTTCAAGGTACACAATGTGCCTCCAAGGAATTTATCGGCAGGAAGGCACTTCTTTTTCTTAGCCAGTTGATGGTCGCACTCTGCAATGGCTAAGGTGGATTTCTCCCCCGGTGTGAAGCATAAGTTCTATTTACCACCCTCAAAGCAGGGGGTTAAGGACAAGGTTTTATTCCCTTCTTCAAGCATTTCGCGACAGTGCTATCGGTAGGTTAAGGATAGTCTACTCGAGTACGAGTACTACCGTAGGCAAACCATGAAGCAAGGGGAGACCCAGCCACGGCCCAGACCCCTTGGCATTCGCTTATCCCTGGAGGCCCCTCGGACGTCAAATTCGTCTCTTGGCACGCTAAGACCAGATTTGGCGACAGCCAGATGAACTTCCTTCCTTTCCGTGCCCAAATTACTCAGCATTATTGATGGGCATAATATTCTCAGCAAATCAAAAAGCTCCAATTGATCCAGGACAGGCTTGGTGCGTCCGGCGACCAATTCAATTGTCTCAGACAGCCCAAAGGATACCGGTACAGCAGTAGGAAAATAGGAGAAATAAATCGAATTGGTTAGCACTCGAGTAACAGTGTACTATGATCTGCAGCCTGCAATACTGTAAAAACTAGTCTCCCATTTCGATCAAGGGGGAAAACACAACAAGAAACTATTCCTCAGCCCTCCTCTAAGACTGACAAAGGCCCCCCCAGGAGAGGCAGCTCCGACGTCTAGCCTGAGGTTTAACTATTCCGGTTTTTACGGTCACGGGTAGGTTGCGGCCGCTATGATAATAGGTTTAACTTTTCAAGACGAGCACGCCGCAAATCTTATAAACTACTACGCCGGTGGGTTGTGGCTTGGAAATGGGGGATACAGTGTTTGAGTACCCTGTCTGCGATACCATATACTGCGGGACCTCAGGTTGTCCTTCGTGAATTTAGCTCTTTTCCTGTTGCTGTGCCCGCGCTGAAACGCATGGAGCAAATCTGAGAGTGTTGTATACGGGCAGCATGGCTGTGATATCGGTAGAGAAAATCTCACAATATACGCCGCTAGCCAAAAGCTCCAAGTGGGGTGCTATAGCCAAGCTCCCAGAGCACGCGACAGGCATCCCAAGAGACAGCGGCGGGAGCGGTTGCTCTCGGCATCGAGGCTTGGGGTGGGTTAAATGGCTGGACTGGGGGAAGTGTTCTCCGGTTCATGATCTCGGTCGAATTTGCATACCGGTATTCAGGGGTCGCCGTAAGAGTGAATTTAGGTTACGGAGCAAGTTAATTCTCCCGTTCTAACCTTCACATATTTGTATCAGCATTCTTTGTTGGATCCGATAGTCCATTCTCACAATCCTAGACTACGGCCCTCGAGCACAACACTAGGTCCACCACGCCGTCAAGCAAAGGCAATACCGTAAGAACTCAAGTAATCGGACCTTGTACTAGGGCGTTGGAGTTGCCTCTCTTAGTATGGTCTTGCGTTTTTTTCTTTCTTTTTTTTGTCTCGGGGGGGCAGATTTTTGGTGCGTCTCCCGCCCTTTCTCCAGAGGAGGAAATTTCGGACTGCATCGCACATGGTCCGACTATTCAGATTTTTAGGGTAATGGAAGCACTGATACAAGAAGCTTCCGTTCTCGCAAGCGCAGGTACTTGTACTTGCTGGGACCTTGGCTGGCTGTATGGCAAAGTACGGGAATAGACCCTGGAGCCAAGAATTACCAACAAGGAACAGCAGCCGTGGCCAGATGGTGAGGACGCCCGGCGGTTAGAGAGGCGCTGGTCGTCGGTCGCTGGTTTGGCGGAGGCAAGATAGCGGTGTGGTGGCGGTTCCCAGAATCTTGGCCAGGCACCACCATCCTTACGAGGCCAGAAGAAACAACCAAAGAAGCTTTCCAGCGAGAAGTTCATAACCTACATTTTAGCAACCTAATTTACAGTACTATACCTCGCCTAAGCGTATGTCTACCCTGTGCGGCCCAGATATTCAGGGCACCACCTGGTGTTCAGAGTATGATATTTTGCGGGAGTCCTTCTGTCCCTCTCACCGTTGGCCACCCCACCATCAATACTGTACGAGTACAATTTTCCCCTTGCGGGGAGGGAGGGCGTAATCCAGCGCAGATAACCCAAATGCTATCACTGAATCCCCTGGATTGAGCGGCAAACAATTGCTTGGAGTAAGCACTCCAATAACCACCAATGTAATGGAGTGAACTGGAATAACCTACCTAAAGAGAATGGGGAATCGCACTCAATCCACTTACCATAACCTATGGCGGCGCAGTGTAACTCGCCTGAACCCAAAGTTGTCGTCATCCGCTTCCTCTCTCTTCTGTGTTATCCCAAGTGTCTCATGGGCCGCAAGGGAGGGATATAACAACCCTCACCCCTCCAAGTTACCCCCCTCGAAGAGGGGAGGAACCGGAAAAATAAATAAATCACAAACCATCTCCTACTCCATATCCACCCCCTACCCCCTCCCCCTCTACCCTCCATCTCTATCCTCCCTTTATAATAAAGTATTCTCCTATCTGCATCTCTCCTTCTCCAGCGTCACACCAGTTTTTCCTTCGCGTATCGCTTGAGTGCATTTTTCGTCATTCGTCCCCCCTCCCCGTCCTCTATCCCCGATCATTTCTCGGCATATTTTCCCCTCGACATCGCCTTAATGGCCAGTGGGCGTCCCCGAAGGGGGAACACTGGGGATGAACTGTTTCTAGACTCCCCCTCGCTGTCGGCAGGGACGCCGGTACAACCTCTTCGTATTCAGAAGAGAGTTGGCTCGCCATCTGACATTAGTCAAGGCACAGCTTCCCCGCCCCCCCAAAACTCCTTTTTCCCACACCCCACTCAGCGGCGGCCGACACTCCCTAGCGCCGCAGGACCATCGTCCGGCTCACCGAATCTGCCTTATCCCGATCGACCGGCTGCCGAGAGAATGGCCGGGCAGCAGCAGCAACCGCCACACCAGCAATTCCAACAAGGTGATCTCCCTTATCCTGATCGCGAACGCCACAACCGTAGCCGTCAAGATTCCGCTGTAGCCCCACCCCCAGAACGGGCCTCAACTCCCCAGTCGGCAGCGTCCACAGGTACCCCTCAGCCCACTCGGCATGTGTCTGTTGTGCACGCTGATGCCTACCCTACCCCGCCGCCCTTCAGGCAACGTGAAGGACGCCCCCAGCGTCTTCCGAGGCAGAACTCACGTCCCGAATCTCCAACCCCTCATCCCCATCCCGGGGGTGAAGGTAGCCCACCCTCTCCCGATCCAATACTGAACCCCTTTCCTCAGTTTCACCAGCAGTATTGGCCTCCCCCAAGCAGAATGACGTCGACATCAACCACGGCGGCACGCAGAGGATCTCCCCCACCACCGGAAACCCCCGCTACTGCTACCGACGAGCAGCCGCTAGTAACCTTCCCTGCCAACGTCGCTGCTCAAAGGCGTGGAGCCCGCGGACGGAGTAACACCGGCCAATCCCGTACCCCACCACAGGCACAGGTATCCGCCCCTCCAGCGCAACCTCCTGCCGAAGTCCCTGTGGAAGCTCCTCCGAGACCCTGGACCCCGACTGAGGCTCCGGGATCTTATCCGCACGGGCCTCCGACCGTCTGGCAGGGCACTGGCGGACAAGAAGTCCCTACAGAGACCGGAGGACAGCCCAGTGCTCCCCAAAACTCTGTCAGTGTAAATGCACAGGCTCAGCAGGCATTGGAACAGGACTTCCAGCGCATGAATGTGAGCGCGAGCCCACCACCGTCATACGCAAGTTTGAGCCATGCCGGAACTGGCCCCTCTAATGGAACTGCTCAAGGATATCCGAACGAGAAACACACTGTGGTGGTCGGCGCAGCTGCTCCTCAGGAACTTCCACACAATAATCATACAGTTCACCCAGCATTCCATAATGATCCTCCTCAGGGATCCCAGCAGGCACCTCAGCCGCCGGTCCAATCCCAGCCTCAGCAGCAGCAGCAAGAGCAGCAGCAACAGCAACAGCAACAGCAACAGCAACAGCCTCAACCTCACCCCCAAGAGCACTCTCAGAGCCCTCATCCATCGTTTACTCAAGAGCAGCCGCACTTCACCCCTCCAGCCAGAGCTGGGCCTTCACCTCCTCCCCCGCTTCCCGAGGGGTGGATGGCCCATTTAGATCCAAACTCGGGGCAGTATTACTATATCCATATTCCCACTTCTAGAACTCAATGGGAACCTCCTGCTCCTGAGCCAGCTTTCAACCCCCCTCCTGTAGCATCGCCGGCATTGTCGACATCTGCCTATTCTAACGTTCCACCCTTAGCTTCACCTGGGTTTGCTCCCCCTATGGCGGCATATGCCGATCCGGGTATGAGCGGAATGTCATCATCTGCTCCCCCACTAGTGCACAACAATAGCTTTCCACCTCAGCCACCTGCCCCACAGTTGCCGTTGGCCGGGATAGCACTATACAATGTCGCGCCTGCAAATGGCGAATATTTTGGGCCATACCTGCGTTACACAAACATGAATATTGAACGTGGGATATGGTTAGGGTCGATCATGATCATCACGGCAAACCCTCAGCCTCCAACCGTTCATCTTCACCAGAGCCTAGATCTCTCACCAAACCCTCGTCAATTAAAGGCCAATCCTATATACACCCACAAAACATGGACCTTCTATCGATATGATATCGATATCCAAATGGGGGACATTGGAGCCAAATGGACTTACGCCATCACCTCACATCTAGGATGCACGAGATACGAGTTCCTTGTCGCTGGAAGGACCGAGCGTAATTGGAGATTTATTGCGCACAGTTGTAACGACTTTTCATTGAGTGTAAAGGCTGAGGAACGGGCAAAGTTAGGAGGGGTTGGGTTTATGTGGAAAGATGTTATGCAGAAGCATATTGAGACTGGAGGATTCCACGCCCAATTGGCAGGGGGCGATCAGATCTACGCAGATAGATTATGGAGGGAGATCCCCCTACTAAAGGTTTGCGCGATATACCCCATTGATAGCCTGATAATCTAAAAATTTGTATAGGAATGGCTCGAGATCAGGGGAAAAGAAAATAGGAAGGCTGCACCTTGGACGGCCGCACACGAAGAGGAAGTTACGCATGCTTATTTCCATTATTATTCGGCACACTTTGACCAGCCACACTTGAGGGAAGCATGGGCTCAAATACCACATTTATGCCAGATTGACGATCATGATATGTAGAGCATTTTTCTTCTCCGGTAACGTAATATGTAATTCTGACTCTTTATAATATAGATTTGACGGATTCGGCTCATACCCAGAATACATGCAATTCTCGTCCATGTTCAAAAACATAGGCCGTGTGGCCGTGCACTGGTACCTACTCTTTCAGCACCACACAACTTTGGACATCCTCCACGCTTCTCCCGACGACCGAGACCTCTTCACAGTAACCGGCACTGGCTGGCACTTCGTCAAATATCTCGGCCCCGCCATCGCTGTCGTCGGCATCGACTGCCGTTCAGAGCGAAATCCCCAACAAGTAATGGCCGGCCCAACTTACCAAGGGATTTTCCCGCGAATCGCCACACTCCCACCCTCAGTTCAGCACTGTATATTAATGATCTCGGTGCCGGTAATTTACCCGCGTCTGGATACCGCGGAATCTGTCGTCAACACCGTAGCGACGGGAAAAAAGGCTGTGACGGGGACGTACAATCTACTCGGGAAGGTTGTGGGGTCGGCGGCAGGGATTGTGGGTGGGAAGGAGGTTGTGGGGAGCGGGTTTCAGAGCGTGAAGAAGGCCTTTGGAAAGAGTGGATTGATGAGTTCTGTTGTTAGCGTTTTTGGGGAGGTCGATCTCTTGGATGATTTGAGGGATCACTGGACACACGAGTCGAAGGTATGGGAGTGCTGCGTTTTCCTATTACGGGAGTAATAGGTGTTGTTAACAATTCGTTACAGGATCTCGAGAGAACTTACCTCATCAGAACTCTCCAAGGAATCTCGCATAGTAGGGGCATACGAATGACATTCATGAGCGGAGGTAAGCTCTTCATCCCCCCACGGGCCCTCTCAATATCTTAACATAAACAGACGTCCACTGCTGCGGTGCCGGCCTGGTCCACGACCCAACAAAACCTCAGGACCACAAAACAATGTATGACTCCGCTTCCTTTCTCCCCCCTCTTTCTCCTCCCTCCTCCCTCCTCCCTTCCTTCTCCTCCCTCCCCACTAACCTCCTACACAGGTATCAAATAATCGCCTCAGCAATAGTAAACGCCCCCCTGCCAAATGTGGTGCTAAAGATCCTACACAACAACAAACCCCTTTACGTCCCCCAAAACGGCATGCGAAGCACCGGCGCACCCTCAGACACTAAAGAGGACATGCTAGAGATCTTCCAAACTGACGTCAACGGCCAATTCCGGGAACTGAAAAAGCTAATGGGCAGGAGGAACTACGCCATTTTCTGCGCCTTCGACCCGCAATCCGCCGCCGGCAGCCCCATTGGTGCTCCAAGCGCGCAGGGCGGAAGCCTGAGCCTCGCGGTGGATTTCATCGTTCAGGGCGAGGGGGTGTACTCTAGCACCGCCAAATATGGGCCGGTTGTTGTGCCTAGGGTTGAATTTGGGTATTAGTAGAGCACCCACCGTATTATACACGCCACTACCAATGAAGGAATGGAGAGTGGGGTAGGGTGGAGTATCACATATTCATGTGCATTTTTATTTATACCTGTTTGCGATTTTTCTTTCTCTACCCCCTTGAACAGTATGAGCAATTATCATACTCCGTTAGCTTGGCTGGTTTTTTTTTCTTGAGGTGTTGAGTTGTCATCGTTGAGGGGCGTTTGATATCAGAGCTTGTTAGCGTAGTAAATATTAATTACTCGGTCGTCGTCTGAGCTCTGTCGTCTTTCGATTGAGGTCGTGACAGGGGATGAATTACTGCATAGCTGGCATCCCCGATTAACGGAAAAGTGTTCAATTGTTTTTTTACTCTAGTATCATATTTGAAACCAAAAGTCACGGTGCAGAAAAAAAAAGGCTTACCGTGCCCCAACATTCTGATCTTACTTTGTTATCTGATCATTGTCACTATCACTATCACCTCTAATCACAACACACCACACCGCACCATATTGACTAAATTACTTGATGTTCTAAACAACTTCAATCCCTGGTTTTCCCTCTTCTAGTAAGGAAAGCAAGTTACGACAAACATAGCCACTAGTATCCCTCCAAACATGGGTAAAGAAGAAAAGGAAAGGAAAAAAATTAACACACAATATTCCGTCCTCTATAAAAAGTATCATTATCATCACGAAACTAGTCAATTAATACCGATAAAAGGGTCTATACACGTGAAAAGAAATATATAGAGAAAAGGGACACTAGGTTTCCGTTTAAACCTAACAAAAGGAAAAGGAAAAGGAAACACCCACCACCTTCCGATCCGTTTGTGTTTTTTTTCCCTCCCAGTCCCCCATTAACTTAATAGTCAAACTAAGGATCGCGCTTAACCCATTCGATGATAGACGGGGGAGCCGGGAGAGCGATCATAGACTGATTCTATTGTCAGTAATTACGCAGAGGCTTAAAGGGGGGTAGTCGGGGAACGAACAGAGTAGTCAGGAGCAGGAACATCGTTGCCACCACCGGGCCTCTGGATCTCAAAGTTACGAACAAAAGTCGCCATGATAGTCATCAGCTGAACGTTCGCAAACTGTTCACCAATACACCTATGACGACCAGCACCGAATGGGAGGTAGGGGGACGCGGTGCCTTTAGAGATAAGACCGAACCCGAAATCAAACTTCTCAGTCTCCTCTTCAGTCTTCTGACCCTCCCAGCGGTTGGGGTCAAAGCTGCTGGGATCCTTAAAGTATTTCTGGTCCATAGCAGAAACTCCAGGGGCAGCGAGCAGGTAATGACCCTTGGGGATAATCCAGTTGGTCCCGCCGACATGCATAGGAGATTTGACCTTTCGGAGAATTGAGTGAAGGGGAGGGTGGATTCTGAGAGTCTCGCGAATGATATGGCCAAGGAACGTGCACTCGAGGACCAGCTTCTCATAAGATAGAGGAGCGAGTTCGTCACCAAATACACGCTTCTGCTCCTCCAGAATCCGAGCGACAAGCTTTGGTTGAGCGGCAACATGAAGCAACATCCATGTGATGGTTGCCATAGAAGTATGTTGCCCAGCCATGAGCTAAGTTAAACGAAAGTGTAAGAAAGCTGCAGACGTCATGGTGCATGATAAAACTTACAAGAGCAATCATCATATGAGCAACCTCCCTATCAGGCACCTTACGCCCATCTTTATAGGAACAGTTCATAAGGTTCCACATCATGTCCGAGCGCTCCTGTCCCTCATCATTCTTCTCGTCCGCCCGCCTCTTGTTAATCTTTTCCATGTAGAATTGAGCCATGGTGCGCTGAGCATGGTCCCTGCGCTTGTTTTGCGGGAAGGGGAACCATGGGAACAAAAAGTTCATTGGGGTGAAACCGGAATCCAAGTGATGGTACAATTTGGCAAAAGAGCCATCCAAAGCATCGCGAATCTCTTTACCCTGGAGTGTACGCGCGGCGGTAAAGATAGTGAGTTCAGGAATAATCTCCGAAAGAGGAACAGAACCCTTTGCGCCCTTGAAGAACTTGGACTTCTTGATGTAATCCTCAACCTGGTCAACAATAAGGGGAACATATGAACGGAAATTCTCAACGGTAAGGCCGAATTTCATGAACTAGAAACAAACTTGTCAGCAGCACCCCCAGTGTTAGCACGGAGAGCATACAAACCTTCTTCTGCTCCATGAGAACGTGGTTGGGAACATCGTAGACAACCCCCTCACCGAAAACAGGAACAGTCAAATGTGCATAGGCGTCTTCTGCGCTAACATCCGAAAGCTTTCCGTTGAATACGAAATCGTTCCCTTTAGGACCCAACGTTGCCGTCATTTTCCTTCCCAACATGACAAAGGTAAAGGTATCTCCGTACTACGCAAACATTAGCCTCATACCCCAATTGGCATGTGAATCCCAGAAAACGAACCTTCTCCTGACAGTCAGAAAAGAACTTGTACGGATCCATCCCGTACACCACCGTGCTTCCGAAAAACGGGAAGTAATGAAAGACCAATGGAGGCTTCGTAGGATCCTTAAAAAGTAGCTGCTGTAGAATATTGAGAATGACCGACAACACAATAAAAGCAATGAACCCAATTCCACACAATGCAAGCCCACCAAGCTCCATAAGCTCCTCATAGTAAGGTCCCATGGGGACCAACAGAGTCGATAAGACACCCATTCTGGCTGTCGCTGTATTAAAAACTTGAACGTTGGATTAAGTAAATAAGTCAAAAGGGGCTTGAAGGTTGGAGGAGAAGCAACCAAGAACAAACACCGTGAAAGAGCAGTGTTGAATTGGTGGGAATCGAATGGACCGAGGGGGGAGGGGGTAGGGAAAGGAAAGAAGGGAGAGTAGATAGGACGAGGTGAGAAGGGAAGGAGGGAGGGGAGAAAATGGTAGAGACCCAAGGAAAAGGGGATAACGAGATTGTCATGGGGCTCGGAGGAGTCCAGGGCAGAAAAGGGAGCTTCCGCAATCTAACCAGGGTTCTTGGCATAAAATAAGTTTAGCGTCTGCTTGCGCGGAGCCCTATTCCTTCAGGAATTGACTCCTAAGGGGAAGGAATTGAAGGGACTTGGCCAGGGACGCGAAGCATCACACCCGAGCATAATAGGCTCGAACATATTCAGTGTGGGCGACCAAATACGCACATAGAATTTGCCATATTATTATTCCAGGCACGTATTCCAGGCACGTGTGGTTGCGGTGCCACTGTTGATAACCCCCCCTGCCGACATCTCATTTTCAACAGGCGTATTCGTATTAAATTACCTGTACCGTAGGTTACTGTACCCGTATTGTACGAATACGGTTGGATACGATTCAGCCTCCAATCAGCAATGATTGCGACGGGATCCGCACTCGTACCATTCGCAGCACGCCACACGGGTACGATACCCGTAGCCTTCCATTCGGTGAAGAGACCCGCCCGCACATATGGTACCCTGTGCTCTTGATCGAACGACGTTTATGAACACGACCACTATTGTATGACATCAAGGCCTAACCAAATCTTTGCGGTATACAATAGCAGCCGTGTTTACAAATCCCCTTCAGTTACGAGCACACTCGTCCCACAAGCTCTCGTATGATCGCTGGCGGCAGCTGGCAGTAGCATCACACCACAATTCACAGCAACTGACAATACAAAATTATGGATAATAATTCCATAGAATATTAGGCAATAGAAAATCTAGAAACCCTCTGATTGCCCAACTCTAACAAACCCCCGGCAGGAGAGAAAGCCCAAGGACTCCAAAAAACGGCCAACTCAAAACCGGAAGATAGATGATATAACACATCAACCCCCCCTAATGCCCGCCTGCCATGACAATTAAATTCAAGAAACAGACTATAACTCTTAGAAAGGTAGTAAAATGTATCCTGTACGCTGCTCACTTTTCTTTCTAATTTTTAATATTAAACACTATAATAATAATATTATATACTTGAAGAATGTATAATCTGGGAGTTACTACATTTGCTGAATATTTATTGTCTGTCGAGATAACATCAAAGCTAACTCTCAAAAATATGGCCTAGAAGCTCAGCAGGATTTTCAGCCACCCATTAAAGGAAAGTTACGAACAGTAATAAATCAACTGTTTACATCAGTTGTTTCCTAAAATATAATATACATCTTATCATAAATATTGAAAAAGTAAATCTTTCACTATTATATCTGCAATACATCTTTTTTTTGAGGAAGAAACCACTCATGTAATAATATGACCATTCACATTACAGTTTACCATATATTAGCCTTCCGTATTATAAAATCAATATCCTATTCCCCAGTCAACACATATCCAATATCCAAGTACAAGAAATTGATTCCAATCTTATTATCATAGAACCAAGAATATAGTCAGTATTTTTCCCTCACACATCTATGCAGTAGGAAACTTGAATCTAAATTAGAGGCACTCTACAGTTCTGCCGCTGCAGCAATAGACATAACAGTACAAGGAACTTATCGGGTAAGTTGTCCTCTAACAGCCACCCATTCAACGATGTTTAATTTTTAGTAAAGCGGCGTATGGCTGCCAGGTCTTCCATTGAAACGCCCAATCTGACTGAGAAAATTAACAAGTTTGGTCTATTGTAGTTGTCGACAATTACCCAATGATCGACCGGCGCTCCTATAATACCAAGAAAGTAATAAGAATAACTTCTGTCAACAAAGACGTACATTAAACAAGGACCATAACACCGGGCAAAGTTGAGCCATTTCGAACTTCACCACAGGAAAGTATAGCGCTGGCGAGGGAATCAAAAACCTCCCCCTTAGACACGACCCCACAGCGGGGGGGCATGATACTCGACTTTTCCCCCCCTTAGGGTCTCGAGGAACATGAGCTACACATCCATATATTGCCGTGCGCTTAGTTCCCGTAAAAGTTAATTAATAGTTGCATCAAGCTATCATACCAATCATGAACCAATCATGAACCATTTTACCAATGCCATCCCGAGACTCAAAAATAAAAAACGTCAAGTCCCAAAACTCTCTTCCCAATGCTTTCCAAGTAGTGGCCTCATACACTCCTACATCCTCAAGTTCCCAGAAATACTTGTACCGCACTTTACCCTGGTTCCCATTGTCACCGGAACCAGGCAGATGGTGCCTACAAAACTATTACTCAACCCCCCCTCCTGCTCTCTGCTGGCTATTGTAGTAGTACTAATGTGCCATATTACCCTCCGTGGGGGCACAGTATCCAGTGTGAAACGTTTACCACACAACCGCAATTATAAACGAATAGGGAAACCCCTACGCTGCGATCCTCTCGGCCGGTCGACAGTCGCAGCCCGTGACAGAATTTAGTCTGCCACTCGGGACATCGAAGCTACTATAGCAGACCCGCCAGGTTCAATCTTTTTTGATGTTTGCCACTAGATTTTTTGTGCATCGTTTGCTGTGCCCGCCCGTTGGTTATCCTCCCTACCATCGTGTTCGCATAATACGGATACACTCCTCACTGTACGAGTACTCGAGTACTGTATGGCACTGTCGGACATGAAGATGGACTCGTCATGGGTTACGACCAAAAGATGCCGTATGCATATTAGAAGCATGAGCGGGTCCCCGCCATGTATCTAAGCCCCTTGTTTTTCCCATAGCTCTTACCGAGAACAACGCCCCTCTCCACACCTTACGCGAGAGGCCTCCCACAGTACTGTACCTACGATACGATGCGGCGGAACTCGGCGGGTGGTGGACAGCACAGTGGCAGGTGATTTTTTGTTACCCTACTTTGAGGATTCCCCTGCTGACGCGCCGGATAGCCCTGCTAATTACCGGTAGTGAACTGCCTGCCCGGCCCTGTCGTGCGTGCGGTTAGGGCTGCATCATATTCACCATCTGCATCCAGCATGATGTATCATAGCCGAGCAGACGTCTCAATAATACCGGCGCCCCTCTTTAAAAGCTCGCAAGCTGTACCGGTATCAAAAAGTGTTCGTAAGAAAAAAATGAAAATATGGTTACATTAATCCTCCTCCTCCTAGCTTCCATAATATCAGTTAAGGACTAAAACAGGATATGAAACTCAGTATCACAAACCCCACCACCACCTCATCGAGAATCGAAATCAGTAATAATGCTCGCCACCCTTTAAACTAAAGAGACCCAGTGGAAATATTTTTGTTAAAAGAAAACGAAGATAAGCCCCAGATATTTAAACCTCGCTTATGTAGAGAAAACAGAGGAGACAGTTTTTATGGCACGAAAAAGAAACCCCGGAAAAAGATAAAAAAAACTACAGAGATACCACCTGGACATTCGCCCATCCCTCCGTTGCAAATGCTCCTAGGATCAACCAGCAGAAGAAAAATCACTAACCAGCCCCCCTTAGCTCTAGAGTGACTTCAAAGTAACCTGTTTGAAGAAGCGCACAAAAAGAAGGTCGGCCTATGTGACTCTGGACAAGATATAAAGATCCGCGCTCGCATAAACCACTCCCCTTTGGCTAACCAATCAAACCTAAACACTCTCGGCAAACGAATCGTCAGGGTACAAAGTTTCATCACCACCTCGCCCCCCAACATGCATAAAAGCGGTCATGACGGCTGGTATATCAGAAGGGTTTCCATCCCGTACCTCTGTTTCTCCGGCCACAACCTCCTCTGCTCCGCCCTCAGACTCAGGGACTACTGAAGGGGATGTAACAGGCGACATGGCGGCAGCCGTCTCAACAGCCCTGGTCGGCCTGATTTCCGGATGCTCTGCCAACAGGGTGCGCTCACGACCGACGCTCCTCCTAAGTCCCATCGTCTCGAGAGCTCCAACCAGAGAATCACACGATTCCGCAGGATTGAAAGTGCCTTCAACAGTCCAGGCATGCCTTAACGCCATGTCGACAGTGATTCGTTTGTTCGAGTTTATTTCAAGCATAGACTCAATCAAGTAAAGCGCGGGGTCCGCAATATCATCCCAGTACGGAGACGGAAAATCGTATTTAGCTTCTCTGATCTTTTTGGGCGTGTTAGAGATGGCGGTAAACAGTGAAGCATAAGAAAATGAAAAATATAGCAAACCTGTTGCGATAGGTTATACGGGTTATCCTGCGTGTACAATTCGTCACTGAACGGAGGAAACCCGCATAGACAAATGTAAAGCACAACACCGAGAGACCACATATCAACAGCTCTAGTGTACTTCCTGTTACGAGAGGGTTCTAAGATTTCCGGCGCCACATCTAAACTTGTCAGTTACAGCCTAATAGGCAACAGGATTCAAAAACCTACAGCTAGGTGTTCCACAGCTATATTTACACATCAAGGTTAGCTAGGCAACAAGGTAAGGAAAAGAAACGGGTGCATACAGTGAAGTGGTGAACGAATCTTCGCCTATGATCTTGGCAAGACCAAAATCTGCCAATTTAACCGTGAGATCGGTGTCACAAAGCAAAATATTTTCCGGCTTGATGTCACGATGAACAATATTACGCTCATGCTATGCTCTCCAATGTCAGCAAGGATTCCGAGAGGTGTGATTCGATTTACAGATTGAACAAACCAGATATTTTAGGCCATTGAACAGCTGAATAAATACTTTGCGAGTATCCATTTCCGAAAGCTTGGTATTGCGGATAATGTAGTTGAACAACTCTCCCTCACGAGCCAATTCCAGAACGAGGTAGACACCATCATCTTCGTCATAAGTGCCCTGAAGACACAATATGTTGGGATGATTAACAGACATCAATACGGCAATCTCCTGCTGTAACCCAGAAGTCTTGCTCTTATCCTCATTACGGCGTTTTCTGAAGATCTTCACAGCAAACTCCTGTCCCGACTTCTTATCAACGGCGAGATGAACAGTCGCGAAATGACCGGAACCAAGCTGCTGGCCAAGATCGTAGGCATTGCGGAAAGCGCTCGACTGCATGTGAGGCGGGTATCTAAAAGTGTACTGAAATCCTCCCGGAAACTCGATTTCGTCACCATTTTCGAGAGTACGACTACGGTTGCGACCAATTATAACACCAGCGACCCAGGTACCATTGCTGGATAAATCCTCAAGGACCGCAACAGGTTGCGAACCAGCATTCTCCTACTCAAACGAGCGCCTGGTTAGCCATCGTTCACGTATACTATCTCACCGAAGGACAATATGCTACCTTATATATCACACAGTGTCTGTTTGAGATAACGTTATGGTCAATGACTAAGTCACACTCAACATGACGTCCAATCACGTAGCCGCCAGCCCCGTGCTTCTTATTATTTTTAGGTTTCTTCTTTTCCGCGCCTTTTGGGGATTCCTTATTTGGAGTAGATACCTGGGGTGTCTTATTGAGCTTGATGACGCTCTGATTTTTCTGTGTCAACGGCCAAAGGTATCCCCAGACGGTTTCGTCATCTTCGTCGACCCCTTGTTCAGCGAGCGGTGGATAATAAAACTGCGAAGCTACCTGTGTATCCTGAGGCGGAGGAGAGGATGCTGGAGTACGAGTAATTGTGATATCTCCTTGAGGCTGTAGCGGGGAATCGGGAGATTCCTCCCTAGGCGCAGGCTCCTGATCCTCGACTATAGCACTCCCACCAGCTTCGTCAACATGATCATCAGAATCGCGCTTGACTTTCTTGGGCGAATTTTTATTGGAGGCCGGGGATGAGGGCTACACGAGACAGATTAATTCCGTTAGATTTGATCTCTGTGCTCCACAAGACACGGATCACACAAAAAGTTCAAGATAGGGATGAGATTGGACGGAATATTTACCTGGCTGCGCTTGCGCGCCGCGGCTCTCTCAGCACGAGGGGTCATTATCGTGAGGAACTAGATTTCGATGAGTCAGAGGAACAGAGCGGTGTTGAGGAAGAAACTCGGAAGGGGTAGTTTTATTGGGGGTCGGATACGTACGGTCAATTGAGGACTGCCCTGAGATATAGTAGTGACGAGAGGAGAGGCGCACAGACGCGTTAAGCACCGTAGCGTAGAGGATGGTAGAAGGTATCAACCTCTGGTAACGTGGATGATTGCCTAAAAAGAAGGCAGTGCAAAAGAGATCTTAGGGATGTCGGAGGGCTCGCAAGTTGTGTCAGAGAGGGAAGGAGTGAAGGGAAGAGAGGTGGATAGCCAGGTAGAACTAAGAGAGGAAGAGTTTAGAGTTTAGAGTTTGCGGTTTTGGGGCACTGGGCAGCGCGGGCTCGTCCTCGGTTGGCTGACTACACGTTTATTACAGCCTCACTGCGGGGGGTGATTTTTTTCTTTCTTTCTTTGGGGCGGAGGTGGAGGAGAGACGGAGCAAGAAGAGAGGCACGCAGCTCAAGGTGATTTTAACTCGCCTACCAAATAATAATAATAATAGGTGACAAGCATATAAACGAGACGAAATCTAGGCAAAAGAAGAGCGGATCTTTCTTTCCCTGGTCTGGTGGGAGGAAAGGTCTCAGTTCTAAATGGGCTGCTTCTTTGGCTTCGGGGCGGGAAGCGTGAGTCTTGTCACACTCTCCGCCCGCCGCCACTGGGCTGATTCAGTTGGTGAAAGGAGCGTTGAGAGCCAGGGGCATTCAGGGCCACGAGAGAGTCTAACACCATAATATCACAAAATAATTACCGTTACCTAGTTCCGCCGCGATCCCATGGGAGATCTTCTAGGCACGAGATGGTAGCCTTCCCATACCCCTCTTTGGAGTCTGGAAGGTAGAGAGTGTGACCTCCAGCATTCCAGTGTCGTAGCAAGAGAATAAGCCATGCAAAAAAAATATAAAAAAATATAAAAAAATATAAAAAAATATAAAAAAATACAAACCCCCTCCTGAATCAAATCAACTCATCTCTACTGTCTGCCCGGTTCTAAGCTAGGCTTGATAACATACAGCACGGTTTATATTTGCCATCGGACTTCAACCTAACTCCCCTCCCCTTACCACTGACGCTGCGCTTGGCCCTCGCCTGATACCACATCTACGATAACTGATAATCTCAGAACCCTCCCAGGCACCCCTCATGATGGCAACCCCAACCTCCGCACATCGAAAGCTGAACTCATGAGTCACAGCCCAGTCGCACACAGATACCGGTAACCCACACACCAATATATCATAAAACTCTTTTCAAGGGGAAGCAAGAAAGAAGAGAAAAAGAAAAAGAGAAAAAATGGGTGAAAATGCACTGCGCAGCAGAAAATAGACACTCCCATTAAGGCTCCTCAAGGCTCCAACCACTCAACTCCACCTCAAACCGTGATCCGACAAACGGGCTATCGGCGAACAAATCATCGTGCCCCCAAATCTGAAACTCCTTCCCCTCCTGGCCGAAAGATACCGTACCTTATATCACTATGACAGGATAAACAGGATCAGGCTCACGTTTAAAGACATGTTATCCAAGAGCATCGGATGCGGCATTCTCCTCCTCCACGAGCAGAGCTTACCCCCGATCTACGAATATTTTACTCCTCCGATTAAGCCTGAAAATGTAGGGCCAATGACTTATAAACACAAAAAATGCACAAACTCCCCAAAATAAACCCCATTTGTACGAAAATATGCAAGCCTAACAGAGCGATTTGGTTTCCTCTCATACAAGGGTATGCGGGGAAGCATCGTATTTTCCTCTTTTCCTCTTTTCCTCCCTTTTGTTCCCACCAAATTTTTACATCTACTTTTTTTTCCCTCTCTTTTCCTATCGAAAAGAAAAAAAGAAAAAAAAGAGTTCATTGCTCAATACTCATGTATAGTCGTGTAACAAAAGTCCTGGCACCCCCGACTGAGTGATGGGACAAGAATGCCTCTAAATTTACCGCTTTGTATGTCCTCCCTCAGCATGAATTAATGGATGAAGAATAGAAATTACAAGGCTCTGTTTCTCGTGATAGCACTTCTGCTTTGAGCACGGGGGGGTATGTGTGGTGGTTGAGGTGAAGCAAGTTGAATAATAAAATTTTACCAGGGTGCCAAGACTTTTGTTACATGACTGTACGTTCAGGAGCTGGTAACCCTGGTGGTTGACATTGCACAGTCGCTCAATTTCGGATTCACGTTGGCTAGAGAACCGATCGATCTCCTCGCCCACAACATTCCCGATTTCCCCGGAGCCGCAAACCGCAAGCTTATCTTCAGCGTCAGGGTCGCCCAGCCTAATCTAATGTTGGCGTGTTGATTTCCGGAATAGGGAGATTGTGTTGTGCTCTGTTTGGAAACTGCCCAATATAATAAGCTCCCCCTCTCCCCCCCCGACGAGATATTTCAGCCCGGAGGTTATCTGCTGGTGTACATCCAGGCTCTTGGAGAGAGAGGCCAACAGAAGCAGTACCATTCCTATCCTATTCTCTCCTCCCACACCTGCTTCATTACAAACAAGGCCTACGAAAACCCTACCGGAAATAAAAACTAAAATAGTAACTTTATATCATAGAACGGGGAAGAATTGGCCTAGAAGAAAGGGGAGAAAAGAAAAGAGAGTCCACAATTGGCGAGGCAAGGCATAAATTCGAATACCCCCAATATCCAGAGCATGTAGATGTGCTATCAGCTTTACCCATGATACTCAAAACGTAGATCCTCGCAACCCGTAAACCAATTAAATATTTTTTTCTATAGCTAACGGCTAGCAATAAAAATACTCTCTTATCTTTCTTCATATCATTCATCCACATGTGAGACGAATGGATTTTAAAAAAGGACAGGGAATGTGCTGGGGCTTATGGCTTATCAATCCACGAGAATCATCCAGGGCCCCTAAATTTCAGAAAACACGTGATTCAATGAATCTCTTCAATTAGTTACGTTTGCGTTGTACTTTTGGACATAACTTAGTGAAGTGGGGGTAGAAACTCTACAGCTCCCTATTGCACCAATTATCACTCGGAAATAAATTCATCCTTGTCAGAGCCTACAATTCCCGACCTGAGTGGGGAAAAGTCAAAGCCCAATTCCCTCATTGCTTGCGCCCCTCGTATCCTTGCCCATAATAACGGATTGGGTCCTATCAGGTGGCAAATGGTACAAAGAAGTAAGGTGTCCTGAGCGTTTTTACCTAGGATTGATGGAAGTATTGTGTCGTGGTATCAAGAAGCTTTGCCTCTGTTGGGAATTGACACGAAGAATCTTTGGGGATCTGTGGGAACTCAGTATTTTTCGACATTTTTACAATCACGAAAACCTCAATTTTTACCAACCTTAGTCGTCGGATGGTCCGTGGGTTAGAGAGATGTTTCACACTGGTGTACTACTAGTATAGGGTGACGTTAAGGAAATCTTTTGTTTATTACACCATGGGTTGGTGGTTTGAGACTCCAATCCAAAGACTACACAAACTAATTGGGTACTGTATATAAAACTTCTAGTACAGGCGTAGATGAAAGAAATTCTGAGGAAATAGGAAGGGAAGAAAAGAATCAAGGGGAAAAAAAAAAAAGAGTCGGGTACATTGATTCAAGGCATAAACAAACCTCCAAGCCCGTCTACTCCACGACTATCTCTGTCTCTTCCCAGCATTATTGAAACAAGCAAGAGCTACTTAATTCTGAATGACTTGCCTGGGGATGCCAATATGCCCTGATGGGGTGGGACTTGCAGAGGGAGCAGCCTCTGCTGGAGAAGCCGGGGCCTCGGATTCGGCGGGACTAGCCTCATGGGCCGTGGCAGGGGCCCGCTCGTTAGCTTTAATGTCCGGGATAGTAAGGCAATGCATAGCCCTGTGTTAGGGATATTCCTCCGGGTCCTCTTTAGTATCAAGGAGAGCCTCTGTAAGCGAGTGGGTAGGAACCACATAGCCAGGAGTATCGCCGATAGTGGCGGGAACAGTCTTGAAGAGGTTCAGTATAATAGATAGGCATGGGTATCAACGTCTTCGGCATCTTCGGCCGCTGTGGTGCTGTCCAGGGTGATTGGAACCTCGACGTGCCCGTCGAAGCGGTCAGGAATAGGCTCATGAGGCTTTGCGGTAGGGATGGGTCCGGAAGTATGCCCATGGTGAGGAGCATTTACCCAAGCTTCCTCGGGATGCTCATTCTGGTTACTCTCCCAGACGCGCTGCCAATCTTCGCTGCGGTGCTTGGGGGGCGTCAATGTATTCTTCGATTCTGGCGGCCTGCTCCTCACCGTTCTCTTGGACGTGGTATCCGGATTCCTCCTGATCGGCGGGGTTGTCGAGTTCGGCTTGGGCTTCTTGTTCCTACTGCTCGGGGATGGAAGGGGCGAGCTGGACTAACCGGGCGGGCTCCTCGTCTTCACCTGCGAGGCCAGGAATGACACCTCTCTTTTCGATCGGTCCGATATCTTCGGCTTCATAGGGCTCTCGTTCATCTTTAGAATTACCAGAAGTATTGAAACGGCCTTGGATAGTACTTGCAACGCCATGGAGAGGTTGTGCTTCATGGTTGTAAAGGCGGTCAACAACCTCGTCGTCGGCTGGCTGGTTAGGGACAGGAGCTGGCTCAGGGACTGCGGTACCCTTTTCCAGCTCGACGGGAACTTCTGCCATCCCAATTGCAAAGAATCGATTCCGTCCGGATAAAAGCCCCCTCCCGTTGAAGGTCATCCGCGAGAGGGTTAACCATCCCCTTGTCCACTACGCTGATGTAGGGGCTATTAGAGCCCCCAAGACGGGGAGGGCCAACGCAATTTTGGGGGAGCAATGTCTCAACTTCATCGCAAAGGATTTGTAGGGTTAAGAAAGTTGGGGAAGGGGTGAATGGATGAAGGTGAAAAGAAGTAGAAGGGTGGGTGCTGAAAGAGCGGGGGGCGGAGGGGTTTTTATCAATTGTTTATGGGCGTTCGGCAAAACTTAACTGTCCTCTGCTGAATAAGTTCCGCTGTGGTTCGAATATTGTGTGAATTGGGATAAGAGTGTGATTCTAGAGTGTTTAACGCCCTAAGGGAATAGTTTCTGCTAGATAGTGGTATGTAAACGTGTATTCTTCGAGCCTCTATATAACGTATCCCGCGTGCCAAAGAGCCTGTAAATAAATAAGGAAAAGACATAATACTCCTCCCACCACGAATGGTAAGGAGGCCTATTCCTGGTGCCCGCAATAGGTATCTATATCCTGAGATATCACCATCAAGAGGCATACTTCTGGATCACAGATTATCACTCTAGGTATATATTGGTATCGGTAGATGAAAGTCCTGGCCTATTCCAAAAGTATCCGGAAATCTTAGCATTTCCTAGGGCTAAACCGTGCCAATATTTGCAGATAATTTGAAGCGGGCAAGTCGATCGGGTTAGCTTTGAACCATATACCGGAAATCGGGAATCCGGTGTGTAAATCACAAATTCCTGAATCTATTCCTTCCTTCTGCCGCTTTGTTGACCCAAACACTAACACTCATAGCATAACACGGGAATTCTGCCCACCATCGTCGCCAATTTTGACATCGCCTTCGCTCTATGGCAAAAGGTCGGTCCAAGTCTCGCCTGAATGGTTTTCGCCAGCGAACATCGTCTTTTTCCCGCCTCCAGAATTACTCATGAGCACTGCACATCCATCATTTCTGTCATGGGTGCTTCTCCGTACTCACACGATGCAATTGGGGTCACTAAAGAAGTCCTTCTGCTCTCCTTATGCATCCAATTCCCTCGACAATACGAGCCTGTGGAGGGCCCCTGAACAGGCACAGGTGATGGATCTTTCCCCTTGATGCTGTATATATCAGCGAAAAATACGCAGGGCTGCCCTTCAGCTCTCAAAAAGGATCAGAGTGCAGGCGAGTGGTTTGAAGTAGTCCAGAATTTTGTCTTCGACATTCCGGCCTGGCTGTGTATGGTGACTCATGACGAACGTCACAGCATTAATTGGCTAGCCTTCCACTAATGGGTTCTCTAAGATTATCCCAGGATCAGTGTATGGTGAATGTGAAATCATAAAAATGTCCTCTAACAGAGGGTAATCGAAGAGCGTAAATCTATGATCCATTTCATCAAGGAATCTTTCTAGAGGCTCGGCGTATCCTTTCCACTATTTACCCACAAAGAACCAGTCTTTGTCGAGTGTTTGGTCTAGATGGTCAATGAATACCTTAAGGAATTCGGAAGAAAAGTGTCGTACGGCGTCGAACCTGGTAGAGAAGTGTTTAGAGGAAGTTGAGATGATATGGAGGGGAATGATCTACCGGAATCCCTTGAGTCCAAGTTCTTGAGCAACCCAAACACCCCAGTTCTTCGCACCGTTAAGAACATCAGGGTTGGAATAATCAATGTTAGCAAACATCAGGTAGTCGTAGTTGCAAAGTTCAGATGTATCCACATATCGACACAATTCTTTCTCCTCATCATGGTCTATTACTTTGTATATCTCTTGCTTCCGATTCTCTTGATTATAGTCAGTCCCCGAGAAATTGTACCAGTGGTACTTCATCAGACTGTATGTATCTCCGCGTGTGGTGAAATCCAAGCACAACAAAGCTTCCATTTCATATGGTTCCGAAATCACCTCTTTTCAATCTTACGGGGTGACTTCAACGACCTGGCAAAATTCAGTGTGGCCAGCACTTGCTTTCTGGTTCAAAACAGTGCCGAACACCAACCCGACCTTCTAATATTTTACCGTGCCCCATAGGCGGATAAGGGATTTATTGGCCACCCATTTGGTAGGTCTTGACCATTTATGGCCGAATCCCCCAATGTCATACAAATCGTACTAGGCTTTATGAGAAACATTGAAATAAAAGGTGTTAGAAAGAGGGGTAACAGACAGTATCATAGCCCTTGCTCCATGGACTTCCTGATTTGCAGGGCGGGATCTACAAGGTAGTGATACCAATCTCCTTCAACTTAGGCACCCCCCTGCTAGGCGGTCCCAGTATGGTGATCAGCAGGAGTATGCCATTCAAACCTTGAAACATGCCAGTGGTACGGTTCTCGGGGGGTTGAGGTTTTGGGTCTGGTCTGATCCGGCCTGGAGGTTAGCACGGATCTACTTTGCACAAAACAGCGATACCTTACTATTTCCTGAAGTTCCGATAGGTTCCCAAATGATTTTTTGATGTCTTGTTGAGAGTGTTAGGTCTAGAGAGGAGGATGAGGACGCTGGATTTCCAAACCTGCAACGGGGTTGGTGAATAGGCTTGGGGATATACTTGTAATTTTCTGAGATTTGCGAACACGATAACTAGTGCATACAACAGAAATCCTGCGGTTCTGGCCCGTTTTTTGTCCATAATATTATTAAGTAATAGAAACTATGTTCGTAAACGATTGAAAATTACGAGTACTCGAGTACTGCCCGGCAGGAGGTTATAGGACAGTTATTTCAGGTTAAGCCGCCAAAATTATCCCGGTTAACGGATCCTTTCCCCATAATATTATATATACACCTTCGGAACACCGACGACCATTCGGTCGTTTTCTCCATCTCTTCAACAAATCGCTCTTTGACAGCATTTTATTTTTCCGTCTGCTTTAACAGGCATTTGCCTTATCTCTCTGACGATAACATTTCCTTATTTCCTCCTGTTCTAGTTTTCGGGTCCTTTCTCTCCCACAGCTCTTTTCTCAACACTCTCTGACATCAACATGAATACCGTTACTAGAGCTGTCATGAACAAATTTCGCATGGGATCTCATCGGGCATTCCATCTTAGCCAAGTAAGATACCAATCAGTCGGTAATACTGAATTGCTTCTCTAACTAGTTTTGTTAGAGAGCATCAGCGGCCAAAGAACTTCCTTGCCAATTCCCCACAAATCCCGTTGAAGGTTATGTCACTTGGAAGGAGCTTTTAGAGTACTCATTGGCACAAGAAAAGGTATGCTCCTATTCCATTACAGTAGATAATAAAGAGCATCACAGAACAATGTCACCAACAGGATAATGTTACATTATAGTAGCAATACCCCCATGCATAAATAAAAGTTAGAAGCCAGAAGTCCTAAGCCTTGGCAGCCATGCTCTGAGCAACGCCTGAGAAAAGCAAGGAATATCATACGCAATGACAGAAACTTCTTGCTGGGTAGGAGCTTTCTTTTCTCTCAAATATTCACCAACTTCCAACTTCTAACTTTCATTCCTATGCAGGGTGCTATCACAAATTGTGACTAAGCAAGGTGAATTTTACATGACTAATATTTATAAGTCATAAGGTATGTTGATTTCACGCTATGAGCTCGCTTGGCTCATAGTATCTCACATGACTACACAATAGCGAGTCATCATCATATTATGATTGGCTTATTATTTTATCATGATGACTTACGATTGTGATGTCAGATGATATAATAAGTTTCACATATGACTCACATGGGTATTATGAGTCATGTGTTTCATGCATGTGATCCGTTTGGGCACAAGACTTGTTTTATGGATTTTAATTGATTAAGAGAATGTTGTGCAGTTGACTCAGAAGAGTCAGCTGATGCCAGTGGATTTCATACCATGACTCGCTATGAGTCATAGGAGTGGCATGATGCGAGGTAATGAGTCACCAGGGCTAGGATGGCAGGAAGATGCCTAAATGAAGTCTTGGTTACAACCAAGATGATAGGATTTTCACAAAACCATCTAAGTACTTTTCTATACTAAAAGTTGTAATACGATTACTCCTTCTCTCTTTACATACACTCCTTCTTTATGTGAACCTAAGAACCAAACCCAAAGACTATTGTGATAGTCTCAGAGTATGAGTGAACGATATAGAACCATTGGGATAGTTCTACAAGCACCATCAGCAAAAAAACTCGATTTTGCATCCACACGCATCCGAATGCACCCTGTAGTGGAGTTTGCATTTGGTTAGCATCCGGTGCATCCCATGAATCTAGTTTTAAACTTCAGAAGCCAAAATGGACATGTAAATGTTGTCCGTTAGGGCTGAAAATTCATGTTTGTCTACGTAATTGTTAGATTAATCTTAAAATGAA
>Ga0307513_10000531_pt1 | contig 54546 bp, 59 predicted proteins | sample 15_EM_MG_FD_202174 | JGI IMG/M metagenome (GOLD analysis project Ga0307513, IMG submission 202174) | Populus trichocarpa ectomycorrhiza microbial communities from riparian zone in the Pacific Northwest, United States - 15_EM | ecosystem: Host-associated > Plants > Roots > Unclassified | place... | reverse complement strand
ATATGTGCTAGGGCTCCATGTACATATTATCCAGTTTGGAAATTGAACAGATCAACCAGGTTTCCTTCCTCATCCAATTCCCCTGTTCCATGACAACTCTTTTGTGTCAAAGGGGAAACTCTTGGAAAGAACCTATCTTTGTGATGTCCCTCCATCCTTGTCAGTTCTAACACCTGATGACTGGTGAAGCACTGTAGTATCAACATACAAGCAGCATTCCCAAACCTGCACAAAGATAAGACTTCTTGCAAACATGAAATCTAGCCCCTGAGTACTGCAATTATGATACAACAGGTCCACCTCAATTTGATGATCACATATTATCTCCCCAGAGAATGGCAGCTGTGAAGAGTCCCCCCTCTCTATGCTACTCTATGCCGTCTAAAGTGCACTGCTCATCCAGGCTGGCAAAGACTTTTGTCCTTGAGTTCAAATTGAGAATCTGAATTGGGTTTTGACAGTGGTGAAGGGGACTTTAGACTCAGGACCTGACCAGGAATTGAAATGGCAAGGCCAATTTAGAAATATGCCACGTCTACTTTCTAAGAGTCATTGATCTTTCCAGTAACCAGCTGATTGGGATTGCAGATACCCCACGTGCATAGATCGCAGAGGTCAATACCTTGGCCATATGGAGTCAGCAACCTTCTTGTCCCTTAACACATGAAACTCACGACTTCATCATATATAATAGAGGCTGGCTTATGTCCACAAAGAGTTGAGGATGGGTGTATCTTGATGAGCTAAGACAAGTTTAGTTGGAGAGGGCATGGAGAGACCCAACGCACAGATCCGTTTGAGATGTCCTTGTATGTCCCATCAGGTTGTCTGTATGCTGCGTTGTGTGCCAAACCCACAAGTAAGCTACGGAGAATGGGTTTGGTTTCCTCCCCACACGAGCTGGAGGGATCAAGGTTGACCCTTCCACAGAGATCGTGAAGTTGCCTTCGGATGCGTTGTGCCTCGGTGATTGCACGTTCATTCAAATGGTGCCGTCGGCACCAATCTTGAGTCATTCGTTTCCCACCATCTGCATGGCTGAGCTCCTTGTAAGCTTTATGGATATTTAACAGCGTGAGGTGATCCCCAGTGTGATGGAAAAACATGCGGCGTGCATCCAAGGCAGCTTCACGAGACTCCCGGAGGCTGGGGTCATAGAGCACCTTTGCGGTTGTAGAAAGAAGGGATATGACAGTGAGCACCTCTGATGTGCATCCAAGAGCCTGTGATTCCAGAAGTGACCGAGCGAGATGAGGGTCTAGGGGAAATGTCGCCATGCGTGTGCCTGTTGGGGTGATTGAGAGTGTCCTATCGAAGGCACCGATCATAAAGAGGGACACATGTGAGGCCTGCACTATTCAAGGGGATGAGCGTTTTCCACTGCGTGGATATGAAGGCAGAACCCACCTGCACTCATCTCCGGGGGGTCCATGACGTCGGAGATATTGACGGGTTGTCCCAGTGCTTTGAGTTGTAGAACAGCATAGACGAGATTGCATCTGAGGATCTCAGGAGGAGCAGACGGCCGCAACGCGCGATACGAAGCCTCTGTATAGAGCCTAAAACACGATCCCGGACCTTCGCGCCCTGCTCTTCCTGCTCGTTGAATAGCCGACGATTTACTGATGGGGACAGTGGTCAATGTTTCGATTCCTGGTACGCATGTGAGCAGAACACTAGGAGACAAAGCACTAACTCACCACCTCCGCGTTGCTGAAGGACATAGACTTTCTCCTTACAAAGACCGCCATCTATCACGTATTTGACACCCGGGATGGTCACCGCAGCTTCCGCAATGTTGGTAGCGAGGATCACTTTCCTGGTCCCTCGAGGAACCGGTTCAAAAACTTCCATTTGTTTGACTGGTGGAAGCGCCGCGTATACCGGCCGAATAAGAACCTGTGGCCAATTAGAAGGGCTCGACATAGCGATGAACATCAAACATACATCCATTTCGTCCTGTGGTCGGGAGCGCCGATAATGCAAGATCGCCGCCCCTAATGCCTCTATATCTCCCTGGCCTGAAAGTGGTCATAAAAGAGACTGATATAGCCAAGCAGGTGCCTACCTGCCAGAAATATCAACACGTCGCCTGGCGTTGGGTCGGAGTGGATTTGGTAGAATGTCCGCAGTGCGGCGTCGACGTAGTCAGGTTGAGGTTCTTTTACGTAGAAAACTTCCACTGGATGCTGGCGCCCTTGAACGTACACGACAGTTGCTCTGGCATACTTATAAGCAAGTCTTGTATGAGTCGGTGCTAGAACGCACCCGTCGAAATATTGGCTGAAGCTCTCTGCATCGAGAGAGGCGCTCATGATGACAAGTTTCAAAGGAGGTGGCAGACTGCTGCCAATCGGGTTCCCTGCCTTCCGCAAGCCTTTCGTCCTTGCCAGTTGCAACTGACGTAGAATACAGAGCAGCATGTCCGTACGCAGAGTTCGTTCATGTGCCTCGTCAATGACGACTACACTGTAATCTGCAAGGTGTGGATCGCGCAGGAGCTCCCTTAAAAGCATTCCATCGGTAAAAAACATAATACGGGTTTGGGACGAAGATTGGTCATCGAAGCGTACGCAATACCCAACTGTTGACCCAAGATCGCAATGTTGCTCTTCGGCGACCCGTTGAGCGATGGATGTTGCAGAGATCCGCCGTGGTTGTGTAACGGCGATTTTTTGGTTGTTGGGAATAAGGGAAGATTCTAATAAATACTGGGGTACTTCTGCGAGGATCGAGCGTCTTTAGAATAAATCGCTCTCTGCTAGGTGAGGGACGAACGAGTCGTTTTTCCGCTTCCTGGCTCTCCTAGGATCACAATCGTATCGTTGGCCTGAAAGGCGTCCAGTATGGCTTGCTTTCCCAAAAAAATCGGAAGTTCCTTCCTGCTGTTCTCTAATGAGCTCGGTGGGTGGCGACTTCCATCGGCTGGCTTCCAATTAGAGGATTGGAAAGGTGCAAACGGTGCTCTCCTTTCGTCCTTTGCAGTTCCATTTTGCGGGTGCATTCCTGCTTCGTGGTTTATACCATTGGCCCCGTTCGAGTGGGTTGAAACTGGTGATTGACCGACTTTTCGTCTTTTTCGTGGTCGTGCAACATCTCCGTCCCCCATCGACATGGAGACCACGCCGACGTCCCTCGTTCCTTCCCACGCAAACTGCTTGTGCATGGCTGTGGCCATTGGTTGTGTACAACCGAATTTCCAGCCTCAAACCAAAACATTCAGGACCAGTGCAGAAATGACGGAGATCTCATGTATTCGGCAGAAAAGCATAATGAGGCTACATAATTTGTGATAGATAGTAAGCAAGGGACTCGGAGAGTCTTGTTACATCGCGTAGACTTTTACCAATCAAGACCAGCTTTCCCTCACGGGCGCCACCTTCGGCAGGGAGTCTCTGAAATTCATACAACATCCGCACTGCTTGTAGTATGACTTGATCTCCCGCATATGTCCAGTATATCCCCTTCGCTCGGAGGATTTCCATTGGTGGCTCTGTGGCTTCATTGTCGCTTTCTGTTCCTTCCCAGAGTATTCGCCGCACCCAGGCATCAAAGCTTGCTTCTTGTGACTTTTGTAAGGGCGGCAACGGTAGGGTGCATGTCGTTATTCCTCGAATATTTTCGTGAGTTGAAGACTCGCATGTCTCGACGTCGTTGTGTGTATTATGGGAGCAAGTAATCACTCTAGGTGTTTCGATGGTCAAATCGAGTGAGGGACGACTCCTGAGAGCGTCCAAACCGAGTACTAAGTTGAGTTCAATCTGTCCCATGACGGTTTTGTGAACTGCGACACTAGAATTGATACGTTTGATAATAGATTCGGTCTCCTCCACGAGAATGGGTGATGCCAGGTCGCATTTGTTCAGGAGGATCACATCGGAGCATGCAACCTGCCTGGCAATTGGCGTGGGCTAGTCAATATCATCATGTGGCCTTAAAAAGAGGATACGTACCGTACGGATTCACCGATATCGCCAGCGGCCAAATCGGTTTGGAGTTGCTGTTTTCTGACCTTTAGACGAAATAGATAGAGAGTGGGAGTTCGTATAACGTACTGATAAGCCATAGACCGCATCCACAATACAAATGACTCCATCGAGGGTGATCTGATTGGCAAGCCCTGCAACGTATTCCTCGTTTCGCCAAAAGATCTCGACGATTGGGGCGGGATCTGCTAATCCTGTGGTCTCTAGCAGAATGTGGTCAAATGCCCCTTTCTTTTCCATGAGTTTCTCAATCGAAGCGACGCCGCGATCCTTGATGGAACAACATAAGCATCCGTTTGCGAGTTCAAGCACTTCTTCTGCAAGCTCGCTTTCGGGTCCATTAGTAGACGAAACGTTAACGCCTACATGTGGAGATAAATCATTAATATCAAATGCTTCTGCAGGAGTGGCTGAGCCGAGAGGAACTAACGTTCAAGATCTGCAGTGTCTCCGAATTCGTTCATAATGACGGCAATTCGAAGCCCATGGCGCTCGTTCAGAATCCTTCTGCACCATATAGTTGTCGAATGAGTTGTACATACACATCTCGAAGTGAGGAACGAACTTCAGTAGAGTAGATTTACCGGCACCTAAAAATCCGGTAAGGATGCTCAAGGGAACTCTCTTTCCGTCGTCTGTGGAGGCGGTTGATGAGTCTTTCGCATCTTCATGCGTTGGGATGACGCTGGATATAGGAGACCCTGGTGTGAAAGTGGTCTCTACAAGGACGCTGGCTGGGGCTCAATACAGGGTGGAATAAAGTGGTTACAAACGGCTCACGGGACTTCATCATCATCGGCGGACATCTTGAGGAAGGTCAAGTGGTGAACAAACGACGGACGCAATTTTGATCGGGCTTTGCTGACGAAAATGACAGCAAAGGACAGCGCTTCAAGAACAAGTCCTGGAGATGAGGTTAGACAGAAGCCATCATGGGCAGACTACGCAAAGGTTCAGTAAGAGCGCGCGCATAGAGTTACAATTTTCATCCGTAGTCGTTGCGTAGGCTGCATGGCGCGACCTCGGCAACTTTCCTCAGCGCCCGTGCATGAGGTCAACGTTCCTAATCGGTATTACCAGCGGCGCTGCGATTGGAGCCACTCGGTTTGTTACCTCAAAACGTTGGTGTCCAATTTCTGGGCGAGTAAACCTCAAATCCACGTTTTAATACAGATATAATGCGTTCTTGCAACTGGGCAGTTGGGAGCTTCCTTGTGTTTTCTCTCGTTTCCTGGTGGGACCATCTCTCGTTTCCACGTCTTCTCATAGACTCACCCAGCGTAGGCACCGTTGTCAATTCGCAAGAGAAAATGAACGAAAAAAGGTTCAGCTCATCATTGCAGAGAACTCTCGCGTAGTAGAGCGCCGACGAAGTGCTGACGGAGAGACACAACGAGAAGTGCGGACAAAAGACTAGGACATAAGTTGAACCAAATTCAAAGCGCAGACTCTCTACTATACTTTACAAACCTCTGGCGCCTCATGGCTCTCCTCCAGGGTCTTCCTCCACTTCAGCGATCATAGGCTCGGCTTCCCAAAGACGCAAGAACTATCCACATGTCAGTCGTGGCATAGTTGATCAGCAGAACTCTTACCATCTCTTGCTGAGAGGTCACATCCTCTAACGTCAGGATCCGACGTGCTGCAAAGGGAAGTGCGTCCCATCTTAGCGCAGGGTGGTTTTTTTTAACTGCTAGCTTGTCACCAATGGCGCTCTTCTTGTTCGGGATCCATTTTAAACATTTTCTGGGATGGCGTTTCGTTATGTCGCTTGAGAAATACAAGAGACTAAGGGACCTACTCTTCGGATAAACCATAGAGCGCTTTGAGATGCGATTTGAGCAAGAGGATCATTCCAAGGATGGTTGAAGCGCGTGCCATTGCGAATGGTTCAAAAGTTGGGGGTAAGGCTGTAAAAGTATGTAGACAGGCGTTCATGGAAAGGTCTACTTGTACCTACTAGTACCCAAACGTCCCGGTGGCTGAGACTAAAGCACTTTATCAGATGTCGGACTGTCGGGCAAACGAAGAGGACGTACCGGCACGTCGGTCAGCTGGGCCATCAAGTTCGACGGGGAGAGGATTTCGAGCAGTTGCATACCCGCCACAGATAGGACATTGGTGATTTGTCGTATGACAATCAGGACTTCTTCTTGGGTTCTGTAATCGAAAGCAGAGAGGTTTTCTGCCACAAATCGAACAAAGTTGACCTCATCCTAGAGCCACGGTGAGTGAAGCCACGAGGATATGTGGAATCAAGTACTTCAGTTGCCGCCAGCTTGGTCGAGTCGATGTCAAAACACTTAGTGATGGCACGCAAGAAATCTGTTCTTGTAGACCGCTTTTCCCTCACAAGCGAATACCACCTGTGTAGCACCGCGATGCACTCTGGTTCATATCGAACGCCTGTGGTCTGTTAGAAAGGCTTAAGAAACTGCAGGAGACTCACCTCGGGTTGCGTCGCTGGTGATGCGTTCTTGATACTTGAAAGCGGCTTGAGCGCAATCAAGATATCGTGCATGGATGAGTGATGTATGCTTAGAATGTAGGACTGTATGCAACCCGTTCGCACGGCTGCTCAGTTGTGCGTTCTCTGATGTTTCCAGGGCGATAATTGTTGGTAGACACTCATTGGGGAGTGAGTGGAAGCCAGTGATTGAGAAAGTGTGGGTTCACATACCTGCAAAGGGTGCGCAAGACCTTGTCTGATGGTGAACCCCAGGATATCCACTGCAGCGTTTTGGACCGTCGTGTTACCACCGAGCGACGCATCCAGGATCTGGGGAAGATAGCGTTGTACAACTGCTGAGCTCACTCTGTGGGACGAATAAGTAGTACAAGCGTCTCGAGATAAAGGACACGCACCCTGACTCAGCGAAGCCTTGGGTGTTGCCGATGAATTCGGCCATGTTGACCGTTGGTATCGGCGACTTGACGCTAGGAGCTGCTGAAAAAGGACTTAGATCCCATATACTTCGGTCATATGGCGTTGTTGGCCCGAACCTTTCTCCGACTCTGTTTGCTTGGCTGATGTTGTACTCAGGAAGTCTTGGATGATCTTCAGCAGTCTGCCTTGCATGTCTGCGTCACTAGAGGCAAAGATGCTGTCCATCAAACCTGACGTGGCCTCCTCCGTCATGAGGGTGGGATACGCGCGGAACAGGAACCCTTGGCACGACTTAGAAACACAACTTCTGAGGTGGGAGTCACGTACCTAGACACTGCAAAAGTCGGTGCTGAATCGAGTTGTCATGGACCGCTTCGAAAAGTTGTAAGAACGTGCGGTAGATGTGGAGGGAAACGGATTCCTAAAGTGATATCGATACAAGGCCTCGATTCTTTGTAAAAGCAAATACCTTGGTGATCTGGTCCACCTCACGTGCAAGATCTACAAACATATTTAACAAGATTCTGTTGGTGAGCGGGTGTTCTACCTTGGCGATCTAAGCGGACTTGATCAAAATCGCAGTGTTCTCCAAGTAATCCCACCATGCATATCAGGAGTTGCATCTGTCGCAAGACCATTGTATTCTTGGGTTGCTGTAAGTGTTTGATGAGGGTGTCCTTGAGCCGACCTGGCATGGAGCATGAGGAGCCAGTTCATAAACCACGCACGACACACGGGTACCGACCGAGGCAAGACTTCAACAGACCCACGAGCCGGCCATGCTCATGAGTCTGGTTGTTCACAACGACGCATAAGCAAGCGATCGCCTCTTGCATCGTCTTCTCGAGATAATGTCTCGTCAGCCGATTTCGTATGACGTCGAACAGTGTTCTGACCTGGAGGCCGCCAATGGATGATGGTTTGACAACCATGACCTGAAGAGTGGCTTGCAAATCCTGCCCGAACTTGGCTGCTGTCTTTGACATGCATGGAATGCTGAGCCGGAAGATTTTCAGGAGATGATCGGAAATGAGTTGCTCGTCCGTCTAGTGGATATATCAGATAACGCCTGAAAACCAAGTAGGGGTGCGTGCATTGGTAGCGTGTTTCAAGTAAGGAAGCAAGGTGGCGGCTTTGGTACTTGAAATGATGGATGGTTTCGCTGCGACGAAGAGGTGCACAGTTTTGATACAGTTGAGGAGGGACTGAAGAAATAATGAGAAAGGGACGACACCGTCCTCGCACGACTCACAAAGCCTGGTAATTCTTGACCATCAACCAACGTGTCGATCAGTGCATCACAGATGCGGGCATATTGTTCAACGAGGACCGTTGCTTCCTTCTCCGTTTTACCTGCAGCGATCTGAAATGTATATAAGGATATAAAAGTACCGTCGAGTCTGTGGATTACTTTATGGAGAAATTCTTGAACGTTTGTTTGGCGTTCCCTATTTCCTACAACAGAGAGGATGACCGGAAGAGATGCAACGACTTTTGTTCTATCATCTGCATGTTTGAGCGTATCATCGGGAGGAAACCATAGTTCCTCCAGTGTTTTCACGGCAAGGTCCTTCGAGTGGATGTTAAGAAAACGATAGATTGAGGTGTGTACACACCTTCACACCGTCGTCCTCGTCTAGCATCCGGTGAACCAGTCGCAATGAGATATCAGCTCGACGTTCGATGCTTGCGCTATTCCCGTAAAAGACCTTAAGAAGTTTGATAATCCTCTTGCGGACACCTAGTCCTGTGTCCTACAGAGGCTAAGTATTGAGCAATCCCCTCGGTCTCAAAAATCGTACCATTATTCGATCTGCGATTCTCTCATAGTAATCCCCCGCCAACTCAGGTTGCTGGACAACATATTTGCCGATAAGTTCAACGGCTGCATCTCGAACAGCGGATGAATTGTCCAAAAGATGGTCCTCTATTGCCTTGCGGACATTCGCCTAAATGATCTTGTCAATTTAACCCCTACGCGGTGCCTCGTCCAATACCTTCTTTAAAACTGTCGGGTCGCTGGCAAGAACTTGACCTAAGGACCTCAGTGCTTTGGTTCGCATGAAAACAGCGGCTGCATCCAAAGAGCCCAGCACGACACTGAGAATTGCGTCAAAGCCACGGTTGAAGGCAGTCAGGCTTCCAAGACGCAAAGAGATCTGGTCGATGCGAGTGGTATCACTCTCGGACCTAAATATCTTCAGCCACAGTGCTTGGAGTGCACCCGTCGACAGTACACTCACACGACCTTGAAAACGTCAGTGGTTGGTTGCCTCCAGATTTCCCGCATAGCTGACACCAACCGATCCCGAATAATTCGCATTTTGTCCGGTATTTCGCCTCTCTCGTGCATGCCGATTATGGCCGAATTGCATGTCGAGATAGCTTGAGAGAGATCGTGACCCCAGGTAGCACCAAATAGATTCTGCGCGCTCTGCCAAAGCCTTAGTGGACGCGAACAAACTGTGTGCGGAAATGTTCACAGTGTATGCCTGGTCCTCAGCGGACTTGTGAGAAAGATTTGTTGAGACCTCCTGCTGAGCGCAAATGATAGTTTCGACATGCTCAAGTTTGCAATTCGCAGTAGCCTGAATGTGGTGTCATTGTTCAGCCCAAAGCAAGAATTGAGGAAAATAACCTCTTCCAGAGACATCGGCATCACTGGGAGCTTGTCGTCCTCAGCCCCATGCAAGCTTGCCGTACGCATCTTGGCGGCGATGGTCCCCAGGTGGTCGAGTGCCATAGAGCGAGTAGCATTGTTATCAATATTTGAGTTCGTTTTCACATCGTCCAGAGATGATACCTATTAAATTGGCTCAGTAAAGTGTGTAGCTTTGGTTGATCAAGTAGTTCGGCTCACAAAAAGGCGGGTGGCGATACCCAGCAGAAGGACTGCACCTGGCCACTCCGGGAGATAAAGGACCGTTAAGACGTCAGAGATGAGCGTGTCGAATATTGTTCGATATTCCGCTTCGTTACTCGACTTCGTAGCTTTGCCCTTTCCAGCTCTACATTAACGTGTCAACTTGCTTAAGAGTGAGATAAGACAAATGGGGTACCTTTGGGTCAAGAAAACCACAACCTTTCCTGCAGCCTTCTGGGCGGCATCCAACCCACGTGCGTATAGCTTGAGCTCCTGTTGGACGAACTTAATTAGAATCGGAATTCTCACGGGAGATATATAGTACTTCGTCCGCTGTGGGTTCTAACGACGCTTGGTGTGAGCCATCCTCGAGTCTGGGGCTATCAGCGCGTCGAGTGTGAGTCTGACGATTGGTTATCCTGAGGGCTTCCTCATGCAACCGATGCGGCGAGGTTTGAATCAGCTGCAACAGTAGCGCAGATACCGTATGGATACATTGCCCGTTGCGCAGGCTGAACGACCAATGAATTATATTGGCGTCTCTAAGAAATCGATCACGTACCGAAACTGGCTTCCCTTTTGCTTGAAGTCAGGGAGCTTAATCAAAGAGCTAAGTATCTCCTCTATGATCCACTGTCGTTGGTCGTCGTTGTTTGCGAATATCTGTATCAAGTCCAGTTTCAGGACACAGTTGGTCATCCGGTCTATAACTCACACTACGAATAAGGGATAAAGCGCTCAATCTCAAGCCTTTGAGCGAGGTTGCTCCTCCTAAAGCGGAGAGAACCAAGTCCTTGCTCTTCGTGCTGCCTCTCCCCTCCGTAACGGGTTCGACAACGAAGAAAGGCCCAATAGCGATGTACACAGACTGGATCGTAATGGTGTCCGACATCGCGAGATCTGAGCGGCCTACCAGTCGATCTACGCGGGGAAGCACCGAGACGAGGGCATGGAAGATTTCCGCGATGATCCCTCGCAGGGATTGCGCAAAAGGGTCCGTTTCCGTAGCCACGCGGAAGAGAGCTCGGGTTATTTGGCCGCCTAAAGAACATGCTAGAGGTGAGAAAATCGTTGGGAGAGAGGAGGGTACGCTAACCATGGGCATCATTGTTGGCTTCAAGGAAAGGGTAAATGACCCTATCGAGCTGGTTCTTGATAGCACTGAGACACGACGAGATGAGCTCTTCAGAGTACAACTAAAGAGGAAACTAATCAAACGTCAAAGCATCGCATAGGGATAACATACCTGCTTGGAGAGGTCGTCCCCCCCGAGGAGAGCGATACACCCATCGGCGGCAAGGACAGATTCCAAAGCTATATGAAGTACGATCTCCAGTTTATCCCAATTGACGAACGTAGCACTCTCAGACTCCTCTTCATCTATTATCATCGGAGTTTTACTCCTCGAGCGCTCTCTCTCTTGGTTCTGGTTCTGGTCCTTGCCCTTCACCTTCTTGCTCTTCTTCGCGGGCGTTCCTTTCGCCTTTCCTCCACCTGTACTTGTCACATCGCTTCTAGGGACCATCGGTCCGACAAACGCACTCAGATCCTCACCCGCCTTGACACTCCTCTGCAAAAGCTTCAAAAGCCTTCCGAGCAGATGCGCATCGACACTGGCCAGCTGGCTCGCCTTTTTCGACCGGCCCCGTTTTGCAATCTGCTCCAGCGTTTTGACAAGCTTACGCATGACATGAGGGTGGAGACGTGGATGGCCCCAGTCGGTGGTGAGTGGAGAAAAGAAGCGAAAGGGCGAGGTTGAATGGTGGGTTTGAGTTTGATCTTGTGGATCAGAGGGTCCCTCGATGGGCACCGTATCCTCTGCTTCGAAGATGTCTTCCATGAAACTGACGAACTTCTCGAGCGGGTCTAAACGACTATGAGCATTGAACGTAATACGGAATGAAGCCTGCTCTTACTCCTATCGTCGCGTTCCCCTGTACGACGAATTGTGGAGGGCGGAAGGTTCTCCCTTTGTCCGGGAGACACCCTCAATTCCTTATCATCACCCACGTCGAGTGAGCTACCTGGAGACCAAGCGTCATCGTTCTTGGTGAGTGGAGTTACCGAAGGTGCGCGGTCGCTGCTCATGTCACCAACAATCTTCCTCGTTGGTGGAGTCCTCCATTCCACGGGCACAGGAGGCACAGCCACGTATGGTTGCAGCCTCTTTGGCGTAGGTACAGATTTTATTGAAGGTATGGTTGTGTACTTCGCCTGGCCGTGCTCAGAGTCGTTCGAATGGACACGTTTGACAGTTGGAGACTGTAGGTGATCGCCCGCCTTTCGTTTTTGTGGGGGCGCGTTGCTTAGGATCGATGGCGGTCGTGGGTCCGAGGAGCTGGGAATTTGGTAGGCCATTGCAGGGCGATGGGGCTGAACTTCCGGGCGGTGGGGCGTAAGTACAGAGGCAGCAACATCCTGAGGCGGTTCAAGAAACCTCTGATGGGTCATTTGTACGGTCTTCGCAAGGAAATCGTTGAAGAATGTTTTAGAGTCTGCGGGTTCTTCTTTCTTCACAGGCTGCGGGAAAGGCATGGAAGAGACTGATTGGTAGGAGGATGGTAGTAGTGACTGTGCAAAAGGACGAGCAGTGGACGGGCCGTAGTACGGCGGCATGGGTGGCTGAGGTACTTGGTATGGATTCGAGGGAGGTGGGCCAGAATATTGTCCATATTGACTAGAGGTGGAATGAGTCGGCAAGGTGCACACTTTCAGTCGGGTTACGCACAAGGCTGGTCCATGGGGGTGCGGAGGTTGATATCTATTGTGGGCGGAATCAGAAATGTGAGGCGACCGCGTCCAGCTGGAACTCGTGGATGGAAACCTTACTTACTCGTAGTTCATGTACGGGGACAAGACGCGTGCTGCCTGCTGCTGACTTGCGTCCCAGAGGGCTCTATCGGGAGGATTTAAGGGAATGACGGGAGCTGAGAGCTGAGCAAAAGCATGAGAATAGGGGATATGCTGCATCCGATTGCGTGCTTGGGTTTGATGCAGACTAGGGATGGCAGTCGGATTGCGATATGCAGGGATTTGTTCCACACGGGTGAGTGTACTCAGATGGTGACTGACTGGAGTAGACAGAGTAATGTTTAGTGCATGTAATGATACGCGTGGGTTGTGCGAATTAATGAGAAATGATGAGGGGAGAGTGGCAAACGACGTACGATGGGTTACTGGCGTCGTGCTGGCCATCGGGTACGTTGCCAGCAGTACCCGAGAATCCTCTCCGACCTGTGGACGTTGTGGAGTATGGTTCGGGTCGTTATTCGACATTATTTGGGAAATGTCGAGGACTCCAACGTTGGAAAACAGTGCATTCGGTTTTGACCCGATCCACGACCCAGCCCTGCCTTTGTGGGGTCCGGCTGCAGTAACGACGACGACAACAACAACGACTGTATCATATAGGCTCTCTGAATACGGCGTTACGGCAGCGACGACACGAAGTGAGGGATGAGCACGGTCGACTCGGATGTGAACGAGGTTCACCGTGAGTTGTTGCTTTAGCAAGTACGTGTACTAGTAGATGTGCTAAATATTATTATTCTGGTCATGCAGTGAGCCATGTGCTCGGAGAGCCCTATCAGCTCGCATACGCCATTCCGTTGCTTGTATTCTCGCTCCCCATCACTTTTGCCGGTGCATTTCTCACTCTCGACCGCACCCGGACATTTACACCAACATCTACGGGTATATCAAAGCGCTCCCGCGGGCCATGGCAATTCCAAGGCGGGGTCGGTGGAATGCTCGGCGGCTGGGCTCTCGGAGGTGAGAGCAAAGCAGTGGTAATCACCTCCACCCTCACACCTGACGACTCTGCCATAATTTTCTCCGGTAGTACACTTATCAACACTCCTTTCTCTTTTCATCATGAATAGGACCCCGGCTGCGAGGCTCGGACCAGACCAGTTTCTCGTCATATGGGTCCTCTCGTCAGTCCTTCTCGCTGTTCTTGCAAGTAGATTTAAGGTGTCTGCTGTCCTCTGTCTCGCTATCGGTGGAGGGTGAGCTATATTCCGTACTTCAGTTGCTCCATTCGCTTATAAATGCTCCTATCTACCTTAGTTCTGCATTTGCCATCTTCGTTTCTGTCGTCACCCATCCTACCATGCCCGCCCGCGTCATCCTCCTCAGTGTTCTTACCTCAATCCTTGCAATTCTCGCGCTCGTACCCGTCCCGGTGGTAAGACACGGCGCAGTGCGTGTGGGAGGCGCTTCACTAGGAGCATTTGGAGTCGTTTTAGGAAGCTCTGTCCTAGCGAAAGCAACAAGTTGGGAAAATGTCTGGGAGCGTCTCTGGGTCTCAAGCGGCACAGGCTGGGGTACACCTCAAGAAAAAGGTCTTAGTGCAGCCTACGCTGTCCTCGTCTGCGCAGGTGTAGTGGCAGACTTGGCTTTGAAGCAGAAATTTGGTGAGAATCCGGATGAGGTACGTTTTGGAAAATCCCCGAGGTCCACCAGATTGCACTTGTTCATCGTCATTCTGATGCCATTCTCCTGCAGAAATGGGACTCGTACCTTGCGTCGTATGCGGCCAACCTCCCAAACGCACATGACCGACCAGGAACATTCAAACCGGCTGTTGGGTTCTGGAAGCGACTAGCCAACCCTCCTCCTAAAGATCCCATCACTTTCCCACCAGATGCAGCGCTGAGCAAGCGCTCTTCCGCATCTGACCCACTTTTCATACCCGCCAAGCTCAAATCTCGGGCAAGCCCTCGACCAAACTCGCAGACTACATTTAAACCGCTCGCCGCCAAGGGTTCGCATTACGCAAGTGACTCGTCCTCCAACTCATCCGATTCGGAAACGGATATTCCGCGACCTTGGGCGAAACGTTCGTATTCCCGAGCGTCCTTGAGCGATGCAACGCTCGCGGGTTCGCACAACGACAGTAGGAGCAGCAAGGGAAAGGGGAAGGGAGTAGATGCAGAATATTCTGACGGGGAGAGCGTAGTGCGGGGGAACAAGAGTCCGACAGATCGTGCCGCTCCAGGGTGGGCGCCCGGATTCATGAAACGACATTCAGGTGGCAAGGCCAAAGACTTAGAAGCGGGAGATGTAGAACTCAACTTGAAGACAGTTCGGAAAGGCTCGAATCCTGATGATCCACTCGCCAGCCCTTTAAGCCCTGCATCCTCCAAGTCGCCCTTAGGAGCCGTCCCCATCACCCCCTCACTGATCAAAGCTTTGGACCGAGTATCTAAAGCGCAATCAGAAGCGTACTCGGGTACACACAATACTCCAGCCTCTGGTGGGGGGGATGAATGGGGTGCGTTTTGGAAAACTGTGGGGACCAAGGCCAAAGAACCGGATGTGCCTCCGTTCCCGGCCTCAAAGCCAGCTATGTAATTTCCTTGACTCTCAGTAAATTTGGACCTTGAATCATTTATCTGTTGTTATGTGGATTTCTGAACTCCTCGCCCTTTCGCTCTTGTCTCCGGTTTGCATTGCATACGATTGTTACGACCGAATGTACGACCTGCTTGCGTGCTTGCGTTTTGTTGTACGACCCGCTTTCTGTCGTTGGTAGTTTCAATGGCACTTGGCAGGATTTTACTATGATAGATTTGGCCAGACAAGAATATTTTTTCTCTGGTTATTACCTCTGCAAGTGTTAATCTTGGAGATTGAGCTGCATTGAGATTGCTTCCGCCGGCCCGGTCTCGCGCCGAGCCGACCCTTGGAAACTGCGACGATGGCTGAAGCGGATATCTGCAAGTTCAGCGGGTCTCTGGGTGGCGGACATAGTTCAGCTCAAGCTCACTCTCACTCTCACTCGCCATCGCATACGCATGATCACCTGGAACACGCGGGTATGAAGCGGATGTGATCCCATCCATCACCGTCGTCTGATGTATCCGGCTCAGGGAAATACGGCGAGCGAGATCTCCCAGATTACTCTCACCGTAACTTCCACGAACGAGGCTTCACAGTCGGTATAGGAGGGTATGCTTCACGTGTTTCAGACTTTTCGTCCTTCGCTAACTGCACCAGGCCAGTTGGATCAGGCAAGACAGCGCTCACGCTCACACTCTGCCGCCGTCTCCGGGGAAGCTACAACATCGCAGTAACTACCAACGACATTTTCACGCGCGAGGACCAAGAGTTTCTCCTCCGCAATGAGGCTCTCCCCGCCGATCGCGTCCGCGCTATCGAAACTGGTGGCTGCCCCCATGCCGCGATACGGGAGGATATCTCCGCTAACCTGGGTAGCTTAGAGGAGCTCACTGCGCAATTTGGATGTCAGGTATGTCAAAAATTGTCCAGTTCATTAGAAATGCAACGAGTCTGGGGTCGCAGCTACTCTTCATCGAGAGCGGGGGAGATAACCTCGCTGCTAACTACTCAAGGGAACTTGCGGATTACATCATTTATGTCATCGACGTTGGCAAGTACCTCATCAGCCCCCTTGTTTCGTTTGATTAACGGCTTCTGTAAGCTGGAGGAGATAAGATTCCTCGCAAAGGAGGACCAGGGATCTCACAGTCTGACCTTCTGGTGATCAACAAGGTGCGCTCTGTCTTCATGCAGCGTACAAGACGATCTCACCCGGACCACAGATCGACATCGCCGAGTATGTGGGGGCCTCTCTCCAAGTCATGGATCGGGACGCGAAGAAGATGCGAGAGGCTGGGCCTACAATCTTCACCAGTGTCAAGCAAGGTACTGGTATTGAGGAAGTTGTCGACATGATTTTGGCGGCGTGGAAAGCAGCCGGGAGCCCAGGGAAACCGGGCCCTGTAACAGCGTAAATCGAAGAATCAAAGGTTCAAACTCAATGTAGTCGTTAACCATGGTGCACCCAGGATGTTAAGAGCCTGCGCTGCACTTTGTCTTCCATGATGATCGAAACCACATGTTCTTCCGCAGTTCTACGAGCTGGTATGCATTTCGCAGGGTCACATGCCCTCATCATATAACTTCCGACAAAGAGCAACATAGAATCGCTGGACATCAAACTTGGGAGACTCAGGTTTTTTATGTCCGTTCTTCGGAGTTAAAAGCAAGGGCTGCACTGCGTTGACACCAGGAACGTTATCGACTACCCAATCAAGGACAGCGGACATAGTCCCTGGATTCTTGACGAGGTCCTCCTTCTCTTTCCTCGAAAACCCCGACTTCTTCTCGAGTATTCTTGTTGCCACCTTCTCTGTCCATATATCCGCCTCTTGGTAGGCTGTTTTCTCGTTTTCTCGGCCTTTCCTCCAGTCCCTTAAGAAAGATTGCCAATCACTCCAACTCCACTTGCTCCTGCGATCCGCTTCGGAGTTCCACTCCGTATGTCCATTGAAACCACCCGCTCCTCGCACATCCCAGTGGTTGCACTCTTCGAGGATGCCGAGAAAGTCACCCCACTTAGCGCTTTCCACTGTCACCAAACCATCATTACCCCAATCAATCCGAGTTGACTGGGCCGAGTTTAGAGACTGTTGTCGTTGCTTCTCTTGGCAGGAATCGACAATGAGCTTGGGCAACCAGAGGGGATGGAAGAAGGACATCGTATTGGTACGAGCAGCTACCGACCAGTACTTGACAGTGGGAATGTCAGGTACCTTTGGATTGAATTCTTCTTCCATGTACGTTGATGTGAGATTAGAATAGGCGGGAGAGTCGATTAAGGAGATAATAGACGATGGGATGGATACGACTGGTTCCATTATTTTGGAGTTGGTATTCCGAGGGGTGCCGAGGCCGATGTATTGCTGGGCGCGATGAGAGTCAGACTGGTGTGGCCTTAATACTTGCACGAGTAGCACTAACCATGAGCCAATCCATGAAATGGCTTCCCCTGTGAGGAGTTGATACGGCTATTAACGAAGCTGGGGAATATTCCTTGGGCTGGATTTTTGAGATGAGATAGCGACCGTCCAGACCTCCCTGAATGGATAAGGTTAGGAAATTAACCCAAAAAAGGATAATTGACTCGCCATAGAGTGCCCTATGAGATTAATGGCGCGCCCTGAGGCGTTCTCTTTCAAGTGTTCGTGGAGTCTTTCGGCGCGTTCAACCACGCCGCCGGTGCTATGGAAATAAAAATCAGTGAAGTCGGCAGGATTCGGGATGAGAAGACACTCATACGGTGGTACGCGTGTGACAACCACGTCAGCTCCGATTTCTCGGCGCAGAACCCGGAGCACTTCAGACCAATAATGAATCCGTAGGCCGGGAAGCGCGTCGAACCCTCGAACATCAAAACCATAGAGTCCTAAAATCAGAAAAGTAGTCAGAAAAGTTACTGATACAGCCTCTTGCGTACCATGACATAGCACGATGGGGTTTCGAGGTCTTCGGAGAGGGTCGAAGAGTGTAGGGTTGTTCATCAGACGTGATATAGGTGAGTCTGGGTCGTAATGAAACTCCGGTGGCGCCTTCTCCAACTCGGGAGGTTGAATACTTCCTTTTGGGTCTGGGTACGGAGATTGGTACTCCATTGACTCGGTGGGATCAGGGTTTGTTTCGCTGGAAGCGAGTTTTGCTGTTCTCCAGCCAGCAAGGGTATACCCGAAGGTTGGAAATGCAAGTGAACGAAATGCGAAGGATATTATAGGGGCATTCCAAGAGTACGTGGCGAATGCAGTGAGAAATCTACGGATTATAGAAAGGATCGGAATAGGTAGACACGGTGGCATCGGCTCAGCGGGCGTGGCAAAGTCCAAGGTGGGGATGTCAATTCACGTGACCTTGTTGGACTCTACGGCCCCGGCCTTGAATGGAAGAACAAGTCATTGACGTCGATGATCCCCAGCAAACGGTCAAGGATGTATACTTGAAAGTATGGGGCGAGTTCTACGACTGGGAGCCGATTTACGTGCGAAGTACCCTCAAGGCAGTGGGAGAGACCCGTCAGGGATATAGCGACGCGTTCTTTGGTGATTGTGTAGAATGGGGTTGTGGTGATGCTCAACTCGACGCAGACGATGAGGCAGATGCGGACTATGTCCCAGTTGAAACGGTCGAAAACCAATTTAAACCGTTCCCAGCATACGATTACTGCACGCCAACCATCCACAATTTTAATAACGTCTGGGATTTCTTAGTTCCCGCTGACAGGGTCGATGTTCGGACTTGGATCAACTTTGTTCCTTTCACGGACGAAAACTTCCCCAGAATGGACGAGTACTTAAAGAACTGCGTGTGTGAATGGGAGATTGATATCTGGAACGATCCTGATTGTGAGTGCTAGCCTTATTACCGTGGGCTCTGACCGAAGTTGGCATGAGTGGACATCATTACCCTCGAAACGGTCAAGCGGCTTGTTCTTGCCGGTTGGACGTTAGACGAAATCGATAATGCGGGAGCTCTTCTCTATCCTTTGCATTCGGGTGAATCTGAGAATGAAGGTTTCCTACAAACGGTCAAGAAGAGGTGATCCTGAGTGTGATCTATCACCCATTGCTACTGAAGGCGGTCTCAGGACACTCCTCAAAGTGACTCACCCAAATTGGAATCAAGGTCCTTTCGATGGTTTGACCCCGATTATCCAAAGGAGGCCAGAGCCGTTCACTACATCTTTGATGTGTCCCCGGTGTACCGAAACCGAATGCCTACCTCACCGTATGCACAAACCTTTAGTATATAAACCGATTTTCTCTCATCTTCATCTAGAATGGGCTGGTCGCCGAACAATCCCTGTCGCTTCCCACCGAATCGAAATCGAGCACCCCTCCAAACCTTGCGGGGGTGATTGTACACTGCGACACCAGCTAGTGAGCCCGTCGACATATGTGTATCCTGGCCCGACTCATTGGAACATTTTCAGATCCCATTTGAATGGCCAGATATATTGGTTGACGAATTGCGAGATCTCGTTATCCACGGCTTTGTCAGTGCAAATCCTTGCGACCTTGGTGTCGTCATGAAGCAGCCATGTTGGCAGGTCTGTACCACGCTTACCTGTTTTTGAGCCAGTTTACCAGTTTCTGCAGATATTCGAAAAATTGAAAGCATTGGAACCGTCTTTCAGTATGGTACCCCCACAGGATGATATTAACCAGGTGGAGCCTCCTGTTCAATATTCCACTGAAATGGTGTAGTGCGTTAGGCATTCTTCTACTTTCTACTTTCTTTATCCTGCTTCAGCCGCGAATCTTGTCTCCACCAGGGTCCGTGCAGCGCTGAAAACAATTGCCCTTGCGTTGCTGCAGGAGTTTGGTGTGAACGTGCCTGTCATTGCTCCACAAACTGTAAGTCTGCATCTTCATAGGCAGTCTCCCATTGAAGCCTTCTAGGTTCACTGAGACATCCAGGGTGCCAATGCAAGCGTAGTTGTTCGTCGTCTTGCGCTTGCGAAGCCGCTCAACGAGAATGCGATCCGCAAAGGTGTCAGTGCTGTCTGACTATGTAAGCTGGAACATATCTAGTCTACTGTATCATAACTGATATTACCACAGAGGTGCGTAGAGCTTGAGGTAGATGCTTGCACTGCCCAATAGAAATACTCCAGCTGGGCGAACTCTTGGCTGCCGAAATCGCGCGATTCAGACATTGAATTTCAAGGTAAACAGAAGTGGCTCTTCTGACTATTTCAAAGGGTTGACCAAATGTCTTCGTAGAAAACCAGCGTCCGTCCTGCCCACTGGGGGTGGGGCCTTTTCGCTGGAGAAAAGATCAGAAGAGACGAACTTATCGTCGGTAAGTAAACATCGAAAAAGGGTTCTAGTGCAGAGAATATGCATGCCCTTTTATTTCAGAATATACCGGTGAGATTCATCGAGCAGCGAGATCCGGCGTACGAGAGCAAGTCCTATTTGCCCGGGAAAGAGCCGAATATGATAGTAATACAATTGCAGGATCATCTCAAGTCACCTCGGACGCAACTACAATTACGGTTTGAACGACGAATACGACGTTGACGCGGCCGAACTGGGTAACGAAGCGAGAATCATCAATCACGATGTGACAAGGGTGAACTGTGTGGCGAGGAGTGAGTCCATGTTGTTCACAAGATCGGCTCGCGTTTAATTCTATGTCTTGATAGCCAAGGTAGTGAATGGTGACCAACGGCTAGGAATTTATGCGAGTGCGTGCGTTAATTAAGAATGAAACCGGTCTGATGACTCTTGGTGCTTATAGGTAAATATATCAAAGAGGGCGAAGAGATTTTCTTGGACTATGGGCAATATTTCCTCTATGATTGGGAGGGTGGGCGAGAAGGCGTGCAACTGAAGAAAAAGGGGGAACAGCCGAGGGAGCGATTGCGGCCCTAGTGATGTGTAGAAAGCCCAGTATGCGTTGCCTTTTCAAACCAAAATCATTGCACGGATTAGGTTTCCCGATGAGCGCCCTTTTGGTTCGAAGTCGAAGGTTTTCATGCTCCTGGTGCATTAGGTCCACTTTATAGCAGACAGGTCCACTTGACAGCAGACAGACCAACTCCCAGCAGCATACACAAAGATCGCCTGTGACAACGCCTGAAAAAAAAGTTCCAAATAGGCGCGATCGGCCGTCTGTTTGCGGCGAAGCACGCAGTTTGTCTAGTATTCGGGATGCCTTTTCTCATTCTTCACATGCCTAAGTACGACGGCTCGATAAAACCACCTGGTCCACACACCTCCCATGCTCAACTTGGTAGTGAGGGTCGACATGGAATTCAATTCCTTCCTGCCCGTTTTTAACGATCGTGAAGTAGGTTCATGAGAAAAGCACCTTCTAGGGCGTCTATGGACACTAAATGTAGAAGGAAGGACAGCAAAAGACGTACTATGGATCGTACTTGTCACAGCCCTTGCAGGGGAAGGGCCGAAGATTTTCTGTGTCCTCGAACGTGTCCCACTACCGAGGGACCTGTACTGGAGACTGATTCTTTGCACAAGATAATCCATCAGTAGCTTTGAAGATGAATGCTTGCAACACAGACGATGCTCGCTCGATAGGAAGATCGAGTCCTTGGGAAGTAATTGGTAATATGTGATCATTTGTTCCAAGAAGACCCAAGGGTGTTGTCGAGAAGCATTACGGTGCGATGGGTTATCGCCCCAGAACCGTCTCTATGAACCTTTCATCGTCGAAGCGTAGCCATTGACCTAGAAATTCGTCGCGCCCTTTATCTGGCTTGGAGTGCTCCGGGGAGCCGGTCCCAGCTGTAAGATTCCATGTCCGACGGTCACACTCAAGGAGGGTTCGGGGTGAACGAGAGAGGGGCTGAAGATGCACACTCATAGAGAGGCCGGTTGCACTTCATTGGGGATATCCACTTCGGGCGGGGCTCGTTAGAGTTTTCCTGCATTGTGTTGATCCTGTACGATACAGGGGGGTTTGGCCCCACTACTTATCAATAATTTTGATAAACGGGTATGATCCCGACGTGTTATTGGCCCCGATCGCCGAGCTGCAATTCTATTAGAACATCATAATACGATGTACGTGGCCGTGGTACAAACATTCCGGAGATGAAGTCCCAGAGTTAGGGTATAAGAAAGATGGTACGGAGCCTGAGTTGATTATAGTTCAAATGTAAATTGGATGTGGGTTCAGACAGATTTCACAAAACAGATGGTTTCCGGATATTCCAGAGCGTCGGGTTACACGAAGTCGATGGTTGTTGATGTTAAGAGGAGTGACCAGGCAGACGAGGAGGTGGCTGTATCAGATGCGATTGTCAGGATACTTGAGACTGTGGATGACAATACCAGTTGACTCACAGTGAGAGTTACGCACACAAGCCTGTGATCTTAGGCACTGCACAGCAGATACCTTGGATGACTGCGAGTGGCGTAAAGCTACTATCGACCTTCCTTCATCGGCCCCTTAAACCGCTCATCCTCCTTGCATTATCCCTTTTCCAATCCTTCTCCTTCTTTTCCCTTACCTGCGCTAACCGCCTTGCCGGATCGCCCGCCTTGGCCCGGTTCTCATGGTAACCCTTCCTCTCGCTCTCTTTAATACAATCTCTCAGAGCTGCGCTTAGCTCCTCGTCGCTCCAATTGCGGCCCTTGTCGTACTGACATTTACCAAAGAAATCCCTCCAATTGCTCATGCGGAACACGCTTTTCATCTCTTCGGTAACGACCAAGAGTGCACGGTCGGACGGTTGGCCAAAGTATCGCGAGAGATGAGAGTCGGGCGCGGTGATGGGTGTAGTTTCGAAATGAGAAAAGACGGCGATGAGGGAGACTTGGAAGGCAAGGAGACGGAAGGTCGAGCGTGAATGTTGGAAGGTTCTGGACAGGCGGTATGCAGAGCCTCCCGGTGCGCGGGCCTCGAGGAATTGGAGGTCGGGACAGGATTCGAGGACAGATGGCATACATCGTGTGAGGGCTTCCTGCAAGAACGGTCCCGCAAAATGGTCCTTCCACCGTATGAGGTCGGAGTCCTGCGGAGTGGCTGCGGTTGCGGGAGCGACGGGTTCTGGAGGGAGCTGGGTAGTGGGCGGCGGCGGAGAGCCTCGGCTTTGCGCTGCTACAGAGGCAGCAACAGCCGGAGGGACATTGATTGGTGGGGGGGCAGCAGATGTGGCGCGTGTGACGCGCCTATGAGTAGGGTAAGGATGTGTCCTCGTGGGAGGAGCGACTTGCGCTTGCGAGCCTTGGCGCCTCAGTACGTATCGATGGCGTAGCTGAGTTGTAGATACGGCTTGCGTTTGAGGAGCGGAGGACGTGGAGGCTTGTGCTTGCGGCGGCGCATTGACGACTAGCAGAGTTTGAGGGCGAATATTAGCAGTGGTGAGAATCTTCTCATCTTGACAAATAAATACGAGAGACGCGACGATGAGCAACTCGCCGAGATCGGGCTCATACTGTTTACTTCGTCGATTTTCGTTGTCGATGAAGTCTTTAACACGATGGCGGGCCTCGCGCGCGATGTTAGGGTCGTCTTTGCAAAGTTGGACCAGCAGGTGCATGAGTTTCCAGTAGCCAGGCATTGAGCGCTCAGCCACTCCGAGCAATGACTGGACATCCTCAGCGCTGAGCTCTGCCGCCTCCCGCTGGGACCAAGCTGGCGCATCTAAAATAGACTCCACAGTCCGCGTGTAGTTCTTGATCAGGTCATTCATTAACTTGAAGAGGACATTGACAGATTCCAGGTCGGAGGCAAAGGATCGAACACCAGGGGAACCCGCTCCAGGCCTCGAGATGGTAGAGGCGGCAGCAGAGCGCGCGACGGTATGGGGGGAAACCGAAGTTGCGCGAGAAGGGAGGGCGTTTGTGGAGAGGACGGGAGTGACGACTCTGCGACGTTCATGGAGCGCGACCTCGGCGTTGAGCGTCTTCAAGCATTCGTAGATGCGTGGTTTTGCACGAACAAAGTGGGGTTTGGTGAGAGCGAGTGGAAGGAAGAAGCTGAACTCTTGCTTGCGAATGCTCCGCCGCACACCAAACTTGACAAACGCCTCTTCGCTCACCAGGTCCAATCCAGAGGAGAGCGTCTGGGTCCGCGCATCGTAGTTGATCCCAATGCCGAGTGTGCATTCGTCAATGGGAGTGCCGAGGAAGAAACAACAAAGTTGACGTTTTTCGAGCAGTTGCGTTTGCTCGAAGAATGAGCGGAGTGGTGGGTACGCAGCCTTAAATGCTCGCACCGTCTCATCGGACATATAACCACACAATTCTTGCAAGACATCCATTCTCTGGCATATCCTGGAGAGACGGCAGCGAGACGGCGGGACGAGATACGGCTCAATCACGACTGTTGGGCCCCCAAGTGACTGCTTGCGTTCTTTTGAATGCGGGTGCTTTAGGCTACCATAGCCGCACTCAGGACACTCAAAAATGCGAATCTTGCGGTATGTCTGTTCCCAAAGCGGGTTGCGGCTCTCAAACTTGAAGACACGCTTGTGAGCATCAGGCTGGGCTTGCATGTCGCGCTTAGTAGTCTGTTTGACTTTGCCGGAGTCGCTGTTTTCATAGGTGAAGATCTTTACTTCCTCAGAGCGATCAGCAAGCCATAATCTTTCAAGGGAGCGCTGGGCGTTGACATGCGAAGGTTGAAATGGACAGGATTCACTAAGTCCCGCTTCTACGAACGATTTGACGATCTCGGCTTCGGACCGGTATTGTACAACCGTTGCATCCCCTAAGTGCTCTTGCGGCATCCGAACGTCGTAGTCTTGAGGCACACATTTTGCGGAAAATAAGCAGAGTAACTGCATAAAGATTCCTCGCAATGTATATGCGGGCGTATAGCTAATAGGCGATGTGGAAGGAAGGGTGGCAAAAATACAAGACGAAAGGAAAAGGTAAAGAAAGGTCAATTAGTCGGAGAATATAATTAAGGTGGTCTATAACAGAGGTTAAGGACATACCCTGCAGAGCTGGATCCTGAGTAACCATGAGCGGCGTCTCTGAGGAGGTCGCAGCAAACATAGCCATCTTCTAAAATATTAGGATGCTTAACGCCATCTACAGTACTCCATATTCGCGGTGGTGACGCTGGCTGAAAGAGTGCGAAGGGTGGCAAATATCAGATGGAATACCCTAGGTAAAAAGGCAGAAACCCACCCAATTCAAGGGAAGTTCTGCGTTAAAATGCAACGATAAGCCTTGAAATGGGCCAGAAATAGGGAATAGCGTAAGACAGAGGTTGCGTATATTCGCTTCGGAGGGGTGCACACGAAAGTAGTCGTCCGGCGATGCGTGCAGGTCCCACAAGTCGCGATGTAATCGTTGCAAAAGATGAGTAGAAGCCTCCATGCGAGCCTAGGGACTGGCCCAGAGGTTGTTGGGGGATGTAGTAGAGAGCAAGAAGGGTGGCAAATATGCGACGAGCGAACGTACGGCACGTCTTTATATACTCGGCTAGATGGACAGGTCGGGGCGCTTTTCATCCCAATCAGGAAGTCGTCGGATGGCGGTGGTCGCGCGCCTCTCCGAGTCATCGAGTCGGTATCGCCAACTCAACCCCGAGATGCTGCCTCTTGTTTACCCATGACTCATATGATCGAATCCAGCAATGAGAGTTGGTCGGAAACCGATGTATTTAATTTAGGTAATCTCCTGTGGGATTCAGGGGCGGCACAACTATGGACAGTAACTTCAAGTTGGTCTATCACGGCACGGTGTAAGTTGAAAGGAGAGCTATCCAGCGAAAACACTTGTGAGCGGCTTCCTCAGTTACAAGCGACTGGATTATTGCACAAGGCTCGCCACGATATCCCTCGTTCTCTGTCCTGCACCTGCACAATCCAGCACGACTCGTCATTGTACGAACCTCCTACCTGATTTTCTGCGCTTTATCCAAATGTTGGATAGTTGTTGATTGCTCCGCACAACCAACAGTAGTGTCGCCTCCCTCGACGTGTTGTGACCGATGATGAAACCGTGTCGAGCTTGTGGAAACAACAGCATTTGCAATGAATGACGACAGGACAATGTTGGGGTTGGTAAGGCACCTGGATTACGGGGGAGAAGAGTTGCTGAAATGCCACCAGCCCTCGAGTGTCGGGGTCAGTAAGGAGAAGTCAAATAGACGTACCCAGTCTTCAGTTGAGTCACTGAGACGTTGGTTGCGCAGCAATGCCCATCGTAGTTGCAGCCATCCGTTAAGCACGCCAGCAGGGGTGAGCCTTGACGTGGAGTTTGGTGGGTGAATGAGAACGCGGTCCCTTTGAACAAGCTGTAGAGTAACGAGAAGTACTGTTGCAAATACTGCCCAATATATAACGAGTGGCTTAAGTCAACGCGGCTTCAGTGTGGCGCGGCGCAGACACGAAGGGAGGGAACAGCCGGAACCATGCGCGTGTGTGGGTTACCAACCCTGTTCTGACAAGGTCCGGGTGCAGGGAGGACAGAATGGGTGATGTCATTGTCAGGTGGTTCGTGGTGTTGCTCGCGAGCTACGCGCGGTACAAAGGAGTAAACAAAGGAGTAAACAAAGGAGTAAAGCGGAGAGAGTCTGCGCGCGCGTCGCAGCTGTGACGTGAGTGACAGCCGCAAAGACGGCTCAATATCACGTCGCGCGACTCGCGACGCGCGTACGTCACGCGCGTAGACTTGGCTCTGATGGCCATGGTTTAAAGGGCCGAGCTGCAAGTGAGGGCAGCACAATATCGTAGGCTGCGTGCCCACAACTACACAACCACATCTTAGCATCATATATAACGCAGTCCTAAGCTGGCCGGATGATGCAAAATTATCACCTCAAAGGGTATATCCATCCGCTTGATCCTCCTCCTCGGTTCTTCATCTCATCACTGTCCATATTATAGATCCCAACATATTCTTGGTTCAAGGCTTGAAGAAGAGATACATGACCCATCTTATCTCTACGGCGACACCCGACAAATCCTGAGCAGTTTATGGCCAAATCCATCCCTGCATCCAACCACCCACGGACACGGACACCCTTCTGAGTGCTCGTGCAGCCTGCCCTCCGCTCGTACTCAACTCAGATCTGCCCTTCATTGTGTCGAGCCAAACCCATTTGGCCCTCTTTCTCTCGACAGTCCTCCATCCTATTCGTACCCCTTCGAATACTCCAGTACTGCTGGCCCACTGCCTCTTGAAATTCCACCTCTCGGCACCTTCCCCGTCACCCCTCCGTTACCCGCCAGCGCCAGTCCTTGGATAGACTTCACCATAGACTTCACCAAGCCGCAGGTTGCACACCGTGCTCTCAATGCAAATAACGACCGCCAGCGGCCGGCAAGAGATGCCTCCCACCCGTACCTGCCACCCTACAGCCGTAGCAGTAGCAGTCGCAAAAGGGTTCCCGGCGTCCCTTATGAATCAGACGTTCACAAACTACAGGAACGGTGCTTTCGCCAAGGAGCAGAGCCTGACGCTATCGCGTTGATCCCCCACATTTTCGCCAAAGGCGTCCATAAGGATGCTCTCGTACGCCTCAGGACCGGCGAGGAGGTTGCTTCTCGGACGTTTGGCGAGGGTCCTGGCCCCGTTTATTTGTGCTTCCTGCAACCAGTGGAAGAATCCTCAGCGGAGGATGAGGAGAATCAAACGTCTGTAACCCGTTACACCTGTCGTTTGTGCCCAGGTCCCAATGATACGAAATTCTCGTGGAAGAATGAGAGGGATGTACTCCGTCATCTGCGGAAGCAACACTTTGGTCTGAGTGAAGCATGCGAGTTTTGGTACGTGTTTCGTCCACCCTTGTCGAATTTGCGATTTACACACAAGTAATCAGCGGGAAGCACGTTTACACAACAGGGGAGATGAGAAGCCATCATTGTCTAAAGTTAAAGGACTCTTGCCGATGAAGAATTGGATTCACACAGCTGTTGGGGCTTGTCGGAAATTGGCTTCGAATCGTTCAGGATTTGTTCGTTTTTCGCGCCGCACGATCTGCTAGCATGTACATAGGTATGATTTCCAAACACATATGCTGCCTGTTCTTGTTCGGTCTTTCTTCCTGCCTTTGTTGACACCTTGACACCTTGACTCCAACGACCACTCACCCGAAAAGCCTTGCGTCTGAGCAAGTGCAACGACCACTGCTACACAGCAGCTGCATTCACCACACTTTTCTGTTCCATTTTACATTTCTTTTTCCACCGTCTAATCATCCCAAATGTCTCAAGTTTACGTACAGCCCATCCGCGACCTCACTGGGCCGTCGAGTGCTCCCCATGAGAGCGTACAGGAGCGTATAGAGAATGGGAGCAGCATTGAGCATGTCCAGGGTGCCTATGTCGAGCTGAAAACGAGGTAAACCTGCTATGCTTGTTGCCTACTTTGATTCGCTCAGATTTCGGTCTTTTTGTTAGACTCGTTGGGGCTATTGACGCTACGAAGGGTATTCTCAACGACATTCGCGACTTTACTCACGACACCTGGGTCGTCCGCTACCCCCACCTCGCCAAGTCTTCGCAGCAACAGACTCGCGCACTCTCGTTTGCAGATGATCCGTCGTCGTCACACGAGGTCGTCATCCGTCCTGGTTCCAAGCACTTCATGACCCTCGCCGCCGTTCCCGAGGGCACTACAGAGCCGAGGACAGAACAACACACTGCTCCCACTGCTGCCGAGGAGGACGGGCCGGCCCCTCCCTCGTCTGCCTTTCAAGTCCTTCGTCTCGACCTCAAGCTCGGGTCAGGCGGCGCGCAAACCGCAGCTGCCCTCGTTTCCCAGCTCGAAAAGTCGTCTATCGCGAATCTACTCGATGAACGCATCGCTTCGTCGATAAGCCATGTCGATAAACTCCGCACTCGTGTCGAGGACACGTCCAGCAAAGTCCTCGTCACCGGTGATCTCAACGCCGGCAAGTCGACCTTCGTAAACGCACTCCTACGGCGTGAGGTCATGCCCACCGATCAGCAACCCTGCACTGCCATGTTCTGCGAGGTTCACGATGCGGCTGAGAACAATGGAGCGGAGGAGGTTCACGTAATCAAGGAAGGCGTTGCTTACAACAAAGACGACGAATCCACCTTCACCCGTGCCGCTATCCCGGACCTTGAAAATATTGTCAGCGAGGCAGAAAATGCGCAGCGCATGCTCAAACTCTACGTTGCTGATGCTCGTCTACCTACCGAATCACTTCTTCATAACGGCGTCGTCAACATTTCCCTCATTGACGCACCCGGTCTTAACCGAGACTCGCTCAAGACCACTGCACTCTTCGCCCACCAGGAGGAGATTGATGTCGTAGTCTTCGTTGTATCCGCAGAGAACCACTTCACGCTCTCCGCAAAAGAGTTCCTTTCGACCGCCAGCAAGGAAAAGGCCTACCTCTTCATCGTCGTCAACCGTTTCGACCAAATCAAGGACAAGGCGCGCTGCAAGCGACTCGTACTGCAACAGATCAGGGAACTCAGCCCCCGTACGTACGACGACGCCGACGAACTCGTCCACTTTGTCGACTCCAACTCTGCGCTCCATTCAACCGCCGTCAACGGCTCGTTCGACAAACTCGAGTCTGACCTGCGTTCATTCGTTTTCATTAAGCGCTCAAAGAGCAAGCTCGCACCCGTCACCACCTATCTCGCCCACCTCCTTGCCGATGTGTCCCTTCTCTCATCGTCCAATGCAATTCTCGCTCAATCAGAGCGCGACCAGGCCCGCGCTGCCTTGGACAACGCTAAACCCGTCCTGGAGAAGATGAAAAAGAGCCGTGACGAACTCGAGGATAGCCTCGAAGTCGTCGAGGAAGAAGGGTCGATCAAAGCCCAAATCCATACACGCGAGCGGCTCACTGCCGCGCTCGACAAGGTCGGCAACGGCGAAGTGGCCGAGTCGAATGTCGCTCTCCCAGCATACCCGGGCCTCTTGGGCATCTGGGACTACACACGCGACGTCAAGCGCGCGCTACTCGCGTCGCTCGACATGTCCGTCAAGCTCGCCGAGGACGAGACGAGGATCATCACCACCGCGGGCGTGAACAGAATTGGCGAGATGGCGGAGACGTATCTTCCGGAGGGCGTCGGGCGCAGCCAGAGGGTATTCATGCCCCAGGCCATGTTCTCCCCCCGACCTGGGAAGAGGGCCAACCGTCGCAGTGGCGGCTACCCTGGGACCCTGGTTGCTGGTGGCACGCACGGTCTTGGACTGGGTCTCGTGCAGAGGCAAGATATGCTCGATGTGTCGTTCTTTGATATTTTCGACGCCCAGCATTGCATCTCTGTGCATCTCCCCTCTAGCGAGCAGCGTTCGTCGTCCTCTGCGCTTGTGACGCAGGAAAATGCGCTGGGTGTGGCGTCCCTTGGCCTTGGTGCACTTACTGTTGCGGGAGGCAAGGCCTTTGGTGCGCGCGGGTTTATCGAGGGTATCGTTCGCACCTCCAATCTGATGGCCAACGACAATGTGCGCAAGTGGGCGGCACCCATCCTCGGCGCGTTCACCATCGGCCTCACCCTCTATTTTATCATTGAGCTCCCTTCATCCATCCCACGAAACGTTGGACGCAGGATCAAGGCGAGCCTCGTGACGTGTGAGGAAGGCGAGGAGGAGCTGAAGTTCGTGAATGTGCATACTGCGCGCGTCGGACGGGAGGCGAGAAAGGTGCTGAGACTTGCATCGTGGGATCTGAGAGAGCGGTTTAGGGGTGCTATGGAGGAACGCGGGAGGGAAGTCAAGAGCAAGGAGGAGATGGAAAGCAGGTCCATCAAGGCGCTCGAGTTCTTCGAGAATATTGTAGAACGCGCTGGGGAGGTTCAGGGTGTCATCCATGCATAGAGGTACCTTGACCAACTTCAACACGTTCGCTGTAAATTCAACATTTTTGCACCCGTACCATTCAGAGTCGGGCGAAATTGAATAGCACCCACTAGACGGTGCACTACAACGCTCACTGCTGCCCTTGATCATACACACGAACACGTCTGGCCCCGTATCTCGTCTCCACGCTCCCTTAGATCGGAATACTTCTCTTAACCACCACCTGGTCCACGGTTTCAAATCCCTTCCCAATGTCTATGCTTACCAAATATGAAATGAACCCAACATGTGTTATATGCAATCCAAGAGGGTCTCAAGGTGATCAAAGGAACAATCATGACTTGTCCCCGAACCTTTTCGCGGCCGTTTTGTAGCACTTGTGACTCGAATTTCACGTATTATATTCGCAGCGGTCCAAGTACAAAGAACCAGACTACGGGCATTAACATAGTTTCCACGGGCCATAATGCTCTCTTCCCAAATGCTTGAATGTGTTCCTTTGGAGAACTGATCTTCATCGCTAAGTCACAGTTTCTTGCTTCCACTTTCATGGCACCATGATGGAGTAGTCTCGAGAAATTCCAAGTGCAATATTGCCCCTGCCTCTGAGCGGCGTGATCACAAGGTGAGGGTGAGGAAAGGGTACAATGAATGAGAGTATCTAGTCAAGTTCTCATTTGACCAACGCCAATGGGACAAAACGTCATCCCAGATATTCCTATGGACAGACATGGCCCTCAATGAGGTGATTGCGGCCAGATAGGAGTTGGATTCATTTAGCGTGGGAGATCAACAGCAGAGTTAAAGTTAGCTCTCCATTCCGAGTACTAGGTTATGTTCTTGTTGAATACAGCCCTACGAGAATGAGCTATGTCGGGAATTCGGTTTCCGGCCATGCCTACGAAATATAAGACCGAGGGTAATTTGTTACCCTAGTTTCATTCGGGTATAGATTTATATAAGTAGTAGACACGGGGTTGCAGGCTGTTTCCCCCCAGAGGCGGGTTTCCGTCAACCAAAGAAGTTCCTTAAGCCGATATCAGATACCGATTTGCGAAGATCGGAGAGGATTAAGTTTACTCGTCGGTTCATATAGGCGACATCGGTCCCAGAGCCTAACTTGATCCGTCCGTGTCTGGTGCGCGCGAGTCATGCCTGTTCGCAAGGGGTGTTACGCGCGTCAGAGAACATCCTCCTTTGAGAGAGTGACAACTGAACGGTTATTTGGAATAACGCCGGTCGTGTCAGTCTCCATGACAGGTTTTCTGTTATTTGTCGTCCGCGCGTAGGTTGACAACTCCTTGTTCAAGTCATTCTGCACAATTCACAACGGCTCTTGCTCTCGGCTGTACACTACATAGCACGCCTTTCGATCTTGCGCGCGACCTTACGTCGTCGGGTTGGTCACATTCCCTTCGATAACCTCAAAGATCAAGCTGAATAAGGTCTAAAATGTTAGATTGTTTGATTGGTACGCTGCATCCACTGCGCAGGTCACTCCGTACGCGCGAAGTGGTACACTGTCCCCATCCTGTCCAGTCCAAAACGCGCGAAACAACCATCTAATATATAAATATCACCCGGGTCTACTCATACACAGGTGTACTCGGTGCTACACCTCGCTCATCCTCGACGCTACCAATTCTATGGAGCCACCACATCGCCCCTTCAGGCATTTTGGACCCAACCATTCTAAAATTCACTTCCGTACCAAGTCTCACGGTGAGGTTGAAGATGGACTATCCTCGTCATTGCAATCTACTTCCTCTTATGCACCCTCCCAATCGTGAGTGGTCATTCAAACCATCATCCGAGCTCATCCTCAGGTTCTTAATGCACAACCAACCATACTCCGTATTCTGTTGCCGATACATAAGGTCCTATTATGTTCCTCAAATAGCCGAAGATGATTGGCAGCGAACACCCCACATTACGCCATCACTTGCGATGGATCTAGAGGGCCTCTATGGTCTCAAATTTTCCCCGCACCCGGTTGCTTCAGGCTGTGACCCTGGGGTTATGGCGATCACCGAGGAATGGGGTGATCAGCCATCCGGTAAAACCGCTGCTGGTTTGGGTACGTTTTTCTATTTGTCTTCTCCACAAACATAGGACGCACTGTCCCCTCTCATAACATGGAATTTCTGCTCGCCCGTGTCTGATCCTTCCTCACAGCATCGGTGCCCATCCGTGACTCCTCATTCAGTTTGCCCGTAGCTGGCCACCGTTCCTCTGCTACCCAGCAGGTGGGACAGAAATCCTATATGAGATTCGAGGCTCATCATCTGGAGGATCCCGAGCAGTACGCAGGCCTTACTGCTCTCAGTCCTGCCGTAAATGCCATCGCCACCCCTTCCAATCTCGGAAACACAATTCAACAGACTGAAAATGTCTTTTTCGGTCAAACGCCGACTCATCCATCTGTCAATCCCGATTGGCTTCAGCAATTCAATGAATGGCTCCCCACACAACGGCAGGTGATGTCCGTTCAAGGGCTTGGCGATCCCACCCTTTGCCAAGCAGTTTGGGTTCGAGTGTTCGGCGGGTGGCTTCAACTGCGTCAAGGTTTAGGCGACCTCCCTATTCTTCCACGCTGCTGGAATGACGTGTTTAACATTTGGTTGCAACATTTGTTGGAGTCGGACACACCACAGTTTGACGGTTTCCACACTTCTATTGACCCTACTTTGTCCGCTGGCAATTTGACCCCACTTCTTACGACTCCACGAACATCAGATGTGGGCTCTTCATACTCCGCATCACCTTCTCGCAAGATTCGCAAACGCACCCTGAACGTAGTATCGAGGTTCACTCCTCAAGAGATTCAGGAGGCGTGTCGGAGGAATGGAGTGGAGGAAAGCGTCATCAAGCGCATAGGCGTGGTGTTTCCAGACGTTGTCTCAAGAATGCACCTCATGTTGGTTACGCAGCCAGGCCACGCAGCAGGAGACGAGAGGCCTCACCAAGGCTACATGGAGTTCGCGGGGCGCTGCATGGTCAACCTCAAGAACGTAAAAAGAGCAAAACCTGCAACGGGCGCCGCTCAGGTGCAGCGCTACTATTGCAAGCTCTGCGGACCGGGCAAGGATCCGCGCTGGAAAAATTCCAAAGATCTCCTGGGACACGTCTGGGACACGCACTGTGACCCTCAAGTCGATGGTAACCCTTTCCTATCGTTTAGGATCTGTACCTGGGACTGACAATCCCTATATAGACGAATGATTCGATAAGATGTTGCAACTCGATTCGTTGTAGCTGTCGGGTGTGCGGCAAAGCCTTTCTGGCTAGAAAATGGTGCAAACACTCAATCGCATGTCGAGCATTAACCGTCAAGAGTCGTCGTTCCCATTATAGGTGAAACTGTAATAATATTCTAGCGATCCAAGTTTTCGAAGTTTGCCTAGTATGTTTACAATAGGTGTATGTAATGCTATGGATCCGGTGGACTGTACTGAAACGATGAACAACCAAGCGGCCTCTGAGCATGAATTGTTCTCGTTGTTTCCAAAGTTGGTCCAGCTTGAATCTACTTGAATACATTGGAAAAACCCCCACCGTTCCATTTTACGCCTCACTAACGCCGGTCGGCTCAAGACCTTTGTTCCTTTCCTCTTTCCTCTTTGTCGTTCATCGTCTGCCCTCGTTCTCATATTGGTTCGCGGCTGGACCCACTTGGAGGTATATTGGCCCTACAGTCGCAGATTTCGCATCCTCGCACTTGGTGGACAAAAAAATGGTAGACGAGCCATAATAAAGAAGTCAAAGGGTTAAATTGTACACCATGCGCTCGGATTGTCAGGATTATATTGCAGCATCGCAATTATCACCCCTACCAACGGATTTGAAAATAATATAGCACGTACTGATTCGTTCTCACATCATTCGGCGAAGGGTGCAAGTCCCGCTCTAGCTCAGTCTGTCCTCGCTGCGCTCTAGAAGCCATCGATCGCTAGCTTCAATCGACTATTGTGGCAAAGTATCTATTCGTACTTGTTTAGCCCTTCTTCGCTAGACAACATTGCCGCTAATTCCACGTAAATTTTGGTTGATCTTGGCCCCCATTCGACTCTCTGTTTACCTCCTATGCGCATTCGAGCTGGGTTTCATTTTCACCGATGCTCCTCATCATCTCTGTGGCTGGGTCTCTCAATGGAAGGCTTATCAACTGTCACCTCGCACCTTTGTCTATCAACGGACGGCATAGTCATCAATTATCAACAGATGTCCATTTACTCTGTGTCTCAGCGAGCCTCTCATCCTACTTCGCTCTGGGTAATACGCACCTACGATATCAGGTCCCTCCTCACTCGCCCTCCTGACGTACATCTGCTCACACATCACGCGCTTCTAGCAGTCAATTGATCAACCTCCATATAGACCGTCCACCAATTTATCACACGGCCCAGCTGTAGGAAGAGAAAAGATACCGGGGTCGAACCTGGGACTCCTTAAATCTAGTAAGGGTGCGTTGCCGCTACGCTACCCAGTAAGTTGGACGACTCATCAACTCCAGCACCAGCAGCACGTGTACCGATCGGGTGCCACCCATGCGCAGGATTGGGAACGAAACTAGGAGCATAGCGACAACGAAGGCTGTGAAAATACGAGGTGAAAAGTGGCAGCCGTACGAAAACCCCTTTGATGTATTTATATCTAGAGCAGCAGCTATGTACACGTGAGAAGGTAACCAGTAACACGTGATCCATCATCCAGCCTCATGCATACGGATCGGGAAATAAAACATAGAGGTGCGGAAGACGAGCCGTGATCCCTAGCCATGGCGATGAGAACATCGATATTTTGAACCTCTAGAGTTTGAAAGAAATAATGAATCCAGTAAGGCAAGCCGAGACCCCCTGACAAGGCACAAACACCTCTTGGTACATAGAACAATTGCCTTGGTTGTCGGATTCACTTCTAGTGCCGTGCTTCTGCGGGGTTGTGTTTGTTTATGGGAAGTGCAGCATGCACGCTGATAGAAAGACAGTTGTAGGCACTCACGAGAGATGCCTTCTGTAGTGCAATGATTGTCACGTCAAGTTAACTGCACTATTAATACTCACAGGGAGAACTCGGGGCGAGAGCTACCGCCCGCAGGCACTCCAATTTTTTCCATCCCAATATCCTGAGCACGACATATAGGTTCATCGCGGAACTGTGACCTTTCAGACACAAAAGGAGTAATTTCCTTCATATAGAAAGGTTTTCCATTGGGTCCAGACACTTCCAATAATTAAGCTAGACCTTCGCCGTAGACAGAAATGTGTTACACCCATCACCACTGGCCAGTCAAGGTGTTAGGGATGCATCAGATAGTGTTTGTTGATTTTGCAGTTGGAAGAATATGTTTAGGCGACTGGCAGCCGTAGGGGAAAAATGGGTCACCGACCAATGAGCTGACATCTGGTCAGCCACCGTACTTGTAGGAAGAGAAAAGATAGGCCCGACCAGGCTTCGAACCCGGGACTCCCCAAATCTAGTAAGGGTGCGTCACCACTACGCTACCCCGCCAGTAGTTGGAGGAATAATCAACTCCAACAGTACTGTGCGGCAGGAAAATGGATGGTGGTATGCAAGTATCGGGTCGAATGGAGACAGATCGATTGAAGCCAGACGTGTGTTGTGAGCGTGCCGCGAACAAAGACGAGAAGCGTAGGAAGCTACCCCAAGCGACCTAAGGGGAGTAGGGTCGCTAGAGTGATACAGTAAACGGTCTTACGTTGATAATCGGTGATGATACCGTCCGATGAAAGACTGGGTTGACGAAAACCTCTTTGCGGGGGAACACTGCCTGTGGCCTGGTTCAATTGTAACGAAGACTACATAACTATATAGGCCTATGTCCAAATGAAATTAGGGTGACAGCGATTTGCCAATTGAAACACCTCGTCGGAATTCCAATTCCTGACATGGGTCGCAGGAGCAGTAGATTAGTAAATGGCCGTCCATTGATAGGCAAGTAGCGAGAGCAAGTAGCGAGAGCGACTAGTCTATGCTGCCCATTGAGATACTGCGTTGCAGGAGTGGAGAAAGGACGACAGCCAACCAATCCGAGGCCCCCCAGACTCTCCTGAAGGACCCAGGGATGAACTAGAGGCAATGGCGCAAGAGTAGATCAAAACTCACGATTGGGGGTGACTTGAGCACAATATTGATCGAAAGCGGACTGAACCTGAGCAGTACAGCCTCTTGGATCCGCTCTGTACGTACAAATTGATGCTATGGTCGTATGGAGATACTCCTATTGTGATCTTATAATTTGTTCGAATTTCTGAATGTCGCACAGCACCCCTAGTACATGAATGGCATGGTTTCAGGGATCATGGGGGATGATATATAGTCTTCGACCTTGTACATTACATCAGGAACCCGGGTACGTTCCAGTTTCAGGTTTCTATAGTCCGGGGAACACGGATAAAGGGTTTGCTTTGCTTAGAACTGTAGGACGAGAAAACTCTGTTCTTCCTGTCAACCAAAAGCAGCCTTGCAACGATGACTACTCATTTCCCCCTTTGTATAGACTTGCTTCCCACTGAGCCAAATAGTTAAAGATCGAAATAGGGGTTGCATAAGCGAGGAGACATACCACTGAAAACACATCTCTCCTAGACCGAAGTGGTCCTTTTTTAGATGCCTGAGCACATCACGGTGGTGCTTCCAAGAGAGCGCATCCGCGTTATTTGGACACAGACGACACCGAAATCGAGTCCATGAAGACGCATTGTCATTCTCATTCAACGGAAGTGGTTGAAGAAAAGCTAGGTATACCGGCCCACCTCCTTGGCCGAAGAGTTGCTGCGCCGCTTCCTCTCTCGTTTGCCGGCGCGTCAATGCCTCTAGAGTCACTCCGTTGGAGAAGACTCTCGAGACCAACTTGACGACATCCTGATCACCTCCTTCTCTCCGAAGCCGGTCTTGCAAAGTGACTACGTTTGGCTCGTATGTGGCAGCCGGTTGCCTTGCCTTTCTACGGTTAAGGAGCGTTATTGAGTTGCTGTACGGATGATGTGCGCCCTTTGAAACCTGATGAAAGCTGTTGTTTGCATTTGCGGTGCGATTGGATGGGGGAGTAATTCTGCCAAAGTCGCCTATGGGGTGGGAGAGTGGGATATCCGCAACAGGAGGAGAAATTGTTACAGTGGAAAGATTAGTGTTTTCGAACGCCTGGCCGAAATCATCCAAACAGGAGAGGAGGTGCTGATTGTAGAACGTTGTACTGTCATAGAGGCCTGGATGGGTTGGTGGGAGTCTTGCACCCAACGCCAAAAGAGTTCCATAAACCCAGGTACACGCTCGGTTCAATTGTTCGTACTCCAGGCTTCGGGTGTTGGGTTAGTGAAAGACGAATGGAGGAATGAACGAGCCAAGGAGGGGATACATACCAGTTTATATGCTCCATCGTGGTCACTGATCGGTGACCTTGACAATCGCGCGACGGTAGGAGATGGAGGGACGTGTACTAGTAGCGTCTTCGCCGCATTTCTAGGCTGGACTATCAATTGGCGTGCGGCAGCTCTCCGCGCGCGCGGTCTGGTCCTGTACGCGCGAACGGTGCGCGCGTGAGAGTTACGTTTGTCGTTTGTTGGAGTGTGTTGGACCGTTGGACCCACACAAAGTCAGTCTCTGGGCAGCTGTCTTACGCCCGTCGACGGTGCTTTGTTCCCTCTCATTCTCCGTCCCTGGATCCCTGGGATCCCTGAATAAATGGAGAAAGCCTCTTCAAAGCCCCCTCAAGCCCCCTCAAGCCCCTTCAATGATCGCGCGCGCACGAATTCCTCACGGGGCTCATGCTCGTGGGACTCCGGTGAGAAGACCCCTGAGACCCCATCATCGAGTCGGGCTTGCCCTGTCATTACTTAAACGCCCGTTGGTCGCTCTACCAAGCTTATGGGGTCGTCAACGCTCGATCTGTACGGTGCAACAACGGTGGCTCTCTCGCTAAAGACGTACCCTCCTTCGCCGAACGAACGACGAGACTTCTTTGCTCTATATCCTATTCATTCCAGCGGGGACCGGATTGTACCACCTCATCCACCCAAACGCGCGTAACCTCTCACGGTCTCGCGCGTCTTGCAACCTACTTGGACCGAAACGCGCGTACGCCATCCACCCTCTATAAGTCTCACTCCAATCTACTCGTACCTGGATGTACTCCCTCCTACGCCTCTTCGCCTCTCCTCGATCCCAGTCTACCGATTCCAATGCCATGGACCCATCCCAATGGCAATGTGGGCGCAACCCGTCTCGAGCTCGACCTCACACTAGGTCCCATGGTGATGTTGAACTCGGCAGACCTCTATCCTTTAGGCCTATTCACCAGTTTGCGCCTTATCCACCGCAAGGGCTCCCACCTCGGACGTCCACCAGCTCCCAACACAGTCTCAGCCATGGCAACTCATTCCCCCGCGGGTCTAGGAGGTCGAACCTGGCTCCTCAGGTAGGTCAAGCTATATGGCATCCAATGTCGCTATCACAAGGCACGAGCCTGGGAACCACTGACGGCATCCACCATCCCGGATCCATCAATGCTGGCTTCACCCCAAATGTTGGTGCTGAGCGGGATCCCAACAGCCTCTCAATGGCTGGGGATATTCCTGGGGATTGGAGCCAACCACCCTGGAATGCCGCTGGCGACCTCGGTTCGTTTCCTTCCTTTCTACTCCTCCCAAGTACATGATATGTTATTGCCTTCTCGTGGCTCTGTTCTGCTTCTCTTCTCGCTAATCGTTTGTCCGTAGGACCTTTTCCGATCTTTACTGCCTCATCTGGGTTCTCCGCCGGCAGTGACGGTTCCTCTTCGATCCAGCAATCGAGTCTTCTATCGTCTACGACGCAAGGACAAATCGAGACCTGCCTGCAAACGGCCATTAATATCAACGTCCCTCATCCTGGCGCGAATCCCACCGGCTCCCCTTCCAACGTCGGAAACACAATCCAAGAGACTGAACAGGTCTTTTGCGGTCATACGCCGACGAATCCTTGTGCCACTCCCGTTTGGGCTCACCCATTTAATGAATGGCTCCTAACAGCACAGGAGCAGATGTCCGCTCGTGGCCTTGGTACTCCACTTCTCTGTCGACCCATCTGGGTTCGAGTGTTCGGCGAGTGGCTCCAATTACACCCGCAATTATCGACCGTCCTCCCCCAATGCTGGAATGAGGTGTTCGACCTTTGGTTGCAAGCGTTGTTGAAGCCGGACGTGCAAGGACTTGACGCATCCCACGCCCCCACTCACGAGTCCACTGGCTCAAGTGTTTTCTCGACTTCCCCTCCTGCGACTGCAAATACACCAGATGTGAGCAGCCCGTGCCCCGCGCCGCCTAGTCGCAAGAATCGCAAACGCAACCCAAACGCAATATCAAGGCTCACAGTTCCGGAGATTCAGGACTCATGTCGGAAGAATGGGGTGGAGGAAATTGTTATTGCGCGCATAGCCACCGTGTTTCCAGACGTTGTCACCAGAGAGCACCTCAAGTTGGCTGGGCAGCCGGGCACCTCAGCAGGAGACTCAAGGGATCACCTAGGCTACATGGAGTTCGCCGAGCGTTGCATGGTCAGCCTCAAGAGTGTAAAGAAGAGAAGGAGTGGAACGGGGACGGGCGCCGGTCAGGTGCAACGCTACCACTGTAAACTCTGCGGACCGCCCAAGAATCCCCGCTGGAAAAATTCCAAGGATCTCTTGGACCATGTGTGGGATACACATTGCAATCCTCAAGGCGACAGTAGGTCGTTCTATCGTTCAGGAACGCGTGTGAAACTGACGATCCTTATACAGTCGAATGATTCATTTTCGGGAGTGGCGGACGGCCTATAGTTTGATCCTTGTTGCGGGTGTTCCTCGGAAGACATTTTCAGGATTCCGTTGGACTTATATGATAATCTGTGATAATTTACTTAGGGCAGGGCCGTTTGTCAGGAATCTTTGCAATATCAGAAATACCCAAATCGTATATAGGCAGACATTATGGCCCATGTAGACAACAATAATGGGTATTCATTTCTGCATCAGATGCAAAAACAAAATCCACTGCGTGTGCGGTTTGTGTGAAAACGCCGTGCCTTGAATAAAATTGGGAATATCGTGAGTACACGGAAGTGGTGTATAATCAAAGAATTGGATCTATGGTTCGGCGAAAGTACTGTACAGAATCGAACCTTAAGCCCGGAGGTTGTTTTATATACTCATATATTATTTTGCGACATCGGAGACGGGTCAACGTGAGTGACGAATATCCCACCATATTTGCGAGTACATGGGATATATACGCTCTGTGTGGATCTGTCAGTGTTCGTTGAGAACGACCGACCAACGCTCCTAGCCACCAGAGAGCAAAGCCTGCAGGAGGGTTATTGTCGCTTGACTATCTCTTGCGACTGGTAGCTCATAACTCCTACCAGCCCTGATCCATGGAATTGCGTGCTCGCTTGATTTGACATTTTTCTGGTCCCAACCGTTCAAGGAAGGACGAACTCACATGGGAGAAGGCGGATTGCCCTTATAAGCGAAGAAATGCTCAGCAAATATAACACTTGACGGCAGCTTTGTTTCATGCCTGAGACACCCCCAAGCACGAAAGCAGAATTCAACATATTACCGATGCCAAAGCCCCTTGCATGGCAGTCCCGGTGCCCCCCCAATAATAGCGCAATATCCAAATCTCATAAGTCACTCCAAAGTGAGTTGTCTCTAAAGCATCGCCATGGCATTGACCGAGTCATCAGCAGTATCTTTGAAAGTCCAAGAGCCGGTTCGGCACTATTTCCCCAAGCGAATTCCGTAATCGTTGCCATGCCTTGCAGTGGTTCATTTACTCCTCTTGTCCCTCATCCATCCCTCCCTACCCACATTGCTAGTGATCCGCTCAATAATGAACTCGGGGCGGGTTCGACCACTTCTTTCCTGAGCTCCAACGCATTCGCAACTCCAACCGAGTATGGGGAGCGACCCATCGCGCCGCTCCTTATCCAACCAAATCAACATCTACCACCCCAACCAGGGTATCTGCCGCATCAGGGCATGGAATACGTTAGAGAGGAAATGTTAGCGATCATAGAATTGCCACGAATAGTACTGGATGCAAGACGCAGGACGCAGAGCCGACTAATGGTAACAATGGAGATATGGGTTTCTTCCCTGTAATTGTGGGGGGCTATGCGAGATTGAACTTCAAGTTCAACCTTCATCACATCCCTATAATGACTGAAGACAGATTGCTACTCAGGGGTCGTCGGTTTTCTCGCCCAACTGTATCCAGCGACAGGTTTGCAGGACGCTCCCATACCCACGCATGATATTGTTCAGTCCAACACCCATCTCGGAGTTCGGCCCTGCATGTTCTACGAGGGCAGGATATGCGATCATCGGCTGCGCCTCCACCAACCAGTCTCTACCTTCCAGCAATCCTAGGACGTGAGACAGCTGGTGATGACATTGGAAGGTCATTAGAATGTTGTAGTCAGAGAGGCTGAAACTCAATACAGGCCCATGGCCTCCAGTATTCGCATATTCCCACTACCGGACCTGTCGCGTTGGGTTCATACCGGCCGGGGACACTGGGCCGGCCCACAACCGCTTCGCCGGATAATGTACGCAATTTGATGGAGCAGGACGCTCGGTATGCTCGGTATGTTGCGTTCTCGCTAGGGAGAGAACAGGTCCAGGGTCTACGAAGGATTGACAGAATCTTATGGCGAATTGGGGTGTTTGCCAAATGGTCTGACGGTGCCTGCCAGCCTCCGACATCATGATGCAGAGTGACTCGCGGCCGCCCTCGTGTCAATTGCCAAGAACAAGCGATCGAGTTCTGGCGCCTGACGTAAACACACGGTAGAATAAAGGATGTAGAGACACTGCCATACGCCATGCGTAAACCGCATGCGGTTTATGTAAACAATGTGGGAAGGTTGCAGGACTGGTGTCGAGAGGACAGAGGGATGAGGGGGCGGTTACTCATATCCCCGCGATATTTAAGGACAGTGAGCGCTGACGCGCTCAGCTAAGAGATGACGAAAGAAGGGGTCAATCAACAGTTGTTTGCAATGTGGCCCAGACGAACGCAGGTATGCAGGGTAGTGCTTGGGCAGACCAAGGGAAGTGATATTCATCACTGGTGCAGATTATGCCTATAGGAACGCAAAGGACACTTTGCAACCTATCAAAAGGTGGCATGTGGGCTTTGAGGGTAGCAAAAGTTAGTAACCTGTGCATGGGGGTTGTTGGCTCTCACCCACCACCAGAAATTCTACCGATGCAAAAATAAAGGACAACGTTGATTGGGGGTGTGTCTCACTGGCTTTATGGTTGCTTCTATGAGCTAATTTGAATCGGCGGCCCGCCGATGGAGTTAGAGTTGCTTTCAGTAGTCTCACTTGATGTGGTTCATAGAATCCTCATAAGTAGCAGAATGGTCCATGTGCGATTGCGGGAGGCCCGAGTAACGCTGTACTGACACTTGACTGAATTCTTGGCGCTTGGAGGCCGCCCTCAAGAGACTTGGTCGACTGCACGCTGTTTCGTCACCACGGATATCTATTCGATAACTCGACGTTTGTTCTATGCCGAGTCGCAGCTCGGAGGCAAGAGGCGGAACGTGGCTCAAAAGGGAAAAAGGTGAACATCGCGGCGCGGGTGGACGCCAAGGTCGGTTACCAAACATAGATAGGTTGAACCCTTCTCGTGCCATCGGCGGCACTCCCAAGCTCACGCAAAGCGAAAGCCCTCAGTCCCGCAGGACTCGATACGGCTGGTAATGGTCTCCGCAAGTCCCGCTCTCGTCCTACTCGTCCTGCTCTCCTCGCCCTCTTTTGCCCTTCCAACCTTCCGTTGGCCACGATTCTGGGCTCTTAATTCTCATATAAGCAAGCGTGCTGTTCCGGAAGGAGGTTATTATTCGCCGTTGGCCAATGGTGGCTCTATCCTAACAGTTAGTGCGGCCTCCTGTCTAGACAGTCATATGGACTTGCACACCTGACCCTATAACTGCTTTCCTACTCCTTAATGCTCATAGATTATCCCTGGCATGTGGGACGGCGAACCTTTGAATATGATCATTTCAGGCAAATCGGATGCGAGAGTACTGGTAGATCAACAAGATAATGGCGGTCTCAAGAGCTTCTTCTTGTTCGTAATGCTCTTTTTCGGTCCAGCTTTCCCTCTAGTGTAGCGCCCGCTCGCGGCTTCGAATTTCCACTCTTCTCGCGAATTGTTGACGCGTACCTGATCGCTGCTTCCCCCTTGTAGGTCACTTTCGTTTTCAACTGAATGTCTGGGGCAACACCTTGGAACGCACCAAGGCGCGAATCTGGGGGATGGCAATGGAATACTAAACGAAACTGCAGGTAGGGCTTCCATGTCGAATAGGAGCATGCATTTACACCCATCAGTGATACGATATAACTACGGAGATCCATACTTAGGAACATGCAAGGAGACTGTCCAAGGAGGAAACCACTTCCGATACTGGATACAGAGCGGCAAGGACGCCGATAGTCGCGCCATCTTTATGGCGTGCAGCTATGAACTGCCCGTAGATCGTAAGCACTTCCTGACCTCTCCTTCCCGTTACTCTAGTGATTAACGAACCTTCTCCCCCAGGGAACCATGATATCATTAGTGATGGGTATAATCTGGGGAGAGACTATATCGTCGGGAACATCACCGGTGTCAACCCGCCCCCTTCGCACACATGGCCAACCAACACAACTGCCTACACCGGACAGACGTTCTTCGAAGGATGGGTGTACGATGTGGACGTCAAATATGTCGCCCTTGCATCCAACTCGAGTGACTCAGTGAACCACAAGACAACCGTTGCTGTCAATGGACGAGGAGCAACGGACGGGCTAGTAGCAGTTTTGACTGTCAACATCCATACCGCTCCCGCAAACGCCACCAGGTACACACTTTATCCATGCCATCCCAACCTGCGCTCACACAATTGACAGTGATAGCACATCATTGTCCCACTCACTGGGCCCCTCAATATTCGCCTCACTCCCGGCCGTCCTCGGGTTTTTATCACTGTATTTTCTCGCATCGTCTTGAGCGGACATTCCTTCTATCTTAGAGACACTCGCAAAACCGAGACTGGTTACGGACGCTCGATCGCACTGGGTTTTACTCGCTGGTACGACACATTCAACGTCTTCGAGTTGCCCATCATGACCCTTTGACGAATGGACGTAATGATCTACCATGTCATTTCGTAGGCTGTATATATTATCGTAATGGATATTCACTCATCGTCGGGCTTCGGTCCCAGCGCCTCACACAGTGCCTTGCCGAGCCACAGCACATACGTGGGGGACGAACCAGCTTCCACCTCCCCGAGGAGATACGATACATGCCTAAGTTAGAGATTTGTTGGGACGCATTATTTTTACGTTTGGAGCCTATTATCATAGTTCTGTTACTCCACCACATCAGCTTATCATGTCTCCGACCACTTTCAATACCGGGGAAGTAGGATGATAGAATTTATCGATATACAGGGCTCCACATATCTAACCAGAAGCTCGATCGTCGGATGCGGGCATGAGAAAATCACGATATGTTGGAAAAGGAAAGTAGTAGTTGAGTGCATATCATAGCTCATAGGCCAGAAATTGGCCTTTAGTCAGTATTTCTATTGCGGCGACCTGGAAAGGCACTGAAGAAGCTCGAGGACGAGGAGCGGAGGATCGCTCCGTGTTTTTGCTAGGCATTCTTCAAAAATCTTGAGGTAAACCGGGCGCTTGGGGCTAGAGTAGCAGCATTAGAGGGGCGCAGCTTTGTTTTCGCTTTCTGGCTCTCGCTTGTTCCTCACGAGCCGCTCTCCAGGGACTGTTGAACAGGAGCCTCTATGGACGCAACAACGGTGCCAAACGCCTATGAGCTTCTCGACGTCTCCCAAGACGCGCGCGAGGAAGAAATTAATAAGGCGTTCCGCCAACGCTCACTCAAGGTCCAACCTGATCGCAATCCCAACAATCCAGATGTCGGTGTGTGTCTCGTCCCACTGCGAATACTCCCCATTTTACTAAACTGACCCTTTTCAAATGTAGCCACGAAATTTCACGAACTCAAGGCCGCTCAAGAACTCCTCACCGACCCACTGCGAAGAGCGGAACTTGACACATCATTTCGAATGCAACGAGCCCACAAGGAAAAGTATGCAAAATTCGATGCAAAGTGGAAGGCGATGCAAGCGATCTCGAGGGACGCGAACGGGAATTTAAGAGAGCAAAGACGGACGCCGTAAATGTGCAAAGGGAGCGAGCGGAGGAGGCACATATTCGTGACCAGGGAAGGCGCATGCATGGGGAGAGGGAGAAGGCCGCCCTTGCGAAGAACCAGGCCACACAGCATATTCAAGATTCTAAACATCCTGCGGTGGACGTAGGAGGGATAGGTGAGCTCGTGTGTGTTGCTCCTTGGAGGCGCGTTTTGTGAGACTTACGATTGACCGAATGTGTCTAGATTCTGCTGATTTTAACTGTTCGTATCAAGGTTCACTACGACCCTCAGGCCAGACATATCTACACCTGGAGCACTCGTTGCCTTATTACGACCTTTTGGTACACTAGACGAAAACTCCATCCTCTCGCTCAAGCAACCGAAGAAGCATCCTAACAAAGCATCCAAATTTGCTACAGCACTCGTGACCTTCCAAAAAGTCCAAGGTGCGTTGGTACTGTTGGCTCGAGTGGGCAAAAGGTGCGAGGTTTGGAGAACATGGACATCGCATGGACGAAAGGCGTTGAACCGGAGGTCGTGCAGCGACTCAGAAGCCAAGGGAAGTCGACTAACTCGTTGAAAAAGGATTCTGTACGACAGTGTGACCGTGCAACCACTTCAGGTGGTGTCCCCGAGGTGAGTGCAAGCATTCTAGAAGTTGAAGTTTCTCATTGTTGTTCCAACATGCTAAGGTGATTAATCCTACCCTTCTGTTGCACCAGAAGCGCCGCTGGACGCAACTAGGTTTGAGACACTCGAGATGGAAACGCTGCTGCAATTACGTCAGGCTGAGAAGGCAAAGTTAGAACGCCAAAAGAGGGAACATGAACCACAAACCAATTCCCCTTGAAGCCCTGGGCATCACCCTCTGAAAGGATCCTATCTGAATGAAGTTGTCTCAGACAATCAAGGTTGTGCACGTGGTTCATCTCATCCTATCAGTACTGATACAAGAGATTTGGTTTCTTTAGCCTAGCATAGTCGAGTGCTGACTTTACTTGCGGGTCGGCGTGGTGGGTGCACGAAGGATGCATCAGGGTTAGGCCAGATCTTTCCACAAAGATATCCAATTGTAGAATACTGTCGGATGTATATATGAGGTTCCCCTGGACAAGGTTCTCAATGTGACATTCTCTGTGTTCTGTTAGCGCTCAAGCGTCGTTGGCTCCCGCCTGCAGCAACATCAATGTTACCACGTAGGGCACAGAGGAATGCACCGAGTGCGTCGAGTATCGTATTCACTCCACAGCCAGCCTCAGCTCATTCCTTCCCGCAGACCCTGCAGGCGACCCGCCGCCGAGTAAATCATCTGCGTGATCAGCTGAAAATCGGTCTAATATAACGGTTTCCAGATCCATCCAACTCCAAATCCGCCTGGGAGTACTACCTTGAAATCACTGGCATCGAAGACACTGATCGCGAACGCGAGTGGCAAGACTTGCTCGATGTCATCCTCGTCTTCGTATGCTTAACCCATCGCGGGTACTGTGCGATTCACTCACTATGCGACCTAGGCCGCAGTATTTGCTTCGTTTCTTTCTACCTTTCTCGTCCAAACTGTCGGTCTCTTGCAAGAAGACCCACTCGACGCTATCCAGAGCATCCTTCTCCACCAGACCCTTGTCATGCAAAACCAGACGACAGATCCATACGTCCCTCCAATATTTTCTCCACCTTCGTACGCCGTTGCCGTCAATGCGCTGTTCTTTGCAAGCCTCGGCGTCGTCCTAGTCGCCGCGTTTCTGTGTATGCTCGTCAGGGGATGGATACGAGAGCTAGATCGCAAACTACGAGGGATTCCGGACCTAAAGAAGCGCGCGGTCATCAAGGAGCTCCGAGAGCAAGGTCTCCTCCGATGGCGGTTTCCGGAGCTGATCACAATTCTCCCATCGCTCATTCATCTTTCCCTTCTGCTCTTCTTCACTGGGCTTACTCTCTACCTCCTTCATGTTCACAAACTGCCCGCAATCCTCTCGATTTCCATTTTCGGGATTGGCGTGCTCGGTTATACGTTCTCAATCTTCATATCGGCCATTGATGACTTCTCTCCATTTCGGTCCCCTTATTCCCGAGCGCTTGGGGTTTTATATCGCCAGCTTTACTCTCGCCTCGCGGGATCTTTGAATTTCCGCTCACGTTGGGTTATGGCGCTGCCTCAAACCCCCGGCGAGAAGATTCGTGAACGAATAGTCGAGTTCGTAGAAGATCACAATCCCCTCTCTGAGCAAGCTATTCTTGATCCCTCTTCGTCCTCATCAGACAAAGTCATTCCACACACTTTAGTTCCTATCCTCAACAGACTAGGCAGTATATCAGAGACATCACCTTACACAAAGAGTATCCACAAATCTATCTTGCTCCAACTTGACGACCTCAATATCCGTCCGCCTTGTATTTGGGATCTCTTCTGGCGTTACGACATCACCAACCTCTCGGTTAAGGAGGCCGAATGTCTTGCACTCGCAGCTTTGGTGCAGAGAGCAGAGCCTGACTACCGAACCTTTCGTCGTGTTTGGGCTGCTGTGAAGGTTCTGGATCAATCTTCCGATCCTTGGTTCCAGCTAGTAGCCTCATTGATTCAGATGAGGACAAATGAAAGTTTGGGAGTATCCTTTAAACGGGGCTCAAGCATTTGGTGGCCGCTGAGACCGTCCTTTACCGCGTGTGAAGCAGACATCTCACAGGCAATCCATAAAATTGGCGTATTTTCCGCAGAACAGTGGCACCTCGGTCTTAGTTCAATATCTAGCCTCGCCACACCAGACACTGGCATATGGGATCCACAAGAGATTCCGTCAGTCACTCGCATTCTGGTCAGGCTGCTTCAAAAAGGTTTTATCCATGAAGATAAGGGAGTAGATTACCTTCACAAATGCATCGATCTCTGGCTATATGTCATGACATCTGTCCTCAGCCAGACGACACTCGCACCCGAGAGTTGCACATCAAGAAGCGAGGACATGCTTCATGCGTGGGGCATTGAAAGGGATGGAAAGGGGATGACTCGAGATCCCGTCTGTATCCGCGAGCTTCTCCAGCTTTCCCAGGACCACAATTTGGATCAGCCATTGATGAAAGGGTGCTTGGTGTCGATTTTGTACACTCTCACCTCGGCTAATCCCAGCAACGAACGGGAAGTACAACTAGTGAATCAATATCTGGAGATTATTGGGGAGGAAATGGACGTGGCCACCTGGAGCTTTTCTCTTTCAGAGCTCCTCCAGAACCGAAATCCTTCACTAGTGCACAAGTCATCAATTACCTTGTCGCTTCTTCGTGGGGAGTACATTGCATTCTCAGATTTTAACTCGGTTGTGGAAGCTACACCGACTCTCGTGCACGACTATGATCTCAAGCTCAGTGCCACTAATACAGACCCAACTGCCTCGGTACTGACAGTATTGAACGGGATAATATTTCCATCACTGATCTTTGGACATGACATCATAGGGCTTGGGTTGCAGAACGCCTGGCTGTCCCTCCATATCGGCAATGTCACTCGCTCACCTCACACATCTAATGTTCCAGTCGCCTGGCCCCCTGATTGTACTCCTATCGCCTCAGAACGCCTTGATCTCTATGACCACAACATTGTTCTCCCAGAACGTGATATCGTTATGTTCTTCCTCTCCTGTCCTTCTGCTTCAATCACTTGCCGGGCGCTTTCCTGGTATCTTCATGCGGAGGAGGACGCGCTCACACGTAGTGACGGGCAGTATTTCATTTCATTCCCAATCATCTTTCGCAGGGGCCTGTCCGCAACCGAGAAGGGCGAGAGTTGGTCACTCCTGGTGGATGTGCTTGTCCCACAGTGGAACGACCTTTCACCAGACAGGAGCGCGCATTTCGTAGGGAATTTCTTGGGGTACGCAAGCCCAACCGCTTCGTCCGCTGGAGTAGGGGATGGAGGAGCACCTTCAAGTACTGCCCAGGCAGACGGGCTAGGTTGGATGGAGGATGTGTGGACAACAGTCCTGAAACCCCCAGTACGCAAAGTGCGAATCAATATTAGCGACGCCGGAGGGTACTGGCCTGAACTCTTGAGAGTTTTGCACTCGACATACCCAGAGCCTGCTGGGCCAACCAAGCCACCCTTATCGGTGGAACCCAGCGTGAAAGCAATCGAAGAACGCCCAGAAGACTCAGCTCATGTTCTTTTGCGAGTCCTTGCACAATTTCTTGAAGCAGGAGCCGATTTGATGCCAGCAGCACTGCTCGACCGTTTCAGGAACTCTCCTTTACTCTCAGATGAACACTTGAGCCGTGACACGGAGTCGTTAAATCGTATCGATGCGATCCTCAACAGTAATCGAGAGGGAGAAAATGAGCCTGGTACGCATGTATGATACCTGGGATAACTTTAAGAGATATTCTCTGTGAATTTATGTTCATAACATCTGGTTGGGAGCCTGCCGTGTTAGATTCCGTTGTCTCTACAGTGAGCGTACGCACACGTAACGTGATTACGCTGCCAAGTCTGCTCTGCGACGGGAACCTCAAAGGTGGAAACCTGCGGTTGACAAGTTGGTTGATCCTTAGCTAGCGCCCGGTCGGACAATATCCAAGCGATGGCCGTTCTCCGTGCATGACTATGCTCGAAATATCGGGACAGTCGACACCAGCAGGTGAAGGGATAGAACAGAAAGACACGGAGGTCTTTGGAAAACTGGTAGATGAGCTCTGGAGCATTCAAAATGGGTTGGTTTGGATAAATTACCCCAGTAATGAAACCGCCCCCTTACTCTTCTGGTGTTAATGAAAGGAAGTGGCAGGTGTGCGCCTGACGTACCACATCCACAGAAACATCGGCCTTCATCTCCTGCTATGATCGGCCTATCCCCAACTGCTAGGATAGTCGAATAAAGATGGTTATTTCCCAAAAGTTTCGCTAACGGGTCGTGGGGTCTCGTTACGACCGTAAGACGAAAGATTGAGGTGAACACGAGTAATGGGCCGAGGGAGGAAATGGGCTTGAGACTGAAGGAATAGGATGAAGTTCAGACGAGAGGGGAAAGGTCCCTAGTCGAGATTCAGACTATCGATCTACCTACGGTACATGGGACTATTTATACTAGTTGTAGGTTCACTGGTCCTGGGATTTCTGTGAGAGGAACCGGAGTTGGCTGAGGTGGAGTGGGGGACGACGATGAGATGCTTGTGGAACATCAGAAAAAAGCAGTGACGTAGAGTACAGTAGTATCGTAGAGACGATGGATAAGAACCGGGGGCGATTGGAAACAAGCTGGGGTGGTGAGGCAGAAGAAGGGGAGAGGCGGCGGGGTCCGAGTCACGGTTTGGAGGCAATGAAGTGACATGTAAATTACGAATCAGAAGTACAATACGGAACCTAGATTTGGAGGGCCGCGTGAGAGCGAGATCCCCAGGTCTGTAGATCGGAAGTGGGCCTTGGGGCGCATGCGCGCCTTCGTAATCCTTGCATAATTTAATTTAGATGCAATCCTAACAGTATCCCCCTTTACGCCCGAGCCCTCGAGGGAAAGGTGAGTCTAAGGGGTCATCCCTCGGCCCCAACCTTTGGCTCATTTCTCTAAGCCAGGCTTGTTGGCATGTTGTGCGTGACACACCGTGGTGAGGACTTGTCCTGCAGGGTCGTCAACAGCGGCCGCGAGGATCTAGTCGGAAGGCCAACCCATTTGACGTGGTACTGCTAGCTGGCATTTGCGGCGAACCTAGTCGCCTGCCGATCCCTTGTGTCGACGTCTTGAAATCCATGCCGCACCCCGAGGTGGAGCGATGGTATGACGGACTCGCTTTACCAATTCGATCATACGAGCGACCATATCTCGTTTCCACCCCGCCTCCAAACAGTCCCATCATCCTCTCCTTGGCCTGCCGTCTCCGTTCAATATCCTTCTCCTCGACTCCTCCTTTATCTTCACGGTTCCCAAAAAACTTGCCGCCTTTGTCCTCAGCTCGAATGAATCGATCAGGAACGAACTCGCCATAGTCCTCGCCCTATGCATTCAAGATGGGTAGTTTATCCGAAATGAAACCTTACTCTTCTGGTATTAATGAAAGAAGCGATGCTCGCCCGCCGGCACCCACACAGCGTTGAGTCGGCTATTGTCGTGAATTATTAGTGGGCGATTATGAACGTAGGAGTTGCACCAACTCGACATAGACCTGAAGTGGTTTTTCGATATCTGGATGGAGGGGTAGAGGAGTTTCGTCTAGGGATTGATCTTCTTCAAGGCTGTTGGTTTGACTCTCGATAGCAGTGAGGTGAAATTTGAGCCGACAAATGAGGTCCTTCCAATCGGCTTCTACCTCCTGCACGCCCTTTGGGATTTCGTGAACAAGGAGGTCTCACCCGGCAAGTCGAGTCTTACTTTTGTCACTTCGAGGATTTTCTTGATGAATTCGGACGCGGCTCTCATCGGCTTTAGCAGATCGGAAGCCTCTGAGATGATGCTTGCAAATGTGAGCAGCAAGATGGCCGTGTCACGGGCACGATTCGGATTGGGGGGCGTCCCTCCTTGTATCTCTCCCTTGGCCTGCGTCTCTTGCTGCGCCTCTTGCTGCGTCTCTTGCTGCGCCTCTCCCTTGGAGGGTGTCCCGGCACTGGGTTCATCTACTAGCTTGGAAGAGCAACAACCCATTTAGCTAAGAGCGAGATTTTTGAACCGGAGTGTCGTAATGGTGAGATCCAAGTGACGTACTTGGAGGCAAGGTGGCTGGCATCGACAGCTGTCCAAGTCAAGAGGCCGGGAGCCGGCACAAAAGGCACAAAGAGTGCCTGCAACTGTCGAGGGAGTCTACCTCTTCACTCCCTGCATGCGTGCACAGATCCCCCGTCGATCCTAGCACTTGCAGAGCCTGCAAGTGAAGGAAATGGCGGATGTGCGGAGTAACGTGGGCCTTACTTCGAATGTCATCGAACGTCACGTGAAGTGGTCCTCATCCCACCACTCCTGTTATGATTTGCGTCATCCCAACTGTTAGGATAGTTGAATAAAGATGAGGTAGTAGTTACTTCCCAAGTGTCGTTAACGGGCCGCGGGGTCTCGTTACGACTGTAAGACGAAAGATTGACGCGAACGCGAGTAATGGGTCGAGGAAGGAAATGAGCTGGAGGCTGAAGGAACAGATTTAGACGAAAGGGGAATGTTTCCTAGTCGAGATCCAGACTATCGATCTACCTACGATACATGCGACTGTTTATACCAGTTCTAGGTTCACTGATTCGGGGATTTCTGTGAGCGGGATCGGAGTTAGCTAAGGTGGAGTGTGGGACGGCACATCAGAAAAGCGGTGAAGTAGAGCACAATAGTAGAGACGGTGGATGAGAATCAGTGGCGGTTGGGAGGTCCTTATGTTGAAGTCGAGCAGGCAGAATAACAGGCGTTCCCTTCTTCCCGTGACAACACGATTACAGACTGTTCCTCTACAGACACGCAGCACCTCGTAGAACGTAGAAAGTAATAGGGGTGAGCTTAGTACGAGGCGTCCAAGGTTGTGTACGCGGACTGGCCGCGAAGGGGAGCTCGGGAGGGGTAAAGACTGGGGCGATTTATTCACGTAGGCGACGCACCAAACTTGCGATAGTAATGGCATTTAGCAACATCCAAAAGGCTGCAGGGATAGAATTTGCTTGGAGCCTGGTTGCTCAGCGAAGGCACAGCGAAGGAACGTACCAGATGGCTCACCCACACCAGACGGAGAAGGTACTGGCACTTATGTCTCGGTCATTCATCCCTGCTCTTCGCATATACTCCTCTCGACCAGTGATCATCGGCACCGCACCTTCCTTATTGCGAGGTCCTTCGTATACTCCTCGAACACGTCGACAATTTTCTCTCGGTTCTTGTATGCATCAGGAATGAAATGACCCACGAGGTAGACCGAATACAAATTTGGAGAGGTCCGTATCGAATTGCCAGGGGTTGGGGAGGATGCCAGGACAAATCAGCTCTAACATTGCCGGCCTGAGCAAAGCGGCTGTAGCGGCTGTGCCGAGGATGGTTGGCCTGGAAGGGGAAAGGGAGAACGGGAGATAAGCTTAGTGAGGTAACAGGTCGATAACAAAGCCATCTAGTATCTATTGATACAAGCCGTAGATACAACGAAGCCTTTACTCCTTCTATGTGCAGACAAATACTAGCATCTCAACATCGCAAGAGAGTGGTCACACCTCCACGCCACTCCACCCACTAGACCAGCCGCTCCGCCCCGCGACATCCTGGAACATGTAGTCACTAACAGCTCTACCCTTCCATCTTGAGCTAGGACTTTCCAGCGACAGATGTTTGTCCTCTCCGCTTCAGGAAAGCCTGCTCCCATTGGCATTGATAATATACTGTGCCAATATCCTGCTTTCATCAAGCATCAAGAGCGGGAATTTCAAATGCCTAGATGCCACCAGCCACACACGACGCTTTCTCAAAGTCCGCGACGACGGTTAAATTCTCTCCACTAATACACAACGGCTGGAAGTAACTATTCCAGGGGTAAATAAATTGGGAATAATCCGAGAAAAAACCATTTGCAATGTGGGATATACATAAGATAATCCATGATTTTTC
>Ga0307513_10000530_pt1 | contig 54591 bp, 38 predicted proteins | sample 15_EM_MG_FD_202174 | JGI IMG/M metagenome (GOLD analysis project Ga0307513, IMG submission 202174) | Populus trichocarpa ectomycorrhiza microbial communities from riparian zone in the Pacific Northwest, United States - 15_EM | ecosystem: Host-associated > Plants > Roots > Unclassified | place... | reverse complement strand
CTGGAGGCGGAAATCCTAGAGATGATACCTGAAACTTTATCGGAAATGTGGGTAGAGGCAATGGCATTGAGAATCCGACCCCAAACTATCGGCTAATAGATATATTTAGGTTTTTACTCGCTTCCTTAAGCATCGATACTGTCTTGCAAGAATCGACAATATATCGGAGACGAGAGATGCTCAACAAAGTGACGGATGGATTCGGGTTGGGAGATGCTTACGGGGCGACGGTCGAACGGATAAAGGCGCAGGATGGAGATAAATCGAGACTTGGACTGGAAGCTTTGATGTGGATCAGTCATGCGGAACGGCCACTGAGGGCGGGTGAGCTCTGCCATGCCCTAGCAGTCGAGCTAGGTTCCACGGATTTCAATGCCAGCAATATCCCGGCGATTTCAACATTGGTGAGCTGCTGTCAAGGGCTTATTACTGTGGACAAGGAGGCATCAACTGTGCGACTGGTCCACTTTACGCTACAAGAGTATCTTTCCGGCCATCCCGATATTTTCAGTAGTCCTCACTCGGCAATGGCAGAGATCTGCCTGACCTATCTGAATTCCGAACAGGTCAGGGTTCTTTCAGGTGACCCCTCTCCCAACATCCGGAACATGCCTTTTCTGGAATATTGTTCTATATACTGGGGGGTTCACGCGAAAAGGGACCTCTCAGATTGTGTCAGGTCGCTTGCGCTAGGGTTGCTTCAGGACTTTGATGACCACATATCCTCCAAATATATTTTTGAGCAGCTAGGGTACATAATCCGTAGGGATTTCGGTAACGAACTCCGGTTCAGTGGACTACACCGCGCATCGTTCTCTGGAATTACTGGGGTCGTAACTGATTTGATAGAGCTGGGCTGTTATAACATCAATGAAAAGGATATTATGGGGTTTACGCCACTTGCGTGGGCAGCTCATAATGGACACGATGAAACAGTTAGGGTACTGCTCGAGTGGGAAGAGGTCAAATCTGACGAGCCGGCTAATTCCGGCCAAACACCGCTCTCTTTTGCTGCTCAGAATGGGCATGAGGAAGTAGTAAGAATCCTCCTCGAACGGAAAGAGGTCAACCCCGACAAACGAGATAGCGACGGCCTCACACCGCTGTCGCATGCCGCTCAGTGTGGGCGTGTGGGAGTGACGAAAATACTACTAGGCCAAGAAAAGATCAACCCCAACAACCTAGATAGGCACGGCCGAGTACCATTGTGGCATGCCGCTTCAAATGGGTGTAAGGGAGTGGTGGAAATACTGCTGGGGCGGGAAGAGGTCGGCCCCACCAGCCCGGATTTTGCACACCAGACACCGCTCTTAGTAGCTGCTGAAAATGGACATGAGGGAGTTGTGAAAATACTACTCGGGCGAGAAGAGGTAAACCCTGACAAGCCAAACAATAGCGGCCTCACACCGCTCGCGGTTGCTGCCACTGGAGGGCATGAGGGAGTGGTGAAAATGCTACTGGGACGGAAAGAGGTTAGCCCAGATAGGCCGAATAATTACGGCCAAACACCACTCTCGTATGCTGCTTCGGCCGGGTATGAGGGAGTCGTGAAAATACTACTTGGACGGGAAGAAGTCAACCCCGATATGCCAGATAATGGCGGCCGAACACCGCTCTCCCGTGCGGCCCAGAATGGACGCGAGGGAGTAGTAAAAATACTACTCGGGCGTGAAGAAGTCAACCCCGACAAGCCAGATAATAGGGGCCGAACGCCGCTCTCCCATGCGGCTCAGGATGGACGTGATGGAGTGGTAAAAATACTACTTGGGCGGGATGAAGTCACCCCCGACAAACTGGATTATTGGGGCCGAACGCCACTCATGTTTGCGACTACACACCACCATCCAAGGGTGATAGCGCTGCTACAGCCCCGTGAAGCGATAGCTTACAATACTTCTTGAATCTTAAAGATACCACCTAATGGAAATCAATGCTGTTCCTTCCCTTTCGAAACACACGCTACTTATGGAATTCCACCTTAGATATTACCCATTATAAGTAAAGAATCCCATGAGATTAGGGGGTACATACAGGGACTGTATATGTTATCACCCCCGCCTCTAAACCCATGTCTCGCCTCGCCGAGTGAGGATTTATCAGTCTCCGCCTATAAAGTATAGTGTTATCTGGTCTGTGGGAGGAAATAGTTCTATTGTTGCTAGAAGGTTCAGTGTATAGCCTACAGTTTTCATCCTATAGTATTTGTTTTTTTCCCTCTTGTAGATTGTTGTCTACGGCCTTTTTGTCCCATATTATACTTTATCTTCTTTTCTCACACCTCCATCCTTTCCCCTGAGTAATAACTAGCCTGCCTATAGAGTGGTCCTTTAGATAGAGAAGAGGCGGTATATGATAGTACAAGGATACCTAAGTTGATTGTGGACTGCATCAAAATCGTAGTTATCGTAATAATATTAATATTATTATGAAAATCTTTGAGCCCAATTCTGAGTAGTGACTCTAGGGCTATAGACAGCTTTTTAGTGTGAATAATCCGATTGTATTTATGGTATCACGTGCCTGACAGTCTTGACTACGTAATAGAGAGTTTGGGGAGTTTATTAGTCTGTTTATATAGTGTCTACACCCACGCCCAACATCTTTTAGTTATTTCTTTCACTTCTGTTACACCACATCGGTACACCATCGGCAAATCATTACCATATGATCAAACAAATGACTCATTTCAGGCTCGCACACAACCTTTTCATTGCTTGTATCCGCCTCCGTATGGGATCTTACAGAAGATTCCAGACTACTCAGGTAAGATACCGATTGATCAATAATGTTGGATTACATCTACTACCCATTTTGCTCAGAGGAAATCTATTGCAGAACAGGTATCCTACTTCTCCAACCGGAGATCATCAGAGAACCAGTGTTCCTAACCGTCCAGTCCGTCCGTCTTGGAGGTAGGGCTGGACGGACGGACCGCCTGTGGTATTCCGTCTTTTTCGAGTCCACGAAGGGACTAGGGTAGGTGGAGGTAGGACCCTGTGATGTTCTCCTGTCACATCTCTTTGGCTGGTGCGTTTAGAAAATTTGGGTTCATGATTTTATCTGGCTCGTAGCCATATGCATAAACTAATAACGGAGGCGGGAGGAATACATTTTTAAGGATTAAAAAGGCCAAAAGTGATTGCCAGGTTAGAACTCAAAAACCACCGGCTTAAATCTGCAAGGCGGTAGAGTAAGCATATCCTCGCTGGAGAGGGCACTAGCAGTATCGCCATCGGAAAGTTCTAATACTGGCTGCAGATATCTGGATCCGAGAGGGCCAACTAAGTTTCCCGGTAACCCCGCCCGAAAATACTAAGAAGTGTGCTGCAAGTTAACTTCGGTTGCATCTGTTCCTTCGCTTCGTTGCGACATCACCATGACTACCGTTAAAGCTAGGGACTTATGGGGGTATTGAAAATAAAAAATAAGGCTTATAGCAGAATGATTGGTTTAGTCATATCTTAAAGTTAATACTTGGAGCACGGATGATTTATTTTATCTTCTCTTTCTTGCAAGTATCATTGATAATATTATTATATCATTGATTTTATTTGTTGTCGGTTACAAGGCATCACCGTATATCACTCATAGTTTGTCTGCAGCCCCCGGACGTCCTCAGCCATCCCCGGCCCTCATTCCTAATACCTGCCGCATGCGGAGCTCTCCCCGCAGTCTTTACCCACACCCCACAGTCTTTACCCACACCCTGCCTTCTTCTGATACCCCCAATAGTCCCCCCCCCCAATCCCGACAGCACTACCATCTCCCCTGACGTCTACCTAACCAGCCGCTTTCCTGTTTGTCTCAATATACTAATAAAGGCCTAGCGTGTAGGGCCCGGCTTTCCCAGCTTGGCCCGGCAGCCCCCCGACCAACTTGCCCTACACGGGACCACGGCTGGAGGTCTCGTTCCGTCCAGTCTTCTTGGCATTATCCCCGCCGCCCCTGTGGGGCCCCGGGAGGGTTCGAACCACTGCCAAGAACTGCGGACGTTACAGGACATGGGAGGGGTTTCCTAGGCAGAATGTGGAGTTCATGAGCCGTATTTCAGAAGTGCAAAAGGTATAACCTCATTACAACACAGCAATAGGTCTTTAGGCAACTTGACTAAATGGAATTAGAATGTCATGAAATGCTACTATGCTATCGCGGCTCATGGTGACTCTTCGGAGAAGTTTGAGAGTGAGATGGATAAAGTAGAGACCAGGATCAGCAAAGGACTCGAAGAACTGGACGAGAAGATCGGAAAACTGTAAGAGAAGGTAGGAAACAAACTGGACGAGACAGAGCTCAATGATTCAGTTTGCCTATTGTGAGGACACTCTAGGTAGCTACAACTAAGCTCAAAATGGGAAAAGTTGATATCTCTTTATGTTGCTATATTTAGACTGGAGCCCGTGCCTTCTATTTCCCGCGTGCAGGGTCGTACTGCGATTGCACAGGAGCCACAATTTCTGGCATTCTCTAGGCCATGTCATATGGTTTTTAAAACTCTTTGTACCCTATAAATCTCTCCTCCATTTGTATGTTCAACCCGAATTTTTGCTAGAATATAACGGTACAAACTCGACACATGCAATCGGCCACTAGCAATATCTGTGACAGCAGTAGCCGCCGTTGAAAAATGGGATCGGTGGTTTTAACAACACTTTCTGTAAGGGCCAGTTTACCGGTAGACGGCCGTCTAGCAACCAGAGATAGTGCCGACCGTCGAAGAAAGTCAGTTAGATAAACGGGCTTTCAGCTATATACTAGACAGTATATTAGCTAAAATGCAACTCTTCTGTTTTCTTTACATACCTCCAACTGTCTGTCTCTTTCTAAAATTTAAATTTGTAATAGGTGGTTGTACTAGACGGTGGAGTCTTAGCCGTTGTCTGGTAAACGACGCGAAAGTGTTTGACCAATTTTCCACAGTCCTAGATTCTTGTAGCCAGACCATCAAAAAGTTACGTTGTATACTCTAGATAAACACCATCTAGTTTGCCGTACTCTCCTTTACTGTCAAGTTCCCCTTAACAGTCGGCATCGTTTCAGGCTTTTAGACGGACGTCTATAGGTAAACGAGCCCTAAGTCGGGTGACGATATTAAAGAAAAACAAAAGATTATCTGCGTGGAAGGGGGAGAGATTATGGAGGAGAAAATCTTGATCTTTATTCTATCATCGCACTCAGAAGGAAAATTAATGTCCTTAAATACATAACTCAGAAAACTTTTACATTCTAACTTCTTCCTTTCCTAGACCGCCTTTCCCTTCTGATAACATTCACTGCATCCTTTCTCCCCCTCTCCAACCTCCCCTGACCGCTTCACGTCCATCCTCTCCATTTCCTCCGCTTCATCTCTCTTCCATTCCTACCGCTTCTTCTTCCCTTCCCTTCCCTTCTTACACGCTTCTTCAATACGCACCCAGCTCCTACTTGGTTCTCCGTTTTCCAGATTATTCATGTTTGTCCTTTATACGAGAAGTGATGAATTCCAGAGATGTAGTCGTGGTTCTTGAGATATCTAGATTTGGCTATCAATCAAAGCGCCGGTGATTCACAATAGATATATATGTTATGCGTCGGCCCTCTCTACTGGAGCCGAGTGCTAGATATCAGGCTTTGCTCACTGGCCGATTTAACATGGTGGGTTGGCTTGTGGAAATGAGCATATCTTGGGAGTAGAGGGGCAGTGAGGGTGAAAGCAATAAGGGTGTTTTTCTTTACTCTGGGAATTCCCTGGTGAGCAAGACATATCCTAGGTACATGGCAGGATTCTTTGGAAGCAAATATCTCTAATAGCCAGGCTTTCTAGTTTCTTAGAGGCAGGCAGCTGGTGTGGCTAGGCTTGAGGAAGGTACCGCCATTGTCGGGGGCAGTGAGCCCAAGCGTCCAGTCAGTCCATCTTCGGGTCCAGACGGGTCGGACGGCGTACCCTAAAGGATTCCCAGGACGGACAGGTATCTTGGCGTTCATTTGGAAGACCCGGGATAGACGGCCGGGGACTACAGGTGCCTTAGGTTGCGGAATCTGCCGTGCCCCTCCATGTGACGGGTCGGCCCGGAAGGTGACACGATAGGAGGTCCCCCTAGGGAGTTGGCGTAGGCAACAAGTAACGGCTGGTGACCGAGGAGTGAAATAAGGCTTGTAACATCCGAGGCAATGACTTAAGTACTTATGAAATTGTTCATATAAAAGCTATAAGTTAAAAAAGGCAGGAAGGTGTGTGTATGTATTGAGTATCGGGAGAATTTGTGGTTTTGAGAGGTGGGTATAAGGCGAATATAAAGTGGATATAAGGTGGACACACCTGGTGGTTGTAAATAAATCAGTTACCATTAACGAAGAAGCGATTAGCTCACGTAGAGTTACTACCTTTCCTCTACTTCCGCAATAAAATTAGTCGCATATTCCAGAAGAATGCATAACTTGAATCTATTCCGAAAACTATATAGAACAACCTATACTCGCCATCCTACTCACACCAGTCCTGTTCATGTATACGGAGTATTTAATTTGGAACCAAAGCCTGAGGTGAAAGGTGCTAGCGATTTATAGGCCTGACAGAAAATTGGCAGCTATAGGTGACTGCCGGGCCCTACCGGCAGATCCCGTTCCCAATAAGAGTGCAAGGCAAGGCCGTCAACCCATAGGACTGCCGTCTTTACGAAAAGCAGAGGCCTTAAGTTACCCGGCCGTCCGTACCCACCTGCCCAGGACGCCCAGGACCATAGCCAGCCAGGGCCCCACCGTCCACCCGGGACGGTTGCGCACACTGGTCGGGGGCAGTGACCATTGATGTTGATTGCGGTATTCAAGTTAGGCATGGTATGACCGATATATTTCCTGATACAGTTAGCCTTATTGTATTAATTTTTCTACTCCAAGGTAAAAATGAGAAAACTTGGAATTTCTCTAGCGATGCAGGGAGCCAATATTTCTTTAAACCTTTCTATAATCCTTTAGGCGACCATTAAATATAGACTTCTATAGAAATCTTTGAGCTCATGGGTAGTTGGTGATTAAGAGGAGCTTGAGGTTGGTCATATTCGGAATTGGTTGAGGTTAACTATTCACAATTGAGCAAAACTGACTGGTAAGGTGGAGGAGGGTTAATTAGCATTGAGCTGCACAGTACCTCAACGAGAACGAAGCACATGGACTCATCCGGGAGAGGTAGGGGCTCTTCCGACCCTATAATTTTCCGCAGTTCCCTGTCAAGTAGACGGCTTCACTCACTCGGACACTCAAACTAGAACCGGAATATTTTCTCCTAAAACTAGAACAAACATCATAACTGAAGTCATATTTTTCATCAGGAGATCAACAAATTACCGTCTGTCCGAGAGGGGGGAGGGGTGAATAGCCTGTGAAGTGATCTGGTGGGGATGTAGAGGATGGCGGGAGATTGCCGGTGACAGCTGGAGAGTCCTTCCATATCCAGTATCGTCGGCCAAGGGGGAGTACGTCAGCTGGTAAAGTGGGTGAGGCGACAAGTGTGGTCGCGTGAACCTGGGAAATAGTGGCTGGTGCTTTCCTGTATAAATAGCCGGGTACACCCCCTTTGTTCCTCTCTCGGTCAGCCACAGTCGTTTCAACCGGGACTGTTCGTATATGGTTTTGCTCCTCTCGGATATGGTTTCTTTCTCCTCTCAAATGTTTCTTTCAGCTCTCCATCCCCCCATACCTGTTACTGGTTGAAGCCTAATGTGCCTTCGTTCATTGTTCCATTTGTTCCTCGCAAGTCACTTCTTTGATAGTCTTTGTTTTTCCTTCTGGAGGAATCGCGGTGGTAATAGCTGGACTCAACAGCTGTACTGTTTGGCTGGCCTGTGTATTTTTTATTATTCAATTGATCAGTGTTGTCGCAATAAGATATCTCGACTACTTCTGCTATCACTTTTTGGTCCAAAGTACCGATCGCATATTGTAACAGGGGCTGTTGAGGAGGGCATGAGTGATGTCTGATGTTTTACAGTATAATGATTCGTTGGGAAGTGTATGATTTCAACTTGGGCTAGTACCGGGGGCCCAAGTCCTAGGAATGTAGTCCCCTATAATCCGTTCAGTCGTCACCTAGCCGGGCGCAGTCTGTCTTAGCGCTCCAAAAAATACAATGAGCTGTTGTCCATCCCGTCCTACCCTGGGAATGGACGGAATAGACCTTGAAGGCATTCTGACCGGACCCTTGGGTTAACTGCTCTCCGCCCAGCCTTCTGATTCTGTTGCTAAGTGTAGTGTTCATTTTTCTGACTTTGTCTTCCAACCTGTCGAACCCCTTACCCACCCTACTACCCAGATTTCTTTTGGATTGCCTATAGGGCCCTCAGTTATGTTATTTGGATGTGGAGTTATGGGGCATGCAGTTATGCCAATATGCAGTTATGCGGGGACGCAGCTGTGAGGATATAGGGATATGTCGGTATGCTGATACACTTCTGGGAGATAAGCGGTTTTGAGATAAGCGGTTTTTTGGTGTGCGCGGACTAGAAACTAAGCAGTGAATTCTTGTTTTCATATTCCACACCGGTAGGGAAATGATATTGGATTTTTTGTGTTTGTTAATACCCATTGCGGTCGGACATTAGGTATCGGGGATTTGGCTTCATGATATTTGTTTTTTCCTCTACCATCAGGCATACGGGTATCAACAGAGAGGATAGGCTTCAGAGCTCATGGAGGATGATGGATATTGGAACTGAGGATGACTCTAGATTGCTTGAGATCCATATGGGTCGGGATTTGCCGGCTTAGCGCTTTCTCTGGAGTGTATCGAGTTCTGGGAGTTTTTTTAACCTTCCCGGACCCAGAGAGATATCTGTTAGTCTGCTTTGAATAAATCGGGAGAGAGCAGCCGACAGGTCCACTATTATTCCATGTTCTTCCGGGCTTAGAGCCTATTGCGATTGCGCGTTTCTTCTCCCATTCTTGCTTTCTCTATGATGCAACGAGTTGGTTCTAAAGACTTCATTTAAGGTAATTGAACAAGGCGAGAGTATTTAGGTGAAGCAGGGTTGAAAGGGGCATAAGCGAGGGCCAAGAATGGCCATTGTTTGGATTATGGAGTTTCTGGTTCTGTCCACGACGCCCGCCTGGCTACCTATTAGAGAAAGTGATGGGATATGATACACATGCCTCACATCGTAATTTGTGTGTATAGTTTGCCGGGAGCCTCCGCAGTCTCCATAGCCGGATAAATACAGTAAACAGGCTTGGTGACGCACGGCGCTTCATAGATACAGCCCGAGATGTAGAAACTCACTAAACTCCATATTTACAGTTGCGACAAGAAAGTCACAGGGCAATGTTAGAATTGGGTCTGCCGTGAAGAAGGAAGATTATGGCACGATCGCAAAAGCATTATAGCATCATTAGGACCTGACCAATCTCCTACACTAGCAAATACAACCCAAAATGCCTACTAGAAATGTAGAGTAAATAAATATGTCTGCCTGTGTCCGGTTACTTTCTTGTCGTGACTACCAGTGTACCCAAAGCCCTGGTTCTGGGGTGGTAGCCTATCGAAGTATGACAATCTTTGAACCTGATTCTGGGTAGAAACCCTGGGTCTATAGACAACTTATTAGTATGAATCCGGTAATCCTGTCGTATTTGTGGTATCATGTTCTCGACAGCCTTGACTGCGTAATGGAGAGTTTGGGGAGTTTAAATATCGTCCATGTCCACGCCCAACCTCTTTTAGTTATTTCTTTCACTTCCATTACACACCACCACATTGATACACCATCGACAAAGCATTACACTATGATCAAACAAATCTCTCATTTCAAGCTCGCACGCAACCATTTCGTTGCTGGTACCCACCTCCGTATGGGATCTTATAGAAGATTCCACACTACTCAGGTAAGTGCTGATTGATCAATAATGTTGGATTACATCTACTAACCATTTTCTCAGAGGAAGTCTATTGCGGAACAGGTATCCCACTTCTCCAATAGCAAATCATCCCAGAATGATGGAGGTTATATGACATCTGAGGAGTTTAATTCGCAAATGTCGGAGATTAGGAAGGGTGTTTTGCACGGGAAAGGAGTATAACGCCATTACAACATATCACTAGGTCTTTGAGAAACTTTACTAAATGGTATTAGGAAGCCCTACAATGCTGCACTTATCTCGTCAATACTTCGGAGAGGCTTGATAGTGAGATCGACAAAGTAGAGGCCACGATCAGCAAAGCACTCGAAACACTGGAAAAGAGGATGGGGAAAAAATTGGATGAGAAGTTGCGAGAACTGGAGAAGAGGATGAGGAGGGAACAGGAGGAGAAGATAGAAGGACTGGATGAGAATATCGAAGATTTGGATGTGAAGATTTTCAAATCGCCTTGAAGATAGGAGAAATTATCCACTCTCAGCGTCGTACTGCGATTGATCAAGCCAGAATTTCTGGCATTCTCTAGGCTATGTTATATGATTTTTAAAACTCTTTGTACCTTATAAATCTCCCCTCTATTTGTCTGTTCAACCCGTATTTTTGCTAGAATATCATAGCACAAACTCTGCACATTCAATCGGCCACTGGAAATGTCTGTGACAACAGTAGCCACCGTGGAAAAACACGATCAGTAGTTTTAACAACACCTTCTGTAAGCCGGGTGACGATATATATGTTATGCTTCGGCCCTCTCTACTGAAGTCGAGTGCTAGATATCAAGGTTTGCTCACTGGCCGATTCACCAGTATGGGTTGGCCTGTGGAAATGATCATATCTTGGGAGTAGAGGGGTGGTGGGGGTGGAAGCAATAAGGGTGTTTTTCTTTGCTCTGGGAATCCCCGGATGAGCGAGACATATCCTAAGTAAGTACTTGGCAGGATTCTTTGGAAGCAAATACCTCTAACAGCCAGGCTTGCTAGTTCCTTAGCGTTAAGCAGTTGGTGTGGCTAGGCCTAAAGAGGGCGCCTCCATTGTAGGAGGCCGTGGCCCCTGATTATTGCATTAGGCATGGTACGGCCAAGATCTTTCTTGATACACTTAGATTGCGGGTTGGGAAACCCCACTGCCAATTGGGAAAAGCACATGGGATAGCGCTTGGGGGGTAGGAGCCATGTCTTGGAGGTCGGCGGAAAAAGGTATCGCCTGTTGCCGAGCCAGAGATGGGTCATAACTCAGACACCCTGGGTCCTTGGACCCCCATACATATACCACCTTCCAGCTTCCCGACCACTAGATCACCATGCTTCCTACACCTCGTGTTCTTTATTGCCCATCCGCCACCCCTGCTGGACTTCCATGCGCCCTCATTGCCACCCGGGGATACATCGGCAGTAACAATCTCCCATGGCAAGGGCAACGATTACCTCACCAAAGCCTCCGGCAGTGGAACAACTCAACCCAGCACTAAGAGGCGGGTACCAGTTTTCGGTATTTCCTTCGGCGTTGATTCTGGGTTTGCTCTGCTCTCTCTCTCTTTTCGTGTTTAGCTATCTTCAATACACTGGTCTCTCCCTTGAGAAATAGGTGGAACAAAATCTGCAGATTCATGAATAATCACTCGGTTTAACTGCTCCAGCTCAACAGCATCATCAAATATCCCCCCTTTTCTGCCTTCTCTAATCCTTATCATGCCACTCAATTTCTTCTAACCTTTTTGGCCACACCTTAGTATCGGTACTTTTCTTAGCAAAACTTCACAGTGCTGTGATGTTACAATACTACACGAAATCCGCCGTAAACGAAGCACAATTTCCTATTACCACGGTCGCAGTACTAATAAAAGTATCAATTGCCGGTGGCTGAACCATTGGTTCATTAATTAGAAATCCAACCCCATTCAAGCTACAGTCAATCATACCACACAACCATAATTCCTGCCACAACCGACACCATCATCCACTCCACCACCTCTCCATGCGCCAATTTGCTTGCAGATCGGATCGGGTGATACTCCGGGCTTTTTGGTCTGTCTATTGCCAACCTAGATGGGACACCCCGCAATAAGAGTCTGTATTGCGTTTTGGGGGCATTTTCTTTTAGTAATTTTGGGGAGCTCGCTTATTGTTGGATAGCTTTTCAGTATGGTCTTAGAAGTGTTCCTTTAGGTTGATCTCACGACGCGTAACATTCCAGCGTTGAAGATTCGGTGACCTTTATGTTGCATCCACTAGAAGATAACAGCAGTCGTCTCTGAGACCCACTATAGTGTGTGTACTTTCTTATTGATTTCTCTACTATGTTTCATGCTTATCGAGTTGATAGCTTGACGAGCGAGATTAATAGACAGCTCACCTACGAGGCCCCTACCCTCCAGTGCCATGCCTATATCAGGGTAGCGAGTGGGTATCCACGCAGCCCAAACCCTAATGTCAATTACGCCGTACCATCCACGGTAACTAGTGCCTTAGAATAGGTGCGATTTCTACGCAGTTCACAATCTACTTAAGAATCCCTATACTATCGTATAACGCATCTGATCTATCTATAAAAAAAACCCCTCTGTATATAGATTAACCATCATCTAGGGGAGAGGATGGAGGTTGAGAAGGGAAGAGAGATAAAGCCTAATATGAAAAAAAAAGAATGGCCGCAAGCAAGAACCTAGAGCAGGGGGGAAAAGATCGAATACGATAGAACGAAAACTGTAAGCTGTACACTGAATCCCCCGAAAATAATAGAGTTATTTGCGCCCATAGACCAGATTCCACTGTACTTTGTAAGAGACCCATAAATTCTCACACGGCGAGGCTAGGCAGGGGGTTAGAGGCCAGTCTGATAACATATATGCACCTTACAATCTCACGGGATTCTTCGCCTACAACGGTAATATCCAAGGCCGACTTCCGCGAACAGCTTATTCTGAAAGGGAGGGAACGGCATTGATTTCCAGAGGTTGTCTCTAGGCTTCAAAAGGTAATGTGGGTTATCGCCTGATGAGGCTGTAGCAGCGCTATCACCTTCTGATGGCGGCACCTAGTGGCAAACATGAGCGGTGTTCAGCCTGAATTATCTGGCTTGGTTGGGTTGACTTCTCCGCGCCCAAGTAGTATTTCCACCACTCCCCCACGTCCACCCTCAGCCGCATGGGAGAGCGGTGTTTTGCCGTAATTGTTCGGCTCATCGAGGCTAACCTCTTATAGCCCAAGTAGCATTTTCGCCTCTCTCTCATGCCCTCTATGAGCAGCAACCAATCGCCGCATGTTGCCGCGATTGGTTGGCTTGTCAGGGTTTACCTCTTTTTACCCGAGCGGTATTTTAACCACCCCCTCATACCCATTAAAAGCGGCATTCCAGAGCGGTGTTCGGCCATCATGATCTGGGTTGTCGGGGTTGACCTCTTCCTGTCCTAGTAGTATTTTCACCACTCCCTCATGCCCTCCAGTAGCAGCAGCCACGGGCGGCTTGCCCCCGCCACCGTCTGGCTTGTCAGGGGTTACCTCTGCCTGCCCGAGTGGTATTTTCGCCACTACCTCATGTCCACCTTCAGCAGCTACGAACAGCGGTATTCGGCTATCACGATTTGGGTTGTTGGGGTTGACCTCTTCTCGGCCGAGCAGTATTTTCACTACTCCCTCACGCCCGCACTGTGGCATATGACAGTGGTGTCCGGCCGTCGCTCTCTCGCTTGTCGAGGTTGACCTCTACACTTCCGAGGGGAATTCTCACTACTCCCTCATGTCTGTTCTGAGCAGCAAGTGAGAGCGGTCTTTGGCCAATATTACCCACTCGAGGAGTATCCTGACTGTTTCATCGTGTCCATTATGAGCCACCCACGCAAGTGGTGAATACCCCATAATATTTCTTGGGCGGCTCAAGTGCAAGCGACCTGGAACAGTCCGAGAATTCCCTTTTCGAGTGGACCCCCCAGTATAACGAACAATAATTCTAAGAGGGGCAAGTTCCGGATATCGGGAGAGGGATCGCCTGAAAGGGCCTTTACTTGTTCGGAATTCAGATAGGTCAAGCAGATCTCTACCATTGCGGACTGAGGACTACTGAAAATATCGGGATGGCCGGAAAGATACTCTTGAAGCGTAAAGTGGATCAGTCGCACAGTTGATGTCTCCTTGTCCACGATAATAAGCCCGTGATAGCAGCCCACCAATGTTGAAATCGATGGGATATTGCTGGCATTGAAATCCATGGAGCATGGCTCGACTGCCAAGGTCATGGCAGAGCTCATCCGCCCTCAATGGCCGTTCAGCATGACTGCTCCACATCAAAACTTCCAGTCCAAGTCTCGATTTATCCCCATCCTGCTCTTTTATCAGTTCGATCGTACCTTAAGCATCTCCCAACCCGAATCCGTCCGTCATTTTGTTGAGCATCTCTCGTCTCCGATATATTGTCGATTCTTGCAAGATTGCATCGATGCTTAAGGAAACGAGTAGAAACCTAAATAAATATGTCTATCAGCCGATAGTGTGGGATGGGATTCGCGCATTTCGATCACAGTCCGAACATGGCCCCAGCCACGAATATTCGGGCGTCCGGTGCCTTCTCAAGGATTTTTTCAGCGAATCAAGCAGCTTGACTCGTTGCACTCCTGCGCGTTAGTCTTGTGCGTCAATGCACATGAGCGTGGGTATAAGGGGGTGACGAGCTGCAGCATCTTCACGATATCAACGAGTCGCGGTCTGCGTCCGATAGCGTTTTTCTGGCCTCGCAAGGCCCGCGATATATCCTCAGGAATCCTTTCCATTCCGCCAACCATCTGCTGCAGCAAGGAACCCAGTGTACTAGCCGTAGAGTGCTCCTCTCGGGCTGCAAAGTCGAAGTAAAAACATGTATCATAATAACGATATTTTATCTCTTGGCTTCATCGCATAGCCTGTATATTACTAGCGAGCTGTCATCGCGAGTTGTTAGCACGGGTTCACTTTCTTCCCTCCCTAGAGTATCGTCGATTCGTCTTATTACTTAATAAATGTCTTGCCGACCCCCGGATCTCCGTAGCAAAACAAGACTTCCTTATTGCCTTCTCCTTCCCCACCGAAGCAGCACCATCTCCTGAATTCCTCGGTTTGTATGCGCCATTCCCCGATATTGTCGATACGGCGACCCCAATGCCGTAAGTCCGGCTCCAGTGGTGAATGCCAGGTCAGGAGCCGAGATCGATCATCGTAGCTGTACAGTTGTTCCACACATTTTAAAAGAGTTCGTAGTATTAAAGCAGCTGTTATTATATTGAGACATCTTCCACCCGCTATCGCTCGCATGGTTGTGGAGGGCGGGTTATTGGGATAGCCGGTTTATGATATTCCTGGCAGTAGAAGAAAAGAGGAGCTCAGCAGAAGAAAAACGGGGGTGTCCTGGTGCTACAACATCGTCACGGGTACAGCCACGTTTATGCTGCATAAGCACTCTCCAACCAAGCCAGCTGAGGTGTGCGGTACCAGCATTATTTCTGTGGCTATTGTATCGGGACTGTATGATTAGCCCCATATATACGGATTTCCAAGTCCCAGTTTATCACAAGAGTCAGGTATCCTATTATCATACCCCACCATACCCGCGAAATCTGCTAAGTCCTAGAGGCAGGATAAGGGCCTGTTCGGCTTCTCACTTTTATGGCATATTTTCCTCTGTCTAAAACTTTTATATTAGGGAGGTGATTCGCATGGCCAAAAAAAAGGCGATATCCCCCGCCTCCAGGTTTTCCCATCCCATATTTTTCTACACTACTAAGTAGGATCTGCGGAGGTACAGCGTGTAAGTTTTGTAGGTCCCACAAACGAGGACTGCCATCCTCACTGTTGGCGACGCTCTGATGGCAGCTCGCTCACGACCCAATGATGACTGGGGTAGCGTAGGTAACGGCGCGAAGTCCAGGAGAAAGGCACGTAAGTGGTGGTTGTGGTATGTGTGATTTTCGATGTACAATACAGGAAGCTCTCTACAGGTAGCTCAGTCTTAAATATAGAAGAGAGCGCACAAACGCACTAAACAGGAAAAACCCACACAACGGGAAAACCCCACAAGCGGTAGTCACGACCCTAAACCGGTCGTACCCCAAACTAACTATCATACCCTGACGACTATGGGATTCTAGCTATCACTCACCACCCGTGTGACCTACAAAACTTATACGCTGTGCCTCCGTAGGGAAAGGAAAGGGACCACAAATACAGATCGCCTTGGCTTTGAATTTGCAGTGGTGACTTGGGCTAACACTAGCTGGAATGAATGTGACTACAAACGTGGGAGTATTGTAATCAGGGTTGAACAACCAAACTAGGTCACCGTTGTCACACCTTCCCCACCTAGCATTTCTTATATTCTGATCGTACAGAATGCTTGTGTTTTCAAAGATATGATATGACCTCTTCTCCCTCTATATAGACCGGGTGAAGGTTCAGCAAGGCTTGGCAAAGATATGCTATGATAGCATTTTGGTTTGATGCGTACTGTTAGGGTTTAAATTTGGCTTTCTTAACTTGCAGTTTTCTTGCTTATCAGCGAATAACCTAGACTAAATACATAGCTGATCGTGATCTTGGCTGGGGAAGTTTCGCAGTTCTGCAGGGATGGCTGTTGCCTAGGCTTGGCAGACAGGGGGCTCTATGTAACTTAGGCTCTTTGACTTCTCTCGCGCTTTCTGCCCATCTCTCATGACGATGCTCACGACGACCGCAACAATTGTGAGGAAGGAACACAGCACAACGGAGGAACCATTCTGACTGTGGTTTGAGGAAGGAAAATTGGGCCTGTTCTTAGTTAGTTGGACAACCTGCTGGGTTGGACTATCTTGTGATGGGAATTTTCTCTCTTTTGTGCAGTTTACTGAATCGGTTTTACAAGGTAGTTTAGTGAGGTTGAATTGATCGTAACTTGTGTGGTTTTCTTCGCTACAAGAGCTTTCCTGAAAGTGATCATACTTTCAGCATTCCGTAAAGTAAATACTATTCCCTGGATTTTCTTCTTTTCAGTACTGAAATTTGGCATCAAGCACGCCAAGCCTCGCGGAGTGTGCTTCCTCGCTGAACTCTCACCCTCTATGCATGTTATTCGCACCTTTTACGATCATAAAAAATATGACGTGCAATGCCTGCCCAACAGGCCCTACGCTCAGCTCTAGCTATAAATGCTGTAGCCTAGATTGCCAAGATTGCGAAATCATTTTTTGTGGAAACCACAAACACTGGATGTGGTAATACAGAAGTTAAGGTATTTCATACCCGAGGCTTTGCTCCTCAATCCAACAGAAGTTCTCCCACTACTTATATGGCCCCTGCGGTTGTGACTGAACGCCACAACCTCTCTTAACAAAGCCTCGTATCCCTAGGCAACTTACCAGCCTTCCACATATCTCGCACCGATATTCGTTTCAGCTCACCCAAGGCCAATTAGACCCCTCAAAAGGATTTTGCGCCCCCGTACCTCGCCCTTCACAATCAACCCTTATGCCTCTGTGAAAAGCCCCATGATTGACTTAGCAGCTAACGTTAGTTTGGTTTAGAGCCAAGCGGAAAGGTTCTGCCCGGCGTGTGTTCCAGGATTGGGGGCCTCATTCTCGCCCAGATGAAATGCTCTTTGACGCATCCTAAGGATCCTACTTTCCGACAGTTATGGGTATAGCCGAACATAGCGTGCGCATAGCAGGGGAGCACCAGTGTTCCCAACGGGCCAGGCCGGCCAGGCTTCGGTAAAGCCGGGCCCGGCCTGTCCAAATTCTCTCGGATCTAGCCTGGCCTGGCCTGGCCCGCCTATAGGCCATATAGGCTTTTTCCCGGCTGCCTGATAGGCCGGCCTGGCCTATATAGCCTAGGCCGGCCTGTACGGCTTCGGCCGACTCACTCATAGTGAGCGGCTGCTCTGTGTTAACAGCAAAATTCACGGTAAATGTTTCCCAATTACCGAATATGATTAAAAATAATGTCACGGTTTCGCTTATTAGCAAAAAAACACAAAAAAATACTAGAGGTAGTGAATTAATTAGTTGAATTAATTGTAGAAAAAGAGTTGCTGTTGGTGGATCAACTGTGTGGACAGTGACTATTTCGAAAGCATCAATAAGAGAGGTTGACTGTAAATAGTTTACAAAATAGGGGGGAATGATGGTATGATAGGGTTGTGCTCGTGACCCTGCAGGTAAATTTCTAAGGCTTTGTTGTGTTAGTTGAGTATCACTCGTTTTGTGATTAATTAAGAAGTATCATAATATCGGAAGGTAAAGGAGGAAAAAAAATCACAGGGGATAAACTCGGAAGAGGGGGGGGTGGGGGGGTCGGAGGGTTGAATACCCTTAACGCAATCTGTTCTCAACGCTAATCTCCGGGCCTGTAGGCGCCTATCAGGCCTGATAGGCTTTCGTAGGCCGATCGAATTCGGCCTATATGGGCCTAGGCTGTCTTCCGGAGCGGCCTGCCTTAGCCCGGCCTACGGCCTATAGGCCGGCCTACCATCGGCCTGGCCCGTTGGGAACACTGGGGAGCACCATTACATAATCAATCCCCACATTGGCGGCCCTCCACCTCATCTCCACACACTCGAAAGCAAGGCAAATCTGTCAAAGCGAAACCCCTATGGCAAGTACCAGGGGTGCTTACCCGTAGGCGAGCTCGTCTAGGAGGTCTAGTCGCTTCCGGTGGCAGGGGCCAACCCCGATTGGTGCTTGTCGGCGCGGAAGGAGGTTTTGCTCCCTTACCGCTGCGATGCAAGTCACTTCAACGTGCCTATGACCACGGCAATGGCGCCGACCTTTTTCAGATGTGTAAGAGCATCTGTTTGCCGAAAATTGGTCTAGTTCGCACTAACCCGGAGAGAAGACCCCCAACCCGCACCATGTCTTGTACTCGGGTATGGCATATAGAAAAAGTGCGGAAAAGATCATGGGTTGTAATGAGGAGACAGGTTGCTTCTATCGAAAAGTTCTTGCTCTAGGAGACACCTGGTATCAGGATTGAAGGTGTGAGAACAGTAAAATCCCAGGAATAGCGAACTCGTCTGGACTGGCCGCGCAGCAGTTTTCAGAACTTTGGTTAGGCCAGGGGGTGTCCAAGGGCGCCCGCTTACGTCACCAGGACCTTCCTACAAGCTCTCCGTCAATCGGAGGGTCTGATCTCGCTGCACGACTAGTCCAGGCGAGTATTTTATTCCTGAGACTTTACGGCATTTCGCACTTAACGACAGTGACGATGAAATTGCCAATATGCGGCTCAATCCATTCTTAACCGCCCCATTCCGGGTGCCCTAACTCCTTTGGTCTCAATTGGCCCTACCGAATGGAATAAAATCCGCAGGTTCATGAATAATCACTCGGTTAAGCTGCTCCAACACAATAGCATCATCTAATACCCTTCTTCTACCTTTTCTAACGATTGGAGTCCCTTATCCTTATCTTGCCACTCAATCTTTTCCAACCTTTTTGACTATACCTCAGTACCGTTACCGTTCTTAGCAAAACTTCGTGCTGAGATCTTACAATACCACATGAAATCCGCCGCAAAGGAAGCACGCCTCCCTACCATGACGGTCTGGGCACGAGTAAAACCTCCCTAGTGAGCTCATGAAATATGAATTACCGATCGCCGAGCTTATCCCTAGTAGAGAACACCTTAACCATAGGTTCATTAATCAGAAATCTAACTCCATTCACGCTACAGTCTACAAGTTACAGGTATATAGAACCCGAACACTTGATTCCAAATTTTGTATGGGCGGTCGGATGCGCATAAGATAATTTACCATACAAATCTTTTATCCCTGCCCTTTCCTGTACCAAGGAGTGGTTACATCGGGGGTATTATATTAGCCATGGAATTCGAGGGACATTTGTCCTGTAACAAAGAAAGCGAGTGTTTCGGAGGAAGAGCACAGATATACACCGGAACCCCCTCGTTCCTCGCTCTATCGATATTATGAGAGAGTACTATGATTGGATACCGACATCCTTTTTTACCAAAGATAAAGTATCAGGCGCCTGAACTGTGTATTTTATGAAGAAGCAGTTAAAAGATCAAGAAGAAAGAGTATTATCAGCCAGTTCCTATGGTCTAACGGGTCAGGAGTTGGTCGGCTAATTTGAAACAGGGACCATCATGAGTTCAAACCCGGGGGCGGTGGAGTAATCGGCATTAAAAGAAGCTCGGCGAACCACTTTTTTGCTGGGGAGTGGGTCTGGTTGGTAATGCCCTTGTCAATTCACGCCAAATGTTGCGGTGGGACTACTGGCTAGTGTTCGGGTACACTATTCCCGCGACTTGTGTCATATCACACCACCATAATCCCAACCACAGCCGACACTACCACTCATCCCACTCTCTCTCCCTACGCCAGTTTGCTTGTAAATGGGATCGGGCAATCCTCCGGGCTTTTTAGTCCGTTTATTGCTAATCTAGATGCCCCCCCACGGTAGGAGTTTGTCCTGCGTTCCGGGGACACTCCCTCCTAGTAATTTTGGGGAGCTCGCTTATAGTTTGATAGATTTTCGGCATGGCCCTAGAATTGTTCTTCCGGGTTGATCTCTCGATAAGTGATACCATGGTGTTGGGGATTCGGTAACCTTTATACTGCATCTTCTGGGAGAGAACAACAGTCGTCCCTGGGACACACTACAGTGTGTGTACATTCTTGGCGATTACTCCGCAGTTATGCTTCATGCTATCAAGTTGATAGCGAAACGAGTGAGATTAATGAGTAACATTGACAACGCACCTGCGAGGTCCCTACTCTTCGGGCCCGTGTCTATAGCTAGTGGTCCCCGTGCAGCGCAAAACAGTAACACCAATTAAGCCGTATCACTTATGGTATCATACTCCCCCGTAGCCGGCCATGCTGGATATGGAAGGACGCTTCAACAGTCACCGGCAATCCGCTGGGGTCCTCCACCATACCCAGCAGACCACCCCACAAGCTACTCACACCTCCCCCTCTTGGGCAGACCATAATTTGTTGATCTCCTGATGAAAAAATATGCTGACCTCAGTTACGACATTTTATCCAATTTTTGGAGAAAACGTTCCGGTTCCAGTTTGAGCGTCCGAGTGTGTGAAGCCGTCTACTTGACAGGGAACTGCGGAGAGTGATAGGGTAGCAAGAGACACTGCCTCCCTTGGATGAGTCCGTGTGCTTCATTCGCGTTAAGGACAGCACGGTGCTGCTCAATGCAACTCAGCCGTCCACCTTACCAGATAGTTTTTCTCAATTGTGAATAGTTAACCTCAACCAATTCCGAATATGACCAACTTCAAGCTCCCGTAAATCACCAGCAACGCACGAGCTCAAAGATTTCTGTAAAGGGCTTTGTTTGATGTCTAGGGGATTATAGAGGGCCCTAAAGAAATATTGGCTTCCTGCAACACTAGAACAGTTCCAAGTTTCCCATTTTTACCTAGGGGCACAAAAATTAATACAATAAGACCAATTTCTCAAAGCCGAAACCAGTGTATTGATGATAGCTAAGCACGAAAGGGGTGGGGGGACAGAGCAAACCAAGAATCGACTACGCCGAAGTAAATACCGAAAGCTGGGACCTGCTTCTTGGTGCTGGGTTGAGTTGTTCCACTGCCGGATGCTTTGGTGAGGTAGTCGTTGCCCTTGCCATGGGACACCGCCACCGCTTATTTATCCCTGGGTGACAATGAGGACGCATGGAAGTCCAGCAGGGGTGGCGGGTGGGCAATAAAGAACACGAGGTGCAGGAAGCATGGTGATCTAGTGGTTGGGAAGCTGGAAGGCGGTATATGTATGGGGCCCAAGGACCCAGGGTCTCTGAGCTATGACCCAGCTTGGGCCCAGCAACCGGTGATAACTTTTTCCGCCGACCTCGGAGACATGGCCCTACCCCCCAAGCGCTATCCCATGTGCTTTGCCCAATTGGAAGTGGGTTGTCCCAACCCGCCATCTAACTGTATCAAGAAATATCTCTGCCATAGCATGCTTAATGCCGCAATAAACATCAGGGGTCACGGCCTCCTACAATGGAAGTACCCACCTCAGGCCTAGCCACACCAGCTGCCTGCCTCTAAGAAACTAGAAAGTCTGGCTGTTAGGGATATTTGCTTCCAAAGAATCCTGCAATGTACCTAGGATATGTCTTGCTCACCCGGGGATTCCCAGAGCAAAGAAAAAAACCCCTGATTGCTTCCACCCCCACCACCCCTCTGCTCCCAAGATATGCTCATTTCCACAAGCCAACCCCCCATGCTGTTGAATCGGCCAGTGAGCAAACCTTGATATCTAGCACTCGACTACAGTACAGAGGGCCGACGCACAACATATGTATGGTCACCCGACTTACAGAAGGTAATGTTGAAACTGCCGATCTTGTTTTTCCACAGTGGCTACTGCTGTCACAGATATTGCTAGTGGCCGATGGCATGTATAGAGTTTATGCCATGATATTCTAGCAAAAATGAGGGTTAAACATACAAATGGAGGAGAGATTTGTAGGGTACAAAGAGTTTTAAAAATCATATGACATAGCCTAGAGAATGCCAGAAATTGTGGCTCGCTGGATGATTGCAGTACAACGCTGCAGGTGCAAGCAAAATAAGAAAACACGGGGCCCTGTCTAAAAACAGCAAAATAAAGAGGAATCAACTTTTCCCATTTCGAGGTTAGTTGTAGCCAACTAGAGCTGGAGTATCCCCGCAATAGTCAAACTGAATTATTGAGCTCTCCCATTCAGTTTTTCTCCTATCTTCTTGTCCAGCTTTTCGATCTTCACATCCAGTTTCTCGAGTTCTTTGCTGAGCCTGGTGTTTACTTTTTCAATCTGACCCTCAAGCCTCTCCGAAGAAGAGCGAAGAGATTCGATCGCACCGTGGTATTTCACCGTATCCTAATACCATTTAGTCAAGTCGCCTAAAGACCTATTGTTATGTTGCAAAGAGGGTATACCTTTTGCACTTCTGACAGACGATCCATAAACAGCACATGCTGCTTGGAAAACCGCTCCCATGTCACATAAGGTGCACCGTTCCTGAACGATCTACCGTTGGAAAAGTTGGATACCTGTTCTGCAATGGATTTCCTCTGAGAAAAAAGGTTAGTGGATGTAACCCAACCTTATTGATCAAGCGGTATCTTACTTGAGTAATTGGGAATCTTCTGTAAGATCCTATACCGAGGTGGGGACCAGCAGCGAGAAGGTTGCGTGCGAGCTTGAAATGAGAGATTTGTTTGATCATAGTGTAATGCTTTGTCGATGGTGTATCAATGTGGTGTGGTGTAATGGAAGTGAAAGAAATAACTAAAAGATGTTGGGCGTGGACATGGACCATATTTAAACTCCCCAAACTCTCCATTACGCAGTCAAGGCTGTCGGGCACATGATACCACAAATACGACAGGATTACCGGATTCATACTAATAAGTTGTCTATAAACCCAGGGTTTCTACTCAGAATGGGGTTCAAAGATTGTCGCACTTCGATAAGGCACCACCCCAGAACCAGGGCTTTGGGTACACTGGCAGTCACGACAAGAAAGTAACCAGACAGAGGCAGACATATTTATTTACTCCACATTTCTAGTAGGCATTTTGGGTTGTATTGGCTAGTGTAGGAGATTGGTCAGGTCCTAATGATGCTATAATTCTCTTGCGATCATGCCATAATCTTCCTTCTTCACGGCAGACCCAATTCTAACATTGCCTTCTAACTTTCTTGTCGCCACTGTAAATATAGAGTTGGGTGAGTTTCTACATCTGGAGCTGTATCTATGAACATTCGTGCGTCACTAAGCCTGTTTAGCGTACTTCTCCGGCTGTGGGGGCTGCCGAGGCTCCTGGCAAACTATGCACGCAAATTACGATGTGAGGCATGTGTATCATATCCCATCACTTTCTCTATTAGGTAGCCAGGCGGGCGTCGTGGACGGAATCACAAACCCCATAATCTAAACAATGGCCATTCTTGGCCCTCGCTTATGCCCTTTTCCACCATGCTTCACTTAAATACTCTCGCCTTGATAAATTACCTTAAGCAAAGTCTTTAGTGTTAGTTCATTGTAGTGTAAAGAAAGCAAGAAAGAATGGGAGAAGAAAAGCGCGATCGCAATAGGCTCTAAGCGCTACAGAGCATGGAAGAATAGTGGACCTATCGGTTGTTCTCTCTCCCGGTTTGTTCAGAGCAGGCTAACAGATATCTCTCTGGGTCCGGGAAGGTTAAAAAACTCCCGGGACTCGGTACGCTCTGGGGAATGCCCTAAGCCGGCAAATCCCGGCCCCTATGGATCTCAAGCAATCTAGAGTCACCCTCAGTTCCAATATCCCATCATCCCCCATGAGCTCGGAAGCCTATCCTCTCTGCTGATACCCATATGCCTGATGGCATAGAGGATAAAACAAATATCATGAAGCCAAATCCCCGATACCTAATGTCCGACCGCAATGGGTATTAACAAACACAAAAAACCCAATACCATATCCCTACTAGTGTGGAATATGCAAACAAGAATTTACCGCTTAGTTTCTAGTCGCCGCACACCATAAAATCGCATATCTCAGAACTTCTTGTCTCCCAGCGATGTACCAGCATATCCACATATCCCCATATCTGCACAGCTGCGCCCCCCGCATAAATGCATATCGGCATAACTACATACCCACATCACTCCGCATCCGGATAACAACATAACTGCGGGCCCTATAGGCCATCCAAAAGAGATTTGGGTAGTAGGATGGGTAAGGGGTTGGAGAGGTTGGAAGACAAAGTCAGCAAAATGGACACCAAACTTAGCAACAAAACCAGAAGGCTAGGCGGAGAGCAGTTAGGTTGAGTTTTTCCACTACCGGAGGCATTGGTGAGGTAGTGGTTGCCCTTGCCGTGGGAGATTGTTACTGCCGATGTATGCCTAAGTGACAATGAGGGCGCATGGAAGTCCAGTATGGGTGGCGGGTAGGCAATAAACAACACGAGGTGTAGGAAGCATGGTGATCTAGTGGTCGGGAAGTGGGAAGGTGGTATATGTATGGGGGGTCCACGGATTCAGGGTCTCTGAGCTATGACCCCGCTCTGGTTCAGCAACTAGTAATACCTTTTTCCGCCGACCTCCGGGACATGGCTCCTACCCCCCAAGCGGTATCCCATGTGCTTTGCCCAATTGGAAGTGGGTTGCCCCAACCCGCTATCTAACTGTATCAAGAAATATCTTGGGTGTACCATGCCTAATTCCGCAATAAATATCAAGGGTCACTGCCTCCTACAATGGCGGTACCTTCCTCAGGCCTAGCCACACCAGCTGCCTGCCGCTAATGAACTAGCAAGCGGTGTTAGAGGTATTTGCTTCCAAAGAATCCTGCCACGTACTTAGGATATGTCTTGCTCATCCGGGGATTCCCAAAGCAAAGAAAAACACCCTTATTGCTTCCACCCCCACCAGCCCTCTACTCCCAAAATGTGATCATTTCCACAGGCCGACCTCCCATGATGTTGAATCGGGCAGTAAGCAAACCTTGATATCTAGCACTCGACTCCAGTAGAGAGGGCCGACGCATAACATATATATCGTAACACGGCTTACAGAAGGTGTTGTTAAACTACCGATCTTGTTTTTCCATAGTGGCTACTGTTGTCACAGACCTTTCCAGTGGCCGATTGCATGTGTAGAGTTTGTGCTATGATATTCTAGCAAAAATGCGGGTTGAACAGACAAATGGAGGAGAGATTTGTAGGGTACAAAGAGTTTTAAAAATCAGATGACATAGCCTAGAGAATGCCAGAAATTCTGGCTTGATCAATCGCAGTACGACGCTGAGAGTGGATAATTTCTCCTAGCTTCGCTTCCAGTTGTAAATCCTCTCATCCAACTCTTCGATAGTCTCCTCCCGTTCTTCTATCAGCTCGTCCCGTTCTTTCTTCATCTTCTTCCCCAGTTCTCTGATCTTCTCATCCAGTTTTTCCCCCATCCTCTTCTCCAGTGTTTCGAATGCTTTGCTGATCCTGGCCTCTGCTTTGTCGATCTCACTGTCAAGCCTCTTCGAAGTACTGGCAAGATAAGTGCAGCATTGTAGGGCTTCCTAATACCATTTAGTAAAGTTTGTCAAAGACATGGTGATATGTTGTAATGGCGTTATACTCCTTTCCCGTGCAAAATAGCCTTCCTAATCTCCGACATTTGCGAGTTAAACTCCTCACATTTCATATAACCTCCATCATTCTGGGATGATTTGCTATTGGCGAAGTGGGATACCTGTTCTGCAATAGACTTCCTCTGATAAAAATGGTTAGTAGATGTAATCCAACATTATTGATCAATCAGCACTTACCTGAGTAGTGTGGAATCTTCTGTAAGATCCCACATGGAGGCGGGTACCAGCAACGAAATGGTTGCGTGCGAGCTTGGAATGAGAGATTTGTTTGATCATAGTGTAATGCTTTGTCGATGGTTGGTGTACCGATGTGGTGTGTAATGGAAGTGAAAGAAATAACTAAAAGATGTTGGGCGTGGACATGGACCATATTTAAACTCCCCAAACTCTCCATTACGCAGTCAAGGCTGTCGGGAACATGATACCACAAATACGACAGGATTACCGGATTCATACTAATAAGTTGTCTATAAACCCAGGGTTTCTACTCAGAATGGGGTTCAAAGTTTGTCATACTTCGATAAGCCACCACGCCAGAACCAGGGCTTTGGGGTACACTGGCAGTCACGACAAGAAAGTAACCAGACACAGGCAGACATATTTATTTACTCCACATTTCTAGTAGGCATTTTGGGTTGTATTGGCTAGTGTAGGAGATTGGTCAGATCTTAATGATGCTATAATTCTCTTGCGATCATGCCATAATCTTCCTTCTTCACGGCAGACCCAATTCTAACATTGCCTTCTAACTTTCTTGTCGCCACTGTAAATATAGAGTTTGGTGAGTTTCTACATCTGGAGCTGTATCTATGAACATCCGTGCGTCACCAAGCCTGTTTAGTGTACTTCTCCGGCTGTGGGGGCTGCCGAGGCTCCTGGCAAACTATGCACGCAAATTACGGTGTGAGGCATGTGTATCATATCCCATCACTTTCTCTATTAGGTAGCCAGGCGGGCGCCGTGGACGGAATCACAAACCCCATAATCTAAACAATGGCCATTCTTGGCCCTCGCTTATGCCCTTTTCAACCATGCTTCACTTAAATACTCTCGCCTTGATAAATTACCTTAAGCAAAGTCTTCAGTGTCAGTTCATTACAGTGTAAAGAAAGCAAGAAAGAATGGGAGAAGAAAAGCGCGATCGCAATAGGCTCTAAGTGCTGCAGAACATGGAAGAATAGTGGACCTGTCGGTTGTTCTCTCTCCCGGTTTGTCCAGAGCAGGCTAACAGATATCTTTCTGGGTCCGGGAAGGTTAAAAAACTCCCGAAACTCAATACGCTCTAGAGAAAGCCCTAAGCCGGCAAAATCCCGGCCCTTATGGATCTCAAGAAATCTAGAGTCACCCTCAGTTCCAATATCCCATCATCCCCCATGAGCTCTGAAGCCTATCCTCTCTGCTGATACCCATATGCCTGATGGCACAGAGGATAAAACAAACATCATGAAGCCAAATCTCCGATACCTAATGTCCGACCGCAATGGGTATTAACAAACACAAAAAACCCAATACCGTATCCCTACTGGTGTGGAATATGCAAACAAGAATTTACCGCCTAGTTTCTAGTCGCCGCACATGGCAGGCTGCAGTGAAAATTGAATTAGATTTCTGATTAATGCAAATATTGTCAAGATACTATACCCGTGTTTGCTGCCAAGGGTGGGTTTACCGACGGATGGTATATATTTCATGAGCTCGTTAGTGATGGAGTTCTGGTCGTGCGCAGGGATAACTGCCGCCGTACAAGCGCCGCTAGGAAGGGTGCCGTGTGGCGAGCGGGGTGAGAAGAAACCCGGAACGAAGGTGGTAGGAAAACTGAAGGGTGTTCGCTATTCGATGTGTAGAGTGATGATGATTATCATACAGAATGAAGAGAACGCAGCTGAGACTAAATACAGTTTGTGGTAGCCCAATGGCAAATAAAAGCCCAAATCAACAACTAAAACAAAAGAAATAATCCAAAAACTAGTAATTCATAATACCAAGCGGTACAACATCAAAGTGTATATCCCCCATAAACTGAAGTTCCTTGTGCAATGTCCAAGTCCAAAACTCATGATTGTAACTGTGTGGTTCGTATAAAAATGAGAGACGGCTTCCGCGGGCACTACTAGTATACTATACAAGTACGGTATGATACTGTACAGCTATTCATGCCAAGTGTGCCAGCACAGGTCCACACTTCTGTGCTTCTGCATCTATTCGCCCCCGGGTACCATAGCTGTGCTCCTGGAGCGCTTCCAATACTACGATACCCTACTACTAGAATTATCCAGCTATCAATACCCGCCAGTGAGCGGAATATTAAGGCATCATGAGAGAATTTCTTGTGTGTTCCCCCGGAAGACTATCGGATTCCTTAGCCTAATAAACCCCCCTGGGTGGCTTTAGCGCTAGGCGCTGGCGGTTTGTCTAGAAAGCTTAACTGTTGCGCTAGACTTGGCTTTCACACGTAACCGCAATGGTCGCACCTTATAAGCAGCGGGAGAACCTCCACCACCCTGAGTAGAAAAGTCTGGTATATGTTAACTCGAAACCCGTAGGGTTATTACTACTAATGATGTTTGTGGTTCTCAGTAAAGGATAGTTTCTCACCCCCTGCGACCTTGGCTATGGTAGTTTATCTAACTAGCTTTGTTTGTATTGCCACCGGCACTTAGGAGTTTTCGTGGACAGCTAGTAGGATGGTACTTGGTTTGTGCTTTAAACTAGGACTTAAGCTAGGAACTGGTATATTTAAGGCCTGATCCCATAGCACCGATAAATAGCCATAAGAGTGATTTTACTCCGCTAACTGGGAGGTTTCTTAATTGGAGAGCTCGTCAGCTTATATGTGGCTGTGCCCTCGACCCTGGTGCAACACCAGGAGACCCCCAGCCACACTCCGCTCCCTTTCCCCTCCCAGAACATCTACCAACCATACTCGATTACTCCTCTTCTTCAGTATAACAATAACGAGCGGAGGATTTCTCAATATAACGCCAAAGATAGTAACAACTACTTCAATAATAATACGAACTCCATTAATAACGCGTGGAACTATTCAGTTGCCGATGATTGGTCCCGACTCCTGACCTGGCTATCACCCCTGCAGCCCGGTTTATGACATTGGAACATTCAAAAGCGCCGGGTCAGCAATGTTGGGGAATGGCTCAACGGACTGAGGAATTTAGGAGATGGTGCGGGTAGGGTGGGAGGGGTAAGGATGATAAGGCGGCTCTGTTTTGCTACGGAAATCCGGGTGTCGGCAAGACATTTATTAGGTAACAAGGGTTATTCTTCGGGGAGAGAAGAAAGAGAACCCGTGGTAATAAGCCACGATAATAGTTCGTTAGTAGTCGATAGGCTATGCGATCAGGTCAGAGGAAAAAACACTGCCGTCACGTGCTTTTACTTCGACTTCGCAGCCCGGAAGGAGCAGTCTGCGACTAGCATTCTGGGCCCACTGCTAAAGCAGATGGTGGGAGGAATGGAAAAGATTCCGGAGGGAATATCGCGGGTACCAGACCAGAAAAAAGCCATTGGTGGACGCAGGCCTCAACTCGTTGATGTCACGAAAATGTTGCAGTTCATCACATCTTTAGCGCACATTTATGTGCATTGACGCACTAGACGAATGTGCGGGAGTGCAACGAGTCAAACTGCTTGATTCACTAAATCAAATCCTTGAGAATTCCCCCGGTACTCGAATATTCGTGACCGGAAGGCCCAATATTCAGGCTGAGATTGAAAAGTGTCTTTCCGGACGGGTGTTGAGGGTGTCTGTAGGCCTCAAGAGGGGTGATCTCATCAGATAACTTCACGGTAGACTAAACGAGGGCGATACACCAGATGCTATGGACGTGAGCCTGGAGGCATACACTCTAGAGAAGATACCCGAAATTTTATCGGAGATGTGCGTAGAGACAATGGCATTAAGAATCCCACTCCACATTATGGGCTAAGTGACTTGACTTATGTAGCGGAGAATTTGAGCTTTAGGAGTCAAGGGATTTAAGGGCAACCCGACTTTGATAGATCCTTGACACCTTAACAATTGTACCAGCTAGAGCGCTTTTTTCTTCATTTCATACCACTACAGGAATCGATGCTTATCCTCCTACTTTTGACTCTCCTATGTTCTGCTGGAATTGTGTAATGCACAAAGAATGAGATCGACAAAGTTTTAGAGAATGATCCTCATTAATTCCGAAGCTGAAGAGGAATGACTTAGGGTAAGGAGAACAGGGAGGAAGGAAAGGAAAGGAGGCACAATATAGAGAAGCAAACAAAAGGAAATCATCAGTGTGCAGGAACACACACGCAGCATAACAAGAATGCATTAATAAACAAAGATAAAACAACATTGCACCTTATGACAACAATGTACAAAGATCAAGGGAACTCAACTTGAATAAGAGCGACTCTCCATCTATATCATAACATGTTCATCCGGTGATGAGAATAGTCATACTATAATATTATAATTTATTAAATACTTAATAGATTGCAGGAATAGCCACGTGCCGAAAAAAATAAAATATATAAAAATTGACTCCTGATAGCAACAGAAGGGTCCCTTCATATGCAATGCAGCAATCACAGCCTAGACATCCTAGGTGGGAAAAAGGCGAGTTTGGCAAAGAGCATGTCAGATTTAGAGATTTAAGGGCTATTGACAGATAGCTGAGGGCCTTCCGGTATAGGTGATTGCTGAGTGTATAACAGGTTTTTAAACTTTGATCGACCGCGACCTCAACCTAACGAAATGTCAGGAGCCCACCCAAAGAAAAACACGATCGCACAACTCAGCACCCGGGGAAGTTCTCTTCGTTCTAACAATTTCTCTCTCTCCCTACATTAGCTAAATAACAGTAAAGACAGGAGTATATAACACAACAAAATCCTCCGATCCTCCATAGATCACAAAGTATGTCCCCCTTTTCCTTTCCACACTCTTATGCTAACAAAGGAAAGACGACCCCACTATTCGTAGCCTTCAGGCGTCACCCAACATCCGCGCATTCGGTTCTTCCACTTCCTTACAACCTTCCTACTTTCCTTCGGACGGATGCGTCAATCCAAAACCTAAGCGCATTCAGGCCACCGAAATGCCTCCCCGAAACGAAAGTCAAAGAATATGCCCGAAACCAAAGCGCATTCCGAGAGATATCTGAACAATGAAACCATCGTGCGAGCGTGCTGGGCAGTATCACACGACTTCCAACACAAGTGCAATGAGGCCAGTTTCGTAACTTGGCAATATTGTTTAGGAGATTGCGTTCGACTCTGAAATCGGGTGTTGCGCGTACTTCAGCTCTTGTTACCAAACCAAAGGTACCAGAGCCCACCGATTGAGGTAGATGTAAGTGTCCACCGGAAGCGAGTAGTTTGCTGCGGTTGACCGCAGAAGTTTACTGAACTTGAATGTCCTGAGCGATTTCACATGTTCTGGAGTTAGAGAACTATTTTCGAAGATGGTTCTATGGCTGTATTTTTTTCCTTGCTATCACAGAAGTAAGCAGCGGAATAGGGATATACACGAAGAGGAATAGATAGATATAGGAAGCGATGGAGCGATCAGGATGATTTATCTCATTTGCATTCACGTTTGTGATTAGTTAGTTAGAGGAGCCCGGAACAAGAGAAGGGAGTTTACTATTATATCTTCACCATAGCGGAGATGCACTCTGGTCTACCTACTCTACGGCTGGGTAGCTATTAGTTATCCCACGACAAAAGGAGTAAACAGGATGGAAGCTTGTGCAGGAAACAGGGAATATTTAGCTAAGGGAGAATCCATGTACTATTCCAGACACTGTCTTGCTTAAAAGCGAACACTAGTACCATAAAAACTCAAACAATTGGACTGCCTAAAATGCGGTTAATTTAAAGTGTTATTGCAAAGTGATCTCCTTGTCTCAGTTAATCTGAGTTTCATCATTTCTTGTCAGCTAATGATGCAGTGTCTCCTCCCTTTTTGTCATCATCTATACCCGAATTAGCTGCCAAGAAATGATGAAACCGATATTAACTGAGACAAGGAGATCACTTCACAATACAAGTGCCATGGGTGATGTTTTCATACAAAACAGAGATCATTTTGGTGGTAAACCACCCTGTCCTGTACTAAAACATTCCCCATGGCACTTGTACACACCAAGGACGCGTCGACTTAGACTAAACCGTTTTCCCCACCACCCCCGAGTAAGACTGTGCGCGCTTTTCCCCATTGGCAATCGGTTGTTCCAACCCGACATTTTATTAGAGGATCAGGTCCAACCTTCTGATGGGGCGCACAGTACGAGTACATTATGGTGATACTGGGAGGCACTTGAAGCCAGATCATGCATTCGTGGATGATATAAGGGAGGTTATTGTGGGGCATGCTGGAGACGGGACACTCCCTCGAGCCCGAGTGTTGCATGCTTTTTGTCTTGGGCGATTTCGGAGAAAGCTCTCCATATTATTTTCCTTTGTTCTCTTTTAGGGCGAGGTGGAAAAGAGTGGACATTTGGGGCAGGGGGAGATGATGTTTTAGATTTGCTTTTGTTACTCATGGCTCTTTGGGTGGGCAAATGCCAATGTGAATGCGGTCACAGACAACAACAGTTTTCTCACTTTGCCTTTCTCAACAGATTACTCCACCGAGTTCACGTCTATCTCCCATGTTCACGAGATAACACCAATACATACAGGCGGATAGACAAGAACGGTATTGATTTCACTATTCACGCCTATCCTGTGGCCTAGTTGGAATATTCTGCGGCATGGTAGAATATATCAGTAGCTGCATCTGCGAGGCTGCCATAACACCAGCAAACTCCCGCCGCCTCAGCCTAGCCTAGTTTGCCCCCAGCCCAGCCCTGTCTTCTTCAGCCTTGCCCCGCTTTTCCTCCGCTCGAAAGAATATCATCAACTATGCTCGATAACTTCCAGATTCGACACAGAAAAACGACCCAGAGCAAAGGATGTCTGAATATACTCCCATCAACTATAGTGGCAGCTCCTTCAATAATAACACAGACTCTTTCAACAACGTATCGAACTATATTGTTGCTGATGATCGGTCTCAACTGCTAACCTGGCTATCACCCCTAGAGCCCAGGTTCCGGCATCGGGACCTTCAAGAGCGCCGTATCAACGATATCGGGGAATGGCTCACGCAAACGGAGGAATTCACGAGATGGCGCAGATTAGATAGAGAAGGTGAAGGCGATAACGCAGTGCTATTTTGCTATGGAGATCCGGGGGTCGGGAAGACATTTATCAGGTAACAAGGATTATTCTCCCCTGAGAGAAGAGAGCCTGTGCTTACAAGCTGCGATGGCAGTTCGCTAGTAGTGGACAGGCTATGCGATCAGGCCAGGGGACAAAATATCGGCATTACTTGTTTTTACTTCGACTTCGCAGCACGCAAGGAGCAGTCTGTGACCAGGATGCTGGGCTCATTGCTAAAGCAGATGGTTAGTGGAATGGAAAGATTTCCCCAGGAAATATCCAGGGCCTTTCAGGAGCAGAAGAATGTCATTGGTGGACGCGCACCGCAGCTCATCGATATTCTGCACTTGCTACAGACCACCATGTCCTCACAACGCACATTTATGTGTATTGACGCTCTGGACGAGTGTCCGGGAGTGCAGCGAGTCAAGCTCCTCGATTCCCTGAAACAAATCCTTGAGAAATCCCCGGCAACCCGAATATTCGTGACCGGGAGGCCACATATCCGGGCTGAGGTCGAAAAACGTCTTTCTGGACGGCTGATAAGTATATCGGTAGGTCCAAGGAAAGAGGATACCATCAGATACCTTCGTGCGAGACTAGGCCAGGACGAAACCCCAGACGCTATGGACGATATTCTGGAGGCGGACATTCTGGAGAAGGTCCCAGAAAATTTATCGGAAATGTGCGCAGGTTCAATGACACTCTGAACCCTACCCCACGTTATCGGCTAATAGACGTATTTAGGTTTCTACTCGTTTCCTTAAACATCGAAGCAATCATGCAAGAATCGACAATATATCGGAGGCGGGAGAGGCTCAACAAAATGACGGATGGATTGGGATTGGGAGATGCTTACAGTGCGACGATTGAACGGATAAAGGCGCAGGATGGAGATAAATCGAGGCTCGGGATAGAAGCTTTGATGTGGATCAGTCATGCGGAACGGCCGCTCAAGGCGGATGAACTCTGCCATGCCCTAGGAATCGTGCTAGGCTCCAAGGATTTCAATACCGACAACGCCCCATCGATTTTGACCTTGATGAGCTGTTGTCAAGGGCTTATTACTGTGGACAAAGAGGCATCAACTGTGCGACTAATCCACTTTACTCTGCAAGAGTATCTTTCCGTCTATCCCGATATTTTCAGCAGACCTCACTCGACAATAGCAGAGCTCTGCTTGACCTATCTCAATTCAGAGCAGGTCAAGGCCCTTTCAGGCGATCCCTCCCCCGACACTCAGAACATGCCTTTTCTGGAATATTGTTCTTTATATTGGGGGGTCCACGCGAAAAGGGAACTCTCAGACTGCGCCAGGTTACTTTCGCTGGAGCTGTTTCAGGAATATCATGGTCACATATCCACCAAATTTATTTTCGGAGAACTGGCGTATATGCGTCACCGGGATTCTGGTAGCAGTTCCTGGTTCAGTGGACTACACTGCGCATCGCGCTTCGGAATTGCTGAGCTCGTAGCTGCTCTGCTAGAGCTGGGCTGTTATGATATCAACGAAGGAGATATTTTGGGGTATACACCACTTGCATGGGCGGCCCGGAAGCGGCATGATGAAGTGGTCAAAACGCTGCTCGGGCGGGAAGAGGTCAACCCTGACCAACCGGATATTGGCGGCCGAACACCTCTCTCGAATGCCGCCCAGGATGGAAATGAGGCAGTGGTGAAAATACTGCTCGAGCGGGGGGGAGTCAACCCCGACAAAGCAGATAATTACGGCCGAACACCGCTCTCGAAGGCTGCTCGAGATGGGCATGAGGGAGTGGTGGGGATACTACTCGGACGGGAAGAAGTTAACCCTGAAAACCCAGATATTGGCGGCCGAACACCGCTCTCGTATGCCGCATCCAATGGGCGTGAGGGAGTGGTTAAAATACTCCTCGGGAGGAAAGAGGTCAACCCCGACAAGCCAGATACTGGCCTCCGAACACCGCTCTCGTATGCCGTATCGAATAGGCATGAGGGAGTGGTGAAGATCCTACTCGAGCGGGAAGAGGTCGATCCAGACAAAGCAGATAATTACGGCCGAACACCGCTCTCGAAGGCTGCTCGGGATGGACATGAGGGAGTGATGAAAATATTGCTCGGGCGGGAAAATGTGAATCCGGACAAACCAGATATCGGCGGCCGAACACCGCTCTCTTATGCCGCATCCAATGGGCGTGAGGGAGTGGTTAAAATACTCCTCGGACTGCAACACGTCGGCCCTGACAAGCCAGATTATGACGGCCGGACACCTCTCTCGTATGCTGCTCTGGATGGACGTGAGGGAGTGGTGAAAATCCTACTGGGGCGGGAAGCGGTCAACCCCGACTGGTCACGTAATGACGGCCCAACACCTCTCTCGTTGGCCGCCCAGCGTGGGCATGAGGGAGTGGTGAAAATACTCCTCGGTCAGGAAAAGGTCGACCCCAACAAGCCAAATCGTGAGGGCCGAGCGCCTCTCTCGTATGCCGCCTCAGAGGGGCATGAGGGGGTGGTGAAAATACTACTCGGGTGGAAAGGGGTCAGCCCCGACAAGCCAGATAAGTACCGCCAAACTCCGCTCTCCCATGCTGCTCGGAACGGGCACGAGGGAGTGGTGAAAATGCTACTCGGGCGGGAAGAGGTCAACCCAGACATGCCCGATATAGACGGCCGGTCACCGCTCTCGTATGCCGCTTCGAGGGGGCGTGAGGGAGTAGTGGAAATACTGCTCGGGCGGGCGGAGGTCAACCCCGACATGCCCGATATGGACGGCCGAACGCCGCTCTCGTATGCCGCTTCGAGGGGGCGTGAGGGAGTGCTAAAAATACTTCTTGCGCGGGAAGAGGTCAAGCCCAACAAGGCGGCTAAATGCGGTCAAACACCGCTCATGTTTGCGACTAAGTACGGCCATGAGAGGCTGATAGCGCTACTACAGCCTCACCAACCAGTAACCCACAATGCGATAGGAGGCCGGTCAGACACCACCTCATGCGAACCACCACCATTTCTTCCCTTTCGGCGCATGGCCCTAATAAGCGTTTCCCTTAGCCATCACCCTTTCCCGTACTGAGCAAAATCCATGAGGTTGAAATGCACATATAAGTCGGTACTCCCGTCTGAAACCCCATGTCTAACTTGGTCGAGTGAGGATTTATGAGCTTCTGTATACAAGTTACATCAGAGTCTGGTTTGTCAGTTCCGTTATTGTCAGGATATTCAGCGCATAGCTTACAGTTTCCATCCCACCTTATTTAATTTTCCCCGAGTTGTAAATTCTTACTTGCGGCTTTTTTTCTCATCGCAAAGACTCCTTTCTTCCCTTTTTCTCCCCTAAGCGCTTCCTTGAGTGATAGGTAAACTATGTATGTATAAAGTGTTTTTTTAGATAGAGAAAAATCGGTGTGCGGTAGTGCAAGGATCCCCGATACGGTTGTGAACTATGTTAATACCGGTCCTACCATAGGGGTCTGGCTACCGTAAAAAATACTATGGTTTAATGAATATTACACCGTTATAGCTCACACTAGCTAACTCTGGTATAGACATGGGTCTAGAGTGGAGGAGCCTAGCTGGGAGGCAGTCCACCTTACTCATTAATTTGATTTTCCCCACCACCAGCCCAATACCACGAAGCACACCAGCAGAGAAGCTATCAAGGAGGTACACGATAGCTGGTCCCAGGGGCAACTACAGTTGTCTCCCAGTAGAAGCCACATTAAGACCGCCAAGTGAACAAACACCGCAATAGTACGAATCGCAAGATTGACGGGTGGGAACACTCCCGGGCCATTTAGCGAAAAGCTGTCTTGGAATAACGGGGCTCCTCCTGGTTACTAGAAGAAAGAGTCTTCCAACCGCAATAGTGGCTCTTTTTCAACAACAAGCGGCACCTATAGCTGTTCCAATCTCTGATGATGGGACGGCAGTAAGCGTTTATTGGCACCGTACAAACAAGCACAATAGTGAATAGCGGTTAGAAAACAAAAGATGAAATGAGAAAGCGCAGAAAACGAGTCACTGACTGGCAGGGCACAGGTGACCGAGTGGAGAGTGTATGAATGTTCGAATAGTAAAAAACAAACAAAGAAGAGCAGACTGCCTCTCATCCTTCTCAAACAGAACCTTCCTCTTCGGCATACTTCCTTAGCATGCCCAACCACTCATCACATTCTTCCATTCCGATACCCTTCCTTGTGCTTATCCGAGCTACCTCCGAAGTGAGAGCCGAACGGTCGTAGGTATAGTTGAGAGGATTGTGGAGGGTATAGGATCTGGCCAAGGATGGGGTTGATGCTCCGCTATCATGAGTGTTCAACCTTCATTGTAGGTGAGCCGGGGGATTGATGTTTTTGCACTACATACGCAGGGCCGTTGCGGAAGCTTGCATGAAGCTAACAGTAGTGAAGCAGAGGTATCAGGTGAGGGTGCGAAAGAGGTGATGGTTGCGCTCCTAGTTTTAGGGTAATAGCGAAGCGTGTGGTGAGCAGCTGGAAAGCACTCGTGTCCGACAGCTCTTACCGTGACATGCCCCCATCTAGATTGATTGACAATAGACCGGCTAAAGAGCCCACAGCAGCGCCCGATCCCAGCTACCAGCGCATTGGGGCGGAGGGGAAGCGGCGTGAATGGTGGTCCCCTCTGCGTGGTGTGGTGAAGGTTGGAATTACTCCGGTATGATATGGTAGACTGCCGGGTGAATTGAGTTAGAATTTTGGTTAATGAACGTATGGCTAGGGTAGTGCCACCCCTCAAGGATGAGCCCAGAAACACGCTGCGTATATTCTGTAAGCTCACCGGGGAGGTTTTACTACCACTGTTGCAGCAAGAAGCTATACTTATTTTATAGCGAATCACATATATAGCTACAAGGTCGGAACACTAAAGTTTGCTAAGAAAAGTATGTACCCGTACTGAAAACAAGAAAATCTGAGCAATAGTATCTACTTTACGGAAGGGGAGAAGTACGGTCAAACAGCTGTCACTATCAAGAAATCTCAAGTAGAAAAGAAAACCACACAAGTCACGATTGATTCAAGCTCACTAAACTACCTCACAAAACCAATCCAAAGAACAGTACAAAAGACAGAAAATTCCCACCGCAAAGAAAGCCCAACCTTGCAGGTTGTCCGACCAACCAAGTACAGGTCCAATTTTCCTTCCTCAAACAACAGTCAGAACGGTTCCTCCGTTGTGCTGTGTTCCTTCCTCACGATCCTCGTTGTCTCCGTCGTGATGGAGGAAGGGAGGAGAAAGCAGGAGAGAAGTCAAAGAAACTAACTTAGATAGAGCCCCCTGTCTGCTAAGCCTAGGCAACAGCCACCCCTGCAAAACCACGAAACCACCCAAAGCCAAGATCGTAACTAGCTATCTATTTAGTCTAAGTTATTCAGAGATAAGCAAGAAAACTGCAAGTTAAGAAAGCCAAATTTAAACCCCAACAGTACTGGGCTATAGTCAAAAAGGTCGGGGAAAGCTTAGGCGGGGGTGTAGGGATTGGGGCCCCCGACCGGTTAAGAAAGGTATGACAGAAAAAATAGGAGGCCACGATAGATGATTCCATTTACCTGGAGCATTGAACCAAGTGATTATTCATGAATCTAAGGATAGTATTGGATTGGATGATACTTGTAAAGCCTAATTTGAGACTAAAGGAAGAGGAATCCGGGTTTCTAGAATATAGCAGCCATCCTAAGAAGCTCATACAAGTAGATAGATTGAACTATACACCAGTAATTCCATCATCTACGAGTACAGTCACCCGGCCTATACGAAATGCATAAGTTACTCCAATCCGGATTTCGGGTATCCCCTAGGACAAGAATCTTTTTCCACCGATACAATCTGTCCCTGGACTACCGCTACCTACCTGACCCAGCTAATACCCTCCGACCTCTTTGACCCTTCTTCGGTGCACAACTTGGTGTGGGCTGATGACTTTCTCAGGCGTCAGCGCAAACTACACCAATTTCCGCAAACAAAAGTGGATGCAAACAGAAGTACAACCATCGCAATTGAGTGACGGCACCCCCGTGCATATAAACCAAAGTCAGAAGTTAGATTTTCGAAGTCTTGGCAACCAGGCTCGGCCACGCGAAAAGAAAAACCAGGAATGCGCAATAACACAAACTTCTCGCAGTGAAGGAGTTTTCCTCCTTCTCAAGTATTCGCTAAGAGTTCTAACTTCGAGCTTTCACTTCTGCGTGGGGCGCTGCTGCTCTATTTAACAACTGTTCTTGGAACTGCGGAAAGTTGAGCCACTGAGCACCCCTGGTATTGCGCATCAGGGAGGGTCAGTGCCGTTGCCATGGTGATAAGCGCCTGGCGCGCTCAAGTTACCATCGTTGAAGCAGAGCCTCCATTCTATCCTAGAGAAAGCCCTAAGCCGGCAAATCCCGACCTCTATGGATCTCAAGCAATCTAGAGTCATCCTAAGTTCCAATATCCCACCATCCTCCATGAGCTCTGAAACCTATCCTCTCTGTTGATACCCGTATGCCTGATGGCATAGAGGATAAAACAAACATCGTGAAGCCAAATCCCCGATATTTAATGTCCGATCGCAATGGGCATTAACGCAAAAAACCCAATATCATATCACTACCGGTGTGGAAAATGAAAACAAAAATTCACTGCTTAGTTTCTAGTCGCCGCACACCATAAAATCGCATACCTCAGAACCTCTTGTCTCCCAGCGATGTATCAGCATATCCACATATCCCCATATCCGCACAGCTGCGTCCCCGCATAAATGCATATCGGCATAACTGCATACCCACATAACTCCACATCCGGATAACAACATAGCTGCTGGCCCTATAGGCAATCCAAAAGAGATTTGGGTAGTAGGGTGGGTAAGGGGTTGGAGAGGCTGGAAGACAAAGTCAGCAAAATGGACACCAAACTTAGCAACAAAACCAGAAGGCTAGGCGGAGAGCAGTTAACCCAAACTTCCGGTCAGAATGCCTTCAAGGTCTATTCCGTCCATTCCCAGGGCAGGACGTGATGGACTACACCTCATAGTATTATTATTTTTGAAGTGCTAAGACGGACTGCGCCCGGCGGCTGGATAACGACCGACCGGACTGTAGGGGACTATATTCCTAGGGCCTAGACCTCCGGTACTAGCCCAAGTTGAAATCATACACTTCCCATCGAATCATTATACTATAACATCATGAGACATCACTCGTGCCCTCCTCAGCAGTCCGTGTTGGAAAACGTGGCTTCTCAAGATCTGATTACCAGTTGTTTACTACATCACATACCTCTTGTATACGGATGTTGAGATGAGGATATCACTGGTACCTCATGTTGGGAAACCAGTTCGTATGGTAAAGGACACACTGTTCATTGTGACTGTTAAACCCATGTGGTATATTAGTACTTCCTTCTCACAAGAGATGGTGGAAGAAAAACGGGGTTTTTGGGCGGACTATTTTTCCCTTCAATCAAGCTATTTCACAACAGTCCCTGTTACAATGTGCGATTGGAACTCGGACGATATGCGATCGGGACCTTGGACGAAGAAGTGATAATAGAAGTAGTCTGGATATCTCATTGCGATAATGCTTGTCAATTGAATAATAAGAAAGACATAGCTCAGCTATATAGCACAGTGGTTGAATTCAGCCATTACCACCGCAATCCCCCCACAAAGAAAAATAAGGACTATCAAAAAAGTAACCTGAGAGGAACAATAAGAACAATGAAAGAACACAGATTAGACTCCAACCAGTAACGAATATGGAAAGCATAGAAAGCTAGGGGAAGCATTTGAGAAGAGAAAAAAACCATATTTGAGAGGACCAAGAAATCATATACGAACAGTGCCTGTTGGAATGACTGGCTGACCGACAGAGGAACAAAGGGGGGTGTCCCCGGCTATTTATACTGGAAAGCACCAGCCACTATTTCTCAGGTTCACGCGACCACACTCGCCGCTTCGCCCCCACTTTACCGGCTGACGTACTCCCCCTTAGCCGACCATACTGGATATGGAAGGACTCTTCAACGGTCACCGGCAATCCCCGTCTTCTACATCCCCACCAGATCACTTCACAAGCTACTCATACCTCCCTCCCTCCTCTCGGACAGACGGTAATTTCTTGATCTCCTGATAAAACAATATACTTGCCTCGGTTACGACGTTTTATCCGGTTTTTGGGGAAAACATTCCTATTCCGGTTTGATTGCTCGAGTGAGTGAAGCCGTCTACTTGATAGGGCACTGTGGAGAATGATAAGGTAGCAAGAGCCACTACCTCCCTCGGATGAGTCTGTGTGTTTCATTCTCGTTAAGTACAGTACAGTGCTGCTCAAAGCAAACTAGCCGTCCACCTTAGCCCTTAGTTTTGCTCAATTGTGAATAGTTAACCTCAACCAACCCTGAATATGACCAACTTCAAGCTCCTCTAAATCACCAACAACCACGGGCTCAAAGGTTTCTGTAAAAGTCTTCATTTGATGGTTGCCTAAAGGATTATAGAGGGGTTTAAAGAAATATTGGCTTCCTGCAGCACTAGGGCAGTTCCAAGATTTCCCATTTTTACCTAGGGGTAGAAAAATTAATACAATAAGACCAATCTCTCAAAGCCGAAACCAGTGTTTTGAAGATAGCTAAGCACAAAAGGGGAGGGGGACAGAGCAAACCAAGAACCAACTACACCAAAGGAAATACCGAAAACTGGTACCGGCTTCTTGGTGCTGGGTTGAGTTGTTCCACTGCCGGAGGCTTTGGTGAGGTAGTCGTTGCCCTTGCCATGGGATATTGTTACCGACGATGTATCCCTGGGTGACAATGAGGACGCATGGAAGTCCAGAGGGGTGGCGGGTGGGCAATAAAGAACGCGAGGTGTAGGAAGCATGGTGATCTAGTGGTTGGGAAGCTGGAAGGCTGTATATGTATGGGGGTCCAAGAACCCAGGGTCTCTGAGCTATGACCCTGCTTTGGCCCAGCAAGAGGCGATATATGTTCCCACCAACTTCCGAGACATGGCTCCTACCCCCCAAGCGCTATCCCATGTGCTTTGCCTAATTGGAAGTGGGTTGTCCCAACCCGCCGTCTAACTGTATCAAGAAATATCTTGGGTGTACCATGCCTAATGCCGCAATAAACATCAGGGGTCACGGCCTCCTACAATGGAGGTACCCACCTCAGGACTGGCCACACCAGCTGCCTGCCGCTAAAGAACTAGCAAGCGGTGTTAGAGGCATTTGCTTCCAAAGAATCCTGCCACGTACTTAGAATATGCCTCGCTCATCCGGAGATTCCCAGAGCAAAGAAAAACACCCTTATTGCTTCCACCCCCACCATCCCCACCACCCCTCTGCTCAGAAGATATGCTCATTTCCACAAGCAACCCCCCCCCATGCTGTTTAATCGCCCAGTGAGCAAACCTTGATATCTAGCACTCGACTCCAGTAGAGAGGGGGGGGGCATAACATATATATCGTCACCCAGCCTACAGAAGGTGTTGTTAAAACTACTGATCTTGTTTTTCCATAGTGGCTACTGTTGTCACAGACCTTTCCAGTGGCCAATTGCATGTGTAGAGCTTGTGCCATGATATTCTAGCAAAAATGCGGGTTGAACATACAAATGGAGGGGAGATTTATAGGGTACAAAGAGTTTTAAAAATCATATGACATAGCCTAGAGAATGCCAGAAATTCTGGCTTGGTCAATCGGAGTACGACGCTGAAAGTGGATTATTTCTCCTGTCTTCGAGCCCATTTGGAAAGCTTCACATCGATCTCTTCGATATCCCCATCCAGCCCTTCTATCTTCTTGTCCAGTTCTTTCCCCATCCCCATCTCCAGTTTTCGGATCTCCTCATCTTGCTTATCCCCCATCCTCTCGTCCAGTGTTTCGAGTGCTTTGCTGATCCTGGCCTCTACTTTGTCGATCTCACTGTCAAGCCTCTTCGAAGTATTGACAAGATTAGTGCAGCATTGCAGGGCTTCCTAATACCATTTAGTAAAGTTTCTCAAAGACCTAGTGATATGTTGTAATGGGGTTATACTCCTTTCCCGTGCAAAATAGCCTTCCTAATCTCCGACATTTGCGAGTTAAACTCCTCAGATGTCATATAACCTCCATCATTCTGGGATGATTTGCCATTGAAGAAGCGGGATACCTGTTCTGCAATAGACTTCCTCTGATAAAAATGGTTAGTAGATGTAATCCAACATTATTGATCAATCAGCACTTACCTGAGTAGTGTGGAATCTTCTGCAAGATCCCGTACGGAGGTGGATACCAGCAACGAAAAGGTTGCGTGCGAGCTTGGAATGAGAGATTTGTTTGATCATAGTGTAATGCTTTGTCGATGTGGTGTGGTGTAATGGAAGTGAAAGAAATAACTAAAAGATGTTGGGCGTGGACATGGACCATATTTAAACTCCCCAAACTCTCCATTACGCAGTCAAGGCTGTCGGGAACATGATACCACAAATACGACAGGATTACCGGATTCATACTAATAAGTTGTCTATAGACCCAGGGTTTCTACTCAGAATGGGGTTCAAATTTTGTCATACTTCGATAGGCTACCACCCCAGAACCAGGGCTTTGGGTGCACTGGCAGTCACGACAAGGAAGTAACAGGACACAGGCAGACATATTTATTTACTCCACATTTTTAGTAGGCATTTTGGGTTGTATTGGCTAGTGTAGGAGATTGGTCAGGTCCTAATGATGCTATAATGCTCCTGCGATCATGCCATGATCTTCCTTCGGCACGGCAGACCCAATTCTAACATTGCCTTGTAACTTTCTTGTCGCCACTGTAAATATAGAGTTTGGTGAGTTTCTACATCTAGAGCAGTATCTATGAACCGCCGTGCATCACCAAGCCTGTTTAGTGTACTTATCCAGCTGTGGGGGCGGCTCCCGGCAAACTATCCACCCAAGTTACGATACGAGAGACGTGCTATCATATACCATCACTTTCGCTAATAGGCGGCCAGGCGGGCGCTGTGGACGGAATCACAAACCCCATAATCAAAATAATGGACATTCTTGGCCCGCGCTTATGCCCTTTTCAACCATGCTTCACTTAAATGCTCTCGCCTTCTTCAGTCAGTTCATTGCAGCATAAAGAAAGCAAGAGAGAATGGGAGAAGAGATGCGCAATCGCAATGGGCTCTAAGCGCTGCAGAACATGGAAGAATAGTGGACCTGTCGGCTGCTCTCTCTCCTGGTTTGTTCAGAGGAGGCGACCAGATATTTCTCTCTCGATCCGGGATTAAAAAACTCCCGAAACTCAATATGCTCTACGCACACCCAGCCCAATCAAGGCTTGGCCCTGGCTACAGGGACGGGCGCACCCATGCCGGTTTACCTCTCGGCAAACACTATTTCGTAGGGATTTCGGGTTTGACGGATTTACCTCGCCTTCAGGCATATAGAGGTGTGGTGGGTAACCGCTGATGTAGACCTATTATGCAGGAGTGCTCTGCCGCGGTATGTGCACTGCGTTCGGGTGTGTCGGTAATCGTGGGAAAACAGGGTCTCCAGGACGCTTTGATACTTTAGAATATTCCATCGGTGCGAGAAACAGCTCCCCAATCTTTGGACAGGCCGGGTAGAAATTTTCTACCATGCCTTAAGCTAGGTCAACTCCCAGGACATTCGCGCGGTGTTTCACGCTGTCATGACGGGCTAAGTGATCGAGGGTGCGGGGACCCCCGGGAGGTCCAACTGGTAACGGGAGACCTGGGGAGAATATGGGCGTGAGATCGTGATGGGGTTAAAAAGGATCACTCATTTGTCTTAGCGGTCGGGGATGTGGAGGAGGCTCTCTCTATTGGTGGTAGCGGCTACAAATAAGGGACGGCTTCTACAACTGTTTATGGCTACCGTTGGTGCGCTTGCGCACGTCCACACTTCTATACTCCCCCATCTATTCGCACCTTGGTGTCCGTGCTCCCTTAACGCTTCCAATACCAGTACCGTACTACAGCATCCTATTACCGGGACTATCATGTTATCAATGCCTGCTTTAAGGTGGGGTATTGGGTGGGTATTATTCAAGAATTTCTTATGTGTCCCTTTGAGAAACCACCAGCATGTCATTTCTTAGCCGAACAAATCAAGGTGAGTAGCTTTACCGCGAAGCGCTGGTGGTTTGCCTAGAACACTTAGCTATTGGTGACAGGATTTGACTTTGACTCGCAACAGCAATGTTCATATAGGTAGTGGGAGAACTCCCGTCGCAGGGTAGAAAAGCCTAGTATACGTTAACTCGAAACCCATGGCATTATCACTGCCAATGATGTTTGTGGCTTTCACCCAAAAATGGGTTCCCAGTGCCTGCCATCTAAGCTGGAGTAGTTTATTGAATTGGCCTGGCTTATTCTAGGGCGAGCAATTGGGAGTTTTCGTGGATAGCTAGTAGGATAGTACTTGACTTGTGCTGTATACTAGGACTTAGAAGCCGGGATGTGTGAGGCCTAATCCTGCGGTACCGACACAATCTCCATCATAATTATCTAAGCCCGGCAACCCCAAGGTGGCTTGGTTGGGCAGCGCTTCGACAGGGTATAAGTGGCTGTGCTTGCCATATTAGTGTAACACCAGGAGACCCCCGCTTTTCTTCAGCTAGGCCCCCCTTTTCTCCCATTCCCAGGAATACCCACCAACGATACTCAATAACCCGCCTTCTCCAACAGTGCGAGCAATAGCGAGTGGAATATGTCTCAATATACCATCAATGATAGTAATAACTGCTTCAATACCACGAACTCTTTTAATAATGTGTGGAACAACTATACTGTTACCGATGAGCGGCCTCAACTCCTGACCTGGTTATCACCCCTGGACCCCGGCTTACGACATTGGGACATTCAAGACCGCCGTGTTGACGATGTCGGGGAATGGCTCATACAAACGGAGGAATATAGAAGATGGTGCGCATTGGATGGGGAGGGTGCAGGTGATAATGCCGTGCTGTTTTGCTACGGAGATCCAGGGGTCGGTAAGACATTTATCAGGTAACAGGAATCATTCTGCGAGGAGAGAAGAAAGGGAGCCCGTGCTAACAGCCCGTGACGACAGCTCGCTAGTAGTGGACAGCTTATGCGATCAAGTCAGAGGACAAAACATCGCCGTTACGTGTTTTTACTGCGACTTCGCCGCCCGAAAGGAGCAGTCTGCGGCTAGTATGCTGGGTTCCATGCTGAAGCAGATGGTTGACGGAATGGAAAGGATTCCGGAGAAGATATCGCGGGCCTTGCAAGAGCAGAAAGGAGCCGTTGGTGGACGCAGGCTACGACTCGCTGATATCGTAAAGATGTTGTACCTAATAACGTCCTCATACCGCACCTTCCTGTGCATAGACGCTTTAGACGAATGTGTGGGAGTCCAACGAACCAGGCTCCTCGATTCACTGAGACAAATCCTTGAGAAGTCCCCGGGCACTCGAATATTCGTGACCGGGAGGCCACACATCCGGGCTGAGGTCGAAAAGCGTCTTGCTGGGCGGGTGATAAGCGTTCTTGTAGGTCCCACCAAAAACGATATCGTCAGATACCTTCGCGCGGGACTGGACGAGGACGAAACTCCAGACGCTATGGACGATATTCTGGAGACAGATATTCTAGAGAAGATCCCCGAGAATATATCAGAGATGTGCGCAGGAACAATGATCCCGAGAACCCACCCCACCTTATATGCTAACAAGGATATTTAGGTTCCTACTCGTTTCATTAAACATCGAGGCAATCTTGCAAGAGTCCACAATATATCGGAGGCGGGAGAAGCTCAACAAAATGACGGATGGATTGGGATTGGGCGATGCTTACAGTGCGACGATTGAAAGGATAAAGGCGCAGGACGGAGATAAATCGAAGCTCGGGGTGGCAGCTTTAATGTGGATTAGTCATGCGGAGCGGCCATTGAAGGCGGATGAGCTCTGTCATGCCCTAGCAGTCGAGCTAGGCTCACGGGATTTCAATTCCGGAAATCTCCCTTCGATTTCGACATTGGTGGGCTGCTGTCAAGGGCTTATTACTGTGGACAAAGAGGCATCAACTGTGCGATTAATCCACTTTACCTTACAAGAGTATCTTTCCGCCCATCCCGATATTTTCTGTCGACCTCACTCGTCAATGGCAGAAATCTGCCTGACCTATCTGGGTTCCAAACAGATCAAGGCCCTTTCAGCTGATCTCCCTTCCGACGCTCGGAACATGCCTTTTCTGGAATATTGTTCTTTTTACTGGGGTGTCTATGCGAAAAGGGAACTCTCGGATAACGCAAAATCACTTGCGCTAGAGCTACTTCAGGAATACGATGGTCACATATCCGCCAGATTGCTTCCACACCAAGCAGAGGGTGTGAGTTTCCGCGAGTCTGATATCAACTCCCGGTTCAATGGGCTGCACTGCGCATCGTTCTTCGGAATTGTCGAGGTTGTAGCTGCTTTAACCGAAATTGGATGTTATGATATCAACGGAGGGGACCCTTGGGGGCATACACCCCTTTCGTGGGCTGCTCGGAATGGACATGAGGGAGTAGTGATAACACTACTCAGGAGGCAAGAGGTCGACCCCGACAAGCCAGATAATTCCGCCCAAACACCGCTCTCGTTCGCTGCTTGGGGTGGACATGAGGGAGTAGTAAAAATTCTACTTGGGTACGAACACGTCAACCCCGACAATCCAACTGATTACGGCCGAACGCCGCTCTTGCATGCTGCTTGGGGCGGACACGAGGGAGTGGTGGGGATACTGCTCGGGAGCAAGGGAGTTGACCCCGACAAGCAAGATTATGGTGGCCAAACACCGCTTTCCTTTGCTGCTGAGTGGGGACATGAGGGGGTGGTGAAAATTCTGCTTGAGCGCCCAGGGGTCGATCCCGACAGGCCAAGCGTTTACGGCCAGACACCGCTCTTGCATGCTGCTCAGAATGGGCATGAGGGGGTGGTGAATATACTACTGGGGCAGGAGGGGGTTGATCCCGACAGGGCAGATACTTACGGCCAAACACCGCTCCTGTACGCCGCTTGGGGAGGATATCAGGGGGCGGTAAAAGTACTGCTCGGCCGGGAAGAGGTCAGCCCCAACAAGCCAGATTCTGGCGGCCAAACACCGCTCTTTTATGCTGCCCGGCATGGGCATGAGGAAGTGGTGAAAATCCTACTCAGGCGGAAAGAGGTGAAACCCGGCAGGACCAATGTTTACGGCGAAGCACCGCTCTCGTATGCCGCTGAGAGTGGGCGTGAGGGAGTGGTCAAAATACTACTCCAGCGGGAAGAAGCAACCCGGATCTGCCAGACAATGAGGGCCGAACAGCGCTCTCCCGTGCGGATCAGAATGGACACGACGGAGTAGTGAAAATTCTACGCGAACGGGCAGAGGTCAACCCCAACAACCCATAATGACAGCCGAATATCGCCCTTGTCCGCTGTATGGATGGCACAATGGATGGAGATAGAGCTTCTACCGTACTGCCTCATGAAGCGGCAAAGCGCGGCACAATTCCAGATGGCACCTCGTGGAAACCACTACCGTTCCTTCCCTTTCAGAAAGGGCATCCCATCAAATTACAATGCACATGTCTCTTCTCACCCTCATCTGAAACACCTCTCTAACCCGGTTGGGTAAGTGTATATGAGTTTCCCTTTATAGAGCACAGTAGAGTCTAGTCTATAGGGTAAAATAGTTCTATTATTTTGAGACGGCTCAGTCTATAGCTTGCAGGTTTCATTCGATCTTATTTAACTTCCCTCTAGCTGTACATGCTTGCCCACGACTTTTTTCCCTCTTTCTTTCTTCCTTGTACATACGGGCATCCCTAAGTGATACCGGTAGACAAACTGCATAATATAAACTGTTTTTTTTTTGGATTGTGGAAAAGTGGTTTATGATAGCGCGAGGGCTCCCGATCCGGTTGTGCAGAGCTATATAGGCAGCGCGCTACCACAGGGGGCTCGTTACCACAAACAGCAGAGGTTAACAAAGATTACGGTGTTGCACTTGCAGGATACCTATCCTAGCGGCCTAGCTTTACATATCACTCATTAGCATAACGCATATAGTACTAATGGAGGAGCCACCAAGGAGATGCGGTACATGGTAGCAGGCCCTAGAGACAACTGCCGATCTTTTCCAGTAAGAGCCACATTAAGACCGCCAACTGCTCAATAGTAACTTGCGCGTTGGGAGAGCGACGGGAAAGAGCACCTCCGGACTACCCAACGATAATAGACCGCTTTCCTAATCGATAGATAAAAGTGTCAGTGGAACGCAATACTAGCCCTTTCAACCTCCGTATCGGAGGTGTCCCCATCTAGGTTGAAGATAGAGCCCACATCGTACGGTCCCATCGACGTTCAGACCGGAGGGGGAGGGAAAGCGGGATCAATGGTGGCTTTTTTTTGCGTGACGCGGTGTCGGCTGGGCAGTGATGTGTGATATGATAGACTCCGGTCTGAATCGAGCTAGATTTCTGGTCAACGAAGACATACCTAGGGTAGTATATCCATCAACTCTGACCCCGGCCACCCCAAGACGGAAGCACCACGCCCGCCCGCCCATCGGTAAACACCACGCTCGGCGGGGGTTTCGGTTTTGGCGGATTCATCTTGCTTCAGGATGTGTAGAGATGTAGCGGATGATGGCCGATAGGGTGACTTATTATGCTGTGGTTCTCTCCTGCCCGACGGGCATCGCATTTGCCCGTGCCGATAACAGTCAGAAAGCAGCATACCCAAGGCGCCTTTACAGAACACTCCGTCGGCGCGGGAATGGGCACCCGAATCCTTGGGCACGCCGGAGAGAACCCTTCTGCTGTGGCTCAAACTAAGCTCCCATGTTGGTCCCGCTGTTTCGCACACGTTTTGTTGTAAGTTGTAACGGTTTATCATGAGGGGCCCGGTAGCCGAGGTCTCAAAAACATCTTTGGGATGACTGATCGACATTGGGGGGGCCGAAGAGAATACCGGTATGGGAATGAGATGCATATCTCCAGGATATTATGCAGGCATCGTGGAATTTCTCGTGTACTCCTGGTGAAGGCAATCGGGGTCTCAACGCTGAACAAATTATGATGGTTCGGTTGATGTGAGGCGCCCGATATTTGACTTGCAATTGTTGTGGCTGATTATGTAATATTTGAGTTACATAGGAGTAGAAACTCATAGTTAGCGCCTCATCCTACAGACGCGATACAACAACCACAGGAATTATACGCAAACACCACTTCAGAGCCTCACCAATTTTTAAAAGATTTTAGCTGGTAAGCCACTCGAGGATATGCGAAGACTTTAGGCCTGTCCCCTGTATTAGCTTCTCGGCTTCGGTGTGACTTAACTGCAGTGCCTCTCTGGGGCCGGTAAGTGGCTGGAAACTTGGATTCCCAAAGATTTCTTGGAAAGGAGAGTATGATACGGTACGGTAACGTACTAATGCTGTGGCAATGTCTTGGCCGCAATAAAGGTCCTGGTACGAGATTTTGCACATAACTTGAACTGTAAATGTTTGGACAGCTTTGTCCTGGTATCATACCGTACTTGTACCCTCGCGGCCGCCAAGACATTGCTGCAGTAAAGTACGGTACGTTTCGTTCAGCAGACTTTGCGAACGGAAGTGTACCTACAACCCTACTGTGGCACCTGGAGGGAGACCCCCGCCTTTCTTCAGCTCCAAGGAATGCCGTCAACAAACCAGACTCATAACTCCTCCTCTTCAACAGAGCAAGCAGTAACGAGTGGAAGATGTCTCAATATACCACCAGCGATATCAGCAACTGCCTCAATAATAATACGAACTCTTTTAATAGTGTGTCGAACAACTATGTTGCTGCCGATGATCGGTCTCAACTGCTAACCTGGCTATCGCCCCTGGAGCCCAGATTACGGCATCGGGACGTTCAAGAGCACCGTGTCAGCGATATCGGGGAATGGCTCATACAAACTAAGGAATTCGGAGGATGGTACGGTTTGGGCGGGGAAGGTGAAGGGGATAACGCAGTTCTATTTTGCTATGGAGGTCCGGGGGTCGGGAAGACATTTATCAGGTGACAAGGATTACTCTCCCCTGAGAGAAGAGAACCTATGCTTACAGGCTATTGTGGCAGTTCGCTAGTAGTGGACAGGCTATGCGATCAAACCGGAGGACACGACAGCGCCGTTACGTGTTTTTATTCCGACTTTGCGGCCCGAAAGGAGCAGTCTGCGACCAACATGCTGGGTTCCTTGCTGAAGCAGATGGTTAGTGGAAGGGGAAAGGTCCCGGAGGAGATATCGCGGGCCTTTCAAGAGCAAAAGTAGGTTATTGGTGGGCGCGCACCGCAACTCGGAGATATGGTGAAGATGCTGCAGGCCATCACATCCTCACAGTGCACATTCATGTGCATTGACGCTGTAGACGAACGTGTGGGAGTGCAGCGAGCTAGGCTCCTCGATTCCCTAAATCAAATCCTCGAGAAATCCCCGGGAACTCGGATATTCATGACTGGAAGGCCCCATATTCTGGCTGAGATTGAAAAACGCCTTGCGGGACGGGTGATAAGTGTATCCATAGGTCCCGCTAAAGGCGATATCGTCAGATACCTTCGCGCAAGATTGGGCGAGGACGAAACTCCAGATGCCATGGACGAGAACCTAGAGGTAGATATTCTGGAGAAGATCCCCGAAAAATTATCGGAAATGTGGGCAGAGGCAGTGATATGAGAAATCTCACCCCGCATCATCGGCTAAAGATATATTTAGGTTTCTACTCGTTTCCTTAAACATCGAGGCAATCATGCAAGAATCGACAATTTATCGGAGGCGAGAAAGACCCAACAAAATGACAAATTGGCCGGGATTGGGAGATGCTTACGGTGCGACAATTGAGCGAATAAAGGCGCAGGGTGGGGATAAACTGAGGCTCGGGATGGGAGCTTTGATGTGGATCAGTCATGCGGAGCGGCCGTTGAGGGCGGATGAACTCTGCCGTGCCCTAGCAATCGAGCTAGGCTCCCGAGATTTCAATTCCGGCAATCTCCCTTCGATTTCGACATTAGTAGGCTGTGGTCAAGGACTTATTGCTGTGGAAAAGGAGGAATCAACTGTGCGACTGATCCACTTTACTCTGCAAGAGTACCCTTCCGCCCATCCCGATACGTCGGTTAGGAGAATTTCCCCAGCCATGCGATTGCTAAAGCGACGGCATACTAAAAGAGGCCCCCCTTTCGACTAGCCAAGCATCAAGGACAGTGGAACTTTAGGGCTGTTTGGCGTGGATTTTCAAAACCAGGGTTGTGGACACTTAAGTTATGTAATTTATTTGAGGGCTCTGATTGGTCCAAATGGATTATATAAGCCTCCAAACCTTGGTTCGAAAGTTCAACTACGTCGCGCCAAACAGCCCCTTAGCTATTAAGCTACCCTACCCCATCCGCTGAATTCACTGTGGTTGGTGCAGTACTCGTACTTGTACCGTAGAAATAATACGAATAATTGAGCCGTATTATGTCGTTGGGCTTTCCTCTCTTAGTAAGCTTAATGAATTGTTTTTTTTTGCCATATCGGGAGGGGGAAAGGCGCTGTGTTTTTGCTTTGTTTTTTGTCCCCTTTCTAGGGAGGGGAATTTTGGACCCCGTGTTATATGATCTACTTGAGCAGGGCACCAAGCACGCTGATGAAGAGACATTGTTCTTTTTAGCTATGGATGTGGTGATAAATGTATAAGGTGGTAATAGTTTTTTCTCCTAATTTGGCGGCACAACGGATATATGGCGAATGAGGTATAACGTAAACCACGGTGATGTGACACAGCACTAGGATGTGACACTCACCTTGGCGTCATGTGAGACCTTGGATTCTGTACACATCAACCCCGCTCCGACCGATGAAAATAGCGGAATCGGTATATTCAAAGATCAACAATGGGGAAAGTGAATGCACGAAATCTCTCTGAATATGAGGAACGACTCCAAAGAGCAGTCACGGCCACCCAGAGACTGAAAACCCAATTCCAGTCGGCGAAGCAGCTGAAGAATTTCAAGTAAGCAAGCGAACTCTCTACAGACGTGTTGCAGGTACCCACCGGAGCCGCATCGAATCTCATGAGAATCAACAACGGCTATCAAAGGCAGAAGAGGCTGCTATTGTCCGCTGGTGCCAGCGGCAGGATGATAATGGCTTTCCACCACGGCTGGACATGGTGAAAGAGATGGCAATTTTCTTAGAGAGGAAGCGGACAGGTGTGGAGCCATTACCGGTCGGCCAGAATTGGATTACCAGATTTCTTACTCGGAACCCAGCTCTCGCAGCAAAGCTAAGCACACGGCTAGAGCGCCAGCGATCGTATGCGAAGAACCCAGCCCTTTTGCAGGACTACTTCACCAAGTTAGGCCGCCTTATTCGTACCCACAATCTGCAAGCTTGTCAAATTTTCAACATGGATGAGAAAGGATTTTTAATGGGACTTGCTAAACGGGCAAAGGTGTTGTGTCGAAGAGGCCGCAGGAACCCTCATGTCACCCATGATGGGAAGCGAGAACTAGTTACCGTAATTGAGACTGTGTCTGCAAGCGGTACTGCACTCTCTCCATTTGTTATGAATAAGGGCAAAGGGCATTACCTTGTATGGTACCGCAATCTGACAGACAAGGAGCCCAGCTATCGCTTTAGCTATTCGCCTAAAGGTTGGACTGACAATCTGCTTGCATTGGAGTGGTTAAAGGATTTATTTGACCCCCAGTCAAGTATTGTAGCTGGAATTGGGATGCCCTGGCTCATAATTTTTGATGGACATGGGTCCCATATTACGTTTCCCTTCATTCAGTTTTGCGTTGACCATGATATCCACCTCCTATGCCTCCCTGCACATTCTACGCATTTACTACAGCCCCTAGATGTGGGGCTGTTTTCCCTACACCAACCTTTCTATGGATTGGCTGTAGATAAACACCTCCGCTCTGGTCAAAGTTTGGAAGGAATCAAAAAAGCCGTGTTTATCCCCTTTTTGACAGAGGCACCGTGACGCGATAATACGATGAAGCCCACTGTAACAATCCTATTGTAATTAGGTCTGCAACAGGCAACGATAGTTATTTCCTAAGTAAGCAAGTCTCCTTATTCTACAATAGGGAGTATGGAAATACTATCTCCTCAGATAGTACGGAACTGGCTTGCTTGTCTTGAGTGATACGTTGAAGGATACTATCTCGTCAGATAGTAAGATGAGTGAGTTGTCGTGCTTGATAGAACTATCCCAATAGTCCTATGTTCGAGCAGCCTGTCAAGACTATCACAATAGTCTCAGGGTTCTTAGAGCGTAAGCTCACGTAGTGGAGGAGTGTTTGTAGAAAGAGTAAAGAGTAATCGTATTGCAATATCTTGAGTATAGAAAAGTACTTAGATGGTTGTGTCAAGATCCTCTCTCTTGGTTGGTTTTTTTTTTTTTTTTTTTTTTTTTTTTTAATAAATAAATATTTTTTTGTAGGT
>Ga0307513_10000529_pt1 | contig 54687 bp, 69 predicted proteins | sample 15_EM_MG_FD_202174 | JGI IMG/M metagenome (GOLD analysis project Ga0307513, IMG submission 202174) | Populus trichocarpa ectomycorrhiza microbial communities from riparian zone in the Pacific Northwest, United States - 15_EM | ecosystem: Host-associated > Plants > Roots > Unclassified | place... | reverse complement strand
ATCACAGAGTCAGCTACTCTATGTCAGGATATGCACCGCATTCCTACTTCAAAGCTAATCACTTGGCTCTTACCTTGACAGGTTTACCAACAAATTGCCCAAATACCCGAAGGCACCGCGCGGGCTGATGCTCTCAGGTTGAATAAGAAGACTATCCATTCTCTGCCACGCGTGACGGCCTATTGCACAGCCAGGTGAGAAACCCATGATTCGTTATGCGGCCCATCTAACGCACACGCCCAGTTCGTTCAAATTTCCCCTACTACTGAAGTTCCTCAAGGCACGAAAAATGGTTTATGACACTAATCCACGGACTTTCGACAACGTAATATACACTCCTTACACCTACCAGCATGCGCCGCCGAGGCGAACAGCATACTCAACACGAGGTGCCATGCGCACAGGTTCAGATGCAACTGCGGTGGGAGACTTATTGGGGGTGCCAGAGCTGGTAGACGAAGCTGTAGCAGAAAATGGAGATTCCCAAAATGGTACCATCGACAAGGGTAAACAGCGAGAATTAGAAGGTAACAATCAAGAACAGATGGCCGATGTTTTCATCTTTAAATATGGTACTGTGGTTATCTGGGGTATGACTCAAGCAGAAGAGCAACGATTTCTGAGTTCAATGCAAGCACCCTCGACTTGGCTTCGCATAAACGCTTACGCCCACCCCCAGAAAGCGATTTGAAGACGAGCGTCTTGCTCCCACAGATGTTGAGATGGAAGACCTCCACTTCTACTACGCGAGCTACTCTCGGTTGGTCTTTTCCTTGTAACACTACTCCTCTATGCACTCATCAAGAATTCTAAGAATATTCAACGATGTCATCACTCTGCGGCAGGTGAGTCGCTTTTCCAGGTAGCTAACCTCGTGCTTACCTCGTTTCAGGGGTCCAGCTATATGTGAGCCCACTTAGTTGACTCAATGCGCCCCTTTCTAACAGCAGTCATTAGGACGAAGCTCTCACTTTCTCATGCCCTAGCTCAGTCCGTCAAGATATCACTAGTGAGTAGACCCCTTGCATGTTGCATCTTTTTTCTAACCAGTTCTTGCAGTTCGAAGGCCGTATTGCCACAGCGATTGAGCAGACGAAGGACGTTCCAGATATGATCGCCTCGACCGGAACTATACCCGTCTGTGCCCCTTCCGACCCTAGTATCGAATTCAATTAACTTGAGGAACAGATGCCCCACGACGTCATTATGAAGTTTATCGGCAAAGTGTTCTTGCTTCGAATGGAGATCAATCGTGTTGGCTCCATGTTAGACTCTCCAGTATGTAATTTTCGGAACTCGTCGTGTCTGCCGTACTCACAAGGTGACCAGGAAATCTTTTGGGTAGGAATGTATTCCTACGCCCAATGGTCCAGACTGATCCTGCTGCAGAAATACCCCGAGTTGAAACCGCTGTACGATGCCGCCCGAACATATCTAGAAACGAACCAGCGTCTCGAGATCCTTAATAGCCGTGTCGATGTTCTTCAAGACATGCTCAAGTTGCTCAAAGAATCGGTCACCAGTCGACACTCGGAGCGTCTCGAGCAGATTGTAATCGCCCTGATAGGTGTTGAGATCCTGCTCGGCGTCATCACCATCTGCGTCGATCTTTTTGCACCCTCTCTTGAGGATCGCTTCCACTAACTAGCTTTCGTGCACCGTTTTGCATGGTCTTTCGCGTTCTCTGGCGTTGACTCTTGAAATCGTTTGATGGATATTATTAATTCACCGTTATGTACCTTTCGATCGTGTTGGATGGGAGCACACACGAGCACTTTCAGTTCATGCGTTGAGAAGGGAATGTGTCACCGCGGTCGCCATAGTTCATATATAACAGACATGCGGGGAGTCTATGGCACAGATGAAGTTTGATCAAATGCCCGATACAACATCCCGGCCATGCTCGAGGTACATTCAAGGTGCGTGTCTTTCTTCGCCATCAAACTTTCAAAGAGGGGGGAAGAACCTGTCTAAGGGTGCATCAGGGATGGTAAGGATTGGATCTTAGAGAAAATAGCGCACCTCATCTTGGTACTTGAGCGGGACCCATGTTTCCAGCTCCTCTGCTCGCAAGTTTCGAAGCAGTTCTCGTCGCATGTCACTCATCCCGGTAGGAAACTTTGATTCTCCTGTTTTTCGGGCTGAAACCATGACTTCCTTCGCCTCGCCCAAGGCTTTGCCCTTCATCCTTGGTTTTGCATCCTCTTCTTCCTCCTCTGCTTCGTCGGAAAGGGTGCCTTCCTCTTCTCCACGGCGGCGCTTCGTCTTCTGAGAGTGCAAGTCTACGTATGTTAGGCTTGGGCGAAACTTGTAAGTGGCCGAAATACGGTGAAGGTGCAATTGGTCTATAAGAGGATTGATACCACGCAATTCCAGAACCGTAAGATAGCAGGAGTACAACGTACTACCACGAATAACGCCAATCATGTATGCTGCACCTTCTCGGATTCTCTCACTTTTGAGTCGTAAGTCGTCCAGACGCCTCTCCTCTTTGCTTATCGGCTTCTGTCCGTCCTCCTCGGCACGATATTGGCCATATTCCTGGCCTTGTTTCTTATTCCAGACGTCTTCGCGTGTATCAAATGGTACGTGGATCTCGATGACGTCCGTCTCGGGTTTGAATCGAGCATTAATTTTCTTGCCAGCAGTCTTCGCAGAAGGAGGGACCTGCAACGGTCGCTGAAGGAGGGGATACTGGTAGAGTTGAAGGTTGGGCACGAGCGCTGTGGAGAGGTGGATCGGAAGGCTGGCGACTACAGTGTCATCCATTGACGAGATATTTCCAAAACTGTGCTTTTGTGCTTGTTATTTCAAATACCTCCCTTGTCGCAGCCCTGGCAATAAATGAGCAGAAGGGCAAGGTTTGATTCTTTGTCTCCACCTAAAATTCCCAGTTTGGCAATCTTGCGTCCTCAGAGGTAGCGCGCATTGTGATTGTGCGGCACATATTAAATTCTCGCTTTTTAGAATGGGCTGAATAAATAAGCGCTTCAACCCCTTTAAAACATTTGAAGCCAGCGAACCCATTCTCCCATGTCAACCTTGAACATCATGGTACCTGCGATGAGGCAATGTCACCCAGCAAGTTTGCATTGGGCTTGATACATTTTTCCATGTCTTATGTCTTCTTCCCAAAGGGAACATGGCCGAGGTTAGCGCCCACATAATTGAGGGTACCCCCCCATTGCGAAGAGCGACAATATCGCCATCTCACAAGGGCCTCATAGCTTGCTCTTATCAAGGGTGTCTCGACCATCATATCCCGAAAGCCATTCCCGGACTGCGCAAACTGCGCTATCTTAGAAACGTCTGCTGCGGCTCGGCGTCAACTGCTGCTGCTGCCACCTGCCCACCTACATAAGGACGCTGTTTCAGGAGTAGACCAAAAGTCAGAAGTCCCCGGACCCAAGACATATTTCACAGACGCAATGCTTGACAAGTCTGCCGCGACTCACGACAAGAGCGATTCTGTGGGTTTTTGAAATCTTGTCCTTCGGAAATGAAACTCACACAAAGGGGAACATCTAGGATCCTCAGGATCTTCCTATTTCCCTGCCGGATGATTCAGTGCCTCCGTCGTACGCTGAGGTGACTTCCAGGCAGTCACCGGCAGCTTTGCCTCCCGCTTCAAATTTCATCTCTATACACAATATGAACGGGTCGATTAAGGGCACCTGGGTGGTGGACACCGATTTGAAAGTTCCCGACGCACTTCTCTCTCCCCCTCCGTCCACCGGTGAACGACACAACCTTTCCCTGACGTCATACAACGGTGCAATTACGGCGGATGTGGTATTTCAATCTGGGAAGTCGACCCGGGCAAGTATCCTCCTAGACACAAAGAACGGAGAAATTAACCTTAACCTGGTATGTGTAAATTAACCGCGATAGCTCCCTCGTTCTGACTTTCTGTTTCGCTGCCTATCCTGCAATAGATATCCTGTAACAACAACCAGCCGATCAAAGCCGAATTGAGGACGTGCAATGGCGGTATTCATGTCCAATTGCCACGCTCCTTCACCGGACCCATCAAGCACCGTACGTCCAACGGCAGCTATAAGTTCTCAAAGGAGATCCAGGAACGCCTGAGGAGTATCTCCGGCAATTGCTCCTTCCTTGGTTCATGGGAGGACTCGGGCTTTGTCGACTATGAGCAGTGGCAAGGCTACGAACTAGATGCTTTTACAGCAAATGGTTCTATCAGATTCTCGTACTACGGTGAAGGCTCCACCGCATTTGATTGCAAGGGCGGCTCGTTTCTTTGGTTCAAGTGGTAGGCGTATCGGTTTTTGTTTGCTGTAGACTGAGACTGGAATATGCATTGTTTTCTCTGCGTTGTACTATGCACCTTTGTTCTACTGTGTCTCAAGTGTTATAATGAGTTTACTTTCCATTCTGGTACTACCTCCATTGAGAGGTCGAAACGTGTGAACGAAGTTTGAATGCCGAGCTGGACATTGCGGCGTGCGTGTCAAAGGGTACAGGGTAGAAACAGTTGTCCAAGAGAGAGAGAGATGAGCGTGCGACGGTGGCTCGACGGATGACGAAATTCTCGACAAGGGAGTGTCACCGGAACGGGGCGCGTGTTGGGAGAGCTAGAAGTAGGGATGTGAAGGTTGTAGAGACTGGATGGCGTGGGGACAGCATCTATCACTCATACGTGCCAATAGTGCCAATGCGAAGCACTCGCGCATAGAAGCCGACTTGATGGAGAATACGGCTGGAAATGCGAGTGGGGATGGAGGCCGGAATGCAGGGCTTCTTCTGAATTGTACAATGCAAGTCGATAGCGATGCAGGAAGTTGCAGCTGTTGTGGACGAACAAAGAGTCTGTGTTCACACCGACAGCCTATTGAGGCAACAATTCGATTCGGTAGATCGGAGAACGAAACGACCTTGACATCGCAGGGGCGAGAAGTACCGCAAGACTACAAGTAATAAGATACACTCCCAAGAACACGGCGTCTGTCTAGATGATTACACGACAGACATGACGGACAGGCCAGGTTAATGTTCGACACGACTCCAGCTCCAGGCTACGGAGATGGGTGACAACCAAGAATAAGCAAGATGGTGGGGGGGGAGGCACTTAAAACGTCCGAGCATAGGATAACGAGAGTGATGGGGAATACATGTTATACACGTTGAGCGTCCAGGGTCGCCTTGCGAGTGCGTCTACGGTCCGTCCGTGTTGTTTCGGGCGGATATTCGCATTTTCGACGACGACGTTCGCACTGGCTGATCGGACGAGTGTCAGCAACTGTCCATTCAATGGGTGGGTTTGTATGATAAATAGACTTACTTGCACCGTTTCTCTTCCCCTGGTAGCGATACTTCGCAGCATCGGATCTTCCTGTGTCTACAGAAATAGCAACTCAACGCAGGAGGTTTTTTGCGATTTTTCTTAGAGCCATCGAGGTCCCCCGACTCGGCGTCGTGGACTTTATCGGGGTTTCCCACGAGAAGGAATGGATGGGAGTGGTCGACATTATCTGCAGCGTGTTCGAGGCGTTGGGCGATTGCCGGAGATCGCGGCCAACTCGCCGCAAGAGACGGACGAGGCGCAATGATCGATGGATGGCCATTCATGACGGTCGGCTGGACCGAATAGGATGGCCCTTGTAGGAGGTACTGCCCATTCGAGTGCACCTCAAGGGGCTGGTGAACATATTGTGGTTGCAGATAGCCCGGCGGATATGATGGTGCGCACGCCGATGTCAAGGTGGGAGAGTAGGGCCGTACAGTGAACGGCGGAGCTTCAGAATAGTACATGGTGCTGTTCGGGTATACCGGGTGGAGGTCAAACGAGGAGGGATACGTAGATTCATATGGGGGAATGTCTTGCTTCATCGCGGCGACTGAGAACGCGTTGTTGAGACTCTCGACGAACTGCATTTGCTCCAGGGGGCTGTAAGTATAAGGAGGGTGACCTAAGAAGTGGGCTGAGATGAGCGGAGAGAAGGGAAGAATGACGAAGAAAATTTACCGAAAGTCTGAGTTGGGTGAAGCGTTTGGGGTGTAGCGAGACATGGAGAGGCCTCAGAACTCGAGGTGGCGTAGGCGTTACCCTGATCCTCGAACAAGCCACAGCGAGCGGACCTGTCTAGCTCAGCGGGGTGGTAGTTGTAGGAAGGAGCTCGATAAGCAAGCCCAGGATCTTGGGTTCTGGAGGAGATAGATGATCAGGATGAGGCGGCTCGAGGGTGGAAGTGGATTGAAACGTACTCGAGCAGATCATGGGAGACGGTGTCGAGGGGTGCGAGCGCAGAGTGCGGGAGATGGTAGTCGAGCGACATAGGAGGCGAGGAGGGTGTTGGTGGGTTGGTGTGGCAGGGAGGGTGCAAGGGGCTCGGCCAGGCGAATCGAAGATGGAGTGGCTCGCTCGAATGGCACCTTATATAAACTGGGGCAATTGAACTCAATCGTAACACGACGTACGCGTCTTTGGCACACGTGTAGGCCTACTGTACATTACTCTAAAGATTCGCTTCGCTGAGGGCCGTTTGTCCCCCGGCCGTTGCGGCCCTGTAGAGGCCTGGCAGCGCCCCTTCTTCCAACTGTGTTGGGTGCGAATACCGGGCAGGGTGTACTGGGTTACGAGAAACACGATGAGTTGCAATGAAAACGCGAGCCTACCTGTGCATTGGACGAGCGATCGAACGCCTTGGTCCGAGCGAGATCCCATCGGGAAATTGGTGGGTGGGGGTACATGGGAGCCGGGCTACTCCCGAGTGTCCATAGAGTGCTCATAGACTGTCCATAGACTGTCCACCGCGAGGTGTCTGTTCGGCATGCATGCACAAAAATCATTTCGCACTTGAAAAACCGTCCAAAACCGGTCACAGAGTGCGCCATATGCACTTGCAAAATACCCAAAGCGTTTTCAGTTTTTCCGACGAACTGGGCGAGATTTGCAGGCTCGCGAACAGCGTCCTGCGCCCTAAACTGGAACTGGAAGGGAACCCCTGGGCCCCAATCAATCGAGAGGGAGCGAGGCGCTGCAACCAGCCTCGTCCCTCATCATCATCGCTCACAAGCAGGTGCAGGTTTGGCATAACGACAGTGGGGGTGCCGCAAGGATATGTCTTGTGTGCAAGGCGGGTTTTGCAATTATAGACTTGCAGGGTGCTTGCTGCTGTCGTTGCTGCTGGTGCTGCTGGTGCTGCTGGTGCTGCTGGTGCTGCTGGTGTTGCTATTCCTGCTGCTTCAGGTACTAACGCAGGTGCTGCAGGTCTTGCGCACGTAAAACAAAATTGGTTGCCAAATGAAAACCGTTCACGCCAAAACGAAAACGAATGGAATGGAACAAGGCTGCCACTCCACTCTCAACTCTTGCTGATCACCCTTCAATAATTGCCTTTAATTACCTCCAATTACCTTCAGTCCTTCAATCACTTTCAATCACTTTCAATTACCCTCAATTACCTCACCTGCTGCCAACTACCCCGACAGCCGTCCCAGCGTGCGATCGTCGGTCGTAGCGGTGTCAAACCTGCCTGCCACGCACGCGCCGAGCTCATTCTTGGCTTCGCTCTGGCTTCTCTCTGGCTCTCTGGCTTCGCTCTCGTTGACACCCAGCTCGGTAGAACCCCACAGGACCCATAGAACTCAACTCGACGATCCTCTGTGCGCGTTTAATGGCCTCCACTCGTTGGTTCAACCTCTTTTTTCCCGCGAAGCAACCCCCCGAACGCCACAGACTCGCCAATTCTCCGGCCACGTCGCTTCCCCCAGAATTACTGCTCGAAATTTTCTACCACATCGCTCGGAGCACTCGTGCCCCCGACCGTGACACCGTCGTCTACCCCACTCTCGACCAACTCGATCGCTCTCCGCGACATCCACTCGCCGGTGCCCTCCTCACCTGTTCGTCCTGGACTGGCCCAGCCACCGTCGCTCTCTATGAGGAAATCGGTACGTCCTGTCTGCTCTCACTCTCACACACATATTACATATCCAATACTCTCTTATTTGCCTCCTCCGTAGACCTGTCTTCTCTTCAAGCTGCCGAACGTTTCCATTCAACTATCACTCAAGGCCCGTCCAAGGACCATCTCGGAAACACCGTTAGAGTCTTGAGACTTCCTATTCGAGCCAATGCCCCTCTTCCATGTCCGAAAGGAATCTGCCAGCTCTTCGCAGACATTATTGTGGCCTGTCCCAACTTGCTTGAATTGGAATGTATAACTGCGTATTCTCTAGTCGGGCGTCTGGGCGTCTGGGAACCCTTGCTCAGTCGTCCACAACTCCTCTCGGCCCTGCATTTTTCCAACACAACTGCCCGCCAGGGTTTTATTCCCTATCCCGTTCTTCGCAGTTTTCCGAATCTCACGTCTTTCACACTCTCTGCCTACTGTATCGGAAATATAGGTGACCAACCTCTACCGCCGATGCCATCACTTGTCAGCCTCTGCCTTTCGTCATGTACAATTGGCGATCTCGAACGTTTTCTGCCTGTCGGCGCCGGTGTCAATCTACTCCACCTCGAATTGCATAATAATTCGTGCACGACAAACCCTTCCACCATTACGATTCCCAAGCATCTCGAAGTCAGACTTGAAACCCTCTTCGATAATCGGAACCATTCACTCGATCTATCACGCTTGCAACACATGAACAGTCTCCGGTCCCTCCATCTCTCCGCAGAGCGCTTCCTTTACGCTCAAACGAAGGAGAACATGCCCCCAAACCTTGAGCATCTCTCCCTATCGCTCTGCAACGTCGGTGGCGAATTGGCGCGCAAGGATACCGTAGATACTGTTCTGAATATCATGCATCCAACCTTGACCAATCTTCGCCGGCTGACCGTCTATGCCCGGGCGACCTCCTTATGGAATGGCTTGACAGGCCATTCGACGGCTGAATTGAATAAATTAGGAGTCACCCTCGTCGTGCGCAAAGTATACAACTTTCCTAGTACGTACGCAGATCCGGACACCCTTCGTGCTCTCGTCCAGCCTACAGCTACCCTGCCCCCCCCCCACCCCCACACACAAACACAAATAGACTGACCCTAAAGCCCTTCCCCCGCGCCGACAGATATCAAAACGCCCAAGCCACAAAGTGCATTCCGTTGGCCGGGACGAAGAGCCGCAGAGGCCGCGTGGGACAACTGCGGTGCCGCTTTCTTACAACCTTCATAGATGCGGACGAAGGCCCGAAGAAAGACCCTGCGGTAAGGGTTGGGTTTGGGTTTTGGTTGGTCATGGTTACCACTCAAATCCTTCGTTTTCGCACACTCGTTACGCCGGCATCGGAATATTCCTGAGTCCTTCCTTTGAAACCCTGCATTCTGCACTTCATTTTTCAGATCTCCGGACAGTCCGTCTTCATTCGCCCATTCAGATTTCGACCGACGACAGTCCCGCAACCCACGGCCTTCCGGTATAATCACTCGGGAGAGCATCATGACGATCGTGTTAATGTATTGTCTTGTTAATCGTTCATTCAGTAGATAATTGTGTATTGCAAGACGTAATGATGGAAACCGAGTAGCAGGCGCGACTTTGGAAACGAAGAAACGAAGACAGGAAGCTAGCGGCGGTTCTAGTTCTCGGAAGCAATCGCTGAATCCAGTAAAGCAAACTCGTCTGACTGCATCTCTGTTCGAGAAGAGAAGATGAGGTCCTTGAGCACCTGAGCTATCAAGCCATGTTGCGCCTCCATGGCAATCTTCGCACTGTACGGCCGGGGCGTAGTTGTGAGACTAAAGTCAAACAGTTGACGCACTATAAGGAGAGTGACGCACCTATCCCTGACTCCTTTCACTAGTTGACTCTCATCTTTCTTCTTTTCTCCGGCAGCGGCGTCCTTCTTGTCATCTGGCTCCTTTATCTTTGTGCTCTTGCCGGTGGAGACCTTTGCATCGCCTTTGGCATTTGGAAGACTTGCTCGAGTATTGGGAATCCCCGAAATTGCCTTGCCCAGCTTCGCGTGGAGATCTTGCAATTGTGAAACGGCATAAGCTCGGTTCTATGACGAGGTGTGAGAGTCCAATTTACGCAACACAGCACGGGCTCCACTCACCGAAATGAGAGGCGATTGACTGAGGGTGTTGACCCAATACTTATTCCAGAGCAAATGCAGAAGGTGGTCATCGAGACTGCTTTTGAAAATTTGGACTTCGAGAGGGTAATACGCGTTGGCATGTACGCCAAAGTCTTCTATTTTCGACAATGGAATCGATTGATAGTCTTCCGGTTTGCCAGTGGTCGGGGGCTTGTAACCCTCTGGGTACGTTCGGAAAGCGCCAATATCCACCTTCCCAGCAGAAATGGTCCGATTGGGGTCGATCTACATATTCGTAAGATTACAATGCGCCCGTCAAAGGCTGGCCAGATTGCACGAACAACAACGGCGACGAAGGGGTCCTGGTACTGCTGGTTCGTCATCTGGGTCGACACGTCGATACCAGAGAGCCAGCACCCATACCCAGGGTGTGAGTGGTACCAGCCGATCGCATTCTCGAGACGCCCAACCTAAATGCGAAACGTGTGGCAATTTTAGCATTCGACCGACCAGCAAACCCAATGCCGACGAACCCGTTCACAACTCGCAATATACTGGACCATGTATTCGTTGGCTTCATTGGCAGCATTGACGCGTGTCTCGGTGCCTTGGACGGGCAGGGCGAACGAGTCCATGATGACAAGCGACGTTCCGACGACTTTGCCTTGCATAAGACCCATAATTTCATATGGAACACCGGACCGGGCGTGGATCACCTATTGTTACGCGGGGTTGAGCGACAGATCGGAGGCGCCAATCGAGATCGCTCACCATTTTGATGAGGGAGACCGCAGAGATCTTACATGTCTTGAAGTAATGAGGGCTGTAAGGTTGTGAGTGAATTTCCACGGATACCAGACTCGACTTTGCCACACTTACTCGGACTTCCATGGCTCCGCACGAAGAATTTTCCTGTTTTCCTCGACATCGTACTTGTATATCTCGTCCTGGGGCGATATGTTCGTTATGTCGTTTGCTAGGTTGAACGTTTGCAGCGCGGCCTTTGCCTGGTGGGCCATGGCTGCCTCCAACCTTGCAGCCCACCTTGCAGCCCGCGGTTGCTTTTGTCTCCCATCTGCCGCAGTGAGCTCGTGTGAATGAGCGTAGGCCATCGCCAATAAGAGTATCCACAAGTCGGGGAGTCGATCGTGTTGCACATGGCGCCGTTGCGGCGACTAGCCCACCCGGAGCAATTCCACCTTTCAACAAGTCGACCCGGTGGCATGTCTATCGAGGGTCGCTTCCCGTACCCTTCTTTCGAAATCGTTGACGCTTCTCGACGTTATTTCCCGCGCCCCTGACGAAAATCCTGGGTTTTCCACTCTCTCCACCACCACCACCCCACATCATTTCTGTATACCACCATGGGCTTCGCAGAGGCTGCGGGTGCGCTTGTGGATGCATATTTGCCACAGGAATTACACATCCCAGCGTACTTCTGTGGCTTTAATATCCTCTGGACCTTCGTCGCAGCGGAAGTCACCGGAAACGCGAGCCAAGTTGACCGGGTGGGTCTCTGCTTCTTGCTGCCCCGTTTCATGTATTGAACCCAGTGTCCAGGTATGGACGTTCCTGCCCACAATATACGCTACCTACTACGCCGTTTTGCCGTTGCTGTCTTTCGCACCCGACTGGGTCAAGGCTCAAGGACTCAACCATCGGACAGTCTTGGCAGCGGTCCTTCAGGTGAGTGTCGTATCGCGTTCACCTTACTGCCTGGTCCCACTAACTCTTTTTTCGCAGTGGGTATGGATGACGAGGTGTGTCGAAATTGCTTCGAAGTCCACAAAAATTTCCAAGCTACCTGCACCATTCTGGAAATTGAGACGTGTCTCTAACGACCGTTTTAAGACTCTCATATAATACCTTTCGACGAGGGCTATTCCTATTGACCGAGGAGGACTACCGGTGGGCGCACTTGCGCAAAGGTGCTGGATGTTATCAATCCATCCTAAATGTCTTCTGACACGATTGCCTTAGCTTTGCCTGGAATTCTCTTTAAAGTCTTCAATCTCGTTTTCATTGGTGTGCTATGTCAGTCGAGCCTCTGATCGGCACCTGATCGCTCTGCCTTTAGCTGCAATCCAGAACCTCCTGCTCTTCGCCATAGGTGCTTACCCCAGCTACCTCCTCTTGATCCAAAAGACCACCACCCTCAACACCACGGATCTGGTACTCGGGGTGTTCGCACTAATTGATCTCGCCCTCGAGTTTACCGCCGATAACCAGCAGTATTCATTCCAAACCTTCAAGTATTCGAATCCCCGAAAGCTCAAGCCGGAGGGGGAAGGGTGGCCTGGTGCAAGGATCCGCTGGACGGAAGAAGACGCGGAAAGGGGATATGTGTCTAAAGGATTGTGGGCTTGGAGTCGCCATCCTAACTTCTTGGCAGAGCAAACTTTTTGGGTGTGTTTCGCTCTCTGTCTTACGGTTCTTAGGGCTTATCTACGATACAGTGGATTATCTGCCTCTTCCCATTCCTCTCTGGTCCATATAGCATTCGTCCACTCCTCCTCGACGAGACCTACACTTCCTGGGCGGACATCAAGTCCGCTCTACTTGGTCTGCATCCTTTTTTCCCGGCGATGGCGCTTTCTTGCCTCTTCATCGGGTCGACTTTGTTCACGGAGAGCATCTCATTGAAGAACTACCCGGTTACATACAAAGCGTACCAAAGGAGAGTCTCGATGTTCCTGCCTTGGGACACGATGGTCAAAGGGTTCATGTTGATGTTAGTGCAGGAGAAGGGAGAGGTTGAAAGGTTGGTTTGGGGAAATCCTGGTAAAAACCCTAATGGCATCGCGAGCGGGAAGGGAAAGGGCAAGGTCGAGTGAGGAGACAAGGCGTCATTTAATGTAAATCAACCTCGTGGAACAGAGAACGTTGTTATCTACTTGAGCCCATTTTCCGGTTAATCAGGGCGACAAGCTCTTCATTTGAGACCGTTCGTTTGACTAGACGGTCAAGCTGGGTGGCCAGTCTGATAGCCAGGAGATGTTTGCACTACAAACCAATCGTCAGGTAATGTCTCGAGTAGTATCGCAGTCCCTTTACCAACAGTGGAGTCCCTCGAGTGAGAATATGGAGAAACGCGGGACAAGAGCAATACGGTGGCGTGTCGTCCCGTACTCGCGGGTATACAACGTAGCTTTCAGCCCCTGACCCAAACGCGATGTGTACTACGCTCCCTGAGTCCGTCGAATAATGCACCACTGCATATGCGCGTGATCAATTTCATCTGACAGCGAGTGAACAAAAGCCGCACCACGATCCCTATCTATGAGGTCCAATGCCCCAATGATCAGGTTATCAGAGAAGAAGTGACGCAATGTTTCCACAATTCCGCTCGTTACTATCTACGGGGTCGGCAACAGAGGTAGAGACGCGTTCAAGGCTTACCACGACCGGGTTGGATATTACATAGGATAGCTTCCATTAGATCCGGGATCTCGGTGGTCATAGCGCGCCGATTAATGATACTGGTACGGTGCAAAGGACAAGGAAAAAAATATTGGCCCGTGGTATACCCAGCGTACACATACAGGGAGTGATATATTTTAGTAGTCGCGTGAATTTCATGTACTCTTTGCCCTCTGCGCGCGGATAAAATTCAAAGCACTGCCAGCCCTTAGCCACTTGAGCTGGTCCTCAGACATCGTGTGCTTGGTCTCGATCATCTTCACCTCCCCATTCCCCCTCTTGGTGACCTTCAGACGAACGACGGCGCCGGATTTACCGGCCATCAAGTCTGTGAGGCCGAGAGTCTCGACCCTATCGCCTGAACCGATGAGAGCGTAATCCTCTTTGTTTACGAACCAAAGAGGAAGGACACCTTGTTTCTGTTTATGGGGTTAAAAGATATGAGAGAGGTGGGCAGGCGAGACGAACCTTCAAATTCGTTTCGTGGATGCGAGCGAAAGACCTGGCGACAATCAAAGTGCAACCTAGGAGAGTCAGCCACGTATCGCCGCGCAGAGGAGGATCAACCTACCAAAAAACCTTGGCTGCAACGCGGCATGTTCGCGGGCCGACCCCTCACCATAGTTCTCATCCACCACCAAGGCCCAAGGTTCATTCCGAGCCTTGAAGCGTTTGGCGATATTGGGGATAGTGTCGGTTAAGGACTGATCATGGCCAGCGCTGTGATCGAACGCGACGTTCACTTCTCCGCCTTCGTCATTGGTCGCCTGGAGGACTCATAAGCACTTGTTCAAGGCCCCCAGTAGCACGATAAATACCGTTATCAGAAGGTTTTCGCTGATGTTAGTGAGATGCCCTTATGAGATCTTTCAGCCACCTGCGGGTGCTCCTTACCTCAAAGCTCACCCTTGTACTTTAACCAAGGTCCCTGTGCAAAAATTATTAGCTCGCAGCTGGTTTACCAAGCGCCTGGTTACACTCACAGCAGCAGAAATGTGATCCGTAGTGCACTTCCCCCTTACTCGCATGAGGCATGTCAAGGCAGGGAGTTCTCCAATTGAGGTCGCGTTCTTGCCTTCAAACAGTGACTCGAACGGTTCCAAAAGCTCCAATCTCGAGGAATTGGGATTGATCACTACTGGTGTTTCGGGCATTGGCTTGGGATTAGCTTGGGGGTACAGATCCAGACGACCTGCAGAAAATTGATTGTCAAAGTCCAGTGTCGAAAGAAAGCGAAACAAGGATATACCAGGCGTGAATCCTTCAGCTGGTAAGGTTTCCCCTTTTGGTGGGGAGAACCTGAAGACACTACCGTCGGGGGCCATGAGCCCGTCCTTGGTAGGGTTAAACGAAAGTTTTCCACTAAACGCCATGGCGGTCACGATTGTAGGCGAGGAGAGGAAGTTCATGGTATTCTTGTTGCCATCATTGCGAGCCTTGAAATTTCTATATTATTCTGTAAGTCGATCGCGGCTCGCAGAATCGACAGTAACCACACCGATTGAAAGATGTCAATAATGCTGTAGAGAGTGGTCAGACCCGATATGGCGGCTATTTCCTCGGAACTCACCGTTCTCGTCACTGGATTTGGTGCGCTTCCACTGCATACGTGATCAGTGCCTGCTGGTTACCTTCGAAACGTGAACTCACCTGCCCGATGCATGGACCACACGCATTTGCGAGTACCAAGGCTCCCACATCCTCGAGCGCTGAGGTCAATCCATCCCGCTCCATCGTTGCCCGGATTTGCTCCGAGCCAGGTGTGCATAGAAACGGAACCTATCACACCGCGAAAACACCCTTATCAGTTCCAGCGTGCCTCCATCATCGCAGCCCCAGCCTAGTTATTGAGGAGCGAGGACATGCCTTTGCTTGCAGGCCAGCTGCTTTCGCTTGTTTAGCGAGGTCTGCTGCACGAGTCTGGATAAAGCGCGTGATTGTGTGTGATTAGGATCTCGCCAAACTCCGGAGCGATCGAAACGCAACGGGATTTACCATATCTTCGTACGAGCTGTTAGTGCACGACCCGATAAGCGCGGCAGAGACCTCGTCCTTCCATCCCCTTTCCTTGATGAAATCCGGGAAGCGTGATAGAGGGGTAGCAAGATCGGGGGTGAACGGGCCATTGATCGTCGGTTCAAGCTCGGAAAGGTCCTGGATCGGCGGCCAAAAAGCTGGTGTGAATAACTACCTCCTGATCATCACCCAAACGAACCGAGGTGAGACGAACTGACAATTTCAATCACTTCGTCATACTCCGCTCCTTCATCGGCCTGTAAGAAGCCCTGGGCCGCCGCGCGGTCGGCTGCCTCTGCAACAGGCTCGCGGCCGGTGGTACGGAGGTATGAACGCATGGAAGAAGTGTAGGGGAAGGTCGAGGTGGTCGCTCCAACCTCTGCTCCCATGTTCGCGACAGTGGCAAGACCGGTGCAAGATTGATTGTGGACACCGGAACCGAAATATTCAAGGATACGACCGGTTCCACCCTGAAAGTGAGGTGTGTGAGCACTGTGATTCGTAATATGAGACGCCCGCAAAACCGGGGGAAGTGGGGCACCTTCACGGTAAGCTTTCCTGCTAGATGCAAAATGACATCCTTCGTCGTAACCCAGCCATTAGTTTGACCCTTGAGGTGGACGCCAAGAATGTTAGGCGCTTTGAGCTCCCAAGGTGTGCCGGTCATTGCGTCAACCGCATCCGCGCCTCCCACACCGACTGCAAGTAAAGCCAAACCTCCGGCATTCGGCGTGTGGGAATCAGTGCCCAACATGAGTATGCCAGGGGCGGCATAGTTCTCAAGGACGATCTGGTGAATGATGCCCGAACCTGGCCCCCAGAATTCGATACCTGTCCCAAAATGACATGAGGAGAGTCACGTTGCGGTTGAGGAATCGGCGTACCGTATTTCTTTGCGGCTGATTCTAAGAAGTCGAACACTTCGTGATTAGACACTATGGACCTCTGAATGGGTTGGTTGGGTGTGGGGACGGAGCGACAGTTCGGCCGAACGGCAGGCATACCTGGAGGTCCTCCTCTGCGCCGGTGGCGGCCTGTATGAGGTGGTCGCAGTGGATGGACGTTGGTACCGCTGTTGAGGACAGTCGGCAGGTCATGAACTGGAGCCTGTACGCCCCTTCACTTAGCCAGCGTTAGGGCACCGCAGGGCAAACTTACAGGGCCATTCTACGCGTCGAAAACGAAATATAGTGAGTCGACAGGCTTATGACGACGATATGTGCAATAATGCTGACTGGGCGCTCGCATCCTGCATCGCGACTCTCGCTGGACGCAGCTGCAGATATGCTTCGCCACGGATACGACCGCCTCCTGAGAGACTTTTGACCGGGTCATCAAGGTGGCTGTATAATATTTTCTCTGAAAGCGTCAACGGTCTTTTGAGAATTTTGCGGACTATTTGTAGTTTGTCGAGTAGCAGGCCATAATTTGGAGTAATTGTGCTGCAATCCTTTTGGTGTGAGGTTGACGCTGCTGTTGCCAGACATCGCCTTATGCTTGCTGTTCGCTGCCGTCGACACGCCGCCCGACTCGCCACTCGCATCATAAACAGGTCAAGTCAATGCGGCCGCCGTCGACACCTTGCTCTCCGAACCAACTCTCTCAAGTATGCAGGCTGGCCAGACTCCAATATTTGTGATGAGTACATAGAGTGGAGTCACTATGAATCCAGACCACAGGTGCTGATAGGCAACAGATGCGAGCCCGGAGCGGCAAACAGGTCGCAAAGCCCAAATTTCAAACATCACAGCGGCGAAGACGGTCGCAGATGTCATTCGTTCGTGCTTGGGTCCAAAGGCAATGCTCAAGATGCTTCTCGATCCTATGGGTGGAATCCTGTGAGCACCTTCCAGAAAATCTCAACTCCGCTGCGCGTGTTCCTTGCGCGCCGACTGACGCGTTTTCGCTCGTTCCAGGTTGACAAACGACGGAAATGCAATTCTACGAGAAATCGACGTTGCACACCCAGCCGCAAAGAACATGATCGAACTCAGCCGCACGCAAGATGAAGAGGTTGGCGATGGCACAACGAGCGTCATTATCTTGGGTGGGTATTGTGACTAAGCGCCGCCTTGCTCTTTTTCTGATGTTTTTACCAATATCTAGCTGGTGAACTACTTGCGCAGTCGCTCGCGATCTTGGACAGAAACATTCACCCTGTCGTGATCATTTCTGCCTTTAATAAAGCCCTAAAAGAAGCCCTAGAAATCATCAAGCGCATCTCCATCCCCATCGATACTTCCAGTGACGAGGAAATGCTCTCCCTCATCAAGACGTCGATTGGTACCAAGTTTGTAATCCGTTGGTCCGACCTTATGTGCCGCCTTGCACTTCAAGCCATCCGAACCGTCACTCAGGATGACCAGGGCATGACCACTGTCGACATTAAGCGGTACGCACGCGTGGAAAAAGTGCCCGGCGGTGCCATCGAGGAGAGCAGGGTTTTGGACGGTGTAATGCTGAACAAAGACGTCACCCATCCTCACATGAGAAGACGTATTGTCAATCCGAGAATCATTCTTCTCGACTGTCCTCTAGAGTACAAGAAGGGCGAATCTCAGACAAACCTCGAGATCCGAAAGGAAAATCAATGGACCGATTTTCAGCGGCAAGAGGAGTTACAAGTCCGGCAAATGTGCGAGAAAATCCTGGAGTTCAAGCCCGATTTGGTCTTCACTGAGAAGGGCGTGAGCGGTGAGGTTCCTTTAAACTCACCACGTCCGCCGGACGTCTCATTGATCCGTTTTGTTAGACTATGCACAGGCGGTGTTGATGCAGCAAGACATCACCGCCATCCGACGCGTTCGGAAATCAGACAACAACCGAATTGCACGGGCTGTCGGAGCCACCATTGTGAATCGAGTGGAGGATTTGAGGGAAGCTGACGTCGGGACCAAGTGTGGGCTGTTCCACATTGAGAAATTCGGGGACGAGTAGGTACCTCCTCGTATCTCCTATCTCCGGGGTTCCCACATCCGCGCGTGCAATTGCTAATAAAAATTTCCGTGGTGTGCGCGTCATTTAGGTATTTCACTTTCTTGACGAAGTGCACGACACCGAAAGCGTGCACGATCCTCCTCCGTGGGCCCTCGAAGGACATATTGAATGAAATCGACCGCAACCTCGCGGATGCGATGTCGGTAGCGCGCAATGTCGTATTCAACCCTACCCTAGCACCAGGGGGAGGAGCGACTGAAATGGCAATTTCCGTAGGCTTGTCCCAGAAAGCGAAGACTGTCCAAGGCGTCGAGGGGTGGCCCTTTCAAGCAGTCGCGGACGCGATGGAGGTCATCCCGAGGACGCTAGTCCAGAACGCGGGCGGAAATGCAATTCGGGTCCTAACCGAGCTGAGGGTATGTTCTTTCCCTTAACGTCTCCCTGTCCTGCCTTGTTCTCCGCTACCCGGCGGCTTGCATGTCAAGTCAGCTTGGGCCGACTCGACGGACTCGGTAGTAATCTTGATGAACAAACCAGAGAAGGGCCCCCACGTTGGTGGCTGGGGACCGAGGCCTAGACCTGTACTACAGGCAGCCACGCCTGCGCGCTTAATTGGCTCACCCCTTGGAGGGACACCGCCCGTCCCACTTGTCAGGCTGTCGCCCCGTGGGGTTGTTACTGATGTCGTACTCGTGTTTATCACAGGCGAAACACGCGAATGGTGGACATTCCTGGGGGATCAATGGAGAGACTGGCAAAATTGAAGACATGAAAAAGTACGGGTTATATGAATCTGCCGGCGTTAAGGTGAGTGGTTATGCAAGCAGTCGCCGATGCGATATTGCGGGGCGGGACCGTCTCCCGTGGAGTTAGCCGTATTAAGGGACGTTGTATTGACTCGGAGCCGACTACTGTTGGGCTTCTTCTGCATGTAGATTCAAACGCTCAAGACTGCCATTGAAGCGGCCAGGATGTTGCTCCGTGTCGATGATATCGTGCAGGCGGCTAGGAAGGAGAAGGAGCAGCCGCAGCAACAGCCAATTCCGGAGGACATGGCGCCCGAGTAGTTACTTGGAGGCGTGCTTTATCAATGGATGACCTTCAACTTTTGAACTGATTTTCAACCCTGGACCTGAAAGCGTGATTTTCGCGTTCCTAAGCTTTGCATTGCGGGTGTAGTAACGAACGGGAATAGATCCATTGATCTGTCGTCAGCGCAGCGTTGTTCACACACAATTGAGCAGAAGTGCTGTCGTTAGAAAGTGGGGGTATATTCGACATACACGACAGTGAATAGTTGCGGAATGTAACATACGGCTGGAGATTGACAACATGCGACGCCCGCCGGGCGAGTGGACAAGCCAGATTAGAGCAGGGGTATAGGCCAAACTATTAAGGGTTTGGCGAGGATGCATACGAGGGCGATGCGAGTACAAGTTACAGCATGGCAGAGGATATTAGGTGTACTTTACTAGATGGCAACACGTTTTTCGCCATTCGGAGAGTGAAATGCCTGACTTGATCCCGACGTCGATCGCGGTGTTCCAGACACTGACGAGCCGGAGTAGCCCGGGATGAATGGACGTTCGTTGGGAGGCACAATTAGAGGCGGGGCCCTCTTTTCCTTACGCAATGGGTAGTGACACGGTGTACCGCGCCGGATGCAGTTCCTGCACGTGGAATGAATCGGTACAGTCGCACAAAGACAGACAGCTACGGTAAGCGACACTTACGCGCAAGGTGGAAGATCGAGCCCAGCGGGCTTCTCGCCGTCGAGCGGGGTTTCGTTCTTCTCATTGCTCCAGAATGTGACAGCGGCCGTCGCTCTTTCCCTTATTACAGAGGGTTGCAATGGTTTGCATCTAATAGAATCGGGAGTTTCTTTGTTATGAGCTTGGTAGTCGTGAAGTGGGATGCTCACCTGATCTTCCTGCCCTTGCAGAAGGAACAAGCGATTACAAATCGCCGGTCTTTGAGGCGCTGTTTCTTGAGCTCTTCTGCAGTAGGCTGGTGGACTGCCGCCGGGGGAGGAGTATCTCCCTGCCCGACACGTGATGGTCCGACACTGTGAGGACAGTGAGACGATGGCGCCGATGTCGTAGCAGTCGAGGTTGCAGTCATAGTCGCACTTGAATCAGAGGAGACCGGAGGAAAAGGAGGATTCGGCCTTGTCATGATCGGAATACCAAGATGGGGCTGCGATGCGGGAGGGCCCTCAAGAGTGTAGGACTGGCTGGGAACCGTGATATCCAGCGTTTCTGGGTGAGTATAGGGCACGTCTAGATGCGATGCGATGCGAGAAGAGGACAGCGCGTGGTGAATTGGCGCCGAGGCTTCAGCAGAATGGTGAGCCTTGGAGTACAGTGAGTCATTCACTGGCACATTGGACAGCCTTTGCTGCAACAGAAACTGTGGTGAATGGTGCTTTGCAAGCACGTATGGTGTGTCTGTGAGCGTTCCAAGTCGTCGGTGGCCGCTGGTGCATGGATAGCCTAATGCAGGCTGCGAGCTGTCCGGGTAAGATCGACGCCGGGCTACAAGTGTGTGGCCGTTGGCCCACGGCCGCTGTGGATGATCGTTTGCTGAGATGAGGGTGGGGTCTGCCGAGACGCCAGAAACCGGTGGTGATGATTGCCGCATGGCCATCTCGCTGCACGAGTATTTGACCGGGAGTGAGTATTCCAACTGGGGGCTATGGCCCTGTGCCCAGTGCATGTCGGTTGCGGTGCCTTGCAACGTGTTGGAATACGAGGCAGATTGAATCGGCTGGTGAGCTGCCGAGTCGTGGGTATAGCAAGGCGGGTAGGGTGCAGCATCTGCAGCGTTTTGGGTGATATTCGAAGCCCAGTTACTACCCAGGGGGTACATTCTGGGGTACGAGACGCTTGCATGAAGGGACGCAGTGGGGACAGGCAGGGGATGCATAATGGTAGTATGCTCGATCTGGGACATATCGAGGCGAGGGAAAAGAGGTAAGGGTTGCTGGACCGTCGACACGGAACTTGATATCTCATCTGAGGAGCAGATCCAGCCTCTGCCATGAGAGTGTGCAGCAGATAGTGAGCTAAAGGTTGTGAGATATCGTGTGTCAGTCATCGCCAACTACAGTGTCCTTCACAAATCGGAGGAACGGCACGAAGAACACCAACCTCACGGTAAGCGATGGCGTCGAAGCTGGCCCGTCAAGGGGTCTAGTATGTGCCGTTTGAGAACTAGCATGTAGGGCGGCGAGATCATAAGATTTGGGGGCCTCGCCGGTAGACCGATCAAAATTCGCCTTGATATTGGGCACAAGCGGGCATGTGGTGGAAGGTGTGAGGCCCCAAGGTATTTCAACGGACGGAGGGGTACATGGGGGACGCCTGTTGCGCGGACCGCGTGTCAGAGGGACGTTGTGCCAATGAAGCGAGATCCCATTCTGGGAAGAAAGAACTTACAACGAGGCATGAATGGTTGTATCACTTGCAGTAGCCGAGAGACGGCAGTGAGGAGGGATTTCATTTACTAAACTCATAGGTGACACAGAATTTGTCGCATTTTGCCAGAAGTACGACGTGTAGGGCGCCTCGACGATCTGAGACTGCTCGGGTTGCCAGAGATCAGCGGGATATCGTCGGTATTGTTGGTGCATGGTAGGGGGCTGCTGAAGGCAGCACGGGACGGAGGGTGAAGGAGGAGGGTTAGTATTCCACGGACTGCGCTCTTTTATCGAAATGTCGGATTAGTAAAACTCCGCTCGGGAGCGAAGAAGTGACCCAGCTGAATAGTTGGTCTCCATGACCGGGCCCTGTGACGACCTCCGTCGCAGTAGGCCGTCGGGAAGACGTCGAGATGGCTCTTGTGGTGACCCTGAGACCAAAGTAGTAAGTGCACGATGAATGGTGCTTCCACTGCATAGGCCGACTGGACGCAGGGTTATGATTGATGGGTCGCTTCCCAATGCTCACACCCCGGCCTAATTCGAGGGCCGAATTGCATATCATTCATTCGTTTGGGGAAGCGCAGCGCTAGGGCAAACAGAGTCCTCGCTTTCTGATCGCTCGTGTTGAGTGTCTCGACCCGGGCATTTATGGGTTTGACTTTCTGTTACGGCAGCGCTCGGAGTGAAAGTCTCTGGACTCGCAAATGCAATCACCAACGCCACACCGCGCGCGGATCATTGAATCATGGGCAGCTTTGAACAAAGCCTGTACGAAAATGGACGGGAATGGGAAGCATAAATATTCGCGTGTGCGGACGTTCTGTTGAGCAGTTAAAACATCAAGGAGGAAATGAGGGAATGCAAGGCTGATGGATACTATTCGTCTATGGCCAAATCCCTTCAGCGGCTTGACAATGCCGGAAACGCGACTTTGTTGTCCATCCGCCCAGCCTCCCTGTATGTTAGTACGCCAACGTATGGCATCGCGTTGCACTTGAGTACAAATTGGACGTCCGTGGCATTCCTGTAAAACCAACGCTCAGTCTTTGGCTCGGACATGAATTTGGATGATGACCAAGGCTCGGGTCCACCAGAATAGGGTTACCAGGGACCATAAAGGAAAGTGGGGCTGACGTTGAAACACTCTGCGCACCTGAAAGATTTTGAGATTTCACGGAACGCATATTTGTTCGATGCGTTATCGATATGAATAATTCCGGCTTCCTTGCGACGAGCAACAATACGGTCCCATATCACAACCTCGTTGGTGATCTGAAATGAAACGCAGAATGAGTGCCTTGCGTTCGGGAGCTATTGGGGAGTGCGTGGTGGAGTGGGACAATCGCGTGCCGGGAACGGAGATTGAAACGTGGGAGATGCCTACATACTCCTTGAGTGTTGTTATACTCTGCTGACAAATAAAGAAATAGTTGTTTGGTGTTCCAATGGAAGATTGGTCGCAAGTCTTGAACAAAGGAGATTGAACACGAAAGGGAACATGACATTTGTTGTATTGGTCGGGTCCAGTTTGATACACGTGACAAATGTTTAGTGCAGGGTCCACTGAAATGTGGTGGAGACTGAAACACCTACCCGCGTCGAAGGAGAAACGGAAGAAAGCAAACTCTTGTTCTTTAGAGACATAAGGGTTTGTTCTACCCATCACACTGTTTGGGGCAATTGTTTATATGAGTACAGAGCAGGACCAGATCACCCTCTGAGCACCTGCGCGACGCTGGGGAGGAATCGCGTTACTGACACCTTGATTGGGCTGACATGTAAAGTACCCGTTGCATCTTTGCCAAGGAAGAAAGATGAAAGCGCTATCGCGCCCAGCAATGCCAGAATGCAGGACGTGGCCGCCGTGAAAATAATGTTTAATCGTTGCACGCAGGAATACATGGCAGGATTCCAAGTCAGAAGCGAGTAAAGGGTCCCAAGAGCACGGCTTCGAATGATTCTGTGGTTGCGAAAAGCAGTGGATGGGAATACAAGAGCTTTCGCCTTTGACCCAAACCACCTCACCGTCTTTAACTTTTTCCAATAAACACTATGAAATCGGGAACTATGCCCACAGTATAAACAACAGCCTTAATACATGTTGACTCCCTCGTGCATCGTCTACAGAGCAATATCTGGCACAGAAAGCGATATCTACCTCCCCAAAACAGGCTCTTTCACAGCGTCGCCAGCTCGCGGGAATGAGGTATACATAGACTCTTTGAGGTCCAGGGCGATACTAGTTGGGTTCTTTGGAGTCGACAAGCTTAGTTCCCAAGATGTGGTGGGAGCCTGCAGTAGAGTCGCTCAATATCATCTCTGTGTCGATGGTAGAGAGCCTGGCTGTCATTTTGCCACTAACAATGTCACCCCTTATCCGAACCATGGGCCGTCCTGCACTAGTCGCCAGTGCTTGAACAAGATCTGCTCCTGAAGTGCAAAGATGGCAGCTGATTCCATTTGTGTATATACATACCCGTTCTTTACCGTGTGCTAAAGACAGTCTCCGACTACAGATAACAGATACCGAAACTCGTCGAACTGAAGCCACACAATCCATCGAGGGCGTATACATACCGAATTCTGTCGATTCTGGAGTGCTGGGAGACTGAACATGCACTCCATCGGCCACGGGCAATGCTCCGCAACCCTAGCGAGCTCGTTAATTCCCACACCTACGGGTCATCATTTCATCACCTTACTCTACTTCCATCAAGGGCTTGAAGACAACGCAGGTGCACGTGTAGCACTGCTGACGTTGTCCATCCAACTGAGGGCGTGGGCCGTCAAGGGGGTTCAAGAGACGCGAACACTTTGGCCTCTCGGACTAATTGCCTCCCAACCGATACGGGGGATCTTTGAACAGGTCATACAGTGGCTGGATGATCCAATGTTGGTCATCCGGATATGCCGACATCCCAGGGAACGAAGGAGGCTTACAACTTTCTCCATGACACTGCAGGAGACACAGGGGTAAGGCCAAAGCGAGAGTGGTAGCCAACTTCGAAGGGCCAATCGGCGCATGAACAGGCATGACATGCAACTCTTTGACCTAAGCTGAGCGTGCCACCCCTGAACAACAAACGACAATCCACACTCATAAAGAAGAAGTGCTAAGGCCAAGAATATATTCGGGTGAGTGCAGACCGCGTCACAAATGTGGTGAGTATTTTTGAGCTCCGTCGTTGGTATGGCTGGCAGGTCAAGTTTGCCGGAATAAGAAAGAGCTAGGATTTCAGTCATTAAGGAGCACGCGACAACACTTGTCATCATAGCGGTAAGCGTTCTTTCACCCTCCTGAAGGTGGTCAGCCGAGTGAGTGGACCAGGTACCTCTGCAATGTGGCAACCTTAAAACTGTATTTCCGCTCATGAGTTCCTCAAGTGCAACACGGTCAAGCCATAAAGATAGATTATGTAGCTTGATAAGATATCCCTGTAATCGATGGATGAGGCAGCGAGAGAACGAGAGCTACACATCGTACACGCGGAGTGTCCCAGTGAGATGTTGATTGTAAAGGAGCGGCTGGGTAAGCTACAAGAGGCGGCATACGGCAAGGGGCAGGTAATATGGAAGGTAACAGGTCTCTGCAGGTATCGGAGAACTATGCGAGGCGCCAACATATGAGATCCTGTCACTATCGTAAGTCGTAAGGATGAATGTTCAGCAGATGATACAGCAACCTCCACGCGACGCTTCTTCAGGAGGGTGGCCACCATTCGCATTCGCTTGGGCTGCAGAGCCGTCTTGTTGTTCCTGCGCACTCGCGTCGCGGTTGTGAGTGTTACCGCGAGTTGAGAAGAGACTGGCGGTCCGCAAGAAAGCCCCATGCTTTTTGTCACGGGTCAATGAAGTCCGAGCAGGGAATGGTCGTACTGTCAGATGTACGACCGTGGGTGGCGCCGGATGAGGAGGAAATTTCCTGTCTGCGATAATGGAGCCAGAATTAGTGCTTGAAAATCAATAAGAAACCTAGGCCGCGCGTACCGTTTGATAATAGCTCGTTATCCTCAAGAAAACGGCCAGCGTGTAGGAATCTGATAGCCGCAGGCTCCGGTGGTTTGGTCTCATCCGCCCATTCTAAAGAAAGATATGACGTGAAGGAGCAGTCAGCAACTGTTCGCAGCCACAAATTCTAACGCTCTAACACATTGTGAATTGGTGAGTGAAGGTAGGAACGCTCACCTTCTGGCCACTCGTTGAATACCTCCTGTCTGACCTTGCCAATTGTGTATCCTGGGTCGAAACCCATCGTCTTCCGCTTCCCAGAGAGCAGTAAGAAGGATATGTTAATGCTAGGTTCGCCGTGGTGCACTGACGCAGGAGGCTGGTCTGCCATAGGAGACGTTGATTCAGGGCGTGGGGTCTGTTGATAATCGACGCTCGGCGTGAGCAGCGCGGGTGAGAGGAAGGTGAGCTGCTGCGTTACAAGCGTCGGCGTTGCACTGGGTGGTAGAGAAACCGCTGTGCTTGTCATGCTCCTGGCGACGCGGGTCCTCTTGGATCCAAGATGTGAAATCCAGCCTCATTGACCGCGTTTACGGCAGATACCCGAAGCAAAAGGAAGCACGGAGCACCGTATGCTTGGACCAACCTCGATCCTGGAGATTGGGTATCATGAGTACCCGAGGGCACCTTCCATGACCCTTATCATTCAAATGGTGGGGGGCATACTACTTTTATACGAGGACGACATGTGCATATATATGTGGTCCACAGCCCCACTTGGAGCATGAATCTCTCGTCCTCTCGTCCCTCGTCACACCAGCACACACAATCAATCCCAAGAAGCAACTTAGAAGGTTGACGGTCGGTTTGCTGCGAATGTTGACTTGGGGTAGGTGACGCGGTGCGGCAGTGGGAAGCGCAGCTTGGGCTGCAGGAGTTGGCGAATGTAGGGGCGCTTAACATCCCCGGCCGTCCTGATTTCCTGCACGCGGATGATCTACAGAAGACAGTAGAATCAGCATTCGATCAGTTCGATCACCGATGCGGTACAGCGGACCCACTTGGATTGACCTGAAGCGAGCGCGGTGGCGGGCAGCCATGTCTTGGTAGAGAGCTCTGACTGCGTCAGCACGGGAGAGTTCACGATACTCCTTGTACATGTTGTGTGTCCCGGAGCGCGAGTCGTAACGGATCCAGATGCCAAAGTTCTTGACTTTGAGAGGCTTCTTCTCTGAGATCTAATGATTAAGAAATAACGTTGACGTCCGTGCATATAATAGAGATATTGGGACGATGCAAGATATTTCATTAGTGGACACCCCAGAGGAACAACGTTTAGAACTAACTTTGTTCACGGCAACAATTTCACCATTAGCTTTTTTGACCTTCTTGAGCTTACGTAGGTAGTACCAGAAGCGTGATTTTGCGACGACTTCATTCTGAGCGAAGATGCGCATGCGGTAGAGCTTAGGGGTGGGCTCATCCGCAGTGGGAAGGTGGCGACCAATAACCTGGTATTCAAGGTAGTTGGACATGCTTTTTGTCGCCGGCTACAATATTTCTGTAAATTATGTATCAGCCCGCAAGTCTATATGGTGTGGAGCTGCATTTGGACCGCGATCTGCGACAATAACGGTATACTCGCAGGCCTTACGTTGTCAAACGCGTTGTCCAGTGTTCCACTCACCTTTTGAGGAGAAGAGACCCAACGATTTGCGCTTTCAAGGTCAACGTTGGAGAGGGCCAAATATGTGCAAATACACAACCTGCTTCCGCTCGATGTTGCAGTTCCTTTTTGGTAGATGTGATTCTGTGTCTGGAACTGTCTCAGGTGAAGAAGTATCGTGATGCAAGGAGGCGGCGAACAGGTGCTGTCGGGACTTCAATGAGGTGGCCTAAATCTTTGATAACAAACGAACCAACGATGTTACTTCCTGGTGATGGTAGTATTTACGAGTGTAGATTGTCATTCATTCGACTCGAGCCTCGACCACTTCGATGCTTTCCTTCTTACGGCCTCTCTTACCCGTGGACTACTTTCGTAGTACAGGAGGGGGCAATAGCGGAATTCAGCTACCGCCAGAAATACTCATTACTATCCTGGAGTCCATTCCTCGTTGCTCCGCACCATACCGAGACTGGATCCTCCCAACGCTGGACGAGGAGGCATCTTCTCCTCGAGATCCACTCCTGAGTGCCACTCTGGTATCTCGCTCTTGGAGTGGTCCGGCAAATGTGGTCCTCTACCGAGATGTCGACGTTTCGTCGGTTTGCGCCGCAAAGAAATTGCTTCGGACACTCAAGTCGTCACCAATAGGGACGTTGATCACCTCCTTACACATACCTCGTCGTACAGCGAACTATTTAAAGCCTGGTGTACCTGGGCTTGACCTCCCCAGCGAGGTTGAAGAGTTGCTTGTCGACATAATCGCATGCTGTCCAAATTTGCACACATTAGCAACATCTATTGCATTTTGTACCTCCCCAAATCCTATTCTTAGACTATTTATGGACCCCGAACGGGCAGCCAGAGTCGTCTCGCTCTACTTGGCCAAATCTTGCATGAACGATGGGAGGGACGCCCTTGGACTTCCTTTCCCCAACCTAAGTGTCCTCACACTATCTGGGTTTACGTTCCACAGCACAGCCCTCATATCTCTTCCTCTGTCCCTGCACCGTCTGACGCTCATTCAATGCGTCATAGGTTCAATATGGCCGTTCCGGTACAACCGTGCCCGCCCGTCAAGTCTGAGGTGGCTCGGGTTGCACCACTGCCAGGGCATGGCGACCCGCATACCAGACCATATTGGTTTATCCCTCACCCAGCTTGATATCAACCGGACTACAGGGGTAGAAACGCAATCTGGCAGTTTATCAACCTCAAAGAGCCTCGATGAAGAGGTCAACTAAGGAATATCCACTCCTTTCAGTCGGCCAGTACCCATTGGGCATGTGTCGCTTGACGGCTGTTTCTCCAATAATGACATCGCTTGTTGCGCACGTCATATGTATGCCTGAGCTCGTTATCCATTATAAATGGCCTGCGACGGGGAACACCGAATGGGCTGAGCTGGAGTCGTTGGGGCGCCTGACTGTGGAGGTTTCAGAAATTGACTGGTCTATGCTTGGCGAGTCATAGCATTGCCGTCTCTGTTTCCTGACGAGAATACGTAATAACCTTTGGTCTGACAGACCGACCAAGCAGTAAATTGTCTTAGAATCCCCTGCACGTTGCATTCCTGACAGAGCAATGGGACGGTGCAAGTGTTGGGTACGTCTCTGACGGTAACTATGGGAGTTTAATGTCTCGAGTTGCTCGTGGCCACATGGACTAGTAATAAACCGGTCATTAAAGTGACGTGCACCTGTGACTGACAGTGAACTGCATATAATAGAGTCCTTTATGGCCAGTGGCGGATCCTGAGGGAGCGGGTGTCACTTTCGAGACGTGGCCCGATGTCCTTTAATTCCCGTCTTTCCGCTTCTCGCGCTCGCGCTTCTTCTTCTCTCGCAGCGCTTTCTCAAATTCGACAAAAGCCCCAATGACTACTGCCATTTGCCTGTCTTTCTCGCTCTCGCCCGTAACACCTAGACCCCTTCCAATTTCCACCCCACCCCTTCGCTCCTCATCTCTTCGCAATGCTCGATCCTTTTCACTGAGGACCTCGACCGGCCATTCGGACTTAGGGATGTTCTTAGCAGTCAGTTGCTCTCGAGCAGTGATGAGGGTGTCTTGATGCTCTTCCAAGGCAGCAGCATAGAGGTCGTAAACACATATTGCGCAGGAGGACATGCAGCAGTCTAAGTGAAATATCAATCCGCCGATTCATGGGGTAATGTGGCCGGAGAGGAGTGGACATACGACCTTGAACGGGAACATACCATCAGACGCAGGTGGCGGAGGTTTTGGTGGAATGGGCATTCCATGAAATATGATGGGCTTGGGTCTTAGAATAGATTTCCCTTTGATCATTATTCGCTCCATCTGTAGTGGGCTGACTCCTGTGTCAAGCGAGGCGTTTTGCGAGGGCTCAGAGGATATAGACTGTTCTTTTTCTTCTTCAACCTGCTTACGCGAGTGTTCTGGCCGGACATTTGACTCCAATGATGTGTATCGACTGCTCAGGTTGTGCGCTCCTCTAGTTCGTGTCCCAAAACATCGTGAAGGACAAAAAAAACTTATTGCACAGGTGAGGGACAGACGTTGGAGGGGAAAGCGTGCAGGAAGGAGGTGGTGATCTAAGACCACCTTGTGTAGACCGATTGAAAGGGAGAAGAGTCGTCTATGGAGTGTCTGCATGATGTCAATATCACCACCAAGGCCTTTCGTAGGTCATGTAGTCAACCGCTGGTATGGTCGCAGGTCAAGCGTGGTGCAGCAAACAATCGTGATTGGTTTGCTCTACCCTCCAGCTGGTTTGATTATTCCTTGCTTCACTGCAACGGATACGCGACTCTCCTTATAGTATGCAAGGTTCATATTCAATTAACGGAGTGCTCGTTGTGCTATTTACAACGAGTGCCCTGTTTTGCTCGAGTTTGACTGCCTCCGCGACTTTAGAACCGCCCAGTCCAACGAATGCACCACGTCCTCACCTGCTGTTTTCTCACCTGTCCATACAGCATCCGCCTATCAAACGGACTTTGTTGACAGCCGAAATTCTGGTAGTTCGTTATTCACGACTAGCGAGATCAAGATTGGTGGATGCCCTGAGGTCAGGTACCTATTTAAGAGGCCACTGTACATTTCCTGGTGCCGTGCGTCCCTAGCCCGAAGGCGCAATGGATGGCACGAGCAAGCAGCTCCTCTACAAGGGTGTGAACTGGGGTGACAGCGGAGATTTCCACTGGAGGCCTTCTCAACAACGACAGTGCTTCTCAGTGAGCTCTCGGTGAACCTTCTCGATATCATCCTCATGGTCCGCCTCACTGCTAGCTGGTGGCGCCGCTTCTCTCGGACCTTCCTCCATACTTTTGGACCAACCTCCAAAATCTTCCCGTCCGATAAGACGCGGAGACCAAATTGGTTGGTCGTCGAATGACTTGGAGCAAACCTGAGCGAGCCCAGTGGTCTACAGAGCACGTATGGGTTCAGCTGCGCCATCATAATTGGTACAGAATACTGACAGTGTGCCGTGGCTCCAGTCGCGGTGAGAGCAAGGGGCACAGTGAAAGATTCGTGAAATCGAGAGGTTCGCAGCTCTTCGCCAGCATGTGCCGGTCTATATTTATAATCACACCACCAACCATCAACCGCTTAGTTGTGAATAGAAAGAAGTACGCCATCTATAAGCTCCCTCATCGCGGATGGGACAAAGACTCTTAAGTACACTAGGGCCAGAGTGAACACGAACCACGACAGGTGATCTATCCGTATACAGGGCACACAATGGCTCCTATCTCTTGCAGCTAGTATAAGACGTAGGCTCGACTGCTATCCGTCGCGACTCGGGTGGTCCTCTGAGTGGAGGGGCGGTACCACCGGGAATTACACAGCCCACAGCCCACTCCCTATTCATATATGGCACTATAGTACCTACTTCCACTACTGCGGTTATAGCTGAGTTTGTGGTTGGCATGGGGCCAGGTCAGTACTTTTTGATTCCGTCCTGCTCCCCCAGGATGTTTTCTGAACAAAAAACAGCTCATCTGTCATAACAGTGTGCTTATTTGTAAATGGCCAAGGCACGATAACGGCTGCAGGCTTTGATTTTAGCCAGGTCCAGTGTAAGGACAGACAAATTACCTCTGTCGCAGATATAGGCAGATACCACCTGCTTTCCGTCCACCAGTGGCACCAATTCAATCGTAATGCAGACCCCAGAGAGTGACTGTCACCACTACTCCGCCCCAATCTGGAGACTGTCTACTACGGTAGGGGTAGGGCCTTTAATATCAGGTCCTGCCCTGTTAACCAGCGTTTCTTAAGCTGGACCATGTGCACTACACCTTTCCTTCTAGCTTGGTGGCACAGAAACTTGGAGGTCCTCAGTGGAGGATCTGGTACTCCGGGTCCTCTCGTATCGTTACCTGGCGTAGATACCTTCTTAGCCCCAGTATTCTCATTAGTAAATGCGATTACCTATTAAGTTGTTATATATAATTTTAATGGTGGGTGGCTGGTGTTCGGCGTCGGCAGATATTGACCACGCCATAAAATAACTGCTGGTCCATTACCTGTTACAGCCCACGATATTTATTCAACCTGGTCCTGCGGTTCGATTTGGCTGATCTCCGTCGCAGAAGCGCTTAATTGCTGTGGTGGAGGCACTATATACAGTTCCTGTACATGTTATATTCTCACAATGTCGATTCCAATGGGTCGAAACGCTACGATCCGTGAAGCGACGACTCATCTTGAAATGGGATGGCTTCGACGTCAGATGCAGGCATTTCAAACTCAGTTTACAAGACCGTCGTGGTTTGGCCGCCGCTCCAGGTTGCGCCTGACTCAAGCCCGATGAAGTAAGAGGCAGAGCCCGGTTCGACGCATATGAACTTGTCCCTGAAAAAGCCACCCGTTAAATGAAGCATTTGAAACACCGTGATTTACTAACCATCCACCGGATTCCATATCCCCAATCTTACTGCCGGCTTCTTGACTGGGGTTCCAAACGACAAGGTCCTTGAAACCCCTGGTGTGAAGCTTGAAAGACACGCTCCCGTCTGTGATCTTATAATTTCCAGCGCTCTTCGATGCGGCGTCCTTGTACACGGAATCCGTGAAGCTAGTCACATCAACCTCCTCCCGTTGCTCCGTCTCCTCCACACCACCATTGACTTTGTTCAGGTAGGTAAGACCAGTGAGTGGTGTGACCTTTGTAGTGGCAGCGTTGACGGCATAGTAGGTATGGAGAAGTGCTTGGAAGTCGATGCGTTCACCCGATTCATTCAAGACATGGAGATCGGTAGAGAGTTGGTGAGCAGCGAGGGTCACAATGTATGCAGCCTTGAAGTTATAGGGCCAGAGCTTGGAGATGGCCTCGGTTGGTTCAAGGACTGAGAAAGTTAGTCAGCCCTGGTCAGATCGAGGGAAAGAAAGAGCAGTGGCACGCACCAAGACTGACCGAAACACCTGCATCGTTGTCCATAAGTATACCGGGTTCGACGCTGCCCTCACGAGGGGTGGTGGTATGCTGATTCTCCCACTTCCATGTTGACGAACGGGCGAACCCATGCTGAGCCAACTTGGAATCCTCATGACGTGTAGGAGCACCGAAGATCGGGAAGACCACAGGGATTCCTCCTCTGACCTGGATCTAGATTCAGATCTGGCGCAAGGTCTCGACTCGAAGCAACTGACGGGCTTGCTGCCATCGAGGGCAGATTTTGAAGAGACGAAGAGACGCTCTTGAGGAACATCTCCTACTGATGAAGAGGGGGACTTCCATGAGACAACAGTAGCGCCGTAGAGCAGAACTTGAGCGGAAGCGCCCTGAGAGGTGTAAGGGCGATACAATTCGGTCAATCGGGACATACATTTGGATGCTGGAGCTCTATGCGATCTAAATGAAAATCGACTGGCATTTTCGAGGTCGATTGGAAGCCTGACTTATGATGGTGGCGGGCGAGGCTGGAGAGTGACGCTTGAGGCTGGCCGCCACCTGAATTCGCGGTACACTTGGGACACCGATACTGTCACTTGCGCGATAATACATATCAATCAAGGACTCGTCGGTGTGTGTAGCAGCGCGTGGAGAATAAGCAAAGCAAGGACCGGAATGAAGCACTAGTTCACCACAACGGACTCGCAAGAACTCAACCAGGAATTCGCCATCTCGGGTAGTAATTATTAGCCCGTGGTAATAATGAACTCAGTATCGCAAGGTTCAAGCAATATCGGCGCTTATGTATGCCAGACAAGGCATGGCCACTTCAAAATAGAAACGAGGTTCAAGAGGCTACTAAGGAGACTACCGCTCTCCATGACAGGTATTTCAAACCGTTTGAGCCTTTCAAGGCGCCCGAAGGCACCGTACAAATGCTTGATCCAAGCGCACGCAAAGTGCAAGGTTATCAGTTTAGGATCAGAGGGCAGTGCGATGGGTTAGTCCTTAGCCTACAGTCTTAATAATTTGGATGATTTGTTGAGATATCAGATTTGGTTTGCCTCAAGACTCCTCTAGTGATGCAAATTCTCTCGAACGAACATCGAATGTATGTGATACGGAAGATACAGTCAAAGCAGAAAATAACTGGTCACGCCTCATCACCAATCTTTCTGCATCAATGTTCAACCAGAGCTGCAGTTGATCAGACTGTTGTCGGTATCATAATATTTGGAAGTGCACGGACTCTTAGGGCCTTGCAAATTCTCTAATACGCATCCAATTCCGAACGCTGGCTACACTGTGAATGCAGTAGCAGTATGGTCGGCCTTGCGGATAAAGATCACCGGGGCGAGGGTGCGTGGCTCACCCGGATAGCACCATGGGTAGTGACTTGAAGTGTATCCTCCGAGTCCGAAAAGATGCAATGAGTTTGCGTCGATATGGAGCCAAGACCTGGTTGCATATCAGCCATAACCTCTGATCAGTCCTTGGCGGAGCGTATGTCATATATTCCAGTTGGTGTAGGTCTGAAGTGGTTGTGCGACGAAAGTCGACGGCAGAATGTATCACCTGGCGGCTAGTCATGCATAGAGGAGACGAGAACACGTTCTTAACGGTTTTCTGATCAGTCTAGGGTTCGACAGGAGGGTGGAGAATCTGTTCCTCGTTGATAGTGGCGAAGGCCTCGCATAGGGCGGAGTGACGGTTTTATGACGGGGCTGTCACTAACGGAAAGGGGTCTCACTTGAGGCGTACAGCCACGTAGGCGATAGTTTTGAGCTCTGGAACGAAGTACGATCACCTGGTTGGAACAGTAGGTAATCTCGTCCTTTAGAGTCATTACTGTACTTACGCAAATTTTAGGAAAGCCAGCAGTAGCACGCACGCAGGTAATCAAGCCAAGTTGGAACACTTTGCTCAAACCCTCAAGAATCGAAATCGAGTAGGAAGAATGTGGTAATTCGTATGGGAATGGCTTGATCGGTCGCTGACCAGCGAGAGCGTGTACGCAGTGTTCGATACCCGAAAAGTAGCATTACACACTCGTGCAATGGTCCAGCTAGGTTCCCAGGTTCACCTTTGCAGCGCTGCAGTTGAGCAGTTGAGGCGAGGTGGCCTACCGGTGCGCAAAACTTTCACGTGCCTCATGTGCGCCAATCGAAACAAACATCAAACGTCTTCCCATCCCCGACTCCAACGTTTCTATCTGAGAGCGACAGGGAGAGCGACAGGGAGAGCAACAAGGAGAGGCAGCTGGGACTACTGGAGAGTCTGTATCGCCTGTAACTTGTAGATCCTATCTTCCTAGCTCTAGGCGCGTCGGGCGTACACGGAGCCGAGAGAGAGCTCCCTGCAGTGCTTCTCTTTCCTCCGTCAAAACACGGTGACGACACCCCGCGACTCTTATTCCTGGCCCCAGCGTTCACGATGAGCCCTAGTTCCTTCCACCGAGATCTACTATCGCAAATCTTATTCCACGAGGGTCTCCCACATTTGCCGGCTTCCCACCCAGCGAGGATCACCATTCGTGCTGGCCTCGTCTCAGCAGCCGCGTCCTTAACACCATCTCTAGTAACCCTCGTCATTTCACCAAAGGCTCGTAGGCGGTTAAGATGGCGCGAATTTCTGCGAAGGGAGTTGGGCCCCCGCAGCTTTCCATTTGCTGTCATCGTAGCGATCGGGGGAGGAGCCTGGCTCGAACACACAACCAAGCTCATGAAGAAGAGACTAAATGACCGTTCTTTGGGCTACAAGCAAGTCAAGTTCAATGACTCAAACGATCTCACCGAGGACAGGGAATCTACATACGTCACCGTAATTACGACCGCGTTGGCCTCTCTCGTCGCAATACACCTCCTACAAGGGCAAAAGAAAACGAGGATACGACCAGCTGATATCCCGCTTACCTTCCCGGCTTCGACTTCTCCCAAAACCACCCCATCACTCGACCTCACAATTATCTTGGCCGTCCGAGCCATGGACGGTATCATACAACATACCATCAGGGAATACATCCGACGATATTCGAAGAATCGGGTCGAGGGCATTGCTCATGCTCACACTATACAACGGGTGGTCGAACATGTCGATGTCCTCCTTTACTCCCTAGCTGCATGGAGGTATGTTAATATCTGTTACCTCTCGAATCCATACTCACTCGGGTCACCTGCAGGATTATGTGGTGCTTCTTCTATGAGCGTTTCAGGCTTCCGGGTAGCTATGGACGCTGGATTGCTGCTCTTGGTCAGGTAGAACCGGAGTTGCTGACCGCACTTCCTGCAATAGGACGCAAGGACTGGATTTATGGACAAAAGTCAATCAGGTATCCGCAGCTCTTCGATGAGTTATGTGTACGAGTTGGCGTACCTACGAGTTGGGGGGATCCGGCGATCATACCCGCCTTTGGAGGCGACACCGCTAACAAGGCTTGGGCCCAACTCGGCGTCATTAACCGGGCGGGCGTCGGCGGCGTGCCATGCGAGCTGGTTCATGGGTCGACCCACACCTCGAGTTGTGCACTCAACGCTTTCACACGCTTCCGGAAAAGCTTTTTCCGTGGCTTCTTCTTATACCTCCCAATACATTTGACACCCCGGCTCCTCTCCAATCCTATGAGTGTTATCGCCGAACCATTCTCCGTTCTTCGAGGGACCTTGTACTCGACGACCTTCCTTGCTTCCTACGTAGGCTTGGCATGGTACGGGATGTGCTTCGTTAGGACATTTGGGCTGGCAAAGCTCTTCCCAAACATCTCGCACGTCTTCTGGGATGGACCACAGGGGTGCGTCTTCCTTGGGGTTGTTCCTGCTGGTTTGGCCATGTATATCGAGAAAGGGAGGCGAAGGGGAGAGTTGGCCCTATACGTTTTACCCCGCGCCGTGCGCACCCTGCTTGTGGAGCGGTGGTTAAGAAGCGGTAAACGGTCTGCACGATGGTCTGAACGGTACGCGAAACCACATGTTCAGCGTTCATATCGCAAAACTAATGTGGTCTGGTTTCTAAGATTTGTCTTCATTCTGTCAACGGTGACTATCGTCACTTTGTTCAAGCAAAACCCAGCCAGCATTCGTGGTGTGACGAAGAAGGTCATGGCGTTTATGTATCAAGGATGGCCCGGTTTACGCCGTTCCAAGACCTTGACCATTGAGGAGACGCAGACCCCCCCACGATCAGATCCACCGTCGAACGGAAATTCAAGACCAAGACTTGCCTTAGACACACAGGTGGCGAATGTCTTGCCATAATAGGGTCCACGCACATAGGCGATACGACCCGCAGTCATGTCTTGTGTATTGTACTGGATGGTGTGTTGGGCCACTTGCGGCCGATATTGGATAGTCTGTGGTATCAACCATACATATAGAAGACGTTCCGTAGCCACCCAGAATCGCGTGTGCGACTGAAGGAAGTCGTTCACATTCGGCAGAAAAAACACACCAACAGTGGCTCGTCAGGGCGGTAATCGTGAGGGTTGTACCACTTATCCATTCCAAAGACCTTTATTGAGATCCATAGCCGTTGGAAACACCGACTTTCCAACTGGAGGTGCGGGTGAAAATATTTGTGGTCGCAGGGTGTTCCAACCTAGCTCTTTCGGCCTCCGTCCAGGGTACCCTCCGGCAGAACGGACGAGGAGCGGGTGAATAGTTTTTAATGGTCAGTCACTAAACAAGAGTACAACCATAATACGTCCATAACCCCAAGAATGGACGGGGGCGCTAACTTGCGGTAGTGTTCAGTCGTCAGAACAGCAAACTTGCTGCCAATAATACACCGTGAAACCTTAGTGATCGTTCCGAATCCACTTCATGGGTCGGTGCTCGGGCGTGTGTATTCCGCCTAAATACTAGTGTTAAACCCAACCATTCGGCGTCTTGCACCAGTCGGAGCAAGTGCTACGATGCTGCTTTATTCGTTGGCCTGACATTTATACATGGGCAAAAATCGGGTTGATGTCCTGATGAGCAGAAGTCTCGTCCATAGTTGTCCAGCGTGGACAAAATTGTGTCAACCCCACCCTGGGGATATTGGAAGACGAGATGGGATAAAGATGGGACTGGATGGAATGGGACGAGGTGGAATAGTGGGGGTGTGAATGGGATATTCCTGGGTTTGTCCCATCCCATCCCATATTGCTAGCGGTTACAAAATAAGTTAACGGGTACCTTCCTCAGCTCATCCTTATCGCGTCCCATCCCTACGCCGTCTCACGGGATTTTGCGAGCATGCCCCAAATCTTCTGGAATATCCGGTAGGATGGGATGGGATGGGAGGACGGGATAATGATGAGGCCGGATTTTTTGAGGATGGAGCTGGGACGGGATTCTCAATGCATCTCTTGATTCCTTGATTCCTCAGGATTTCCCGGAATTCCTCAAACTTGTTACCTCGTGTGGATATAACCATGATTTTGTTCAGGCTGGGGGCATCCTTACTTGTCGTAGCACGGATTTTCGCGTCCAACAAATGAAATAAAGTTCGACGTAAAAAAAAGTCAGGAATTGATCGCATTCTCTTCCTATAAATCAAGCGTTGTTCCTTTTAAATTTGTGTTGAAGCTCCACGGTGTTGGCTGATGTTTGAAAGGTGCCGCTTATTTTCATAGGTTTGTGTTGCTGTTCTTCGTTCGTTGTCTCAAGGGATGCTCATGGATAGCCATAGGAGAGTGCAACTGATAAAGATAGGAACAGCACATCCAACAACGCGGTGTGTTGACTGAGAACAACCTTGCCTTTGGCCTCTTCCTCGACGCTGAGACTGGCCCTGGAAATATTCTATGCTAGGCGGATGGATGCTACGACTGCTCAGAGTACAACACGCACTCCAGCGACGCCCGGTTGATATTGTCAGCGGGCTTGCGAAAGGGCTTTGCTCTTCTCTTCGACACTCGTCCGCCCTTACCTTCGCCAGAAGGCCCAATCTCGCTGAAAACGCGCGTTTTGCAATGTCAGACGCATCTTATGGCAACTTTGACTTGGTTAAGCGAGTCTCAATCGACAAGACCAACATCGTCGTCTCCAAATGGCGGAGTAGAGTGACCGGTTTGTCTGTTGTACACATCGATTATGAAGGTATATATTTTTACTAGTCATTAGAGTGGCTGACGATAACCGTTTTGTCTAGCCCCCATCGTCAAAGGTTACTTCGCAGTGGCAACAGAGAGTGAGTGGCCATATCCTGTGGCAAGCACCGATCTGACACATTAAACAGTATTCAATGATAGTGGATGTCCCCATACCCTTGAGCACCTTAGTAAGTGCGATCCATTTTGGCAGGCTCGCATTGATGTTCGCCCTACAGTCTTCATGGGGTCGGAACAATATCCGTATAAAGGCGTCCTCGATAATTTGGCAAGCCGCGCTTTCTCAGATGGGACTAATGCTTGGACCCAGAACGACAATACCGTCTACACTGTGTCCACCGCTGGTCAACAAGGATTCCTCCAGCTTCTCCCGATCTATGTCGATCACATCCTCTATCCTACAATACAAAAGGCCGCTTATACTACAGAGGTACATCACATCGATGGTGAGGGCAACGATTCAGGGGTAGTCTACTCGGAGATGCAGGGAGTAGAGAATACCTCAAGTGAACTAATGCAACTCAAGTATGTCGACCATTGATGAGGATAGTGCAGACTGATGTGAGTCTTTAGGGAGCAGCAAACCGCTTATCCTCCAGGAAGCGCGTATAGAAGTGAGACCGGAGGACTGATGGGCGCTCTTCGAGTGCTAGATGTCGATACCATCAGGGCGTATCACAAAAGCTACTACGTTCCTCACAATCTTTGCTTGATTGTTGCTGGCGGCCTGTCGACCCAAGCCCTCCTCGACACGCTCCAAAAACAGGTCGACCCTCAAATTATCAAGCACGACCAAGCTCATGGGCCCCGACCTGATGGCTGGAGGCGCCCATTCATGGAAACAGCAAGTAGCGTGAAGCCAGAGTTGAAAGGGGTCCGGAAGGAGCTTGCCGAATTTCCTGAGAAGGATGAATCCTCTGGCGGGCTTTCCATGTATCTTCATGGGCCAAGCCCCAACGACGATTTAACTTTCAAGGTACGCCATATTAAATTCCGCCAATCACGGGTTGACTGGTATTTACAGGCTCTGGATACGATGGGCTTCTATCTCGCGGATTCTGCAGCCGCACCCTTGAACAAGGAATTAGTCGAGATTCCTTCGCCCTATTGGTCAGTCTACTTCTCAACTCCGCATTTATCCACAAATTTGACTCGGTTTCAGTACCTATGTTGCCTTCTCACAGACCGTCCGTGCAACCTTCAGTGAAATCAACGTCTATTTCGGAAGTGTACCAACCGAACATCTTGAAACTCTCGACAACAAGCTCCGGACCAGTCTCGCCCGCATCGTCAAGGAAGGGATTGACATGGATCGGATGTCCACCATCATTAAGCGCGATCAGTTGAAGGTGAGGTTGTTCCAGTACCGCTCGAAGATAAATTAAAAACCATTGGGGCAGTATAAAAGCTACATTGAGAACAGCGGCGGTGACGTGTACACCCAAGCGGTAATTACCGACTTCCTGTATGGGGACGTGAACGGTGGAGATATGCCAAATAGTTTACGTGAATTCTTCGAGGAGCTGAAACTCTGGACTGCAAATGATTGGGCCAATCTTCTCTCCAAGTGCGTTATCTCCTTCCTCTTTTTGGGAATCTCAGCTTAAAAATGGTAGGTACTTTATTGACACTCCTTACATTGCGGTGCGGGGCAAGCCCTCTGCCGCGCTCGCGGAGAAATTGGAGAAGGATGAGAGAGCTCGCCTCGACGCTCAAATTGCGAAGCTTGGACCGGAGGGCCTCGCACGTCTACAAAAGGAACTCGATAATGCCAAAGCCGAGAACGATGCTCCTATTCCGGAGAAGGTTCTTACCGATTTCCCGGTGCCCGAAGTGCGCAGCATTTCGTGGATCGCAGTTCAAAGCGCAAAAAATATCCCTGGCACGGTTGAAGTTGAAAAGACGCAAGAGGGCGTGTCTGTTAATTCCACAGAGCTAGCGAGACATATCAAGGCGGATAGGTCAAAGGTACCACTTACGGTCTACTACGACCATGTCGCGGTATGCACCTCAATTAAAAGCGTTAAATATTGTCCTAACCAGAAATGGACTAGTCTGACTTTGTAACTGTGCACGCATTGATGAACCTTGCCTCTGTCGCAAACGAGGACCGGCCATACGTCGTCCTTTACCTCAATGCCCTCTTCACGCTCCCGCTTGCCTTCCCAGATGGCACCCGCCTCACGCACGAAGAAGTGATCAACCTGCTCGACAAGGAGACAGTCAGCTACGATGGCAACTTTGGCGTGATTGGCTCCGCAGGCGAACTCCTCAGCGTTTCCATCAAGGTTGAAGTATCGAAATACGGTACCGGAGTTTCCCTCCTCCGGGATCTGATTTACCATTCCGAGTTTGCGGAGGATCGGCTGGTGGTGACCCTTGCGAAACTGCAGCAGAGCTTGCCGCAGTACAAACGCGACGGGAATGGCGTTGCCGCGGCCGTTTCGACCGATTTGACATTCGATGCGAGCTGCACGGCGCGATATGGTGGTGTGACGGGGATGATGGAGTGGGTACCGCGCATTTCGAAAGAGATAAAGGAGAGCCCGAAGGAGGTGGTCCGGAAGATGAAGAAGGTTCAGGCCATCAGTACGTTTTGTTTTCGTCTTCCTTACCTGTTTTGTCATTGGCGCTTATCTCTTTGATAGTGACCGACCCGTCCTCGTTCCGGTTCTCTGTCACCGGAAACGTGCTGGACATCTCAAAGCCAAAAGCGGAATGGGAAATTTTCAAGCCTAGGTCTGCATCTGGTAGTGCGCCTGTATGTCTTTGCTTTCTAGTTGCACCTACGTACACTAAAGGACCCAATCAGATGGTGGAGCTCGCGCCGATCCGATTAGCCGAGGAGACACTGAGCGAATTGGGGAAGAAGCCCTCAAAGAAGGTACGGTTGGGTCAGGTATGCAGGGGAAGGGTCAGGCACTGACGGATAGGCACTTTGAAGGCGGTCGTACTCTCCCTTCCAACGATCGAGAGTAGCTTCGCAGTACACACCGCACGATGCTTCTCCGGATACACCCACCCTGATTATCCCGCACTGAGGGTAGCAATGGAAGTGCTCAACGGGACTGAGAGCTTCCTCTGGGTACAGGTCTCACCGCCGGATCATCCATCTGATTGACCGACCTTCTGATAGCGATACATCCGAGGATCCGGCCTGGCATATGGCGCGAGTACGGACATCAATCTCGAGAGTGGGCATGTTTCATTCACGCTCTATAGGGTATGTGCTCTTGGCAGCCGAGGTAATTTGTAATTGGCGAGGCTGATAACGTGCGCACCCACAGAGTCCAAATTCGTACCTTGCGTTCCAACAAGGCGCAAAAGTAATCAAAGGGCTGACCGATGGGAGTGTGAGTGATCTCGTGCTCGCGTGCGGAAGATTCGTTCCTAAATCGAGTGGTTGCATGACAGATCGAGTTGAAACAGACGGACCTCGACGCGGCAAAGAGCAGCCTCGTTTACACGTATACGAGATGGGTCTCTTCGCCATCCCGCGCGGTGCGTCTAATCCTAACCCTCGGCGATTTTGAGGCCAACGAGACCATTTGTCTGTCTAGGCAATAGCTTCCTTTGTTAATCAAGCGGTGAAAGGGGTCGATCAGACCTGGGAACAGCAAATCCTGGAACAATTCAATGTGGGTAGTCGTGAACCATACCTCCGCAATGGTACCTATACTGTCGCGTGCTGACGGTGGCCTCGATTATTACGGCAGGCTGTGACTATGGACGAGGTTGCTGCCGCGTTGAAAAAGTACCTGCTGCCCGTATTTGACCCTGCGACCTCGATTGCGGTGGTGGCATCGGCGCCGGGTAAAGTGGACGAGATCGCTCGGGGCCTGGCAGAGGTTGGGTTCCAAGTCGAGAAGCGAGAGCTGGATGTGGACCCGGACGAGGTGGCAGCGGCGGGGGAAGAGAGCGAAGGATCGGAGAGCGGGAGCGAGAGCGAGGAGAAGTGAGAGGTGAGAAGTGAGGATAAGTGAGGATAGATGAGGATAAGTGAGGATAGAAACGATGTAAATGGGAAGAAGAAGTGCAGCTGTCAGTCTGTTCAAGTTGAAGATGCAGCTTGCCTGCTTGGCGTGTTGGCCAAACAACCTTGGGGACTGCTGCTCTGACTGCTGACGTTGCCTCCGGAGAGCGAAGAGAGCGAGCGATGGAAGGTCGAATGAGTCAAGGTGCGGGACGGAGGAGAGGAGCACTCCCTTATCTGTTATGTGGACCGATACTGACGCGCCGCTTGGCTCTCTCCACAACCCTTGACCCGGGACGCCCAGACAATCCGTTTGGAGACGAACACGTTGCACAGCGAGGAAGGAGCAAAGCCCCTCGAGGAGTAGCCCCTCGCAACGTTGATCAGCCCAGCCGCAAACAGACTCATTCGATGAGTGCCAGGTGCGTCCTTGCCCGGTCCACCCCGCCTTGCACAGGCCTGCCATCTGCCTCTCAACTTGGCTCTCTACCACGCATATAACCTCGTACTCACCCTACTCTTATCCCTTATTTTTTATTTTCCCGCCCTCGCCACCCCACAGCACCACCGCCCAAACTGCGCCTGCGCCGCCCCCAAAGACGCGCAGATCTATGTCCCAAGACCACGTTATAGCTGCTGCTGCATCGTTAGACAAGCAACGCAAGGCCAAGGCTGCAGCCAAGAAGGGCGAAAGGGCAGGTGTCCATGTAGATGTCATTGATCGCCTCGATTACAGCGCAGTCGGTCCAGCGAGTACGTACCAAGACGCCTTATATACCCCTTACAACGAACCGCAACCCCGTTGCACTTGGCCTGCGCATTCCCACTTTTCCCTTCCGTCCTCGTTCACCCCATGCTGACCGACTCGCCCATCAGCGTTCCACCATGATGGTCCATTCGATGCCTGCGCTCCTTCTCGCAACCGTCACCGCACAAAGGCCCCTATGCTTGCCTGGACGCCCTCCCAGGAAATAGGTAACCAAGATGGAATCCTCGGCGTCCCATCTACCAACGACCCTCGCCTCTCGCCTCTCGCACAAGCCACAATCAACGCGATGGCCCAGTCCAGTGTGGGTGATTCCCCATACGGTGCCGTCTCACCCACTGGCAAGAAGGGGAAGCCCACAAAGCCCGTGCGCGAATTCCCTCCAGACCTAGGCGTCTACTACCCAGCCGAACGTCCTACCTCTCCCAAGCGCAGGGAGACCATTGCGGATGCGTGGGGGAAGGGAGAGCCGGAACCGTTTGAAGAGTTCTTCGCAGGGTCAGTAGGCACCGCCGTGAACGGTACTGGCGAGACCGGCTTGGCATCTGCTGCCAGTTCGATCTATGGTGGGAAAGAAGGTCACGGAAACACCGGAAAGCGTAGAGAGCGGCCCCTCCGTCGTCCCACGAAGAATCTGCCGCCTCCCATGCCTATTTTCCCACCACCAGAAGGTAGCATGGAAGAAAACTCGACTCCTGTAGATGTTACCTCTGCTGGAGCACCCGTCAGCCCCGGCCTTGGTGGTCCGAAGCGATCGAGATCCTTGATGCACCGAATCAAGAAGATGCGCGAGCAACCTAATGTGCCCGTGGGATACGAACCAGGACCAAACGAAGAAGAGCCGTCTTCGTCTTCGGAGAATCAACACGGAGCCACGCGCCCTTCCCATCGTCATCAACAGTCACTCCTCGGAAAATTCGGCAACCGCTCACCTACCTCGCCCACGTTTGCTGTAGAAGAGGACGAAAAGGGCTTACCCGGGCTCCCCATGAGTGCACGTTCGCAAGAACAAGATGGATATTTCTCCGCCCCTCCCAACTCTGGTCTGGGACGGAAGACAAGCATCATGCAGAGGGTCCGCGGAGTGGTCAACAAGGCTAGGTAAACGGGTAGAGAGATTCAGCATGGTGGTCCGTATGGATACACTCCACGTAGCCTTCTCACCACTTGTCCAGACACCTCTCAATGATAAGAATATATATCTACCTCTTCAATTCATCCGCCGGTCCGCCGGTCCGCCTGCATTCCTCACACTCATGCACACCACACCGCCTTCCGTCTTGGTTTACCTTTCCTGAGGACCCCTCCCGATGCCGATCGAATCTTTTCTCAGTTAGGGTCTTTTAAAGCCTCACTGCTTCTATGTAACAGTCGTTTTGGCTCTTTCTCATCCAAGCCCCTCCACCTTTCGTTTGTCATCTTACCTATCACGTCTGCTTTTTTCCGTCCATTGTCCATATCAATGGTGCATGTCCGGTATCTGGTTATGATTGCGGTCTGATGACTATACGAGTACAGAGTACATTACGGCATGATGACATGTTTGGGCCTGAGATCGACAAAGCGAGAGGAGTTGGGCTAGATGGGGTCGCTCGGAACGTCGTGTTCCCCAAACGCATTCGGAGATGCCCGGCACATCCACTTGCGGTCGCAGTAATGACGGTGAAGTACCAGGTGGGGTTGGGAAGAATATTCCTGAGCGGAATGGATGGTTTGTGTGCCGCCCCTGTTGGAAAGGGAGTTCAGTTCGTATGGTTATGGGTTGGTCAAGGACGACAGCACATATGCGCACCTGAGTCCAATATGGTGGCGAACACGTGAAGCATTTTGGGATAGGGCGACTCACATACCAGACAGTCCATGTTCCTGGGACAACGTTCTGGTATCGTTTGCGATAAGAGAACCCTCCGCTGAGTCCATACGTCGATCCGCCACACTCAGGGCTGTGTGTTCCAGAATCTCTCGTGTTTTCGTTCAGCGGCCAGACGTAGTTCATGGACTGACGCGGTTCTCCTTATGTACGTAGATTGTTCTCCCAGTGCAGCTTAGTCGATCCGATTTGCCTCTTCCACGATGGAAATTGCCGTCCAAAACCGCTGATGAAATACGTTAATTATTATACGAGGTCCCAGTGTAATACTAAAAGTCTTTCGGAGGGCGAAACAAAACACGACGTCTCCTGATCCTCGTAGTCACCACTGCGTAGATCCTTATGTAACTCCTTGGTCCTTCATCCGACATTCGCAGATCTCGACGAATCGATATTGTGTTCAGAATTCTTTTCTGGGATTGGCTATTGGCTCTCAGCTTGGACTCATGTTTGCATGTTTGGTCAACCTGTCTCAAGGCTTGACTCTCTCTAAAGTTTGTGGTGCGAGTCGATACAAGAAACGATCAAGGTATCCATTGGACCAGAAACATAGAGGAGTGAGTACATGAGGATTGTGGTGCGTGAAAGTAAAAGTTGGATGGAGGGGTGAAACCACCGAGACGAGGGAAAGGAAACAAGACGTAGTACATCTACAAAAGTATTACAGTGGCTTGATCTTCAGGATCAAGGCCGTAAACGGCGGAACGGAACCAGAAGTCGAAATACAGCGCGTGGTGCGAGACGTCGAACGCTGCGACCAGCGCAGAGTCGCCCATGAACTGGGTGTATTATGGGCGTAATTTGTGATTTGTCTCTGGCGTTAGACCCGCTTCCAACCGCCGGTCTGCAGAGGGACCTTAGCGGGGGCACAGTCGAGGATGCGGGCTAGAGGCAGGATAGTCAGCTTATTGCAATGCATAAGAACTACTACCACTGACTCATGTGCCACCAACGGTGGCCGCTTATTCTCTCGTTGGCATCCTGAAGCTTGACCCAGACGTGTCCTTGCCCTGGGTCAACGCCTGGGAGATCAAATGCTGTGAGAGTATTGGTGAATCAATCACTATAAAGAGTTCTGTACATACTTTTGTTGCCGGGTTGAGTTTCTGTATACCCCGGCACTCTGCCATTATCTTGTTTATCTTGTCCATTGGGATGGGTTGGGGTACTTCCAATAGAAGAGCCTTGAGGTAATCCTCAAAGTACGTTACCTTGACTCCATCAGTGGGGGTGCCCATGATGGGCGTGTACTGGAACGAGAGGACCCCCATGTTCTTAGGCAAGAGCCGGGTGTACTGTGTTTGTGCCCTTGAGGCAACCTTACCACCCGCCCTCCCCTTCGAAACCGAGCGCTGGACGGTACCATTCCCCGGTGCATGCGCCTCGGGGCCTGGGATATCTGTGTTACAGAAGTTCATGGAATAGTCAGCATACTCCGCGCAGGAGGTGCAACAAGCAGACGTATGACGTACCAATCGGAGGCCCGATTGGTTCTTCATGGCCGGCGTCGCTTTCGGCCCGCACAGGCGCCACAGTCCCGGGCCCAAAGTCCGGAAGAGCGGATAGGGGCAGTAGCAGTAATTGTGGGTCGATTGGCGCCTTGCCGGGTGAGAACACAATCGGGTCTTGTAAGGACTCGTACGTCATGTATGCCAATTGCTTATATAACTAGTCGTGCTTCCTTAGTTGGCATTCTGGTTCGTCTTGTATCCAATTCTACGCGTACCATATTTCTTGTTCCTTTCAACACACGAAGGGTTTCGAGGAAAAAATGATTAAGGTTGTGACCTTCTCTTGTGTGTCTTGAGTAGATATTTTCTGTTCGCACGGTTCCTCGAAACCCTTCGTGTATTGAAAGGAACAAGAAATATGGTACGCGTAGAATTAGATACAAGAGTGGGAGTAAAAAGGTCGAACAAACAGAATGCCAACTACGAGCCCTATAAGGAAGCACGACTCATTATATAATCAATCGGCATAATGGAAGTACGAGTCCTTACAGGTCTTGAAGAATGGCGAGCATGCCCTCCCGGGGATCTATTGGAAAGAAGAACCGAAGCTGAATGGGACGTCCTCGGACCTGTTAAATGGAACGGATGTCAATTACGGCCCATAAAATCTTCGAGAATTGCCGCATACCCACGGGTGTGTCCAGAACGCTGAGGCATTGCGATTCACTGGGCTGGATGGGAAGCCCACCACACCGGTTTCGCTGATAGTCCACGCTGATGACATTGATCTGGTATGAGAAGCGAGATTGGGAGTGGAGGGTTGCGGTAGCGCGGGGTTATTGAGCATGTGTCCAGTATGAGTATAGGGTTCCTCCGCTGGCGGATATATTGATTGGTCATATACGCGTTCGACGTCCCGGTCTTTGCTCCAGGCAACACAACCCTCCTATGGTTTGGAATAATAACGACACCGCAATTCAATGTTGCCAGAGTAAATTTGCCATATCTGGAACCGTCTCCTGATCATCTATTATTCTTTGCCGAGCCCTTTGACTCTTCACCTGTAAGAACATGTCAGAGGATAATAGGGCCTCTGTGCCACCGACCTTCCATATTAGGAAGACGCGTGCCTACCTCATAGCTGTCACCAGCTTTCATCGTCACCCAGGCTCATTAGATGTGATGACGCACTGGGCTTGCGCGCGCGCGGCCGGCTTGGTAGTTTCTCAGTGACTCAACTACGGGCAAAGCTACAAGGCGGCTGCGGTACTACCGCTATGGGATGCGCACCAATAGGTAAGCACCTTGAGTTGTTCCTTTGCGCTTCAAAATGCTAAGTACTTCCCCAGACTCCGAAATCCATCAATTTAAAGAAATGGGAAATCTCCTAATATGAAGTGGAGACATGCTAGGGCTAAAACTGGAAGACAGCATTTGCCTCAACGTTTCCCCGCTTGCTGTCCCTGTCTAATAGCAAGATTGTGATGATGGTTATGTCGGGGTTTCCCACTCGGCTTCTAATAGCAGGTATAGACAACCAACTATGTGGACGTGATGGAGATAGGGTCTTCGTGCGTTGTAAATAGCTACAGAGAAAAAGGGTTAAACCAGAGGTGATTTGGAGGGCAAAGGGGCACGGTTTACCATTCGAATTGAAGGTCACCATTCTACGGGTTCAATTCGGCCAAAGAACCAGGAAAAACATGCTGGCTTCCGCACTCAATCTCATCGGACCACGCGGAGATAATTATTCGGTCAAGGGTCTACCGCGAAATAATGCCTTACTTTACTTCAACCACGGTTTTTCGAGCTCTTCGATACGGACATCACACTCGTGCTGGCTTCCTGTGCCTGAGGTGGTGCGGGTGAGGTCGAGACTGCACCGGCCAGACTTTTACCATGGATATCGTTCAATGGATCACCTAATTTGCAAGCAAAGCAAAGGGGGATGGCGAGCTGGGGTGAGCGAGTGTTCACCTTTCTGTTCTACTTTACGCGGAAGGCTATATATGCATTTTGTACTCACAATCAACGTCGTGTCATTTTGAAAACCTTCCACATGCAATTACAAGAACCCCAAGTTCAGTCTGGTAAAGTAGATGGCACCTCTGTCAAATGAGGGGGCATGATTTATTGGGCAGAAACTCTCCAAATTTCATGGAGGACAATCTTTACCTATAGTATTTGTAACTAGTGGTCGCGCCTCAATACATGGTATCTGATCAAATATAGAAAACAATAGTCCGTAGCATAGCGGCATGCAGATCATTAGCCTGTCACATGAACAACCTGCGGAGGTCGTGCCGCGCCTCCAACAATCGGGCGTAAATAAGCGAACATAGCGGGTACACCAGTAATGGAAGACGAGAAGGCATTAACCGAAACTCCCGATTCTTGACAGAAGCCCCTCAGAGAAGGTCGTGCACAAAATATGATATGGCTATGATCCTGCTCTACAGCTCTGCCTGCTTGTAGAGTTGTGCAAGTCTCTCGCACAGATAGCTGCTCCTCCATGTGGCTTGCCTGCATGACGACAGTTTCAAAGTATAAGGATGGGGCCCTATTCTGTTGGAGTTGATGGTTCCTCCAGCTACTGGCTAAGTAGCGTAGCGACAACGTACCCTTACTAGATTTAGGGAGTCCCGGGTTCGAACCCCGGTCTGGCCTATCTTTTCTCGTCCTTCATATGCCCTGGCAGCTAGGAAAATAACAATAAGTGCTATCGGCAGAAATTTGAACTATTTACAAGTCCGGGGCATCCATATAGGAACCCCAGAGGGTATAGGGCAACTCTGGTTCAAGGGCTCAGGTCTAAGGGTAGTGCATACTTAGAAAAGGACTATCTCGACATTCACCCATGTACAATAATTATTTGTCAATCTAAATGGACTCTCACCTATACACACAACGTATTTACCAATGCTTCGCAATGCCTCGGAATCTGTAGTGATTGTCTATTGGAGACTATGCAGGTGATCTTGACGGACAATCAACAAAAGTGGTAGTGGGCGATTCTGTCAAATAAGACTGCATGGTAGAGGTGGTGGCAGCAAGTACTAGTGTCACATTGGTTCTGTATAAAGATATTAAAATTTGTGAGAGTGGTTGATCTTGACACAGGTAGTATCATTGGGTGCTATTCCATCGAACTGACATAGAGTATTGTATTGATATGTATGTACCTTCATCAGAGTGGGTGGCCTCTGCAAACGTTGCCACTCCAACCGAGGAGCTCTCTCAATCTCATCAGGTCCATCAATGTATCATTAAGAACCACTGTTGACCTCTCCATTGTGCCTTGCTTCATCTGGGTCACTGTTCCACCAAATAAGCGCTATGAAGCGCTCACTCTTTGAACGTCTCCACAGGCCTGAGATCCGAGATATTACTATCTGGCTTTCCAAACAGCTGGAAGTATTCACGCCTCTGGCGGTCCAACATCTACTCGAGTTCCATGGCAGTGGACAACCAGAAACTAGCCTTCGTCATTCTAGAGTTTCTAGAGAAGAGCATCGTGGACGGCTCAGTACGCAGGGACGACAAGACGGGCATCGAGGCTGCGAGTAAGCCTTTCGTATTGATGATAATGCCACCAACGTCGGTGAGGCGCTGTCTATGGCGATCGTGGTTCGTCAAGGACAGGCGCCTCGACCACCCAGTCAACACTTTTCAGTATGCTTATATGCGTTCCCACAGTACAATGCATTGGCGAAGCCTTTGGAGTCAACCCTTCCGACGAAGCGCAAAGCGAGGAGTTGAGCATCAAACCGGCAAATTTACAATCTCTCTTTGATGTATATCTCAATGAAATGGTCGCTACTCCTGAGGTATGTACATTCTCACCTAGAATCAAAGGCATGTCCGTTGAGTTCTTTGTGAGACCATCGAAACGGTTTCGAGGGCCGTAGAGGCCACAACTGGGGCACCCTCGAATAGCTCTACTGCTTGTGCAGCAAACAAGTCGCAAGCGGAGCAATTGAGATTCAAGGGCAATGAGCTTATGGCCTCGAAAGAGTACGCTGGAGCAATGGCCGCCTATACATCCGCTATAGCACTGGATCCAACAAACGCATTGTACTACTCGAACCGCGCAGCCGCTCATTCCAGCAGCAACAATCACAAGGGAGCAGTCAAGGACGCACAGAGGGCAATCGAGATCGACTCTAACGATGTGCACGCCTACTACCGATTAGGGTCAGTTCTGGAAACCACTTTCGCCTTACCACACTAGTAACTCAAATTCTCGGATTCTAGATATGCTCTCTACTGTCTAGGAGATTACCAAGAGTCGGCAAATGTATTCCAACGAGGACTTTATCTTGACCCTAGCAACGCAAATTTGAAATCTGGTCGAGACCATGCCAACGCACGCACACCATCCACGTCTACCGTTAAGCCTACCCCTGAGCCTACCCCACCTACACCAGTGGTTGGAGGTGGAGGAGCGACAGATTTGAATCAAGTCATTCAGTCTCTTGGAGGAGCGACAGATCTGAGTCGAGTCATTCAGTCTCTTGGAGGAGCGCCAGATTTGAGTCAAGTCATTCAGTCTCTTGGAGGAGCGACAGATTTGAGTCAAGTCATCCAGTCTCTTGGAAGAGGCAGTGGAGGCAGTGGTGGCATCGGTCCAATAGTGCAGATCGTGAACACACTCATGGCGCAGAGCGGCGGTTTAGAGGGTCTTTTCCGGGACCCAGCAATCAATAACATGGTGAGATACTCTTGTGCATCTTGAATTCCTTTGGACTGTTCACATTTGACCACCTTAGATGACCCTCCTGCAATCTGGCGACATGACATCGACAGGGAACATGAGCAACCCGGTCACGGCCATAATGGATATGTACGTATTTCTCCATTAACATGGTGGCCACCAGCTCACTGGTTCAATAGAGTGTCAACACTCATGGGAGGGGCCAATGGCGCTCGGTCGGGGAGCATGTGATCCATTCTCGATACAAAGGGTAACTGTTATGGATGCAAAGAGGATACGACTTACTGTATACTATTTACCTGGAACAATATTTCCGGCATGACATGAAGAGGGGCATATTAAATTACGTACAAGTTCGATGCGCCAGTAATATTCCGGACGAGGATAATAGCACACAGTGTGAATGTGCCATCGAGCTGCCAAAAAAAGGCGATAGTTTACTCCTACTGATACATCGCCAGATCAACTCTGAGCCTGACCAGAAACCACGACCCCGAGCCAAGGAACAACACGGGTTGTCCGCATAGAAGGACCTGGTCAGTATGCTGTACCCACAACCCAGAGGGTTGATTTAAGCTAAAACGGTGAAAGTCACGCAACCAATCGCACGTCGCTACGATATTAACGTCTTGCGGATCATTTCAGCTAGCTATTCTAGCCCGCTGTGAGATCATTCCTCGGATAGGTGTCATCTACCTCCAGGATTACGGTCAATTCAGCCCCAGCGACCCACTGGATGGGGCCAACGTAACCAAATACCAGATTCTTGTGAGCTAGTTCTAGTTTGATGGTGAACGTGAGACGCATTGCTGAGACGTGTGCCAAGTCTATCCTTGAGACGTTTACTTTATTTAACAAATGGCTCGCCAGTACTTGGCAGGCGGCAGATCAACGCAACCTGTGCCCAAGTGGAGGGGAATAAGGGATAAATCCAGAGCACATCGACACCCTCGAGACTTGGTTGGTCTTCCTTAATTGACTTTGTGCTCGTTTTATCTTTGGGAAAGGCTGGGACTCAATGCCAGGGAGTAGAGCGCGAGGCCCATGCGGATTAGCGACCCAGCACGGAATAGGCGTTGAAATTTGAATTGTGGTGAGGAAACTACAGGGTGAATGACGTGCCGGCAAGGTGCAATGTAAGTTCAATAAATCAGCGTGTAAGTAGCGGGTTAGCTGTGATCTATATAACTAAATGAAATGCAGCACGTCTCGTGAACATCTTTGTGAACATCTAGTATCCTAGGCGCGCCTGACGTGCCTGACCTGACCGCCCCTTCGTCCCTACGGAGCAAGTCCCAATCTGATCCAGGCGGCCACATAAAGACGGCCACATGACGCAACAGGCACCCCCACTGAAGTGCCAGGGTGTTGCAAACCTGACCGGCGCGGAGCTGAATACACCACCACAAGGCGCAGGCCATTTTCCATTTTCGGACTTTGTGTTTCTTTTGGGCTTGCTCTAGAGCGTGCTAGATTCTATTTAATCAATTGATGGATCATAACTAATATTAATGGGGTAACGTTTCTATACATGCAACGCGAACCCTGCAGTAATCACAGGCTTAAGCAATTTGCTCAAAGTACCAGTTCGGAGTTGTACTTACCCCGTGGACGCGGTTCCTTGGGTTGCCATATGTGCGCTCTCCTTGGCCACTCTCTCCAGCACCTCCGTTTCTGTAAGTCGTCGTTAAGGGCATTCCCGTGCCTCTACTGAACCAGTTCGCTATAGTGTCACCAGCACGTCGGCCTCTTGGCATCGGCTTCTTCAACTCACCCACGAGAAATGGCCGATCCCACGACCTGGGAGCAGGATAGGATGGTCGTGTCGATAGCGTGTAGGGCTGGGCCGGCTGGGGCTGTTCGTACACGGTGACGACAGGCCAGGACTTGTTCTTCAGAAAGGATGGGCATGGAGGGGTGGGATGGGGCTTGTAGAAACGGCCTGGTAAAGTGTAGTGATGGGGCGTGCGGGCTAGGCAGGGTAGGTAGGCGGTGCTGTAGCGGACCAGTTTTTATCAGTTCTTATCCGTATATGGAGTTTGTAAAGTCGATTACTGGAGATCATGTTATCGATCTCAAGACGAGCATGAGAATTTGCAATCGGCAAGTTCGCTTCAAGCTGATGCCAATCACTCACACCAGCTGAGCTGAACGGGTGCTATCGATTTTACACCTACCGCCGAGGAAAGGTGAAATGCGAATTGAAGACAACATTCGCCACCTTTAAAGCGCGAAAAAGTCAAGTTCATAGTAGCAAACACTGTCAATGTTAGAATTTCCGATAATACGACAGAATAATCGTGTTTGTTGGGGCCCGGTAACAAACACGTAGCGATACAATAACGAGAATACGAGCTCTTATATACCCGAGATGTGACCATGCGAAACTCGGGTTCCCAAACAATCACCGCCCCTGACAACCGTGGGATTCCAACAGTCAAAGCACCGCACTGCACCGTACAACTACAACCGCACGCGCAGTGGAGGGTAGAGCAGAGGGTAGAGCAGAGCGGCAGAGCAAAATTGCTGGACATTAACGAGCCAGATGTGGTCGGGTTCAGCGCGTATGCTAAAAAACAATCTAGCTAGACGGATATGTCGGAATTTGCTCCGGGCTGTGCATTCTGCTGCAATGTCCACGGTAGTTAGCTCTATGTATCTGTAGCTACCTTATTTGTTATTCATGCGACTCGGACCTGACCACCCAGGTGCGCATCCGGCAACGTGTATGTCTCCACTTTGGTGGAACATCGTTTCTGTCAGGATATACAGCAGTACCCCAATACAGGAAATCCAACCGGCGAACAGAGGTTCTAGGTACATTCCGTTCGTTCGCTCCTTGCCTATCGATATTGAGCAAAGTGACAATGAAAATGCTACCCAACGGACATGTAAACCGTATAAACCACCTATTTGTAGTGGTAACACGCCCTACTAGTCATGGGGAGGTCCCGGGTTCGAACCCCGGCTTGGTCGTTCTTTTCTCTCTAACAGGTTATGAGCCCTGCCAGTGCCTAACAGCGCGCAAT
>Ga0307513_10000528_pt1 | contig 54752 bp, 56 predicted proteins | sample 15_EM_MG_FD_202174 | JGI IMG/M metagenome (GOLD analysis project Ga0307513, IMG submission 202174) | Populus trichocarpa ectomycorrhiza microbial communities from riparian zone in the Pacific Northwest, United States - 15_EM | ecosystem: Host-associated > Plants > Roots > Unclassified | place... | reverse complement strand
GAAAAGTACTTAGATGGTTGCGTGAAGATCCTATCTCTTGGTCGGATCCAAGCTCCTTTTATAGGCATCTTCCCACAACCCTAACCTTGGTGACGTGTCACCATTCCATAGCATAGCCCCCATGACTCATGATTGGTCATGGTGCGAAATCCATCAGCTGATTCTTATGAATCAACTGCGCACATCTCCTTTCCTCGATCTTAACCCATAAACTCGATCATGCGCTCGAATGAGTCGCATGCGTGAAACCCATGACTTGCAAGTGCGTAGTCATGTGCGAAATCATTACATCATATGACGTCACGATCGTGACGTCATGAAATCATTAACCAATCATAATTAACCAATGACTCGCAAGTGCGTAGTCATGTGAAAGCTATGAGTCAAATGACGTCATAGTGAAAAACCCAACATACCTTATGACTAATAAGTATTAGTCATGTGAAATCTGCCTTGCTTAGTCACGATTTGTGACAAGTAGTGGAATTTTGTAATGCTCAAGGAACGTAAGTACACGTAGCTTTTCACTTTGGCTGTAGGTTCGCTCAATATACTGGATCGGCTTTAAGGTAAATTGCCGCTGGACTATAGTCTTCGCTCTTGGACCTCGGTGGATTTTAGGCTTTCAAATTGGTGGCATTTTGACTATTTTGACTGGTTTGTTCTTTCTGCCTTTCCTATTCTCTGGCACTTTATAGTACTTACATCTCATACCTCTCCGCTTCCTCATCTTGTACCTAATTTTATTTTTTATTATATTCGCTTCTGACTTTTTTTCCTGGTATCCTTCGTGACTCAACATCATACTAAATTTCAGGTCTCTTCTATGACTCTTTTGCAAAGTTTGTCAAAGCATTTCTTATATCCAGCCCGCTCTCAGAATACGAGGACTACTCAGGTTTGATACTGCCTGTGCGGCTTTTTTAATTTTAGGGTCATCACTGGCCACTCGATCTCTTGGCTTAATTTCGCTTATCCAATTGCGTAAGCGCTGAGCCTGATCTCCGATGGTGGATTTAAAGGATTTTTACTGTATGTACAGTTGCGTCTAATAAGTTTCCGTACGGTCCATAGCAACAACTCAACACCATAAGTAAAAGTAATTCACAATGCAAAAGTCTAGATAATAATTTAGAAAAAAATAAGGTAATTGAAAATGGGAAAACTTTTCTATTATCCAACTCTGATAATTTTATACCAATAGTTAGAGTATGAAGAAAATCTGGAATTTGGAAAATGAAATTTGGAGGCTAAAATGGAAAACTATCTACATGAATTTTTTTATTTTTCAACAGCAGTAAGATGTAAGATTAATTATTAGTTTAGCAATCTCAGGGGGGTTATAAATCATAATCTAGACTCTGAATACTGGTTAGTTTACTTCATGATTTTACATTTATGGTAACTACTGATAAAGAATATCAGCAAACTATAGTTGATCTCAAATATTTAACTGTAAACTGAAACAATTTACAGGAAACTATATACTCTAGGGAATATATTTTTACTATTGTTATATTATTTTAAAAATACCAATTTGAAGTTCAAATGTGTTTTCTCTTATATATATGAAGTTATTGTATACTACCATCTGACATTACCGTACTCAGTCCAGTATTGATAGAAGTAATTGGAAAAATATTATTGTTCTAAAATAACTCTAATTGTATGAGTTTCAATATCTTTCACTTCGAAGATTATTTTTAATATTTTTCTCAAGCCAGGGAGCTACTACTATAGTTGTTGTATTTTTCTAGGAAAATTACAATATAGGTTATTGGGCTAGTAAGGTCTGGGGGAAGAATATATTCTATATTTAATTATCCAAATACGTTATCTAAGAGCTATAGGATATATCAATCAATTTACTTTTAAATAGTAGTCTACTTTGCTGTTAAAAAGAGGCTTTAAATCCTCAATATGGGGTCTTTGATAATATGATAATTGATTGTATAATCAATCGCAACCTATGCTAATAACTTTGCAGAACTGATACTCTCAGATGTAAACAAATACATACTAAGGATACAACTCCCTGAGATTGAATCTGATACTGTTAGAACAAAACTGGTAGTTGGTATTTTTTGAGTATAAACTACTAAAAGATTTATCAATTATTAAAAACCTTAAATCAAATGTATATATTTTTACAATTAACTTTATTTTTTGATATTCTATTTTCTCATAAGATGCAGATTAAATTATAACTTAACTGATAATTATGTTATATATTTTAAGGACAGGGGCATTAAAAATGAAAAGGTGGCAGTGGGTTTTTGCCGTTGCTATGGACCGTACGGAAACTTATTAGACAGAACTGTACAGTAGTAATTAACAAATTCTGCTTATTAACCAGTGTCTCAGACACTGACAGGGGCGGTACAACATTTTCCACTGTCGCACCAGTCAAGGAGATAGTACCATATGATCCATTCCGATGGAGCCCTCATAGAGTGAAGCCTACGGCACTATGGTAACATTATCGTCAACAACTCCGATAATGATGATACGATTAGGGGAGGTATGATACAACATGACAATTCCAAGGAGCTAAACTCTGTTTTAACCTCGATCAGAGTGAGTGCCCCTAGCCCCTAGTTTATATCTGGAATTTTGTTGGCTGTTGCCTTGTCCACGGGTTTCGAGCCCACAGAGCTTTTCTTTCTTTTTCTTCACAGGAGCACTGAGACAGTCACTTGTCACTTGACACAAGTCTGGAATACTGAGACACGTCTGTGCGCCCAATGGGTATTTAGCAAGAGGAGGATAGTGGAATTGCAGTGGTAGAAAAAAGGGGAAGAATTAAACAGGAAATTTTATTTCAGTACCGGTACGGCAGTAAAGAAAAAATACATTTAGTACTCCGTATGGTACCGTATGATACATGATTTTTCTCTGATATGGGGGGGCGTCGTAGTGACCGTAAAATTAGGGCGGAAATATTGGTAGAAGCAACCCTGGAGGAACAAGCTCACGTGCTAGCACAGGTGCTGTGCTCGAGTACCGTACTCGAGTACCGTACTGGTACTGCAGAATCTCGAATAATCCACTTTCTCCGTCAGACCCATAATCTCCGTACTTGGGGATAAAAGCTCTCGAGAAGGACAAAGATTTTACGGTATGACACTCGAGCACGGTATTGTGCTCGAGCGGCTTGCAACGGTTCCGGTGGGATGGGTTTCGATCGCGATGGGGTTTCACCAAATCGCCTTGTCGGACGAGGGATCCACCGTCCCGATATTAATCCCCAGCAATCTGTCCCGCTCCGAGTAACGGCATGATGACCTGCCCGACACGTTATTTGTCCAAAGCTAAGACCCCCGACCAGGCCCGTATACTCGAGTACACTCTGCCCCCCCCGGATACCGTACTAGAGGCTCTTCCTTGGCTGATAAAAGAAAAAGTGCTGGGGATGCCATAGAGACTACGGTAGGCTACCGGATGTCCATATACTCGAGTACGGTCGGGCTCCTCTTGTTGATGATTCACCCCACCAGGACCATTCAGATTGTTTTTCCGCATGCCCGTAGGTTATCCGTGATATATCGACAATCTGCAAATGTACAGTACGTGGGGCGTTGAAGTAAAAAGAAAAGGACTTTGGATCGGGCACAAGTGTATGGTGGTCGGGAACTTTGAGTGCTCCCAAGAAGGGGAAAATAAAAATAAAAATATAACTCTTTGATACTATATTTCAAGACACGATCCTTGTCCTTCTCTATATGCTATACTCGAGTAACCTTACTCTCCATCGCGACATGATTGCTATCACAACTAGCGAAAGACTCATACTTACGGTCGGCAATACTTGTGCCATCTGACTTGATGTCGTAAAGCCTTTACCTCGCACCCTTGATCCTGAAATCGCAGTATCCCCAGCCACCTCCATCTCCTCTCCCAGTCTTCTCCCTCCGCTCCCGCCTCCCTTGACATACGGTACCTGAAGCTCTGTACCATACATCCACATTGTCTACGGGGGTCCAATCTTGACAGAGATATCCACTCACTCATTTATTACTTACAACCCGCTTCTCAGTCCTGCGAATCCCTCCTCATTGTTAGTGTTGTCAGTGCATTAGTGTATAATACTAGCACTGGTAGTGTACTCAGCTCAGACCTTGTCTCGTGCTACCTCACAATCCTGACAGATATCCTTCTTCGCTTATCTCTTATCCCAGAATTCAACCATCCATTCTTTAATCCTCACCCGGTCTTTCGCACCACCTCCGGCAGAACACGGTCGGGAATAGATTCCGAGCTTGATTCAATTGGATTGAAAAGTATATACTCTCAAGACTCTCGGAAATGCCTCCTCCCTTTCTAGCATTGACCGCCGTTGACGGTCGTCCTACCGACTGTCGCGTGCGATGGCATCAGAAGCCCGGCAGGTCAGAAAAAGATCCTCAGTTGGGGGATTGGGTCACCAGGGGGCTTCCAGGTGTTGAAACCCCCGAAAGCAGGAACCTGCATCTTCCCAACGAGATATTAGAGCAAATAATTCAACATGTATGCACTATATTATCCCTCGTTCCCCAACTCCTATTAATTAACTGTAACCACATAGGTCACCCACACCCGGACTCTTCTTTCTCTATGCCTTACTTCGCGGATACTTTACAAGATATCTGTCCTTTATCTTTACCGGAGCATTGCTGTCTGGGGAAACTGGGGCGATGGACTGGACTTGCCCGAACCACAGAATAAGCCGCTTCCTGGTCAGATAAAACTGTTGGAGAATCTCTCCGCCGACTTGACAAAAGAAAATCCCCTGAGCACCGCAGGTGCTTTGCCGGCTGCACAAATTGCGAAATATGTGAAGCGGCTGTATTTGGTATATCCAAACAATTGCCTGGTAGAAGGCTCCGGCTCCCTAGGACCTTCTCCACAGTCCATCTTACAATTGGTCAAAAACTGTGTCAACATCGAGGAGCTACAGTGAGTTGCCCCCTATCTTGCCACATTTCCTTATTGCATGCAATCAGAGCCAGGATTTCTAAGCGAAGCTAATGCTGTTCTAGAATATGTGATAACCTTAAACTCCAAGAGGGTTTAATCAAGGCTGTAGTTTCACTCAAAAAGCTCAAGCGCCTACGCGTTACTATTGAGTCCGATGCGCCAGCATCACTAGCTCAACTCCCTCCTCTCACTTCCCTTCAAGCGAATATAAGAGGGGTAGAGGGGGGCGAGCAAGCCGGCAATGCCGCAGCGGCCCTTTTTCGTAAAGTTCTGGAAACGTCTCAAGCGACACTGACTTCACTTGTTCTTTACTCTGGACGCTCGGATCATCCGGGGCGCTTCGAGCATGTGTTCGGGCCCTTGGAGGCCCAGCCGGATGGCTCCGAGATCGTGAAACCTCAACATTTAAACCCGACACTTAAGTTTACCAAGCTCGAGAAGCTAGTTCTCAATGCTTTCCATATAATGCCGGCCCACGCACTACGGCTTGCCGGGGTGATCGATTTCTCTAAGCTCACTTATCTGGAGTTGAGGGGCCTCCACAATTCAGTGTTCGCCTGTCAATTAAACACGGAATGGACAAATCTTAAGAAGATTTATCTGTGTTACAACCCAAATCTCAAAGATTTCTTAGGAAAATGTCGCGGGCTAGAAACAATTTTCCTCGCTCATACGCCGCAGATGTTTCCAAATGATATATCGCCCTTGATTGAGAAGATTGTTGGGAATCACGGGAAAACTCTAAAAACGTTTGCATTGCAGCCAGCGGAGCCTTTTCCACAACTCGTGCCCGCTCTGAGTATATTCCATCTCCGCAAACTTGGAGAAGGATGTAGGCTCCTGAGAGAGTTATGGATGGCTTTTGATTTTGAAAATTATTGGGTAATATTATGATCCCCACCCACGCCCTCGAGTACTCGAGATTCGGACCAGAAACTAACGTAGGCGCCCGACTAGTACGAGCTCGCCCACGAAATTCGCACGCTCCTTCCGAACCTACAAATGCTTCACCTCACAAACCAGATACCAGAGTCGATCCCACTTTATCATTGGTCGCTGTCCCACCATGGCCTACGCTATCCGAACTCCGACTCGAAGCGATGTCGTGTCGAGGAGGCGACGGAGCGAGCCATAGCAACCTTAATAAAGTGCTACCTCCGTCATGCGCCAAAGAAAGCGCCCCCACTGAGGGAGGTTTCGGCCATGCGGACTTACAACCGTCAAACAAACGATGTCTCTCGTTGGTTCTATCAGATTATTCCAGAAGTACCGACCGATGACTGGGGGACTGTGGACGGCTGGGTCGGGTTCCGTCGCGGATTAGGGGGATGGGAGTGGGCCGCCACGAAAGGGCCCTGGAAACTGGAAAATGGCGGGGGTGAATCGGAAGCGAATCTGGACTGCTTTTAATCGGTTGGAGTTGATGCTCAGAGAGACGGTTTTACGAGTTAGCAGTATATGGGGTACATAGTGGCCGAAGTTTCGGCGGTGCGGTGGGTTTCACGGGTAGAATGGATAGAGTAATTAGAAAATCAACTGTCGATCTAAGTCCTCGCGTTCCTATCTCACGGCCGTGACCATATTGGCTAGGTGAGCGTATCGCACGCGACAATCGAACACCATAGGGGAGTATGCGTGGATTATCCAGCTGACAATTGAGGGGAATTTTTTTGTTCCCCTAATTTTTACGGCGTTCTTTGGTCCGCAACGACTAGGCTACTCCCTTGCACGATGGTATAGAATATCGTGTCTCTTGTTCATTTTTATCGGAAGGGGCCCCTAAGTTGGTCCCAAATCAATCCCCGAGCATAGCTTCTCCCCCCCCCCCCGCCTCCCACCTCCCCAAGCAGCGAGCGCAATTAAGCAATTAGGTTCCTTTCGCCCAGCTTTGTTCCTCGTATCCTTTATCCACCCCCGTCTAGGAGAAGACATGCTACGTTTCCTCTCGTTCCATCCGTCTGATATCATGCCTTAAACGTACGGCAACAAAAAGCTGCCGAAATCATCTCATCAGGCGAACAATGCCTCCCGTGATGCAAACCTGCTGAGGAGGAAGGAAGGAAGGAAGGAAGGAAGATAGGTGGTTTGTGTGAGGGAGGGGAATTATTGATTATGGTAGGGGTAATGTGTGAGGATAAGGTGGTAGTGGTGAGACAACTACGTCCGGGATGGGAGGCTTGTGCTCGGAGGGCTCCTGTTGAGGGGGTCGTACTGCGCAGTCCCGAGCGGACGGAGGGGCTAGGTGTGCTGGTATATATGTACAGTAACTAGACCGCGGGGGGTAGTCTTAAGTGTAGCGTAAGATCTTATTCTTGTACTACTAGCAATAGTTTATCTCTACTAGCTTAGTGGTAGCGCTTGGGTGTGTCGAGTTTGCCCAGAATTTACGATACTCTGCCCGAGTAATGCACTTTATACGCTGGATACAAGTGTAAGTTAGATCATGAATTCCTGGTACAGAGCAGGGGTGGTCATTATCCGTTGCGAAGGCAACTTTGGAAACACTGGAAAGAGTTTGTGTTCCGACCAAGGGTCATCTTCAATGGGCACTATGCTATTCGGTTTCCTGCAGTAGTTCTTTGTTGGATTCAATAGCTCTGATTTGGACAAAACTATGGTACACTCTTGCAAGGGCCGTACTTGTATCACTACTCTCTAACCTCTGATCCCAGCTCTGTATGATACCATGAATTCATGATCTACCCTTGTACTTTACCAGTACGGTACTGTACTGTACCGATAAAGTTAATTAGTGTTCAGCAGGCAAAGTCCAAGAAAAGGAGAAAGTGATGGTCACACAAGGTTGCACTATCCCAACCCCGCGTTCCCTCAGCCCCCCCCCCCCCAAGTGATTTCTTCAATCAACCCCTCTCCACCCCTCTTCCCTACAAAACTCAATCGATGATAAAAAATGTTAGTGGCTCTTTAGCATGAGGAAGGGACCGGGTTTGGAAAGTTGGCACTAATTTATCCGGTATGATATCATACCGTAATTGACTGGAACTGAATGCTTGCTATGTTGCTGGGTGGGTGGGGGTTAAAAAACTGGATGTTCATAAACTGAAATAGTTAGACTAGCTCCTGACTGATCTGTACTTTTGCTGCGAATTTTCCTTTTTCAGGCCTCTGAATAGATAATAATTAGAATAAAGTACTGAGGTCCCTTATTTTTCTTTAAAAAAAAAACTTTCCGAGTCTCACTATTATTAAGGATGCTGTTCCGGATGCCCTGTTGCCCTACTGCACGAGTAGATGAAATCGGTAAAAGTTGGGTAACGTTAGCAGGGGGCTAAGGTACAGTTATGTCCTCAGGGGCGAGCAGAAATAATCTGGCCGCCAAGACATTGTAGCCGCCGCCACCTTGAAAGAGACTGACAGGAAGCAAGCCGAGTGTGAACACAATATGCTTACCACGTTTCTCGATTATTTTTGGGAAAATGTTTTTCCAATTATCTATCATACGTGCGAGCACTTGTGGCTCTTGGTTCTATACCTTCGGGTCTGTTCGAGCACTTCTTCTTTCTTTCCTTTCCGATAGAAAACCTCTCTGTGAGTTGTCACGACTTAGCAGCCGGATTATTTTTCTCTCCTCAATATCTGCAATCTGAAGAAGAAGTAAATTCGTAGATATCCAACACTCAGCTATTCAGTTGGCGGCCGGCCGACAAAGGCCTGGTGATTGCGATATAAATAAATAGTAATGCCAACGGGGAGAGTAAGGAATGGTTGGTTGACAGAGCAAGTAGGTCCTATTGCCAGTCCAGATGTTAGGAAGGATTTCAAAGGGGCCATAGCTTCATAGAATTTTATCATATATAGTGTGTGGCTCCAAGCATCTGATCGTCTATTACAAACCCCCATTCGAGAGTTATGATATGTCCGACCCGGCCAAGGTGTTGAATAGTATCAGGGGGAAGTGAGCCAAGGGGGTGACCAAAGAGAGCGAGTAATCTGTATTCCTTATTTATTAAAGGGAGCGAAACGAAGATTAAAAGGAGAAGAAAAGGGAGGAAGAGAGGAGGGGGGAAAAGGAGGGGTATAGATATAGGTGTGGAAACAAGTGGGTGGCTCAACCAGCGGCGTGGTGTCATTCGTGACTACAGAGGAGAGCGCAAGTATAGTACGATTTCCAACACTAGGATAGCACCCGGAGTGGTTCCCGACGATACCGAATCTCCGATCGCTATAGTGACCGTGTTCTAACGCGACCTTTGATCCTCGCCGCAGTTACTTTTGTTCAGTCGGACGCCCCATCCCGTGCTAGCAGTGACTATTTATATCTGACCTTTAGAGTGGTCTGGTAAGACCCCGAGATGGTCTACGGTGGAAGGGCAGCTTGAGAGTTAATTGCCATCCTGGAGGGCCATTTGAGCCGTCTTATGATATGATACCATCATACATACCTAGGATCGGATTCCACCACCTCCTAGCTTGCCCTACAGCTTCATTGAGGAAACCTAGGGCACGCTGGAGCCTCCGAGTGATAGTTCATGCCCAGAATCGGCCACATTCCGAGCCAAATACTATTTCCACACGCCGCCTATTTAATAACCGCCGCTCATCCCTCCAGGCGCTTAAGCGCAGATAATCCCCAAGCACTATCCCAACCACCCCTCACAAAACAATAAACCTCCCTCTGCAAACGAAGGCCACGAGTAAACTTTTTTAAACTTTTTTTTGTATTTTCATATATAATTTTTTTAACACACATACATGCATACATGCATACATACATACGTACATACATACATACATACAAACAAGCAACCAAGTAGACAAGTAAATAAGCAAACGTGCATACGAGGGCACAAACCGACAGACAAAACGCTAAATAGGACCGCCAAATCGCATGAGGAGAGAAACAATCGCCAACGCAAACGCCACTTAATGTCAAAGTGGTATTTGACCAACAACACGCCCGGGGCAAAACATCGAATAAACAAACGTACGCTAAGGAAACGACATTTTGTTGGCCAATAATGCCAGCCGCCTGCGGTAGCAGTTGAAGAAGAAGAAGAAAAGGAAGAAAGAACACAAGGAAAGGTATGAAACATTAATATCTCAACTCAACAACATAGGAGGAGACAATAGCTTGGTGTAAGCCCCCTCGTGTGGAAAAATGGAGAAATCAAGAAAAGGAGCAAAGAAGAGAAGAGAAAAGAAGATATATAAAAATAGGAAATAGAAGAGTGGAGTGGAGGATTCTGGCCACGTTCCAGATCCCAAGGTTCCGGCAGCCACGACCAAATAAACAAATTTCAATTAGAATGAAAACCCATCCGTCCCCCCACTGATATCCCGGTCAAAGTGATCTAGCCATTCACTCCCTGTCATGAAGTCGATTCCGGCCGCTTCTGCGTTCTCATCCATATAGGGAATACTGGTCTGGAAGATGTTGGAAGAAGCCCCAGCAGAGGAAGAAAAGGTGGTGTTGGTGGTGTTGGTGTTGGTGGTGGAAGAGGAGGGTTGGCCTGAGCTTTGAAGCCAGTTCGGGTTGACGTATTGATATGGGGCCTCATAAGGTCGGGCGGGAAGCTGGCCAGCTTGGAAGAACTGTGGGTTACTGGTTCCGGAGACTTGCTCGTTGAAGTTGAACCCCTGGTGTCCTTGGAATGAGGGATTGGGAATGCGATTGACAGCAACGTTATGGGCCGAGGAGAAGTTGTCCCGCGGCATCTGGGTGCCGGGAGCCGCCCTTATCTGGGTAGAATTATAACGAGGGCCTACGCTAGAGGCGCCAATTCCAGGTCCGTTGGCGGGGACTCTCCCAAGTGCGTTATTGAAGGATTGGGGTGCTCCATGCCAATAGGCGGTGCCGGATCCAGAACCAAAGAAGTCCATATCCCCGACTTGACCGCCGCTGGGAATGGTAGTGGCGACGGCGGTGAAAGTCTGGCCATTATCATTGCTAGTTCCAAAGAAGTTATCTAGGGAGTTCCTTGTGCTATCATCTTGAGCCAAGAATCTAGGGTCCAAAAGAAAGTCCCAAGAATTGAAGTCGGAATCCTGGACAGTCATAGCCTCCATGTTATTCATGCCAGCTGCGAAGTATTCCTGTGACCGGGCTGCAACGTTAGGAAAGACGGCCACCTCCAGACAGCCATGCTCAAGACGGGCTTCTTGAGCTTGCTTCTCCAAAACCTCCGCCTTCTGATCCTCGAGAGAGAGACCACTGGCCTCTTCCGGTTGGAAAGCCTTCAAAGCCAAAACTACCCCTGCATCCCCAATAGCAGAATCCTGAGCTGACAGAATACCCAGAGGCAATTGAGTCTCTACCTTGACCACCGCTGGTGCACTTAGTTCGGCCGCCCTAGCTGCCAACTGTGCCACCTCGCGCTCCGCATTGGCCTTTCTAATAGCCTCAATAGCCCTACACTTCGGGCCACGGAGGATCCTCTTCGGCGAGCCACTAGTCCTCCCAACATTGACGCCCTTCCTGGCGAGCGGCTTCTCCGGCGGCGCCAACGGTACCCCGCGGGGGTCGTCGAAATACTCCATTCCGAGTTCTTCGAGAGGCACCTCGGGCCTAGATTTCGCCAAACGGCGCTTTTTAGAACGGACTCCTGTTGCAGCCTCTTGTTCTTCGATCTCCGCGTCCCGGAGCTTGCGCTTGCGCCCTTCGGACTTCTTTTGCCAGTTATTTTTCTGGTTGTCGACAAAGCGCTAGGACACGTTAGTTATGCTGAAGTAAAAGGGAGTGGGGGGGAGAAAAATGATACAATCTGCATCCCGCGGGGATCTTTAAGGCATTCTTCGTAGAGACTCATCTTCCACATGGCGTACAGGGTGCCTTTGCATTTCTGTTGGATCATTAGTACTGGCGGATAGCAAAAAGAGGATATATTTTAAACCTTCAACAGATCTAAGAGGTCTTCGACCCTCTCCTGGCGTGTCAGAGCCATGAACTTGTTGTCTTCATCCGCGTGCTCATGCATGGCATTGAGATCGATCTGTCAACCCATTAGCCTCACAAACACAACCGCTGCCGCCACCACTCAGGCGGGGGAAGAGAGATAGAAAACAAAATCATACCACAATACGACGAGCCAAATCAATGAAGTCCTGATCACTCATGCCCCCCCAATGGTCAACGTAAGGCTTAGTGTCCAAGAAGTCATGAACAGATTCTTCGTTCTCCATCACGGCGACGAGTTCCTTGACGAGTTGCTCGTCTTCCAGTGAGAATTCTGGAATATGCTTGCCGGAAAGGAGGAAATTGGCGATTAGTTGTCCTGGGAAACCGCAGGCTTGCTTCGCAATGTCACGCTTGCAGAAGTAATTCGGGGTCTGGCCCCATAGTTTGTAGTTCTCGGCGATTGCTTGGATTTGTCCGAAGAGTTTGTGGATTCCCTATGATGCGTTCCTCCACGATTAGCTTTTTGTGCAATCGCTGCAATAGCAGCAATAACTGCTTAAGAAAATTTGCTTGGGTTTACCTGGATTTGCTCTTGGATAAATTTCCCGACGGATTCCTCAGGAATTTTAAAGTGACCAATAGCTAGATCGTGAACCACTTTCTCGAATTGGAGCAGTGCAGTATCAAAGTCCTTATTTGTGCCTTCTCCATTGCTGAGGAAGATCATTAACTGTGAGAGGATTACTCCTTCCAACATTGCCATTGCTAGAGATTGGGGGTTGGCAGATGGAGAGTGAAAGTAAGAACCTAACTTCCGATGAGATAAGCGTACAATGATGACGCCCTAATAGTAGAACTTTTCCGGTTGCGCGTTGATGTTTTTTCTTCGTGGTGAGGGTGTAGATGTGTGTGTTGGAAGACTCGCAGAATTGGTCTTATATTCCAGGCTCAGAGCTTGGAGCTTCCCACTACTGAGTTGGTGGGTCCCATTGACTTGGTTGTCTGAAAACCCTAACCAGGGTCATAGTATTTTCTTCATTAAATTATTATTTTCTGTTGAAATTTAAAGGAGCACAGTCTTTGTGCGTACTATGGAGGATCAGGGTTGAGGTTTATACGAGACTTAGCAGAAGATAATTGGGCACACTGCTTTCTCACAGTAACGGGATCTCTCGAGGCCACACCTTTCCATTAAATGCTTCCGGATACAAGTTTCTAATCTCACAACAATAGTGCAATCGATCCCTTTATATATTTCATAAGATCTATTCGAGATATACCTTTCTGGAACCTAACATTCCAAGCAATACACCACCAACTATACCCTATCCAACGGCCAGGATATCGTGCCGTTTGACGAACCAGAACACTGCAGCTCCCAACGGCGTCATTTAAGAGAGCATAATTCTCCTCGTCAATACGTTCGTTCTTCGTGGCGTCACTTGAAGATGGCTGCATCGCGGTCACACCCTATCACTCGGCTTCTCTCATTACCGTAAAAACTGGAATAATTGGACCTCGCGCTAAAACGTCTAGAATCCTTCGGATTAGGGGAGAAAACATAGCGAAAAAAACTGCCTTTCAGCCCTCCCCTGACTCGGAGGCAAATAAAAAAAAAACCACCAAAATTGCTAGGAGAGGAAACTCCAACGCTCTAGAGTGAGGTCCAATTATTCCAGTTTTTACGGTATTCATGTGAAGAGGAAGAGAGAAAACGCTTGATCGTTCACTAGGGGCGCTTGAGGGCGCTTGCATGGGCAATCGAGGAAGAAAAGAGAGAACGTCTAAGAACGGCCATACATGGAGAAATAGCGAAGGGGAGAGAGCAAGAAGGATATCCCAGTATATGGGAGAGTATCAAACGACAAATTTTAATGCAGGAAAAATAATGCCAAGTTGGATAAGGGATGACCGTGAGGCCAAGAGAAGATGGAAGGAATGAAAAGGGCTCAGGAAAAACTAGTGATGAAAACATTGGTGGTGGAGGACTAGTTGGGGAAAGATTGCTCTGTGCAGTGGACAGACACCAAATCCAACACTCCCTTATCTCTCCAGTCCAGTGGTAACTCCCATTGCTTTTTGATCCACCCACCCCCGGGGGGTGCCCTGGCTGGAGGATGTACGTAATTGATCATTCTTTCGTGGCCTTTGAGAATGTACGATAGGTCGCTTGTTGCAACATATATGTGCCTCTAGCACAGCCCATTTCCTGCGGAGTGCGTTGTCAGGGTTGTGGATTTCCGATAAGTGACGGGAGTGAGGGTAAGTTGGACTCAATACATACTATTGCTATCGTAGCCTTGGAGGCCTTGGAGCTTGTTTTTGGTCCGGGTAACCAGGCCCCTCTGCTAATTGTAGGATCTACATCCGTCCCTGATTCACCTCCGCCTCCTCTCAGTGCCCCCTTTACAGGCCAATCAACAACCACAAGTCCGGCAGGTATCATACTCGGTTATGAATACAGGCCTTTTGAATACAAGCAGTGGTAAAAGCAGACGTGTGATCCCGTGGACCACTGGGCCTTCTTGTAGTGTGACAATACTGTCAGAAGTTGCAAAGTGAGCCCGACTTTTGTCCTTCACCAGTAATCATGAGAAACCACCCATCGTTCCTAATTTGCCCAAGCTTCCACACAGGTTCCCCGCCCATTCGGGAAGTGCACCCAACTTATGTTTACCCCCGAGCACAGGCACAAGATTTTACCAGGTAGGCTATCCAAGGTCTGAATTTAGATTTACCAGCAACACCCTCACTAATAGTCACTTGATAATATTATAATCTTGAAAAAAAAGCGTGGAAGGAGGGAAAGAAAAGAGCAGAAAATTAATAAAGAAGAAAATAAAGAAAACGAAAAATATTTAGAGCCCTTGAACCTAAATGATAAATCCAAAGATAAAATCAGTCCAACCCCCAAACATACTAGATAATATTGCCTGGCACTAAACACTATCATACCGTAATTTCTTGTTGCCTTTTATGTGAGCTCCGGGAAAAAATAAGGGGCTGTTTGATAGGCAATATTTGGACTTTCAAGCCATAGTTTAAATCACTTATGTAATCAATTTGAAGGCTTTAACTGGTTTGAATAGACTATATACTAAGTGTCCAAAAATGTTACTTCAAACAGCCCCTAGGCGGCTTAACACACTATTATTATTAAATATGATATTACTCCAACAGCACTCAAGAAGGAAATAATACTAAAAAAACCCCTAAGGTTTTAAAGAACTACATGAAAAGGGAATGAGATTTAGTATTATAGAAAGCATAGAAAAGAAAGGACTAAGGCTCTGTCTGACATGTAGTCGATTTAAAAAAAAATACTATATTTTTGCAAATAGCATATTTCCTAATAATCAAGGTAGGCAAACTTTAAATAGAAAATTCATGTAATGGTCAAATAACAAATGCCCTTCCACTCATTCTGAATGAATAGAAAGCCAACTGGGGGGGTTAAATATTGAGAAGTGAGGAAAACTATCTTACTATAAAATACTCCACTTGTTGTCTTATGATACAATATTTTGCAATTTTACCTTTTTTCTTACCCTCTCCATAGACAAGCCCTGAGCTATTTTTTCTTCTATAAAGATGACCAGAAGAGTGTTCACTATTTGACCATAGCATGAATTTTCTCTTTGAAGTTAGCCTATCCTGAGTATTTGAAAACACACTATCATACCTTCAAAAATACGACATTTTTATATATGGCACCATGACAAACACGGCCAAAGAAACTTAAAAGGAACTTCCTACAACATACTTAGTCCTGGGCAAAATCCATTTCAGCATGAGGTTCATCTAATGATAGGTAGACTATTAGCCTGAGTCTAATATTCATTACCCGTGGTGGCATCACTACTTTCCCCTTTCAGGAGCATAAAATCCCTCAATGAAGGCATTTATAGCATACCGGAATAAGTTCAGAGGGTGACTTTGCTAGGAGAACTCCTTTAGGGCTTAACCTAGCATTGGAACATGTCATAGGGTAGGACATTGCTTCTTTCAACCCTGTCAAGTGTTATTTATTGTAATCTATCGCCATGCAGTGTTGGGTCTGTGTCTAGATGCTCCAGCACAATATCAAACAATCTTGGGCTAAGAGCACCGCATCGTCATATTGCGGTACACAAGGAAAGTGCTGGGGGATGAATGGGGAGTACAGTCTCCGGGACCTACTAACTATCGGTGAAAGCACCAATTACGATCAAATTACGCTTAAACTTACAGGAGCCAAACCTAGATGGTTCTCGGAAACACTCGAATAGATCCCCGTTCCCAAATACACCCAGGCAATGAATGGCCCCAGAGCTTTACCTCTGCTCCGAGTGCGGGCTTGGAGACGATTTCATATAAGGCGTATCATAGAGATACGAGAATACACTAGAGAACTCTTTGCTTGACCCCGCATGGCAGATACTTCTATCGTCCCCGGGCCGCCAAGTATTGCAGATTTGCCTACTCGAGTAGGGTACTACTAGTATAGTACCGCAAGAGCTTCAATACCGAATGCGCACTGTATCATACCCGCGGTGTTGAAAAGCATCCGGATTCCTTGGCGCCAAGGCATCCGGCAGCTATCGAAAACCGCAAGCAATCACAACTCAAACAGCTCAACCGTAATGCCAAAGCTCACCCAAGCCTTGGCGCCAAGAACTGAAACTCGATCCCAAGCCACACGAATGTTGTCTAATCGTTTAGTCAGCGTAACTAAACTCATTCACGATCCAACCTCCACTCCGACTGAAGCCCTCCCCATCCCTTAACCGTGCCGCATCAATACCCTCAAGAATAACCACCACAAACGCGTCAATTTCCGGTCCAAGGTCCGACATTGCCACATTCTTTTGTCCGACCTTTACACGAAGCTCGTCAGCGTCGACTACAAACTCGGATTCCTCCCCTCCCCTTTGCTGGTCGCTTCCGACCGACACATCCCCCGGAAATCTCGCTCGCATGAACTCTCCCGCTCAGGATCCCGCCTACACTCCTCTGGAGGCCCTCCTCCTATTTCACTATCTTTCAACACATGGCACTCATCCATCATCTTTTGCTCTTATCTCCCAACTTATACTAAAGAACCCAGTCATTAAAGCCGAAGCTACATTCGACCGGGGAAGGCTATCGCCGGATGCACTTCGCGAATTTTACCATGATCGGCTGGCGGAGGCAGAATCAGAATTTGCGCTCAGTGATAGGAATTCCAATGGGGACGGTAAACCGGACCCTCAGACAATCCCACGAAAATCTGAATCCCAAACTAATACGACAGCGCTCCAGACAAATTGAGACTGGTCAAAGTTCTCACTTCGCGACTCTACGAACGGTACCGGAAAATCTCCCTTCACCAGATTCGAGAATTGGAGGAGAAATATAAGCGCCTGAATGACGAAATCGACGAAATCAATGAGGGGAAATGGGATGAACGCCTAGAACGCCTAGAGGAGCAAGCCAGGGCAAGGGACAGGAGTAAGTCGAGGACGTCGTTTGACTCTCGCGACAAAGTCTCTTCCCCACCATCCGATAGACGGACCACTCCAATTGACAGTATGATCGAAGGGTCCCCAGCAATCACAAGGTCCAGAGAAATGGCACCTCTACCCACCAAGTCACCTTTACCTCCGGTTGCTGCGCCCACCCCGCCGCCTGTACCTGGTCCTATCGTGGCCTCTGCGAAACCCGAAAAATCAACACCTCCTGTCCTGCCGAGTGTTGTAACCCCACAGCCGCAACCCCTACCTCTGCAATTCAGCCAAGCACAGCTCCCTTGCCCAACACCGCAGATGCGCTACGAGCACATGCAACCAGCCCCAGGGATTGGGACGGGCGAGACCCTCGGTCATCAGCCACCATTTTTGCCTCAAAAACCACTTGCGCACAACAGCACATCGCCTTTCTCCGGGCGGACATCCACCCCCAAAATTTTACCCGGACCGATGCCAATTCCACCTAAGATGGAGGCCATACCCCCTCCTCCGCACCCGAATACACCGCTGCCCGGCGCTCCTCCCCTAGCCAGGGCTCAGGCAAAGATCGAGGCACCGGTTCCAGTTCCACCCCCTGCCAGGCTAACCCACCCACCGATCACACCGAGAACCCCTGGACAGTCCGTTTGGCCGGTTACACCAGCTTCCGTACAGCCAATTCAAATGACTGGGCAACAAGTACAAGGGTCACCGCCGAGTATGGGTGGTTTGCATCAGTTAGCAGACGTGGCAGATTCACGCTGGAAGCAAAAGCATCCCCCACCACCACGTCCTCCTTCATATCAACAATATCCTCCTCTGGGTTTTCCTGACCGCATTCAGCCCGTTGACTGTACTCCTGTTTATGATAGGGCTCTGGCGAGCGCCGGATCAGCACCTTCGGGCAGAGGTTATGGAATTCTATACCCTCCTCAAACCCCCGGTACGCCGGTTCCCGCCCAGCAGCAATACCCACAGACTCAGCCAAGGCAAATTGCTGCCGCTCCAGTGACCACTTTCCAGCAATATACTCCCACTCCTGCCGCGCCCGTCCAGCAGCCACGCCAACCGGCCCAGGCATCACCTATTCCCCAAAAGATCGCACCCCGACCTTCGCCTATCTCACAGACATCTTATGTCTCACCTAGGAAAGCTCCGCCCCCACCGATCAATACCGGGGCTCCAGTTCACGCGCCATCAATCCCTGTCCAACCAATGGCTAATGAAGAGGAAGAATTGGCGATTCCCGGTTCGCCCATCCCTCCAAGACCGGATGAGATCTCGCCAATCAGTACGCCCGGAGGTTCACCAACAGCTGAATCGCCGAAACCAATCGTCATCGAGAGAATACGTAGTAAAAAGCGGTTATTTGGCGAAAGCAAATCTGGAGAAATCGGCCCAGAAAATAAGAATGAAGGATCTACAGAGAAGTCGCCGAGTGGAAAACCACCCCCCAAGAAGCAGAAATATTCAAAGATCGATAAGAAAGCTATTGGAAAACCTCTAGGTCGTATGGGTGTCAGAGCCCCCAGCGCCGAACCTCCTCCTTTCAGGGTCACCAGGAGCGCCAGTTCAGAGGCGGAGGGAAGGGCACCAAGAAGTCCCAGTGCGGAGCCTCCTCCGGCGAACAAACCGAAAGCAGTCAGACCAGTTGTTTCACCAATCTCAGAAAGGGGTGAAGTTAAGGACGAAAAACTTTCTGAGAGCGATAACGATGATGCGACAAGGGCTTCTCCTGTGCCTGTGCGCAAGAGCAAAGATGTTGAAGGGAAGAAAGCCGGGAATGGGAGAACGACTAGAAAGACATCCGCAAGCGGTCGCGAAGGTACCGTTGTCCAAACACCAAGAAGCAAAACTCCGAAACGTAAGCGCGATCCATCTCAATCAGATATTGAGGAGGAGAGCAAGGAGGGAACTGCCACAGTTTCCCCAAGGAAGCCATTCCACAGGCCCCCGAAGCTCGAACCTCAAAGTTCTAGCACTAATGTGGGCATTGGATCACCTCTTCCAACGGGTATCACTATCGAGCAGCAGCAGATGGTCGTAGCTACCAAAAAGTTTCTCCAACTCAGTGCTCCACTTCTGGGCGACATCAGCAGCCACAAATTCGCCAACCTATTTATGAACCCCGTGAATGAGCGAATGGCGCCCGGATATCGCAACCTAGTCTACAAACCCGAAGATCTCAAATGTAACCCCCTTCCTTCTCCTACACAACAAGGGCTCAAAAGCTAACATGTTCCCAGCCATCAAAGCCGCGGTCAAGGCCGGTGCAGCAGCCGTAACCAACGCTTCGACCGGCACCCCAGCAATCACCACGCCAACAACCGAATCCATCGCCGCCTCGACCCCGCCGGCAAACACCTCAACCTTCACAACTCTCCTCGCAACAACCTCAAACACCCCTCCAAAGGGTATAGTAAACTCAGTCCAGCTAGAAAAGGAGCTCTTCAGAATGTTCGCCAACGCAATGATGTACAATAAGTCCACCAGCGAAATCGCGAAAGAGACCGTCATGATGGCCCGGGACGTGGAGGGGATGGTAGATAACTTTCGCACAGCTGAGGAAGCGGGAATGAAGAAGGCCCTCAGCGCCAGCTTTGGGCATGCGAGGAAATTGGGTGGTTCTGGCAGTGGTAGCGCCGGCGGAGGCGCGGGAAGCGAGAGGGGGCGGGAGAGGGAAAGGACAGCGGGAACGGTAGCAGAGGAAGGCGAGGAGGGTGAAGGTAGTACCGTCGCCGGAGCAGAAGAGGAGAGCATGGCTGGTGAAGGCACAGAAAAGGAGACGGAAGACGGAGGCGGCGGCGGGCAGGAAGGCAAGAAGAAGGTTGTGAGGAAGAAGAAAAGACGTTAGTCTCCCCATGCACGTATGCATACTCACCTATCGTAGCTACCTGTACTATCTCTTGCACGACTCTTTCACCCGTTTCCAGGTACCTTCCACCCCTCGTCCATCCATCTATCCTTCCTTCCTTCTTGGTCGACACGGTGCTTTACAATTTCTTAATATTTCCACTCTTCCCTGTTGTATTAGTAGCGGGTTTTATTTCCTTTCTTCTTTATTCATTCATGTATAGTAGTATGATTCCATATGGGTTTTGACTGATTGATCGACTATACGGGTTGGTATGCGTGGGTGGATTTGCACTGTATATAAATTATCGAAATGATAGGGTAGGTTTTTGCAACGGTGTACAGTATAGTATAGTATTCCTCGCCAGAGTAGCTCAGGCAGCCGTATGCTTCGCGCGCTGTCCAATGAAGGATGAATTCCGTAACGGGAGGTCCCAGATTTGTGAGATGTCAACGGCCAAGATCGTGCAAGCCATCTATCATCGCCAAGGTGGTTCCTCAGTGCTCAGAAATAAGCGCAAGCAGGTGAGTGTGACGGGAATGGCACCTAGGACACCTTGGTACAGCGACGGACCATCTATCGGGTGATAAACGTAATTCCAGCCAGTCACTACGCTATCGGACCATCACTCGGAACGCTAGCTACGCTCGCATCTCAGTCCTCAACTACCCTTGTTGAGCACGGTTCATATAATATTATCCCCAAACCACCGGTCACGTCGGTCGACAGCTGCTCTGCCCTCCTAAGACACAGTAATATTCTTTTTCTCCAACCACGTGCCGTGCTCTTGAGGCTCAGATGGGAAGAAGAGAACCCCGCCTTCCTATCAGCCATTGACTAACCGGACCCCCCGGTGGAATACATTCCACACACTTTCTAAGTCCACCTTGCTCGAGATCTAACGCGCGACAGACTCCTTCACGTGTCCAAGCAGTTCACGGCGCCACGAGCAGATGCACAGTGAGTGTTGGAGGACGCACGATCAAGGTCGGAATCGAAGTACGATACAAAGTAATGGGACTGATTGAAGGAGGGAGTAGACGAATAGTAGTTATTGTCTCGCCCGAGACAGCTGCACGGTACTTATAGCTGTGCGCAACATGATTGTACATCAATGTGACCGCGATCATTCCCTAGATCCTCAAGTCCTAAGCGGCCAAGCAACTGGCCGAAAAACACTTCCATGTCTTGACATCACACTGAGGTTGTTGAATTTCTGATTATTGTCTGAGTCTTCCATTGTCCTCAAACAACGGCTTTGTCTAAAGCCTTTCTTTCCTATATCCTTGCGCTTTATTGGGTTGCATCTTTTGTGGTAGTGGTGAGACATCACCGGTTGGGTCTTGATTATTGAGCGGCTATTTCGTATCGGCTAGGCTTCATTGCACTCTTCAGCTTTGGAGGCGTGCACTCGGTTGGAGCTCATGATGCGTTTGGGGCTGAAGACAGGAAACCGGTTACTTTTCATGACGGATGAGGTCACTTACATTCCCTATATATGTTTGGCCTTTTGGCCCCTCTCTTTGGATAATAAGTAAGAATGATGCGGCGAGCAGAAGTCGTGCAAAAGTCTTTACGATTCCGCGTTCACATATTGAGGCACAATTACAACAGAGGTGATATATCCGACAGTCGAGTGATTTCCTATGATGCTTGTTATCAGCCTTCTCCATCTGAGGGGTCTCTCCGAACTTTCTCTTTTTTATAATGCACCCCTAATGCTCTGTGTTACCGTTGCCTGAATGGTCGAGAGCTGGGTACAGTCGCCTCGTGGCGGGATTGGTTTTCCTTGGGGGGGGTATTCGGAGAAGTAGACAAGTATGATCGGTGGGTCTTTGAGCTCCGAGTGCAGTGCAGTATGATACTATACTTGGAGAGCAGCCGAATTTTCTTAATCCCCCCCGCGCTCCCTATAATAGATGTATGGGGGGGTCGAACTGTTGGTGCCTTACTGATTGCGCGGAGGTTATTGGTTAGCGGGATCTCGGCCGTATCTTCCGGATGGATATTTTTCGCATGCTATGAGGGGAAATATAATGCTTATCCTATGATATGATACCATAATAGCATTATTATTATTATTATGATAGGAGGTGGGGCTTTTTTGTTTGTTTTTTTCCCTCCCCTGCCCTGGTCTAGGATAACTTGATATCGCCATTATGATATGATATAACCGTTGTTTTTCCGCATGACTTTATAGGAATCCCGGATATATTAGCCCCAAGGTGGGCTTGTCAATAGCATCACCTGAAACTAGGAACGCGTCACAGAGCCGGATCTGCCAAGGAAAATATGCTCTGTATGATACACGTATGATATTTAGTCGCAATATCCCCCCACCGGGACCTTAATACCCCGTCCTAAACCTCAAAACAATGGCGCCGGATGTTAATTTTTGCGACTTCCCTGTCTGGCCACAGGTACTTGATCAAAAAGAGACCAAGTATTGGGGTAAGAAGTACAGTAGAGCACTTACGATGCTTTTCCCTTACAGCGCATTGGAACCCAGAGAATCTTTATAGTACTCAGAATTTGCAGTTGCTCTTTTTCCCCAAATCAAAAGAAGCAAAGCAGCTTTTAAAAAACAAACAAAAAGATTTCTTCTTTCATTTTAGTTCTGCTACCCCGCCGATCGCGGACCGTGAGGTCTAGAGCCGGATTCTACTATACCACCTCGCAGCAGGTCTGAGTTACGCTACACCCCCATTGAAGGGGGGGCTAAGGTCTTCAGTCTCCCAGAGGATTTCTTAAATCCCCTACGTGACGGATTGTTCAATAATAACTCTATTTGAGCGGAATCGAACTCCCGGGCTCCTGTTAATTGCGCAGGAGGTTAATTGTTTCTTGACATGTTAACCACTGCGCCAGCTAGGAATTTTCACGCCATGTCACCAGGAACTAACACTTGTCCTATTGTCCTTAGCTTTTGCGTCTAAGGTATGGATAATTATGGTATAATATCTACTAAATACCGGTATCTAATGCATCGCGGATAGACACATGCTTAAAAGAAGGAAGTTTATAAACACTAATCACTGATAGCCAACGGCGGGGCCCCCCCGTGCGCAAAGCGGCAATTCGTAGCTAGAATATCAGTGGCGGAGAAATGCGAGTTTGGCTGTGGGAAAAATATGATCTTGGAGGGGAGACTTAGTACACGCTTCACGAACTTCATAAAAAAAGACGGGAATGGGCACAGCACGCCGGGGGGGGAATCGGCAAGGGTTATACCTCTTATATTTGTCTTCTCTATCAACCTCTCTAGAACTCAAAGCTTTTATGCTATCACGGAAGAAAAAAACGCCTACAGTACCGCCACTCTCTGGATCGCCATCATTGAAACCCATGTTCGGACAGCCTTCCCCCGCACCCGACTCACTCTTACCCAAGAAGAGCACCCCACAAACATACAACAGACGGTGATTCCCAACCTCCAACTTCCAAGCGAGTGACAAACAATGACCCACCCCCCTGGTTCCATCATATCTTATCACACCCATATTACCTAATCACAAAAAGCAAACACACTCACGAGGGAAAAAAGCAAGCGAGAAGATGAAACGAGCAAAACTGCCTCGCGTTCCAGAACTCGGGTAACTTGACAGATGCACTGAAAACTGGTGGTGTCGGTGAGTGGCAGACGGGTGTGATTATTACGAGATCCCTTGTCTTTGGGGGTGCGTACGTACCCAGTACGCAATAGATAACCTCTTCGGGGGGAGAATCGGGTGATTGTTCGTGAAGCGATGTTGCCGAGAGCGCCCCTCGTACGGTAAGTTAAGCCAGGCTTAACTTAGGGCCCGCCCGCCCGGCCGTTGGCGGGGAAGGTAGTGAGTGGCATGTGTGGTATTGGCAGACTGCCGGCCCCGTGCGATACTGGATCTATCAGTAATCGAGTACGATAGCCTGCTCGTGAATTGTTTCGCTGTGCTGCCGATGCAAGACCAAAGGTGGACGAGGCGTGTGGAGGGGCGGGATCGGAGTTGATTGCTTGATTGACGGCGGAATCGAGATCATATCGGTACATTGACTTGCAGTATCGTGCGTATCATTGAGTTTGTGATAATTGAAGCTGATATAGGTATCATAGATGAGATGCAACTGTGAAGGTGGAATCTAAATGCGATGCCGGTACCGTACTGGCGCTGCACTGTCCTCCTATATTACACCTACAACGCCCCATCTAGCTATTCACAACCGACCCATCCACGGTGCAATGCTCTCTGTATCCATCCGTCAATCAATCCCCGACGCTGAGCGCTTCTATTTTACCGTGCCCACCGACCAACCACCACTCCCACATCACCATCCCAACCGTCACACCATGCAGCAACGTTCAGATCCGCCAAGCCCCGCCAGGGCACCCACTTCCGTTCCTGAATTTTATTTTTTTGCCCTCTTCCCAACTCCCGCCCCGTTGGATGGATGGATCCCAAAAATTTGACAGTGCGCATTGCCAATTGGCTCGGCTCCCCACCCGCGAAAGCTGTGCAGAAAGGGGAATAACCCATTCACCATCCCGCGTTTGCGCTTTGGGCAGGTTTGACAAGAGGGGGGAAGTCTAGGTTTAGAGGTTTGGAGTCGGAGGGGGCGAGGGTGGATGGCAGGACAGGACATGAACAGGACGGGACAGATTGACAGTGCGTGAGGATCTTACAGCAATGGATTGTCGGGGCGCTCGAGGAATTAGGGTTAGGCTGGAGGTGGAGGAGGTTGATTGCCGTATTATTCTTTTTCTGCGAGTAACTTATCTTTTGGCTGTGGTCTCTCGTCTGCTTTTGGCTATTGGGTTGCTCGTCGTGGCAATTCAGGGGTTTTTTTTTCCTGCAGGCGATGATATGTGCACGTGAATTAATCTTACCGATCGGGAGGAAAGATGTTGGCTACAGTATCATACTCGTACTGTACCGCTACCATACTCGAGTTCAGGTATAGCGGTCTTGTCTATTCTGCCGGGACATACGAGTGCTACACAGTGCCTTGGTCCAAGGGTCAAGGGGTGAGATTTCATGGGGGAATTTTGGCACTTTATTCTCATTGCTTTTTTGTGGATGGGAGAGCTGAAGTCCCCCTTCCCTTTTGTCTTTTCCCACCAAACACTTTTTGGAACGATACAGTTGACCTGTCAGCCTCTCTCTCCCTCCCCCCCCATCTGTCTGTCTATCTGAGCCTCACCAAAGGGGGAAAGAGGAAAAAAGTAAGGGACAGGGGAAAGAAGCACAGATCAGGGACGGAGGGGGACAGCTTGCCACCGGTACTTTGCCCACCCTACTACTAGTACAGTATCATATTGTAACTCTGCCATACGGTATGATATCTCACTTTTCCTTCTTTTCCACACACACACGATCCAATTAATTCAATCATTGTATTGTGGGTTTGCCCTCTTAGGAGTCGTGTAATTGAGAGGTATGATACCCGTAGTCTGAAGAGCTTTCTTCCTCTCTCTCTACAACCCTCTTCTTCAACTCCACCACTCTCACTTTGGGACACTTTCTTTCATCTTTGATCCTCTTTTTCTTCCCCCTCTCCCTTTCTTCTCTTCAATCTGCAGCAGAGCGCCTTTCTCCTGCTCCTCCGCTGTGGGCGAAGCCGTTCCTTTCATCTTTACAAGTTGTATTGCTGTGCTGCTATCATACCGCTGCTATCGTCCTCCTTCCAGGGGGTTGTTTCCTTTTTCTCCTCAACGTCCTCGTCTTGCTTCGATTCGAAACCTTCTTCCCCCCCTTTGCTCGATATTAACAATCCGTCTGTGCAATTATCACAATCTTTCAACTCACCCTGATAGTGACGCCTAAGGCGGACACCTTTTTTCCCCCCCTACCCCCCATCGCGCGTCAGTTCCAAGCCCCCCAATTGACCTGCTAGGGAAATTCCACCCATCAGAGAATCCATTGTCGTAAAAACCGGTAAACCCTTACAGCTCGTTCATTAGTTCGTTCGTTCGTTGTCATTTGTCCGTTCCAATGCCTTGGGTTCCCCTAGCTCGCATAGCTTTCGCGATAGCAACGCACCCCTTCAACCCTACAACACGAGATGACCTCCCGCTAGAACTTGGCGACGAGCTTTACATTATCGAATCTTGCAATGATGGTCAATGGTTTCGTGGATACCTTGTTGCGCCTCCATCGCTGCTAGCCGGTCTGACAAGTACTAAGGGTGCTACTCTCGAAGCTCGTGTGTTTTCGGGAATCTTTCCTGCTGCGTGCGTCGATATCAAGGAGTACTTGACTACGGAGGTGCCACTTCTACTTGATGATTCCGTGGAGGGCGGAGACTACGATTATGGTAGCAATGAGGTATCCAATCGACCGGAGAGCGTGGTGATCAATGGGAACCGTCATTCTTCCCAACACGGGGACTCGAGTGGTGTAAACGGTCATTCTAGGCACAGCGCTGATTCAAATGGACGTCGGCCAAAGTCTAGCGGTAATGGTAATAGTAATAATCGGGTGGCTCGGGCAAAGTCAAAGAGGAATCGCCGCTCAATGATGATTACTCCCCCGCCCAGACACCCCGGCGAGAATGGATATAATCGCCCGCGACCGGCCGCCCCAGTGCCCATGTTGAAGGTTGGTGATGAGACTTCTTCGTTCGAGTCGGAGCCGTTGGTGGATGAGATTGCTTCCTGCCTCAGGGAGTGGCATGCAGCGAATTTGCATGAATTGCTACTAAACTGCGAGTATCCACTTCTTGACGAGATTTCTTCTCTGGTGCACCAGCTCGACCTATCCCGACGGCAGTTGCTACATAGTGTTCTGACAAAGGCAGAACTGGTGGCTACCAGAGAGAAGACGGTTTGGGCGCTTGTTAGAGGGAATAAGCTACTCTCCCGGGAGATCATCGTTCGGGATCCTAACTCTGGGAGAATACTGACGGGAGATGACTCCAGTGTTGATATCACTACCTTGCAGTCGCAGATGTCGTTGTTGGAATACCCGCCTACGCCTTCTCAGGATGGAATAACGTTACATCACTTATTGATGGAACATAAGGCTTTTGTCGGGGTGGCAAGTGAATCAGTTACACTCGTATTCTACCTGGCTACCAAACAGAATATCCCCATTTCGGAGTCGTTCGCCGTATCTCTCAATGCGCAAGGGGCGCCGTTGGATCCAAAGAATTTGGGCAAGATGCAGACACTTTTCACCGACCTTTCTTCAAGGGATGCTACGGAGGACATGTTTTTAGTTGTTAGAGTTTATTCCACCATGTCGGTTGTTCCCAGCCCAGTTACCTCGTCTGGCAAAGGCCACCATGCGGCACCTTCGGAAACCACGTTTGGAACTATCAAACATTCAGCCATGAATGGAGCTACCTCACCCGGTAAAGGCGAACCGAAGCTCAAAGGAAGGGTGAGTGTATTGTTTAGTCCGCGGCCGAAAACTTCGGGGGACGGCGGCTCACCGATCGAATCGCATGGGAATGATGAGAATCTCCCTCCCCATCCTGTCCCTCCAGTGCCGAACTCACCGATTGTCGTAGTACGCGATGCACAGCAGATGCTCCAGCGAGTGACGTTCCAGAAAGCGCTAGGAGTGGGGGTTCTCGATGTTGGGAGGTTTGTAAGGCAAGATCAAGCCATCGAGCAGATTGTAAGGATATTTGCTCCGGCGGGAATGGGGTCGGCAGCCGGTAGCACGGAGAAGGGCCACGGGGGTTCAGCTGGTGAAAAGGGTGGCGGAAAGCCTGGAGACGGCGAGGATTGGGACAGGCTGATTAGAGATGTCATTGAGTCCCGAACAGGGAAATTGTCGGTTCCCGAGATGCTGGAGGGGGAGTCCTTTAGTGATGACCAGCCTGCTGATATGCGACTGCATAGTGAGAAATCACCAAAGGCGGATCGCCTTCATCTTTATCTCCGTCCATTTACGTCTCCTGACGCGGACTCACTGATCAAGGCTACGCCTACTTTGTTGCACAATATCAACTGTGCTCAGAAGATTGGGTTTTCCGGGGCGCCGACAAAGCCTAGGTCTGATATATACATTACTCTTGGGAATCCAATCTTGCCAAGACACGCGTTGTTACTTCATCCGAAGCTGGGCTCCTGTGCACTTCCGGCGTCGTCTTATTTCAATTCTCTTCAGATATCACTCGAAGTCCGGAGGCCAAATGGGGAGAGGATCAAGGATTGTATATTTTCGGCTTCAAACGCCCCGGGAGTAACCGTTTGGAAATCCCTTGTTGTCGCCAGGGACGAATCCTGGAACCAAACCATCAGGCTTGCTTTGGATGAGGAGGACGTTCCTAGTGCTCACTTGTTCATGGTTCTCTCGAGTGTCCCGCATGCGTCTACCGCCTTGGCGTGGCTACCGCTATGGGATAAGGGAGCTTTCTTGCGGGATGGAGACTACTCACTGTTATTGCACAAGTATGATGAATGGACATCTTCGCCTATATCGACGGTTTCAGGGAATGGTAATGGATACCTGAATCAGCCTTGGGCGCCTGGAGGCGAAGGGTGGGCAGCGGCATTGCCGATTGGGGGCGCGGCTGCTATGATAAAGGTTAAAACTTACCTGTGCAGTACCAAGTTTTCTCAAAACGATGTTTTGTTATCTCTATTGCAGTGGAAGAATCTGAAGGAGTCTGAATTGATTTCGTTGCTGAAGAAGGTTGTATTCGTTTCCGAGATGGAGGTCGTCAAACTGCTTCGAGAGGTTTTTGATGCACTATTTGGGATTTTGGTTGAGTATGCCAAAAAGACGGAGATGGAGGACCTGGTTTTTATCGCGCTCGTCACGGTTCTTGGTATCGTCTATGATCGGAGATTCCATTTGGAGCCTATTGTGGATGTTTATGCTGGGGAGCATTTTGATTATCCGTTCGCTGCGTCGTGTCTATTACGGTCTTTTACTCGATTATTACAGGATCCGACTAACCCCGAGAGCTCGAGGAGACTGCGATCTACGTTCAAGGTCGGACGACATATTTTCCAGTTTATCGCCAAGGCAAGGGAGCAGCAGATTGTGAAGGAGGCGACTATCGGGCTAAATGGCAGCAACGGCGGGAATCAGACATTCACGAAGGATCTTCAGGTTATATTCAAGCTGCTGGAGAACCTCATGCGGAATAGTGCTGCTATGCTGGTAGGCAGTCAGACCCTTGCTGTGCAGCATTTTCATACCTGGTTGCCAGAGATGGCGGGGCTTGTTAGTCGGGAGCAGATATTATTGGTTGCTATTGACTTTATGGACGCTTGCTCGGATGTGAAGGGGAAGCTGGTTCTCTACAAGTTGGTCTTGATCATCAATTACTCGCGCAGTTCGCTATTCTCTCAGCCGGAGGATCGACGGGCTTTGACGCTTAACACTGTGCGATGGTTAGCCCCACATTGGGGGAAGACTGACGATGTGACTGGACAATGGAGGGAGCAGGTTCGGCTTTGCTGCAGTGTTCTTGCAGCACAGGTTGAAGAGCTTGGGGAGGAGGTATCTGAGTATATCCCTAAAATTGTTGATTCGTATCGGGCGATTCAGGCTACTGGCAGACATGAGAGGGAGACTTTTTCGTTACTATTCCCCCGTACCTACCCTTTCCCCACCAAAAATATCACTGGACGGCCGGTTTTCGATGAGGCGCTGATAGAGCTTGCCGCTATCTTGGCTGCGGTATCAAGCATTCCTACCGGATTACATCTCGATCTTAGCGAGGAGGACTTGGCAAAGTTTTTAATGGACGACCTACAGGTTCATATGAGTATTCTCTCGTGCGACGCGTTCCCGGACTCGTGGCTCAGTGTGCATATCTACCAGCATAAATCGACCATGCGGACGTTGGAGACATTGGCAGGAATTCTAGTGGATTCGTTCCTGCCGGACCCTGATGACGCCGAGAAGTTCAATACGGAGCTTTGGCAAGCTTTCTTCACGACATTGCTAATGCTTGTTGGGTCGGATGCTCTGGCGCTGGAGACATTCCCGGAGCAGAAGAGACGGGCGGTGTGGAAGGTTGCTGGAGATGTCAGAGAGCAAGGAGCGGATTTGCTGAGAAGAACATGGGAGGCCATTGGCTGGGAGACTAGTAGTGAGGATAAAAGGAGGTTTGGGATTGAGAAGATGGGTGGGTATCAAGTACAATATGTGCCTGGGTTGGTGGCGCCTATCGTTGAGCTTTGCTTGAGCGTGCACGAGGGGCTGAGGAGTGTGGCGGTGGAGGTGTTACAAACGATGGTGGTGAGCGAATGGACGTTGAGTCAGGACTTGAGTGTTATTCAAGCCGAAATGATTGATGTATGTGTTTTTTTTTGATTCTATTGAGTGTATCGGTGCTAATGGATCATCATAGAGTCTGGATCGACTTTTCAAGTCTAAGAAACTTACGGAAAGCATCACCCAGAAGCTCTTTATCGCTGACTTGATCGAACTCTTTGAGCCGCTATCACAGATTCCGAATGATCCCCTTACGGTCAAAGTTAGGGACTTGTTACATACCATTGATCAGTTTCTCGATCTGTTGGTTGCTGTTCACAATACGCCGCTGGGAGAAGCTTATCATATTATGGATACCCTTCGATTAATGGAATTCCTGAAAGATATGCGGAAGGAAGATATGTTTATTCGCTATGTTCATCAGCTTGTCGGTGTTCAACTGGAGTCTCAGAATTACGTTGAGGCGGGCCTGTCATTACAACTTCACGCCGACCTGTATCCATGGGACACGACTGAGAAGGTGTCAGCCTTAATCGATCCGCCATTCCCGGACCAGACGGCATTCGAAAGGAGGGAGGCGTTATTCCTGGAGATGATAAAATTATTTGAGGACGGCAAGAGCTGGGAGAACGCACTGGATACGTATAAGGAACTGGCACACCAGTATGAGAATGTAGTATTTGATTACGCGAAGCTGGGCAAATGCTATCGAGCTATGGCAAAGATTCACGAGGATATTCTCAACGGCGACATGCGCAGTCCCCAGTTCTTCCGGGTGGCGTACCTGGGTATGGGATTCCCAATCGGTCTGCGGGATCGTCAGTTTATTGTTCAGGGTAATCACTGGGAGAAACTCGTGCAATTTTCGGACAGGATTCAGCAGCAACACCCTGCGGCTAAGATGGTCTCTTCTGGCGAGGTCGATAGTGTTGAGGGGCAGTTCATCCACATTACCGCTGTCGGGCCTGAACATGACCTTATGCATCCGGTATTCCAGAGGGCCAAGATTCCGCCAAATACGAGGGAGTTTTTGCTGCAGAAACGACCGAGATCGTTTTCTTGCTCGAGGCCGTTACCCGGGAATGATACGGGGCGACCTTCTTCTTGGTGGAGTGAGAAGACCATCTACAATACGGCTGAGCGATTCCCAACTATTTTGCGGAGATCAGAGATTCTGAGTATTTCTACTGTAACGGTTAGTCCTGTTGAGAATGCGATTGAAGCGGTCGCTGCGAAGACCAGGGAGCTGTCGCTGCTCGAGAAGCGATATGCTGATATGAAGAGCGGGGGAGATGGACATAATTTGAATCCGCTAACTACGAGTCTTACTGGAGCGGTGGATTCGTCGGTTAATGGTAGGCTTGGAGGGTATAGAGAATTGATTGATGATGAGGGGGTTGCTATTGAGTTGAGGAATGCTTTGAGGATGGCGATACTGGATTACGTCTTTGTGTTGAAGAAATGCCTTGCTGTTCATGGTCAATTGGTGCCTAATCCGTTGAGGTCGATGCACGAGAATATGATGCGATGTATGTCTTCTCTTTTTGTCGATTGACATTGGGCTAATAATGAAATAGTCTTTGAAAATAATTACACTGTTGAGATAGCTGCGCTCGCTCCAAGTACTCTTCCGCCTCCTGTCCCCGCCAGCCCTGGCCAATGGAGAACACCACTCTGTTCCCCGTCAACTCCCATCCCATTACCGAAGTCATCGACAGACACCACCCGACCGACCCCTCTTGTCGGCAGCGCAGTGACTGGCACAGCTCCCTCAGCAGCCGAAGACACAGTAAGCGTCGTCGGCAGCACCCGCGGCCGCCTAGCAAACATGATTTTTGGCGCCAACACAAACCACGCGAAGGATGGAATCCTGACCAGCATAACCGCAACTGCGACTGCAACCACAACCGCAACCACAAACGGTCATCATAACCAACACCGAAAAGAAGAATCATCATTCCAGCCTCCCCCTGCGCCACCTAAAACCTCCTCCTCACGCTCCCACAGCGGTAGCGTGTCCACCATCAGCAGAACAACAAGTACCTCCCGCAGCCGCTCAAGAAGTAAATCCCTTGGCCGTCGTCGCAATGATTCCGAACCACGTCCTCCCCCACCGCCCGTTCCGCCAATGGACACTTACCACGAAGAGGTGACTAAGAGTCGGGTGAGCACTAGTAGTGGTCGTCCGCCAGGGAGTAGTGGCAGCGGGATTGTGAACTCAATGGAGAGGGGGGTCGGAAGCGTCCGGAAGAGGTTTTCAATGTTGAAGCTTGGTAAGAAGCAGAGTCGGTCTTCGGTTAAAGATGGGGGAAGTGATAGAGGAAGTGATAGGGGACATGGGCATGCCGGGTGGGGGGGTGACCCAAGGAGAAGTGAGGTTTCGAGTGTCGCTGAGGAATAGGGGGCTTTCATTTGATTCATAGTCTTTTTCTTCTTATATCTACGGGGCGAATTGTAGGGGTTGCTTTTACTTTTTTACTTTTTTTTTCTATTGTATCCACTCTATCCTTTTTGTAGTGTATTTTTTTTTATATTTTTCACTTCTTGCCTTTTATCCTTTTCTTCAGCGTATTTATATTTATATTCCCACTGCTACTACTACTACTACTACTACTAACGCGCTGGCTTGGTTGTCCACACGCCTATCCCTTTTGTCCTTTCTTCCCCATCTTGATTATTATTTCTATTTCGTTTTTCTACTTTGGACTTAAGTTACTTGCTGGACGCAAAACCCATACCCTTTCCTTTTGTGCTCCTTTTCTTTTCTTTTCTCTGGTTTTGTTGGTTCGGTGGGGGGTTCGTTGGACTTAAAAGGGTCGGGTGTATGTGTGTATGTACAGTATGTAGCTATCATAGCAGTTTGTTCTTTTTTTTTTTTTTCCTCTAGAGAAAAGAAAAAGGCCTGCTATCATAACTTGACTTGCGTACGGTTGTACAATACGGTATTATAGCTACTATCTTTGATGTCCAGTCTAGCACCTGTGGTGTCTGTTTATTGCACCTCTTGCTGCGCCATACTCTAAGCATGGTAGGCACCCGTACACGTAATAGCACAGTATTAACCCATGCCAAAACCCCAGCTCGCAACCCCACCCTCAAATTCCAGTGGAGCTCCAAACCTCAGAACAAGAGATCTCAGTCGAAAATTTTCATAATGGGACTGGGGGGATGGGGGAACCGAATACTGAGCATGAGCGGACCACCTCTCCTATGTGCTATGCTACAAATCTTAGAAAGGAGAAGGGATATACGGTACATAGGAGCTTCAAACGGGCACAAGCTAACATATAGCAATTCGCCGTTGCGCACATGTAGTCCCGACCAACTATCATACTGCATCATAGCTCAGACTTTTTATCAAACCCCAAGCACCGTGCTACCATAGTACAAGTACAGCCAGTACGCTAGCTCGAGCGGGGAACCTCCAGGAGAATTGAAAAAGTTGCACTCGGTGTGGGGGGTACGTTAGCTTAGATTACTCCTCTCTTTTGAGGTTGAAATTCGAAGCGTTCTTTATTTACCGCGGCACCACAGTTACCGTAGTGCAAAGATACGGTAATTGACCAGGTTACCCTCCTCCTCCGTCCTTCAGGCTGTGCAGTACTGTACAGTACGGCGCAGTCACTGTTCCCGATAGTACCCGGCACATTAAAATCTGGGGCTTTCCAGGTATGGTACTGGCATGCATGGTGGTACAAGTGCCGTATGCACATTAGCACATATCACCCAATCCACCCTGAGCGGCGCGGGATGAGCCGAAGCTTAACTCCCGTGGCGCTTCGGACTTGCTTGTGGGACGGTGGTTCTTGTGGATGGCTGGTTGAGGTTGTTCGCTGCTGGTATTGTAATGTCATACCTCAGATTAGGGTTTGGGGGGGGGCATAAATCGTAACCTGAGGTGGATGTTCGCGGTGTTTGCCTTGGTATCATATTATAATATGGTATGATGGTGTTTTTGCGAATTGTGGTTTGGGGTATTCTCTGAGTGTGAGCCTCCTGATGATCTAATTATGGCTCCCCATAACTGTACTCGTACTGGGAGAGTTAATGGGGCTTGGAGAATTGGGGATCAAGTTAACTTACAGCCACCTTTTGGCGGACAGGTGTTTTTGCGAATGGTTATCATATCATAGATCCAAACCGCGGCTGTCTTATCCTGAATCACAGCTCCTTACCTACCGGTATTTATTTACTTGCGCGCTTACTTACGGCACTTGCCCACTTTCTTATTAAAACCACGGCTGGACATTCAAATATGCCGCCGTATTAAGGAAGTGAGCTAGATACACAGTGGGGAGTGGACGTCTTGCTTAATGGACCTATCATATGAAGACGCGGAACCTACTGGCTTAACTTACGCTGTAATCGTGCGAAAAGGTTTTTATTAACGAGGTGGGGAGGGAGGAAGGGGGAGCCGGGCCTCGTGATGAGTGGTTTTTTATTCGTAGCTTCACTTTTTTTATTTTGGGCCAAGTTGTTGGTGGGATATGGTGGAACCTGAGGACTGGATGTCTTGCTCTCCTGTCTTGCTGGTTGTTGTATATTAACTACCGCAGGCTATATTTGTAAGGGGTACCGTAGCTGAACCTCAAGTTGGGATGTCGGGGGTGCCTCTCCTACTGTAGCGAGCTTTGATTTTTTTTTGATTTTCTTGTTATTTGTCTCAAAAGAAGGCGTGAAAGGGCTGCCTTTTTGTTTCTGGGTGATTCCCCCGCCTTCTCCGAAGAGAGGGGAGGGGGGGTCTTAGCGTAGGTTCCATTATTGATATTCCGGGTATTAGAGAGAGTGGTGGAGGCTAGGATAACTGTATGGAGTCTTGGCAAAGCCTTCTACCGATTCGAACTCGAACCTAAGGTTTGGCGATGCTCTTTGTGTTACCGATGTAAATTTGCTCGATGCCATCACGCCACATCACGCCGCGAAGAATATGATATGATATGGTACCGGGAACCTGGGGGAGCGTGGGGGGGCCTGAATTCAAATTCAGGTTTGCTCTGGTTATAGATTGGCAGGTAACTTATCATGGTGTGTGAATATGGTGAACCTAAGATTTGGGATTTAGGTATGGTCTTGTCACAGGCGATGGGGGTATGGTTGGGATAGAGGAGGAGAAGGTGTCTAAATCGCTCAGGTTTGGGGACGGGGGAGGTGGGATAAATAGAGCTTGAGTCGCCGTTGGGGAGGAGCTTGGAATTCGGCAGGAGCAGGAGCAGCAGCAGCAGAGCAGCGACAACCGTTATGGAGCGGTGGGGTGGTAGCGGTTTGTTTGCTAGCTGTGAAGAGTAGGATCGGCAGCATAGGAGAGGGGTGAGTAGCATATGATGGGTGGGTCCGATGTTCGCGGGGAAGTAACTGACTCTTGGATTCTAGACTGCGATACACCCGCCAAATGCAAATAAGAAAGAAGTCAAAAAGTCAAAACCTCGCTCGACACAACTGCCACTACCACCAATACGCAATTGCTACCGAAATCACTCGGCATTCAGCATATCATACCTTCATCGATACTTTCTCTTGCACACTCCCCCGGGCCACCCGCTGCCATTAATACCTATTAGCCTAAGCCACCCACGCAATATTGCTCCTCCTAGGCGTTCATTCTCATAACTAACCCTTCATAGCAGATATCTCCTCTTGGCCTTTTCACTTCTGATAGCGGTATTTACTAGTGTTCGTGCTGCGCGTTTCTGGAGGGTACAACGTGGGCTGGGTGGATAGGAGGTTGGTTGCTCTTGGTCTATTTGCTTTTAAGGAAGGTTGGTAAGTAGGTGCTGATGAGTGTTCAGAGTTTAGTCGGTAGTGGCACGGGCGTCGGGTTGTGGCCGGGGCGGAGGAGGGAGGTTGAGAGGGTGTTTGAAAGAGGAGGGTTTCAAAAGAAGTGTTTGGTCGAGAAGAGGGTCTCATGGATTGTTTATATTGCTCATGGGCTTTCGTCCGGTCAGAGGATGGTCTAGTTGTTGGAGTGGTTGCGAGTGAGGGTTGATGATTTGTTGAAAGAAGGGGGTTGGGGGCAGTGATTAGTGTGAACATTGTTGAGAGGGGAGACGAGGTCGTTTTAAGCTTTAAGGGGCGGTGGGATTTTCTCTGTTGAAAATTCGTTTGCGTGTTGGGGTTCAGTACTGGGTTGTCGGTGGTGGTGCAGTAATCTCGCGCGATAGTCTTCGCGTGATAGAATAGAATCGAGAATCTGAAATGAAACGTTTAATGATGGTTCTGGAGTCTTGGATATAATTTATCTACAAATGGTCGATTATACTAGGTAAGGGTGACTTAAAAAGCGTTAATTCGGGGATATCTTGCCCAAGCATCATGCCTCAAAGACTAGTATTAATAGTTTAGTAAATTTGGTACATGTCAGGGATTGAACGTTTTGTCTGGCAGCGGAAGATAGTTGATAAAGTTCTCTACCTAACTATGGGAGACATGAACAGTATATACAAGTTACGAGCATATAGTACCCGACACTGGCTAGCAGTCCCACCGGAATATTTGGCGGGAATTGACCCAAGGGCATTACCAACCCTAGACCTACCCCACAGCAAAAAAAGTGGTTCGCCGAGCTTTTTTTTAATGCTCGACTACTCCACTGCCCCCCGGATTCGAACTCATGATGGTCCCTGTTTCAAATTAGCCGACCAGTCTCCTAAGCCACTAGACCATAGGAACTGGCCGATAATGCTCTTTCTTCTTGATCTTTTAACTGCTTCTTCAGAAAATATACAGTTCGGGCGCCTGATACTTTGTCTTTGGTAAAAAAGGACATTAGTACCCAATCATATCACTCTCTCATGATATCGATAGAAAGAGGAACGGGGGTGTTCCGGTGTATATCTGTGCTCTGCCTCCGAAGCACTCTCTTTCTTTGCCAGAGAGCGAGTGTTCCCCGAGTTCCGTAGCTAGTATCCCCGATGTAACTATTCTTTGGCACGGGAAACTTGAAGGACAGGGATAAAAGTTTTGCATGGTAAATTATCTATGCGTATCTAACTGCCCATACGGGACTCGGGCTCAAGTGTTCGGGTTCTATATGCCTGTAACTTGTATGATACATACCTTATCTTGGTGACGCAGGCCATTGCGTGGAATGCCAACCTCCACGCCCATCCTCACTCAGTAGTGAGTAGGAAGCCCAGACCGGGCCTTCGTTCCTCAACCCAAAGGACCATTTCTCAACAGTATCATACATTGGTGATCAACTTTTCATGGCTGTGCGAGTGAGCCGTGGTGACTACGATGTAAGCATTCTAGAAATCAAGGAATGCGCCATGTTAGAGAGGTATGCTGTAATAGAGCACATAGAGTGTACCCCTCGAACCGCACCGCTAAGGATGTTCCTCAGATTTCGTCGCCACCTTTGCCTTCGCTGAAAACCCCCACTCCCTCCCACCATGGATGTACTCGCGGTCTACCTCTTACATCTCCCCTTACTCCCCTGTCTTCTCCTAACCACGCCACTACCCTTTTTTTAGTTGAGTTTGCTCTCCGGGTTTTGCTCCCCATCCCCCTCATTATCCAGAGATGGCATCTCTACCACTTACCCCAATCACCACCACTCGTTCATCAGCGGATACCAACCCTCTACAGGCCCCGTCCACCCCCATCTCCCCCTCCCCCTTTCCAACAAGCCAACTCGGCAGGCTGGAAGCCGAGCGTGACCCCTTTGTCTCAGACAATGAGGCACCACCACGGGCTCGTCCCCGCCTCTCGCCGTCTACATCCCAGGCCCTCCGTCGGTTTGGGATGTCCCGTGTGTCCCACAATCGATCGACGTCACAATCCTCCAAATTATCCAGAATCTCCCCCGACCGCTTCATTCCGAGCAGGGCCAACATACAGAGTTTCCGAATGAGTGCACCGGCGCATCTACTCTCCAATAACGAGAGACTTTTAAGAAGGAGTATTAGTACTAGTAGTGCGGACCGTAGTATCTCCCCTAACAGTCTGAACAATAGCCCTAATAATAGAAATGCCGGTGGTTTACCAATCAACTACCGACCCAGTAGCTTGAACCGGAGGATTAGTGCTGGTGCTGTTGGTGTGTTTGGCATAGGTGTTGGTGCAGCGCCCAGGAGGGAGGAGCCCAGGCCGAGGGGGAGGGAGGTGACCATAAACGTTTTCGGGGATAAAACAAGTCCGGAGGCTGACATGGAGAGACATGAGAGGAGGCTTTCTGCTGCACTGGGGGTGGATAGAAGTGCCAAAGTGCTGAGCTTTACCCGTGAGAACGAACCAACCAGGGATGGTCATGGAAGGAAGGGAGGGGTTATGGGTGCCCCTGGAAGTGAGACCGTTAGTGATACGCTTTGGGAGGATGTATTGGAGGCGGAGGGCCGTAGGTCTCCCTTTGCTAGGATCCCTTTTCGCATCTCTGTCTCTCTAATACATTCCACTTTAGGCGATTCAACAACACCACAGGCCTCTCCATCACGCAGATGCCCTAGAAGAGTCGTCCCCACTACTCCATTCAAGGTTCTGGATGCCCCAGGCCTCCGGGATGATTATTACTGTTCACTCCTTGCATACTCCCCCGCTACACACTCTTTGGTTGTTGGACTTCACACGGATGTATATAGCTGGACAGAGACTGGTGGAGCTCGGCCATTTGAGACTTGGTCGAATTCTCACGTTACTGCTCTGGCTTTTTCTTGCCTCCAAGGGAAGCGTAATATTCTAGCGATTGGTCGGATCGATGGTTCGCTCGGCCTCTGGAACCCGGCGGAGCCCACGCCACGAATCGAACGAACGCACGACGCTGGGATCGCTTGTTTGGCCTGGAAACCCGTCGTCTCCTGTCGCCCAGATACCGGGTTACGATCCAGCAGTGGTTTCTCTTTCAGCGATCGTCGTTTCCAATCGTCCTCTACAATGGCTGAGACTGAAGAACTGCTGGTCGGCGATGAGTTTGGTAACGTTTACTACTACTCGATCGAGTGGGGCAAATTCCGCGAGGGCCTTCCCGCGCCGGCATCTCATGCGTCCATTGTGCTTCTCCGGAGGATTGTGGTTCACTCTCAGCAGATTTGCGGGTTGGCGTGGAGCGGGGACGGAGAGCAGTTCGCAACGGGTGGCAATGATAATGTGACTTGTCTCTTTAGCACTGCTGATGTAATCTGCAACCGGAGTGGAGGTGTGAGAAGTCATGAAGCTACGGTTTTGGAAGGAGGAGAAAAGCATAGGTGGGCACATGGGGCAGCCGTCAAAGCGATTGCCTTTTGCCCATGGCAAAAAAGCTTGCTTGCTACAGGCATGATCTAACCACCATACCCCCCTATTTTGGACTAGACTTGCTAAATCAGTAACTATAGGTGGTGGTTCCAATGATCGCTGCATCCATTTCTTCCACACCTTTTCCGGGGCAACCTTAGCTACCATTAATGTCTCTGCGCAAGTTACATCTCTCCTCTGGTCCAACAGCCACCGCGAGATCGCTGCAACGCTCGGATACGCCAATCCTGAGCATCCCATTCGCATTGCAGTTTTCAGCTGGCCCGAGTGTAGGCAGGTGGTCCAAGTACCCTGGCAGGAGGATATGAGGGCACTATATGCCGTCGCCTATCCAGGAGGCCCCAATGACGGTTTTGCACCCAGTTCTTCAGCTGTCACATCTGAAGACACAGATACCATCCTCGAGGATATCAACACAACTGGTGGATCCATCGTCACAGGCGGTGGCGGCCGGCGTCGCAGGGAAGCCAGAGGATCGCGTGAGAGAAACAGGCAGGCGAATAGAGTCGAAGGATGCATCGTCGTGGCTGCGAGCGACGAGACAGTTAGATTCCACGAAGTCTGGAGCGAAACCAGGCGTGGGGTTCTAGGATGGAGGGGCGTTCTGGGGGGGAGTGATATCCTAGAAAGCCTTGAAGGAATCGAAAAGGATGGCGCAGAGACCATCAGGTGAAGATTTTTTTATATTTTATTTTTGCTTTTCTTGTCCCGCCCTCCTGTCTTCTGCAACCGAAGCCTTGGAATTATCATTCGCATGCAGATTCTGGTTGCTTTCCCATCCCAGTTCCGGCTTTTATCCATCCAATCGCGATGAATCTGAGGGATTACTGTCTTTGATGTTTCTTTTTCCTTTGCTTGACTGACTGACTTGACTTTGCTAAATTTTCCCGCTGCTGGAGTTATTGGCTGATGCTGTTCTTTTCTTTTCTTTCTTTTTCCCTTTCCTTTCTTTTTTCTCCAACCTACGTTGCTGCACCTTTTTCCTTCTACCCCCTCCATCATTTCTTTGTCAAAGCGGTGACGAGGACGAGATGACGATGAAGAGAAGAAAGTGGTGATGATAGGATTCACTAGAGAGACGAATGGATGGATGGGCGCATAGACATGCTGAAATGGAACAAGCAAACGACCAAGCAAGTAAGGAGTCCTACCTACCTATTGCTCGAGTATAGCACATTACAGTACTAGAAGGGGGGAAAAATGGAAATCGGGATTCCGATTTGCACGTACAGTACATACATATGAGCTTCAATGGATACCGCAGCCTAGTTTGGTTTACTGATAGCTACAACTACTTGTACAGAGACTATCGCTGAAATAGCCTGCTGTACCCGCCCCGCTACGTAATTGACTTAGTATCATATAACACAGATCATATAATAAGTTTGACTTAGCATGCCATAATATTCATCATCATAATAGTAATAACAATATCCCGTCCCATCGAATCGGACTGCATTAAGAGCACCGGTATGATAGAGATAATGCCGCATCCCTGTACATAACAGTGGCAGAGCGAACGCGGCCCGTCCGCCTAAAAAGCAAATCTTTGCCCCCGGGTTATGCGCGATCGAGGTTAGATTCGATACGATTCGTCACGATACGATACCCGCAGGACGTCAACACCTTCCCCTCCCCCTCACCCCCTATCCTTCCCTTCCGGAGGGGGGGGGGGGGATATAATACCGGTACCGGCAATGGCTCGCCCCAGGCAAGAAGTATATCATACAAGGTAAGGAACAATTAACCGGAACGGACAAGGATATATTTTGGCTGGCCAACCTTAAATTGCTGTTCCATATCTACTTGTGCCCGGACACGGGGGGGGAAGGTACAAGTAAACGCCGCGTTGAGGAGGGGCGAAATATCCCTATTTCTCCCCTCCCAACCCCCCTCTTGATACTCGGGCACTTGTTTCTTGACTAGGATGAGTTACTGTAATATCATAGCTCAAAGTCGTGAATTTCTGGGGCACGGTACGGGACTGTGTAAAGGGAAGAAAGAGGGGAAGGGGGGGGGGGAGGGTTCATCTGATTATTGCGGTGCTGTGATACGTTGAGATTCGCAAGGTTCAAGTTTTGCGGATGACATTGATTTGTTTGGTTTATTCCTCTCCCCTCTCCCTCTCCTTCTGTTCCCCCGTACACACACACACACGCACGCAAAACACAAAAACCCCCGGCTGAAAAATAAAAGAATTAGGAAATTGAAATGGAAAAAAGTAGAAGAAAAAGAAATGAAAGAAAAATGAAAGGAAAAATAAAAAAAGGAAAACTCGGTGATTCCGAGTGATAATACATGATTGCCGATTCACCAGACAAAGTTGCAATTGGGGAAAAAGGGGGGGTAAATTTTTTTTTTTTCTTCGACGGGGGGGGGGAGAAGAGGGGAAAAAAAAGCCTTTCTTGGGGCTTCTCTCCCCCACCGGAGAAATCCTACGGACGGCACCCCCCACCAATTAGAATCGGAATCAAATAAAAAAGCAATCCCCTCTAAGCCTGTATAATTTGTGGTCGCATCCAGCAACCATGCTCCCGCTGGGCCCAATTGCGGGTGCGACCACCGCCGTGCCCGCGGCGTCCGCGTCGCGGACTACCTCGTAGGAAGTGCACACATCGTAATCGTCCCCATCGCCCAAGATGACCAATTTCAGCAGCGAGGTGTCGGGTGAAGCGTCGACGAGGGACTGGATCTGCGTAGTGCGCAGCGCGCGGTCGCGTTCAACCGTTTGCCAGGGGAAGCGGAGGTCCAGGACTCGTATGTCGGGCGGTAGGATTGCGGATACTTCCGGCAGGGAGGTGAGGTCCGCCAGGTCGATGCTTACGCCTAATTCACGGATTCGGGGGAAGGTCTTGATCGAGGATAGCCAGCGGGGGTTCTGATAGAGGGTTTTGTCCACGCAGGTGTTATTGTTGTTGTCGTTGCTGTTGTTATTATTGTCTCTTGTGCTGCCGATCCTACTTTGGTGGCGGAAGTCCAGGAGCAGGACTTCTAGGGTTGCCCTCGAGGTCTCCACCGCTGGGATTATGCTGCGCATCAGGTCGTTTGTGAGCGCGTAGGAACTTAGTGATAGGAGGAGTATCTTGAGTTTTGGACAAGAGTAGATGAATTCCGAGACCCGGGAGATGTCACAATTCTCCCAGGAGCCCAAAACCACTTCTTCCATGTTTCGGATGTCAGGATGGGAGGAGAGGGCACGCAGGAGGGAATTGTAGCCGGTGCATTGACGGAGCTCCAGACGCCGGAGGGTGGCGGGGTTAAAGAAGTGGAGTGAATCGCGAAGGTTGAATAAGCCGTTCAGCTCTATGCTAGATAGTGTAGTGTGAACGCCCGCTGGTAGGGTCATCCATTTATTCTGTTCCTCCGATTTCACCTCTCCTTCCCCACCGGCCTCGGAGGAGGAGGAGGAATACTCTTCTTCTTCGTCTTCGTCTTCGTCTTCATCGTCCTCCCAATCACAATCCGTTGCCACACAAAGACTCAGATCCTTCAATTCTCCAGCGAAACCCACAGTCTTCCCCACCCGATTCATTTGTCCGTCGTTTTGTATTCCCCAGATATGCATGGACCGTAGATGCGCAGCGTGGGCCCCGGCTAGTTCCTCCAAGAAGGAGTGATCTCGAGCGCGCAGAGGCATCTCCAGCTTTAGACTGCGCAGTGAGCGCAAGCCCACTAGTGACTTGACGATGGTTCGGGGCGGGACATCGCGGGAATCCCATCTAGCTAGCCAAAGTCAATCCACACCTTTCTTCCTTATCTAAAAAGCAAAACTCACTCAAATTCATCCAACCCGCAGCCAGCTAGCCCATCCAATACTTCCGCAAGCCAGCTCCAAATAGCGGTAGGGCTCCTCCGCCTGGACCCTTCGCGTACCTCATCACTAACATGCATACTCCGCGTCCAGTGTCGCCAGTTCTGTCCCCTGTCCTCCATCAGCAGACACTCGCAGAATTTCCTCGTTTGTGTCGTACACGATAGCGTAAATTCCAGGCGTCTATAGAGTCGTGGGGCAGCTAGATTTTGAAGCCATTTACTCGTTAGGGCGAGATTCGAGAGGTCCATTGGTGCCGACACCTGTTCTTTGGTTAGTTATAAGGAAGCGAGTGGGAAGGGTGAGAGTACATGATCGAGAATCTCGTGTAGTATCACCACCGGTAAATTACACAGCTTCATGACCGAACAATTTCGCAACAGGCTATCGACAAGGCCAAGGGGAGGGAGGTTCGGAAGAAGAAGAAAAAAAGGTGGGATATGTAGAAACCTGTGTCGGTTATATAACATTTTTTTGGATTTTGGAAATGCATGCTTGGAGTGCACAGTACCGTACAGTTACGGCACAGGACTTGTGGTGCTGTACCACCTGGTCGGCCGGAAAGAAGCAAGCAAAAGCTTCAACCCATTCCACAAAACTCTGACAGAGACAAACGCCAATCATATATCCGCCTCGTTTGTGGAGATGAGGGAAAGAGAGGGAAGGGGGAGAAAAAGAAAAGAAAGAGGGAAAAAAAGGCTAATCATCAATCACTCCTATCGATAGTATTTCTCCACTACCCTATGATACCGACCATCCTTGGTGATAAGTGGGTACCCTGGCAGCCTGGAAGCAGGAAGGGAGTTTTATTATACTATCATATCTCCACCATTCAAAACCTACTACCCGGTCCGTTGCGCAGTGTTCCCACTTTCTGCAGATAATCCGTTCGCCGGGAACAGCCCGGTACCACAGTGGCTAGACCCGACGCTTATATCGACGTCCATGCAGCCAAATTAGAAAGTCTCCCTTGTTTGTACTGTACTCCAAAATACAGGCTGACCTATCGCCAGGATGCATGGGTATGTCCGCTTCAACAGGAGACTGAAAGGAAGACCTACGGCTGTGATGTTCCATACCGCAATATGTAGCTGACCACGGCCCCCAGGCAATATCAGCCGAATATTTTTACTACAACATCAGCATCCGCGAATTAAACATTACACCAAACCGCCCAAACTTCAATGTTCCACAAACCATGTTCCGGTCGTTGATATAGGCCAAAATTCACGATTCCCACAAACCAACTCTGACAAGTACTCTGCTCGTAATATTGGAGCCTTTTTTTTTTTGAGATTAAAAAAAAAAAGACTGCTATTGCATACAGCTAGAATTTGGCCCTTTTGGTTAGATCCGGGGGGTATGCAAATACGGTTCTTTTTTAAAGAACGCTTCGACACTACGAGTACTCGAGTATGACCAACAGGAACTACCTTAAAGAAACTCACTAGGTTACATTAATATCGGCCCCAGTAAAAACTCAAGTCTCTCCACCCCCTTCCCCCCGAAAAGGTTAGTTAGTTCGTTACTCACCAGAAACCTACCCTACCGATTACCATAGACTCTATCATATCATACGTCCCAAAATAAGAGGTGAAACTGATCCATTCAACCACGACGAAAATGGGGGTTCCGAGAAGGGGGAGCGCATAATTAGCTTTCCCCGAAGAGGCCATCGGAGGCCTAAGGTGGGGGAGGTCACGGCCCGAGAGAACCGATACGGGCTAGGGCCCCGAGACAAGCCTGTGAGGCTCAGGATTGCGAAACGAATAAATAAATAAATAAAGAATCATCAATCAAAAACCATCCTCCCTACCGGTACTGGACTAATCTTCGAGTGCTGAAACATGATGAAATTTTTAGGAATATGTTGAGCGACAGGCTCCTATTGCTCATACATGATTAGAAATAAGAAATAAAAATCCAACCGTGGCGAAGGTTAATATGGAATCACAAATTCCAAAGGAATGTTGATCAGATAATGGAGTACTCAGCTTTATGGAATAAAAATTGGGCTGACATTCGAGCACTATGCTGCAATGCAGAGACTCGACTCTTTGAGGGATAGGTGGATCGGATATGCGGTGCCCAACTCTCTCCGATTCTCAATCTCCGTAACTGATTGGTTGGAGCCCGTGAGGGGGTAAGGCATGCCTGTCTAATGTGAGGACTCATTTCTAGTATCACGGGCTTCATGTGCAAGTCTAGTCCAGTCTCACATCTTTCCTATCCCTTTCTCTCATTCAGCGGCCCAAATTTCCTATGCATAACAATCTAAAGAAGTTTAGACGCTATCGTAAGCCCTACGGTAGCCAGCATCACCACAAACAACAATGGTGAAAGGAAATGTGTGTGCGTGCGTGGAGGAGAGACTGATTATACAGCGGCTAGGATCGAAAGCCCATGGCGCACTGACTCTCCCGCGGCCGCAGTATTATCCCGAGCTGCTCCTTCCACACTAAGTTAGCATAATTCCATGTTTGACCATCACTCTATTAATAAGACACGCGGTGCGCATCTACCCCGCTTAAACCTCGCTCCCCCCCCCCCCCGAAGTTCCCTCAGCATCAGTCTTCTCCACCTCAGGGTAATATTTTTGCGATTTTTGGGTGCTGGGCTTTTGTTTCACCATCACCACCATAACCTAAGACAGCTTATGTCTGTGCCTCTCGGCACAAAACCAGGTAGCGGTAGGGAGTCGAACATCATTTCCGGAACCGGAAATCCCGAAGTCCGTATCTACACCTTTCTTCCGCTGTTGCAGGTGTCGGTGAACAAATTACTATGAAGAAGGGTACTATAGGTTGTGCGTTCTCGGGGTAAAGTGAAGCAATAGCTTCCTTAACCCCGCTTGCCCATTCTCCAGATGAACACTGCATATTGTGAGTGATTGCGTATGATTCCTCCCAGAAGTGGTCAGACACTAGGCAGGCCCCGGAACCCCGGCGTCAGACTGCGAACCCGTAAATCTCCGGCTTCGGCTGGCAAAAGCACTACAAGTGAGGTTTTTCCAAACACGCTAGACCGTGTTGGTTCACGGCTATTGTGTGGGAACTACCACGGATATTTTCGCACCTGACTCCGGAAAGATCCGTGATATTTCCCATATTAAAATATAGGTGACCGCAATCAATTTGACCTAAACAATTCCCCGTGTCGGAATCTAGAAGTAAAATGGGGTCCAAAGGCGCCAATCCCGACTTCGTAAACCACTTGCAGAGGAACCCAACTCAACTAGTGTTTAATAGCCACTTGATTGGGCCGGCGGAAGGCGCTTGAAGCTGCCAGATGGATATGAGGCGTGCAGAAACTGCCCCACCTTCTATTTCCTAATTTAACTTTCCGGGCTTCCCCTCTCTCAGACAGCTGACCACCAATTTTCTGGCATAGTAGGGTGGTTTATTCCAATCAAAGGACCAAAACTACTTCCTTCTAACCATATCGGAGCCCATATTTAGACCAACAAGTGCATATAACATCTAATCGGGCCCCTTCATGGCATAAGAGAATGCAAGGAGCCCTTCAGATTTTAAAGCGAACGACAAAAGGAAGGGATAATAATGAACGTCTCCGGAGCAGTTGCCATCCCAAAACTCTTTGTTGCATAAAATCCCTTTCATGCAAGCCCTGACCACGGATGAAGCATCGTGCCGTAGTGAGCGGCTTATCTGCAGCAGAAGGTGGTATAGATGGTCATGCGCCCATTCCGCTGTCGAAGCAAATCATGTCAGATCACTCATGAATGGCCGGGATCCGATGTGAGAGTAGGATCGGATTGTGTGAGAGCACCAGGGCAGGATCTGTGGCTTGTATCACAAATTCCGGAACGCCCAAAGCACGGAGGTAGGTACTAACTTGAATTTCGAGAACCTAGGCAGATGTTAGCCAAGAAGTTGCTCCCATATTTCTCCCAGGACGCCTATCTCATAACGGATGATGCTAGTCGCAGTCTGGGCGCTTGATCCGAAACTGAAGATCCTGTGGCGTATATATCACATTATTGCCAACGGGAGCAGAAACTTTCATGTGAAAGGCTGGAGGTTTGGTTTCGTTTGGTGCTGGGGTGTTTGTCCTTTCTTCTGCTGCTGCTGGGCTTCACACTTTCAGCACAGAAGGCCCGGGTTTTAGTCGGAAAATTTAACAATGAATAGGAAACATCGCTATACCCTAGCCAATAGCTCCTCTGGGAGGATCTGTCACAATATTAGGGGATTCCCAGGCTGTTCCGCCACCTATTCTCCTCATCGGTTAGTTCAAATGCTAGAAAATGGACGAAAGGACAGTATCACATCGGCTTATCTCCCATAAGCGGTCTGCAGAACAAACCACCCCATCAGGCATGTCACAAAACAGTTATCGCTTTCTGTCTCTGTCCCTCTCCCTCTTCCTCCTTGTCGAACTCACCCTGTTGAGTAGAACCCATACATACCAAAAACCATGATGTATGGCAGATAAGGAGGGATTCCCATGACCTTGGAAAAGCGCAGAGAGGCCACAGGTGCTCACTAGTAGCTTGTCAAGGCGAAAATGACCAAATAATATCAGTAAGATTAAAGAAAACCTGTCAGAAAATTGGATCAAGTGACCCGAGGATGTTTTCAGTGGGCGCACCCTCTAAATTGGTCATCCTCCTAAGAATATATACACCGGCCCTACGTAATTCAGAGCCCGTTATTTACCAGACACGTTGCACTTGGTCTTGCGTAACGTTTGCTACAGAATCTGCCCGGGCCTATCATGCTGACGCGAGGAACCTCTCAGCGCTCCTAATCCACCAGCCAGTCAAAAACAAACAAAGGCAACTGCTTCCACCTTAGAGAAGAGTCATGCCGACCATTAACAAAAATTTGCTTATTGACCGCTGCATCAAAAACTAACAGGGGGGGTGGCACGAAATTTTCAACGTCTGCCGGTCAAGGAGATAGCTCTACTTACTGTAGTCCTACCCACGGGAGCTAGCATTGGACGACTTTTGTGCCTACCAGGGCCCGGTAAGAAGTGATTGAACAGTTATTTAAGGCTAACCAGCAAAATATATCCCTGTACGTTCAGGTTAACTGCTCCCTACCCTAGTACTTTCTTTGTAACTTGGCGTTTGCGCTCACTAAACGATGAGCATGGCAAAGAGGATGATTTTCACACCAAACCCATTACTTGCGTACTAGATTATATCCCTCCTATGGCCCTATACATACCCACCGCCATCTCGCAAGAATACCAGGTGGGTTTTTGGGTTTATAGCGCGCCTTCACCTTTCAGCACCCTCTTCTCAACGGTAACCCGTTATCAAGAGAAATTTACGAGTGATGGTGAGTGATTCCAACAACTATTGACAGCTCACACTCAAGCAAGGTATTCAAGGTCAAAAATAATTTTCAGTGAAAGCAAGGTTAATTCAATACATTTTATCCTAGCTAAGCCAATACTGTCATCTAGCCAGATGAAAGTAAGGGCCAGATCTTGCATTATGCTGCTTTACACAAGGAAGCCGAGTAACGTATTTGAGGGCCTCATCAAAAACCCCATAATGATTACAATGCTATAAATTAGTGCGCATTGGATCGAAAAAAGCATGTCATTGAACTTAGAATAAATTTGAAGGGCACGAAAAGGATAAGAGGGAGTAACCCAGCTTGCACTTCGATTGCATAAAGGAAAATGTCACGGGATGTCACATAAGATATCGGAAGAGAAATTCCAATCACCCCTGCCAAGTGAATTGTTGCAACTGTATTTAATAGCCATATGTTCTGCGATTGGGTTGCGAGTTGTGCTTTCTCTGATGTGTGGGACACTCTGTCACAAGTTTTCTCACTGAGTTTACATTTATTCACACCTTTTACCCTCATCCGTTACCACCTCTTGGCTTTGGTACCAAGGGTATCGTATCGTAAGCAAAGCATTGGTAAGTTAGCCGTTTCTAGGTGCGCCAAGCTCACACGAAACAGTAAAGCAAACCAAGTTTGGCCCACCTTTTCAACACTGAATACCCCTACCCGTCTCCCAGGTACATAAACAAGGACTAACATGGCAAAGGGGATAGCGAATACCCTTGCCAAATTTAGTGTTTGCCATCAGCCCTTTTGTGTAATGCTCGCTGCCCCCTGCCCTTTCCCTCTTCCCCTATTTTACTACATACTATGTTTGGTCCGTCAGTATGCACAGTCCTTGGGCCAAATCGTAATCGAAACTGAAAGCCGAGTGATCGATTATGAAGTCAACCCCGATATCAATACCGGCCGAAGATAAAAGGCCCCCATTTGATTTCATGAAAATTAAGCAGAAAGATCTACACCAGCGTTCCCAATTTCCCCAGACAAACTCCCAATACCAGGAACTAAATGACCCCTTCTCCAAGATCGATGAAAAAGGAGATCGTTTTATTTCATGAAGGTACAAGTGAAAAAAGATGGAAAAAAAGCGTTGTTTAATTCCGACCGCCCCACCCATTCGCACCAAAGGAATTTTTTTTTTTTTACCACCACCACCTGCGAGCACTCACGCCTTCTCCTTCTTCTCGGGCCTCATAGAGGAAGCACGACGTTTGCGTAGCTCGGAACGCTTTGCCTTCTCTTCGTGGACACGCTTGGCGAGGAGAGCCGCGTATTCGTTCTGTATCCGTATTAGTATATATGGATACGCGGTACAAGCAAAGACTGCAAACTTACCGCAGCATCTTTGGAAGCCTCCGCTCTTCTTCTCTTGAGAGCGATTCTGTGACGCTTGTGCTGAAGACGTTGAGGAGTAACGAGCCTCTGGATCTTGGGGGCCTTGGTATATGACTTCTTTCCCTCGCCCTTAGGCTGGACTTCGCGACGGATAACGAACTTGCGAACCTATTTATATCATATGCAATAAGCCACCGCTCTTAACCCCACATTTCCCCACCACCTTGAGACGAAGGGAGCATACATCATCGTCCTTATTCAAACCGAAGAACTTTCTAATCTTGGTAGCACGCTTGGGCCCGAGCCTCTTGGGGTGGGTAACATCGGTCAATCCAGCAACCTCACCGTCACCCTGCTTGACAACGACGAGGGAAAGGACGGCGAGATCTGCGGCCACAATACATCCACGAACGGACTTGCGCTTCCTCTCTCCAGTCCTGCGGGGGCGGTAGCAAGAGTGTCCCTTAGAGAGGAGAAGCTTGACACGTGTAGGGTGCATGACTCCCTGCTTCATAGGGAAGCCTTGCTTGTCGTTACCACCGGTGATCTTGAAAATGTATCCCGCGAATTCATCTCCAACACTATCACCGGGAACCTCTTGTCCCATACGTTTATCCATGAAGACACGGAGACGACGATCATCTTCGATTTCAATGAGTTTCTGCGACCCGTTGGCGGGATAGCTGTGAGATAAGTCAGCACCGGTAGGCCCACAACCTATTCCCCCCCCCCCCGACCCCCGTCCCAGTATTTCTCTCTCGGGCCTCCACTAATTCTATCCTCGAGGAGAATCGCTTGAAAAATGAAGATTGTTGCAATGGGGGAAAAATAACTTACGCCTAGATTTTGTGAAAAAAAAGTTAGCCAAACTAAGAACACCAAGAAAATTGGCGTGAGAGCAGAGGGAAAATTTCTCACAATATTGAGCTTCATGTTTGCGTCGACTTTGTTGGTTTACCGTGGAGAAAGTCAGCGCGCCTGATGGTTTGTCAATTGTGCTTGTTAGGTGGTGGTATGTGTGCTCGACCTTCGTGTGGTGCGCTAGGCCGCATCTACGTGGGTGGTGGTGGGGAAGGACTGTGTTAGGGCATGGAAAACATTCAACCCTTATCCAGTCTGGCTTGGCACCGGCATTCATAAACCTTCACTCGGAGGCTTTTGAAAAAAATCTGTCAGATTACTGCCTATCCATCTGTTATTAGAAAGCGCAGAAATATCACTTAGGACAGTCCAGGTATTATTCCAATTAATCAAAAGTTTTTCATTAAATGTTTAAGTAAGGTATTGGACAACGCTAGGAGCTTAGTTGGAGAATATATCGCTGCACCCTATGATCTTATATAGGATAAGGCTCTGGAACATTTGCGCGGACTATTCGACATGGATTGTAGGGCTCATAGAGTGGAGTGTCTAGGATTTTATTGAGAATGGAGAATAAAGTAATAAAGTTCGACTGAAAGGCAGTCATGAAAGCAAGGGAAGCTAAAGTCGAACACCATTCATTCACAATCCACCACCCGGGCAACTTGGGGACCATAAATACACCCAACCAATGAAGACAGCCACCACCCACAAAACCCAACCATTAATCAGACTACCTCGAAACACGGGAACAAGTTTGGTATTTTTTTAGTCCCTTATCCAGCGCAGGGATTACTTTTATTTGAGAAGAAATTGATACAAGAAACCCCAATGAACCATATCCCCAAACAGAGATACCCCTTAACGGTAAGATTCTGGAAAACCCCATTAGCCTCCACCACCAATTTGTAATTTCCAGATGCGGAATGTACGTACTCTGGAATCTCGCTCTGGCACCTGGACCACCAAACTTCTTTGGCTCACACCGTCTATTATCGGCAACAAGCAGTGAGCGGTCGTACAGCATGAGGGCCTGTTTCAACTGGTTCTTGCTGTGCTCATCAACAAACTTCTGGTAGTAGGCGACAATCGACTTAGCGATAGCCTGACGGATAGCATAGACTTGTGAAGTGTGACCACCTCCGGAAACACGGACGCGGATATCGACTTCGGCGAATCTCTCGAGACCGACGATCAAGAGAGGCTCGTAGACCTTGAAACGGAGGATCTCAGGCTTGACGAGGCTGAGAGGGGCGCCGTTGACCTTGACGAGTCCACGACCTTTCTAGTAGGATGTTAGTTGTACTTCGAAAAGGGGGAGGAACTGTGTGGAGATGGTGGGACCTTGCAATGAGCGACAGCGGTTGCTAAAATTGAAGTTAGCGTCTATACTGATTCCCCGGTTATGATCTCCACTCCATTCTTGGGGATGATTTTGAGGAGTCCATACCCGTCTTCTTCTTGCCGAAGCACTGAACGGATTGAGTAGGGGCAGCCATCGTGAAATTTGTTCGTTACGGATCGAGCAATGAGGTGGTATATTCGGGCGATAAGGTGGCTGGCTACTGAGTGTTTTGTCGTCTGTTGATGTCGAGATTGAACATTTGGTCGTAGTGAAATTCCGGTTGCCGTCCGTTGCAAAGTGTGGGTGAGTGCCACGGTCACAGACCCGTAGGGCACAAGCCCTAATACAGACTTACTTTAGCAGTTGAGCCTCAACGACCCTTGACGCGCAATTCTCGTGAGAACCCCAACTGCAAGTCCCCGCTCCCGCAACTCGAAAAAGTGACCGTGAGTCAGTATGCTCTACGCCTTTGGATCTAATGGGCGGGGGCAGTTATCTCTCGGCCACCTCGAGGACGCCCATACACCTACCCCCTGTCTGATTCCTTCGCTATTTCCCTCCGCTCCCCCACGAGAAATCGCAGCCGGCGGGAATCATACTGTTCTTCTCTTCCCATCTGGCGAATGCTTTTTCGCGGGAGATAATACCGAAAACCAATGCTGCCTCTCTTCAGCTACCTTCCCCTCGCTAACTTCCTTTCATTCTCTCAGCAGTGACTACCGATGGGAGCACGTTTCTGCAGGATGGAGCTTCACAGTTCTAGTTGACTACGAAGGGAAAATATTTGTTTCTGGAACCGGCCAGAAAGGAGAATTGGGACTTGGCGAGAAACTTCACGATGCATTATTGGAGGAAATTATCGACTTTTCGCCTGGAAAGGTGGTCCAGGTTGCGTCCGGCATGACGCACACACTCCTATTAACAGCGACCGGGGATGTATGGGGTTGGGGTGCTGGACGTAAAGGACAGCTCGGGGAACCTGCCCAATCAATAGTGCCCAGGCCCAGGAAGGTAGAAGTTGGATTCCCCGTCAGCAAATTAGATTGTGGAAAGGACTTTAGTATTCTAGTTAGCAGAGACAATCCTCAGCGCATGGAAATTTTAGGGAACGATCGGTACCAAATCGGGCCTTCGCTCGCCTCATGGTCTGGAGCCGGAATACTCGACATTCAAGCTTCGTGGAACGGTGTCTACCTACTCGAAATCTCCGGTGCTATCAAAGCATGGGGGAAGAATGATAGAGGCCAACTCCCGCCCCTGAACCTCGACAGCATAACAGGCATCGCGGTGGGTAGTGAACATGCCCTCGCTATCGCAGAGGACAAAACCACAAAAGAAAGAAAGATAATAACCTGGGGCTGGGGGGAACATGGCAATTGTGGGAAGCCCGGGGGCGGCGATGTTATTGGCGAGGTATTTACCCTAGATATATCAGCTCTCGAGAATGTACGGATCGGAGCAGGATGCGCGACTAGCTTCGTTTGGGTGGAGGGATAGCTTTTGGATCGGGTTTATGGCACTACGATATCGGAGTTTGACTTGATGCAATTCTTAGCCCACATTTTTAAATAATTTTGTTCCTTCTTTGTTGGCGATATCCAAATTATGGGGTTAAGCTAGCTATCGCGAGTCAATCGATAAATCAATCAATCAGCGAGCTCATCAATCCCACACCGTATTACTAGTACCCTGACGTGCAAACCCGGCAGCAATTCCGGCCTCCTCATCCCAAATCCTTACTAAGGCGAGATTTTACAATAGCCCACCGGTAAATAGACCGGTCCCCGGTCATCAAATCGCCCTTCCCCAACCAACATGAAACCCCTACGGTAGGAGTGCGATACATATTGTTTCCCCCTCCATACCTTACCTTACCCTACATCACGCTTAGCTAAGCCATGTAACAAAAGACCCCTAACGACAAAAGTCCCGTCACAAGCGATCACTCGTGCAGCCACTCCTGACTCCACTCTTTCTTTACATAGGACCAACCCCCCCTTCGGTTGGAAAGAGAGAGAGAAGAAGAAAAAACCCCCCAAGAAAAAAAAGAAAAGAAAAGAAAAAAACATGAGTCAAAGCACCACAACAAACAACAAACGAAATAAACAAACAAATCCTCTTCCGAACCAGCACTGGTCTTCTTCTTCAAGAGCCAGTGCGGCTCAACCAGCGCCGACCCCCCGATCCTACAGTACCGGTACGGTACCGTAACGCCCGCACATTCTAGCATCCCCTTCCGCGTACCGTACAAATACCTTTTCCTTCCTGCGCCGTCGGCGCCGCTAACTTTACTCGTATGGGCAAGTTCACCACTTTCCGAGGCACCGCTTTTGGTGCCTCTCCCGTATTAGCGTAGTCTGTGCACTGGCGGGTTGGGTATTGTGGGGACGGGCGTTCTGTGCCGCGTCGTACCATACCGTGTGTTTTGGGGAGGTTGTGCTCGTGTACGAGTAGAGTGGACTTGCAGAGGGTAGCCGGGGAGAAGGGAGGGAGGGAAGGGAGTGGATTAAGATGGTGTAGGTCCGTAGGGGGGGGGGGGGGGTTAGTATTAGGGTTT
>Ga0307513_10000527_pt1 | contig 54788 bp, 22 predicted proteins | sample 15_EM_MG_FD_202174 | JGI IMG/M metagenome (GOLD analysis project Ga0307513, IMG submission 202174) | Populus trichocarpa ectomycorrhiza microbial communities from riparian zone in the Pacific Northwest, United States - 15_EM | ecosystem: Host-associated > Plants > Roots > Unclassified | place... | reverse complement strand
GATTTTCCTGGCTTCTTCTTTAGTTGTCAGTCATTGGCAGCGTGATTATGACACCATCTTTCTTCTGATACTAACCAAACCATGAGTATGGATGATCAAGACAAGGATATTTTATTGCTGGAATTAATTTTAGGTGCTCTCCATCCTATCTTGAGTACTGTGTCATTGATGTATCTGTGGAAGCTATTATTGTTGCCTTCCAGTTATTACCAGTGTGGTGTTCTTTGCATAGAATGAATGATCGATTGCATGGTTTGGAAATTGTACGTACTCCTTATAACTTTGGGGTTTCTTGTTTATCAATCTTGCTTGTCTTTGTTTTTTACGGAACTTTTATTTCTACAGATTAGTTTTGGTTTTCTTGCATGCCTCTTCCTTGACGCTTTCTTGCAATCTTTTGCTTATATAAAAAAAAAAAAGCAGATAGATTTCATTTCAATACTCTTGACAGAGATGTTAATTTGCGCATTTACCAAATAAGGATACAATATAAAACTAATGAAAATAATATTGAGAACTAATATAAGTAATGTAATATAAACTTTATCTTATTATTTCCTAAATTAACATGAACATATCATAACTATATATAATGTGCTAACTAATCATAGATAGTGTTAAAATAATTAAGATCAAACACACAAAGAAGACTAGAATTTTGAATAATATGTATATTGTGAGTGCTTAGTCTTAACTTAAATACAAATAAAATATATATAGATTCAACTAAAAATACTATTCTACCTTTAATTATTAAGACTATATAAATATTATTTAACAGATAGCACACCCTTTCTCTCTGTATACAGATAGCACACCCGCACGAAGAATTTTATATAAATTAAGGTAAAAAAAAAGAGATTATAAACTCAACACACACTATTAGTTAACAATGACCACTTTAGACCGATTATTTAGCTTAAGTGTATATATATAAAAAATAAAATTGAAAAGTTCTCAGAGGCAACACACATCATGCTAATCATCAACACATAGTTTATTAAAAAAAATCCCAGTTTAATTGGTCAAGATGTGGAAAATTTTGGTCAATCGTGGAAGATGCTCTAGTTGATACTGAAACCCTGCACAGCTGGAAGGTCCTTCTCGTTAGCTAGTAAAATATACGGCATTGAGAATGATCAGTTGTCTCGGGCTCTGCACAAGAAAACTAGGCCAGATCTTTATTTTCCACGTGAAGACATCCACAAGTCAATGATGCTTAGTTAATTTATTAAGTTAGATTTAAACATCTCCGTCCTCTTCTTCTTTCTTTATCTATAATTTTGAAAAGGAGGCCTCCTAGTCTAACTTTTCACCACATGATATTCCACTGACTTAATTCCTTTTTTTTTCTTTTCTTTTTAGAAAGTTTTTGGCAATCGTCTAAAATTAAGAAGCTTGTTTATCTCAGCATAGCCTAAATTATATATGTTGAATGGGTCCGCTATAGGACTGGAAAGTTACATCGCTACGCAAGGTCTGATAACTCAAACAACTTGTACTAGGGGGGATACTAGAATAATCTATTAATTCCGTGAGAAACATGGGCGGTGTAGATTAAGATTCGTCCTCTGTTTAGGAGAAAAGAAAAGAGGAAATGGAGAAAATAATTCAGAAGCTATATCTCATTTAATCAATTCCATTCAAAAACTTAAATTATTAGATAAAATATCAAGATATAATTTATATTATTCTCTAATATATCATCTCAAGTGAAAGCTCTTTAATCTTAAAACTTACACAGACTCACACTGTCTTATATTTAATTTTTATCAAATAATTAAATAGAGATGATAATATTCAAACTCGTGACCGCTTAATCATCAAGGTTCTGATATCATATCAAATAACAAATTCAATCCAAAAACTTAAATTATTTAATGAGATTTCAAGATATAATTTATATTATTTTCTATCACTATGCAAACATCATTTAATTAGAGATTGAACGAGCCTCGATGCTCCCGTCCTCATGATGAAAATTTTACCTCCAACAAAAGAAAAAAAACGAGATTCCTGAGTTGTATGGGTATTTCCAGATAAGAATGTGATTTTGTGTGGTCGGAGAATAGAGAAGGTGATCCAGGTTGGGAGAAGATTCTAAAAGATGGAAGGGATGTTAATGGGGTGGGAACTAATGAAGGTTCGTGGGCATGTCACATGCAACGTTTGCCTTTGAGTCAACACATAACGACACACAAACTCACAAAGAGATGGAATGGTGAGGCAATTAGTAAAAAGAATGCGGCGACTCTTGAAGCTGGCTGGGAGCTGAAGAGCAACAGCTACAAATCCACCTCAGTTCAGAAAATTATGGCTATCGATCAATATATATATATATATATATAAACAATGACCCAGCCATCAGGGCATCCGCCTTTGCCCGCACGTTCAGCCTCAAAGAAGTCAAGACTCAACTTTCCCGTGTATCATCAACGGCTTAATTAATTAAGCCTTGATAGAAAGGAACATTAAAAATATTTAACACTTGGTAACCTTGAGGATAAAGTTGCCTACTCGATAACATTGTAAATCAGATAATAAGTTGGATGTATATATATATTTAATCCTTAAATTAATTTATATCTCACAGCTTACACGACTTAAAAATAAATAAAAAGAGGATAACTCATTTACAAGCTCCAGTACTGCTGGATACATATAGACATAACCAAACCCCAAGTATGTCTGCATGTGTACATGGCTTTGGACTTGGTTCTTAAGGGAGATTTTAATGTTTGTGCTGCAGTATTACTTTGATTGCACCTTTCTTTAATATCTGACGAGGCTATTTAATTTTATTGTGGTAGGTATACAATCACTCTGACTGTCATGACTCATATTCTATATATATCCTCCTCCAAAGTTGTTTTTATAAAAGAAATACATTTTTTTAAAATCCAAAGAAATTTAAAATTTAAAATTTAAAAATAGTTCGGGACTTTTGAGCTGCAAAAGATCAAAATACTAGAATAATAGACAGGTTGAAATATTTTTACAAGTTGGGATGAAGAAATGAAAAAAATTGAGGCTGAAATCAAAACTTGATACCAAAATTAAAAGAATTATTTAAGTTTAATGACTTAATTAAACTTATAACAAGTTTAATTGACTTATTTAAGGATTTAATTGAATAAAAATTAATTTTGAAAATCAGGTGGGTAAAAATTGGAAGAACTAATTAAGTTTAAGGACTGAATTAAACTTTTAATATGTTTTTTTGGATTCAATCAGGATTCAATTGAAGAAAAATCAAGTTTGGAGGTCTAATTCACATCAATTCGCAAAGATTGGAGGATTAGGGATACATTTGAAACTTTAAAATGATAAATCAGTACAATCAGAGAGTTCAATTGAAAGAAATTTAAAGATTGAAAACTGGTCGAAAGTCAAATTAAAGAATTTCAAGACCAAAGATTACTTTGTAAAAAACACATGAAATTTAAGGGTTCAATTGAAGAAAATTAGGGGTGAAATTGCAAAGAATCTGAAAGATTATAACTTATTAAAGGCTTTATTTTAAAGTTTGAAGGGTCTAGGGACCAAATTAAAAAGGACTATAATTTCATTATTCATTTTCTTCTTCCCACCAAAACAAAAGAAAAAAAATGTTCAAGTGCTAACCTTTCAGCCCTAATTTCTCCCTTACCTATTCACGACACCGCACAAATCTTATGCCAAACTTATACCCTGGTACTTGTACTTCACTCTAAGTTAAAATTCTAGCTCTTATTGCATTAAAAACACTTGTATATTCTCTTTCAAAAACGCTACCTAACATTGCTCCATCTGTAAATACAGTCTTGTATCCTTCATTTGTCAGCTTCAGAGCTAGACAAGCATTTGTCTGTAGCTTTAATCAATGGCCAGGATTTATTCTGAAATATCAATGGTTTAAGATAACCTAACTCGTAGGTTCTAGATCCTTCTCTTTGTGTGCTTCTCAGTTTCTTTTCAGATTAATTTTATTTTGGGGTTGTAAATTTTTAAAAAATCATGCACTCCCTTTAAAAATGTTTTAATTTTTTAATTCAACAGTTATTTAGTATCATAATTAAAGTAAGTTGATATCTAAATAAATTTTTAATTCCATATCAAATAAATCACTCTATAAACATTTTAATCTTTTAACCCGGGAATTGGTCGATCCAGGACCTGGATCGGTTCGGGTTGAAAAAAATAAAATAAAAACTCCGCTAACCTGATTTTTATTTTTAAAAAAGATTTTTTTGGTCAAAATAATATCTTTTTTTTTCTTTTAAAAAAATTATGTACATAAACCTGAATCGATCCTCTCGGCTCATAACTTGGACCTTGCTGCAAGTTGAACACCAAGATTTAAAACTATACTTGGAACAAGAAATTTTAACCTTCCTTCTATTGGTAACCCAAGATTTTGGAGGAGGAAAAAAAGGAGTTGAGAGACTTAAAAGTTGCATCACACAAGTTGACCCAAATTAACACTACATGCCTTTTGGTTTCCTTTCAGGGGTAGGGGCTAGGTCGAGGCAACTGCAGAGCGAACGTGACGTATGTTTCTCGAAATTATTTCAACATATTTTTTTATATAATATTGATATACCAATTAAGCAAACCAACGGAGTATCATATACGGAGTTCGAGCAATTCAATGGTGAAAAGGAGTTGAACTGTTGAAGTGATGTAAGAATCTACAGAATTTCTCCCACGTCGTACTCGAGGCTTCCCTGCTTGCATACTTAAATTGATGTCTGTGTTTGATTTAAAAAAAGAAAAAAAGTTAGGTTGAATAAAGTAACTCGTATTAGAACCTGCTAGCATAATCAACCTTCAATATCTTCGAATAAGATTATAGGATTATTAAAATTTAATTTTTTTTTCTAAACTATCTTGAAAATGTATTCACAATACTGAATATATTTAAAGTATAATTTTTTCTGGGCTCACTCATATGTCGGCAAGCATGATTAAGTTAAAATCAATGCCTAAAAGTCAATAATATAGAAAATAAGTTCCGTTGATCTGAGGAAAATGCTAGAGATACGTTGCCTCTTTAAATATATAGAAACATGCCATTAATTACTTCTCTATAAGGCAGATAATAGGAAGAGGGAAGACAAAAGGAAATACCACAAGAAGGGTTCTGCGATATCCAATTGCGTGTGGGACTCATCCTTTGTGATGGAAACTGCCAAAGAGATGCTTTTCCTTTATCCCTTCAATTTTAGCTTCGCATGTTTTATTTATTTTTATATATTTTTTCCTCCACTTGCCGATGCCCAATAGGGATTTGGAAGGTGAACCCTCCCTACACAGTCACGTTCAATTTATTCCAGAAGAGGAAATTTTAATGGATGTAATTTAACTGATCAGATCTTGAATTTATTTTTTAAAAATTATTAATTTAAATATTATAAATTTTAGAATTACAGGAACTTATGTGATTATTAATTTTAGAGTTTTATAATATTAATTAAGATATATATAAGCGGTTTGGATATTTAAAATAAAAATAAATAAATTGGAGAGGGAGGAGGAGGGGTAATCTCATTTTCAAGGCTGTAGACTTTGTACATAGGTCTCTTAAATGTCTTGGTTGTTTGATTGAGTTTCAATAGGGCTACTTTGTCGGCTATTTTGTCGTTTCTATAGTTAATTTATGCGCGTGGAAAGGGATGTTAGGCTGAGGTTGACTTCTAGGACCCCTTCCCATTAAACAAAATATATAGCGTCTGTCCTTTTTACTGTGACATTAGATATGGTTTACTGTGTGAAATTACTATTTTATAATTGAGTTGAAAAAATACGAGTCTCGGTTGTGGGAGTGATTTGATGTTTTTAATGGTTTATTTGTTATTAAATAATTAATTAGAAATATTTAATTATTTTAAAAAAAAATTGTACACAATAAAATTATGTTATTACCTCTAAAACCAATAAAATTTAGAGTTGTTAATTAATAATTTTTTTTAATAAATTTTAAAAAAATTAAAATACTTATTTTTTCTCAAGATAAAAAATAATCTAGAGTTTATTTGTAATTTTCAAAGTTACGAGGGGCATTTTGCATTTTTATGTTGATTTTTTAGTTTTTCATTCCGAAAAGTTGTTAGTACATTCTTATTACGCGTCAACGAGTGCGTGGTGTCCACCCTCTTTGAATGGCATTGTGATGCCACCTTGTGGTCACACCTAATCTTTCATCGTGTTTTTAGAAGTGTCGCTGCAACCTCTTCCTTCTAGTGTGGTACATAAAGGCAGATGATGTGTGGTCTGTCTCTGGTAGTCGTTTTCTTTTTTTTTTTTCTCTCTCTTTCGAAGAAAGTACACATCTAATTTATTTTTTATTTTAGTTTTCACCCTTATTCTTTTAATTATAATTTTTTGTGTGATTGATTTTTTTTTTCCGGTTTCATCCTTTAGCATTTGATTTATTCGGAATTGGATTTCATAGTTTTCTCATTTGTCATGCTTCCGATCTAATGACACAAGTCACGAGTTTTAAGAGTTAATACGATTAGAGATCCTTTTTCTCTCATTTTCTTTTATGATTTTATCATTCTACATTATTTTTTTATATAAAAAAATTAGTTTTGTGGTTATCTTCAATTTATTTTCTATCAGTTTATCTCGGTCTCATGACCTAAGCCACGGATTTTGTGAGGTTTTTTTGGACAAAGGATTTTGAAAAAAAATGTTTTGTTTTGTATTTAATTTTTTAAGATTGTTTTTTATTTTGTACAGATAAGCTTTGTTTTATAAGAAAACAAAATAATTATTTTGAAATAATATTTCTAATATATTTGGCATGCATAATATTTTTTTATTTTATTTTATTCACTCAGTTTCATATGTTTCTATTTCTGTTATCTTTTATTGATTTTAATAAACAAATTCAGTTGACACAAACGGGTAAATATCTCATTTTGCGAGATTAAATATCTTGATCTATATTCATTTTCCAATTTTTTTAGTTTCTCTTTTAGTTATTGTTAATGAATGTTTCCGTGTATTTACATAGATAATTATAGATTTATTTTATAGATGTCTGGATAAGTTTTTCAATTTGTATTTTGATTTTTTTTTATGAAAAAAAAGTTATTGAAATAGCCTGTATACTCGGGTTTTTTTAATAAAAAAGTTGTTGACCCGTAACGCAGCGCGATTCAAATAGTTAGTAACTTAAAATTTTATGTTTGAGATTTCAACAAAATCATTTTTTTTTAATGAAAAAGGGCTTACAATTTTGGTTAGCTAAACTACACATAAAATTGTGAATTAGAATGACCGGAATATCTAGTTTGGGTTACAAAATGGAATGAAGATTGTTCAATTCTATGTCTCTGCCAATCACGAAAACCCCTCCGGGATAAACCAGAGGGCCGCCATAGAGCTGATAATTAATTAATGGAAGTGTTAGGTTCTTGTAACCTTATTTAATACATGAATGTAAAGGCGCCACGCATATTACCGAAAATGCAAGGCAAGTCGGCATTGATTTTTTTCTGGCCTTGCGGGATCCGTCGCCTCTGTTCCAGAGGTAAGGGTTTCTAGAAGCATTCGTTACTTTATATATTTCTTTAGTGAGTTCGTTGAGCGAGTGACCTTGCTCGAGTTTTGCATGAGATGCAATGCAACTAGCGCGAAGGCGTAGAGTTTGGTTGTGGAAAATGAAAACTGATTAACTTAGGCAATAAACACAGACAGGCGAGTTGTTTTGGCGTAGAAAAAATGTTGAAGAATGGTGTTGGATGGGGACGGAAGGACCCCCTCCCTATAAGGCATTGTAACTCCCACGTTACTCCTTTTATTCTAATCCAATTCGATCGAAGAAGTGGGGTTCCCTGATGGGATCGATCATATATAGAAAACAGAGGGCCTTTCTAATTTCCCATTTTGTCAACATAGGCTCTTCACTTTGTCTTCGAGTTTTTACCATTTCTTTCCGAAGAGGGCCACCACGAGACGACCTCTTTCTCCTCCCTCTATCTCTCCCCCTCCTAAGGATCTATGGAACCATCAATGACATGCAAGTATTCGAGAGATTTAAAAGTGTGGTAGCGGTTATTTTTTATAAGATTATCAATTTTATTTTGTTAGGTGTTTTGTTTTTTTAATTTAAATAAAATATTTCAGTTTTGGAGTGTTTCAGCGTGTTATTTCGGGGTCGTACTGTTAATATATATATATATATATATAATTCAACAAACATAATTCAAATTCAAAATAAATTAATTATAAATTATGCAATGCAAACACAATGTCAAACAAATATGATTTTAAAATTTAAAATATTCCTAAATAGTCAAGATTAAATAGAACTTTAACTTAAAGTAATTCAACTTAAATATAATACCAATTTGATTTAATGGCTTTTCAAGTCCGGAACGGAACATGTGAAATGAAACCGAAACATTCCGGCAGAAATTTATCCGAAAAATCCGGAACGGATCGAGATTTGAAATGAGATGAAAATTGTTCCGTTTTTTGAATTGGTGTGAAATGTTTCGGCCATTCCGGACGAAACGGAACGAAATTAACAATCTTTTTCAAAGTGTTTTTCATTTAAAAATACATCAAAATAATATTTTATAATTTTTTTAAAAAAAAGCTTTATGGTGCTATTCATAACTTGTTTTTTATTGCCTTTTTTTTTCTACAAATATTCTGACATTTTTGTTATCATTCCGGCGGCAGGAATCGTGAGATAAGCTCTTTTGCCAAAATTCAAGTAATGGGCTAGGCTAAAACAAATATATTGGTACTAATGCAATTTTCAAGCAACTTTCAATGGAGATATCGTATCAAAATATAGTAGACTTTTCATGTAGACACACAATAACAAAAAAGAAAAATTACACTTGACCTTTATTTGGTTTAAAATCATGGACATCTCCCTCTATCCCGTTAACTTTCCTGCTATGTCTGAGCCCATTATGAAATATGGGCTAGTTGCCCCATAATTGTCTGGTTAAAAGCCTTTTGTCGAATTTTTCTTCCGAATTCAACTGTTGGGCAGTTTTGCTGGGGGGGAATTCGAATACAGACAGCAGAGTCCAGAAAATAATATTAAGAAACCGAGATGCTTCTCTTTCTTGTCAATGGCTGGATTAATATTAAGAAAATTCCCCAAGGCATTAATTAATCCTCGGCCATGGAAATCGATGAAATTGTCGAGCATTAAAAGTTGTTTATTCTGACCCAAGCAACCGAAACGAGGGCAGGTATTCAAATGCCTTGACCCTTTTTTTAGTTTTTTGTTCTTTTCTGAGAACTGGAATCAGAAAAAAGTAGAGTTCAAATCAGAAACAGGGGAACATTACGGCATATGCATGGCCTGTTCATTTAATTGGTAATTAAAATTAACTCATTTCTTGAAAGGCCTGGAGCGGACAAGCTTTCTGGGGATGCGCTTACTGTATGAATTATTAACAGCTAACACCCATTAGAGAATTAAGAGTTGCCTTAGGAACCATGCATCGAGACAGAGACGACTTCTTTATATTAGAAAAAAAGAAACCCTAGGGTAATTAAATTACAATTGCAGGACCATATCCACGGTACCAGCCAAAGCTGATGATGGAACATTCTTGAAGAGTTCTTTGACTCGGGTTGAGAAATGACTCGGGTTGAGAATTTTGTGGGTTAACTCAAATTAACCAGGATCAATACAATATAACATAGTTCTTAAATTTTAAATTTTATCTTTATTTCTTTTATAACTCTTCAATTTAGTTTTAAATTCAATCCAACCCAAGTTCAATTAAGAATAAACAGAGGTTAAAATGTCATTTTCTCTACTGTATGATCATTATTTTATAATTTATTTATTTGTTTTTTTTTCTATTTTATAGAAATCATTATTCAATCTGGAACGTTTCCAATTAAAATGATTTTAGCTCGGAAAATAAGTTCCAATTGTATTTTCCATGCTTTAGATGTGCATGCGTTCATGATTAATATCAATTAGATTTGCTAAAATCTCCAAGCTCTAAGAAATTCGTTGTCTTTGTCTAGTGCAGGACTAATTTATTCGTCTGCTGTGGGTCACTCCAAAACTTTTTTAAAAGTTTAAAAAATACTCAAAACACATGAGTTTTTGGCTAATAAATAAATAGAGATAATGACATACTTAACAATATATTTTTTAAAATAAATATTGAGTAATTAACTTAATTTAACTAAAAAATATTTTTTTTTCTAAGGAAGCTAAATCCAATGAAGAATTAAATATAAAAAGACCCATGATCTTTTCAAAATGAATGAAAAATACTATATATATATCCCATTAAATCAAATCTCAAATAATAAAATTAAAAAACATGAATTTTTTTTTAAAAAAACAACATCGGATGAACTTGGCGAATCTCTCAAACTCAGGTTAATTCCTAAAATTTGCAATCTATTAAATCCTAAATTCGGGGTCAGTCAAGAAACTCAATCTAATATTGAAGTATGAAATAAAAAAAATCAATTTAAAAAACTTGTCAAAGTTAAAACAATAGTAATAAAAAGAATGAAAATAAAATATGATATGTAAATATAATGGAGGATGAAATTATAAAAAAAAAAATTCATTTCCAAAAACCATCCAAAATAAAATAAATTGCAATAAAAAAAATGATAACCAAAGCTAAAATGAAAAATAAAAATTGATAGAGAATAAAATTGAAAAAAAAAACAATTCATTAAACTAATTCAAATAAAAGAGGAAGACCAAATTCTCTATCAGAAAAACTTAAAGGGTTGATGTGAAATGTTGCAAAAGAAAACACGAAAACTGATGAAGAAAGAAAAAACAAGAAAAGAAAAAAAAATCAATCACAGCCAAACCACCTGGAATTAAGTCACGTGCGATGCGTGGAGAGTTAGCCCTTGCCGTTGCGAGTCGAAAAACACTAAAGAAGCTGATTTTTACCCGTCACAAGCCACCACACGCGTGCGTCGTCTAAAGATGGCAGAATGACTCACTCCCTGACGCCTATAATTTTTTATTTTTTAATTATTTGTTTATTAATCAAACTATCAAATTATTCCTAAATCTGATAATTACAAAAAAAAATATATAAAAATACCAACATACCCCTAAAGCAAAGCCTAAGACTTTTTTATTCCAAGGGAAATAAAATAGTTACATTGTGCATGTCAAAAGAAAATTTCAAAAAAAACCTATAAATCATAGTTATGTTTTTAATTTTAAGGGTAAGTAAGTAATTTCTCTGTGAAAAAAATTATAGAAAGACTGGGATACCCCAAATAATTCTAAAATTATAAATGAACCTAGCAAAAGGACTATTTTACCCCTGAAAGAGAGTATTGTCTTTTTTTTTTTAAGAGCAATTCAGTTAGTTAACTATTTTAACTATTTTAATCCATAATAAATGAAGAATAATATAAAGTGGTTTCTCCACTTGTTTAGGTTTTGTAATTCACACAAGTGAAATGTCATTTCTGAATTCAAATGTGTTGACTCTGCCGCCCATATCACGTTGACCCAGAGAGCTTGTTGCTAATGCCCCCAATAAGGTTCATTAGGGCATCTCCAATGCAGGTGGTAAAATAGAAGCCGAAGCCAAAAAAACTATCCTTTAAGCCTTTTTTCTCCTCAATTAGTAGCTCCAGCAGGAATGGTGAAAGGGTAGCCAAAATGACTCTTCTCTCCTATAAAAATTATTCTTACATATCTTAAAAGAAATGGCCGAAACCGATAAAGTGGAGCTAATAAAAATTAAAAGCTACACGGAAAGAAAATGAATTTAAACTTCTTGGGAAAAAAAAGAAAAGCATATTTCCTTCTCCCTCTCCAATACCATATATATTAACATTTTTACACTTTAAAATAGCTCATCTTGAATTGGAGATTTTCTTTAAGTCATTTGCAATATCTCACATGTTCTTTGTTTGACCTCTGAAGAGTTGTAGGCTGTGTAGGCTGTGGCCTGTACGTGGGAAGAAATTGCTTGGTCAGAATTCAACGTGTGTTATTAAAGTATAAGCGAATTCGCTGTAATTGGATGCCATATTGAAATTAACGACTAAGGGTTTCGATGGCCAATAAAAATAGAGAGAGTATATTCAGCAAAAACTCCATAACCTATTGTGCTTGGTGTCGACATTTTCCACCTTGGTATAAAGGCTATAGACTTTGAAGTAGAGATCGTTAATGGCTGAAAATAATGGGACATCTACCTAGTCAACGTACTGCGAATACCATTTGAACCAGTCAATAAAGGGACCTATTGACGAGTTCTTGACATTTATAAATAATACATGCATAGCAAGTCAACATCTCCATCTCTGACTTGATCAGATTTTAACGAGTAAAATACCTAAACACAACCATGCTTAAGACCTATATATATAATAAGGTCTCGTTCGCCTCTTTAAGCATCAAATACAACCCATTTTAGCAAAGACGAAATGGCATCTTCTGCTCATACTTTCTTGTCATTCGTTTTTTACACCATCTTCCTCTCGTTTGGATCATATAAAGCTGAAGCTAGGAGATTCAATGACATCTCTTCTCTTGTTAGTAAAGGCCTCTTTGATTCCATATTCCTACACAAGGACAACAACGCATGCCCTGCTAAAGGTTTTTACACGTACAACTCCTTCATTCAAGCATCTAGATGTTTTCCTCAATTTGGCAGGACAGGTAGTTCCATTACGAGGAAGCGAGAAGTTGCAGCTTTTCTTGCTCAAATATCCCATGAGACCACAGGTGGGTGGGCTACCGCACCCGATGGACCATTTGCATGGGGGTTATGCTTCAAGGAAGAAGTGAGTCCACAGAGTAATTACTGTGACTCAAGCAACACTCAATGGCCATGCTCTCCGGGCAAATCCTACAAAGGAAGAGGACCTATTCAACTATCATGGTAATATTTATTTACTCATTTAGCACAAGCATTGCATTCAGAATTCATGCTGATTTCAATATTTAATTAAACTTACAATATTGTGGCAGGAATTACAATTATGGACCAGCAGGCAAGGCCCTGGGATTTGATGGGCTTAACAACCCAGACATAGTGTCTAACAATTCCTTAATTGCCTTCAAGACAGCTCTTTGGTTTTGGATGACTGAGCAGAACCCAAAACCATCTTGCCACAATGTCATGATCGGGAAATATAAGCCAACAGCGGCTGATGTAATAGCTAATCGGACGGCCGGCTACGGGTTGGTGACTAACATTATCAATGGTGGTCTTGAATGTGGAATACCTAATGATGGACGAGTCAATGATCGGATCGGATATTTTCAGAGATATGCTACATTATTCAATGTTAGCACCGGGTCTAACTTGGATTGTGAAGATCAGAAATCCTTTTAACTAATTATTTAGTTCTGCGTCCTGTTCTACTTTCATTTGGGGTTGTGGAATGCTGTCGTGGTTAGTTTTTGTAATGAGTGATTATGCAAATGATACTTGTTAAGAGATCCATTTGACTTCTGAAGACTCTATGAATAATATCGTTAATTTATTGAGCTGCTTTGAGCGTACATTAAAAAATGATCAAGATGGAGTGGCTAAAAGGAAGCGACAAAGAACGTTTCATCAGCTCCCATTATCTTTTATATGATGCATGAATGTGCTGATATTGAATTTTCGACATGTCCGGCTGGTTCGGAGAAGGTTTTGTCATGCACGATGTTTGATTTTCAATCATTTTTATAATTACTTCAAAACATTATAATTATAATCTAGTTTGTGCTGAGTTTTTTGTTGAGCTGGTTTAAGAGTTCACCTAGTAAATTAATCGATCCCATCAAAACTCAATGGGATACAATTTAATTTTTTTTTTAAATCTCAAAATTATATCATTTTTATTTTTTTACAAAAATATTAAACAATATCATTTTAATTAATTCGAATCAATTAAAATTGACTTACTCATCTCATGATTTAGGTTGAGTTATGAGTTAATTATACCAGGTTTTTATAACTATGTTATAAATTATTGAATATTTTTATTAATTGTATCTGAATAATTTATCATATGAATTAGTAATTATTCAAAAGGTATGTCATTATCTTTGAAAGAAGAATAAATTTTATTTATTTTATAATAAATAAACGGTTATTAATTTATTAAATAAATCCACCTAATAGACCATAAAAGATTATCTTTTTATCATAATTTAGCTAATTGCTCTTTAATTATGACAGTTGCGATCAATTAAGTATAATCTCAATAAAAAAAAGTAATTGTTACTTTAGAGAAGAGAGAGAATATTATTTAAGTGATAAATAAATATTTATTAATTAACTATGAACTACTAAGTATTTACACTGAGAACACGATAATTATAATACTTTAAAATAATCATAGCCAGCCCCTATCACATGAATCCCGGCTTCCCTCAACTCGAGTGTAGTTGTACTAAGAAAATAAAATATGGGCTAAGCCTAGTTTTTTTCCTCGACCTGGCTTACGTAGTAGAATTCTGTTTTAAATGAAAGGTTGGGCTTTGAGCCCAAGTGTATAAACATGGATGCTTTTAAAATCCCCAGAGCATAAGATATGTAGCGGTGTTTTTTTATTAGGAAATATATTGAAATAATATTTTTTTATTTTTTAAAATTTATATTTTTATATCAACAAATCCAAGCAAAGAAAAAAAAATTATTTTTTAAAAAAAATGCAAAAACAAACAGCTTACGGTAATGATAGACTTTTTGAAAAACTATCTAGATTGTTTTTTCAACTCCCTTTGGTAGATCTTAGATTTAGTTACCCAAATTAACCAATTTATGTATTATATTTTATCTTCTTGGGCTAAATGGTTTATGCACTAAAAGGGACACTAAGATCAAACGAATAGCCTGGCCGCTAGCACTAATGGCATGGGTGGTTAGTGGACTCAAAAAGGCCAAGAAAAAACAATCATACGTCAATGGACCCAGCATGAATGGATGGGAATTGATCGGATTAACCAAAAATCCACTTTACCAAAATAAATTGAGTTCAGTTGAGTGCATAGTTTGGTGTGAAATTTCCCAGTTTCCCCAGAGATTTCTTAGTATAAACAATATTGCCAGTAGTAAGATTGAATTATTTACTCGCCCTTTAACTCGTTGAGGTAACAATTGATGATGGGCGATAAAAAAAAAAAATAGTAATTCATTGTCAGAAAATAAAGTAAAAATTTAGTAGTAGTAATTTGCAAGTAGCTGGTACCATATCAACTGCCAAGACCATATATAATTATCATAAAATTATTAAAATTATTCCCGGTGCTAGTTAGGGCCTTAACAGCTTGCTGGTGTTGGAAATTTGGAATAGATTTGACCGAAAGGAAAAAAAACAATGAATCTGAGAAAATCGTTAATTTACAATCAAAAGACAACTTTTGTTCTATCATTTATCCCAAGGATGATGTACAAGTGCAAACGTGATTCTCAACACTTCATATAGAGTTACCTAGCTATCCACTACCTATTTATTTTCGACTCGCCATATTATATATGTGTCAAGGAGAAAAGGAGACCGCATAAGCATCGATCATGAACCAAAATCATATAGGCTGTCTGCCCTAGTGATCATCAGCATGAACCAAAATCATAGGCTGTCTGCCCTAGTGATCTTCAATCTCCGCACAGAAGGTAAGAACATCCTACAGATTAAAGAAAACAAATCAATACATATATATATAGATATGCTTAAACATGTTTAGTTTTGTTGCTACTTGATGTTAACAGATCGAGAATGATAAATGTATGATAAAAAGAAGGAAGATGGAACTTACTCCCAGGGAACATCCCCAACAATCAACCAATCCCCCTCTTTGTCTTCATATGTCAACACATGACATTGCCCAGAATGTTCAATATCCATTTCAGGCCCTGCTTAATCATTTTCAACTTAATTATTTTTACATACTTTAGTTTAAAAAAAAAAAAAAAGAAGAAGAAGAAGAAGTTGAAACTGTAGCAGCTAATGAAAATGGAACAAAAACAAAAAATTAAGAAGATACTTAACAGAGAATGCTAGTGTTGAACATTTGGTCAAGAGTCTGTATTAAGTCATGGTAACCATCATGGGCTAAGAGGTTGAGCTTCCTTCCAATCGGAATGCCTTCCATGTAAACCTTGACGAAGAAGGTGGCACTACTGCACTCATTTTCTTCTGACGCTAATGCCTTCCTTAGAAATGGCTTGATTGGTGGCCAGTCCGAAAGTTGCTGATCACTGAATTGATTCATATGAGATCACGAAAAAAACAATACTTTAATTGAGCTGCCAACAAATTTCTTCAAATGGGAGGTATTGGTTTATTGAATTACTAATTAGACGCGCATGTACCTTGGTGTAGAAGGGTTCTCCTGTTGAGAGGTTGAGATGCTAAGTCCGAGCCTGAGATCTGTGCTTAGGTCTTTCTTTAGCTGAGAGAGAGAGGACTTGCTTGATACAGATGGGTAGTTGCTGCTTTCAAAAGAAGATGAAGAACTAGAGGTAGCTCCTCTGCCCATTTTGGAGGTGTGAAGCCAAAGAAGCCGCCACCTTAGGTTCTAATATATAGTATAGAGAGCATTAAATATTTATGAATATTAATTAATTAAATGGGGAAAGGCATTTTCTCATGCAACTCACGGCCTTGATAAGTTGTCAAGTTAACCGACATCTACACGTGTCGAGCCCTAGCCCGCTCATAAGGAGTCATGATTTTTTCTTCAGCTTAAATTCAATGTGGTTCATGTGCGAGCAAAAAATCAAAATATATAGGTAGTGTAGTGTATTCACACATTATTTTATTTTCTTTACACCTTTGGTGGTACTCTCTTTGCTCACATTTTCAGACAACTCATTAATACGGCGTTTAGTTTTTTGCCTGCAATTTCGTTGGTGGTTGGATTTAATTTTTTAATAAAAAAAATTATATCTGGATTATTAAAAGAATTTGGCATTTTTTCAAACTTCAAAAATCATAGCTTCACTTTTTAATTAATATTTAGTTAATACATTAAACTTACTATCAAGATTATAAACTTTATTTTATTAAATGATTAAAAAAATATAAAAATTAATTACTATCGAGTCAATATTAATATATAAAATTCAATAAAAAAAACTTATATATTAAATGATGAAATTAAAAAAAAACATATAAAAAAATAGCTAAAAACTCTCAAACCGACTATCTAATTAATATTTAGTCAGCCCACCAAACTCATGACTCAACTAGATCGAATTAATTTTTTTATTTTATTAAGATATCCCGACTCAACTCTTTAATTAATAGTTAATCAACCCACCAAACTCGTAATCCAAGTTATAGATTCTAATAGTTTGAATTATTTATTTTATTTTATTATACGATAAGAAATATGAAAATGAAGGATAAAAATCAATAAAAAAAATCAACACTAAACGATGTAATTGAAAAAAATAAAAAATAAAAAAAAATTATGATTCGGTTCTTTAATTAATATTTAGTCCGGCTATCAAATCCGCAATCCAGGTTATGAACTCAACTAAATCAAATTTATTTTATTTTATTATATTATACTATAAGAAAAGAAGTGTGAAAATTAATTTTTATTGATTTAATATTAAATAAAAAAAACACACAAGGCTATGCCTGTCCAGAAGAGCCAATTGCGTAGGCACGAGAGAGGCCGGAAGAGTCTTGCAATCTCTATTTTTGAGAAAATGTAAATAGTACAAGTGCGTGAATTAAATGTACACTAAACAAGCAGAAGTCATGAAAATGATCATGTCCGAGGCTCGAGACAATTGAAATCAATTTGTGTCGCAGTGCTCCTTGATGACTAGGTTAAAATATATTGGACACTGGAAAGACGATCATGCGTCGTTGATGACGACTGACTCTCGTGGATAGTCGAAGAGGTGAATGTAGACAAGTTGGAGATTTTCAGGTAGAGAGGATACAAAGGCATTGGAATTCGAGGCCCTTCTCCGCAACAAAAAAAAAAAAAACAAAAAAACACATTGAAGTTAACACACGATCTCGTAGGAAATAAAGAAATATTAATTAAAGTTCAATGGATTAGATTATCGAGCTGCGCATGAAGGTCTTGGGTACAGTTACATAATTAAGGGTTTTGGTCGTGGTAAGACTATATGTTGTTCTATACAATGACAAGAAACTACACCTCAACGAGATAGTTTCATTCTTTATTCTTTATTTACGTTATATTGTGGATGATCGAGTTCAATTTTTTATTAATATAAAAAAGTTATTTAGGTATGATATATTATTTTTCTAATAAAAAAAAATTAAATTATATTAGAGTTGACCATATATTACCAGATTGACTTTAAAAACATAATTTAACTTAAAAAAAATATCAAGATGATATCTTTTTTTAATATTAAAAAAACAATATATTGAATTGACTTGGATCAACTCGGGTTAACATGTTAATTTTACGATTTTATTTATGATGTTTTGATAACCCTACAAAAAACAAATCAAAATAAATTATGAATCGTAATACACAATTGACCTAATATTGAACGATAAAATTGAAAAAAAAATCAATTAAAAAAGATGACTTGGGTCATAAGACCGAGATAACCCCATGAAAAGCAAATAGAAACAAATTATGAATTACAATCCCAAACAACTTAATATTAAAGGATGTGATTAAAAAAAGAAATCAATTAAAAAAAGAACATAAAAAACGACCCGAGTCAATTCGTCAAACTCATGACCCGAGTCATTAGACCGAGATAACCTCATAGAAAGAAAATAAAAAAAATTACTTAATTTAACTATTTAAATATGTGAATTTGATCATAAAACTGAAATAATCCTATAAAAAAATCATAAAATTAAATATCCAAACCAAAACAAATCACACATATTAATTCCCAACCAATCAAATCAAAGAATTTATCAAGATTTTCATCCCACGACTAATTAATTACCTGGGCCTGGAATTCTTTCATAGTGTTTTTCTTTTTAATCTGCCGTGGCACGTTTTCAAGGAATTAAAATTGTGATGTAAATCAAAAAAAAATAAAAAAATAAAAATTGTGATGCATGGAGAGATGAGATACATCCAATGAATAAACAGATATGTGAATCATAATTCATAAGCAGAGTTGTATTTCCAATCACCAATTATCTCACAGTCGTGGCCCCTGAAATTCTCAATGGTGAGAAGGCAGACGAGAGTGGGCACCTAATTATAATTATCACGGATTCCATGCTGATTAATAAAACAAGAACAGGAAATCCAGCCATCCTAAACCGGAGACATGAAATCAACTCCATTTGGGAACACAAGGGAAGGGTGGAAAAGACACAAAGCAGTGATTAAATTCTTCATCTCCCCTCTAATTCTCTGCCTCACGTGTAATTCCAAGTGTCAAATGCTCATTTCTAATTCAAAATCACACTCCATCATCTTCTTTAACATGGAGGGGAACAAGAAATCTTCGCTTGGACCTAAAGAAACGACAAATGCCAGAAAGAACAAACTTAGGATTTAAAACAAAAACAAACGGGGAGAAAAAGAAAAAGCAAATGTCCCCCACCACCCCTACCACAATGTTGCTTCGATTGGACCCAATAAGACCTTTCCCTTGCTCCAACGACTTTCTGGTCTCTAACACACTACTGTTAGTGTTTGAACTCAAAGGCCTTACCTACGAACCTTTCCAGAAGACTCAGTGTCTGAGGAGTGTCGTACATCAAACCCTATCATCATCCTCCCCCCCCTCCCCTCCTAGCTGTGTGCTTCAAGGCATTCCCATCATGATGTCTTCGCCTTTGGAATGTTGATTTGTTCAGTCAAACTTAGGATTGCCTTTAATTCTCCATTTAGGCATGTCTCCAGGAAGAGGCCCTAAGTGGGGCAGGATCCCCTCTTTAAGCTCTGCTTTACACATCTTTTTCTCCAATCAAATTAAATAGCATGACTTTTTCACTAGATTTGTTTTGAAATACGATACATTTGGAGAAACATAGCCGCCGGGTAGTTTACCAAGGCTAGACACTCGGCACCCTACACCATTTTAGGATGGACATTGTGCTCCTATAGTGTTCCAGGCACATGCCCAAGTTCCCTCTTCATCAACGTCGAGTGCCTTACCTTTTCTTTTTCTTAAAAAAAAAAAAAACTCGAATGTATGCGCTCGACATTTCCAAAACCAATACGCAGCAATTGTTTTTTCACTGCACGTGACACTCGTAGAATCAATAATCAGACTGTGTTCAAGTTCCTATACCTGTTGCTTTAGTTGATAAAGATGCCTGATAATAGCTTTGCCTACCACCTTGGTCTTTATGGGTAATCGCTGCTTTTGGTGAGAATTCATTTAGTTATATTTTTTAATTTCTTCTTTCCAAAAGACTAGCACTTTTTTGTTTTTTTTTTTAAATAAATATTTTTCTTAATTAATTATATATTTTTTAAAATTTTTCTAAAATACCAAAGCTTTAGCCGCCGCCACCTCTCCCGCTCAAAAAAAAAAAAAACCCAACCTTTCATCTCTCACGGGCCTACCCTTCATCTTCTAGTAAAGAGAGTTTTTAAACCCCGAAGTTTTATTTAATTAATACTAAAATAATTTAAGGTATTAATAAGAGTTCTTTTATTTAACTCATCGGAGTTTAAAATCTCTTGGGCTTCGCCAACGATCGACTTAGGTCCGAGTGAAACCACGTCAATCGGGGTCAGAAGCTAACAATTTCCGGTCCTCCATGCTGATATGCCTGTTTAAAGTTTAACTCCGCGTGACTGCTGTCGTTATCCGTTTGAGCTGATGCTACAACAAGTTCGGTTCCCAAATCCTTATCATTGGTGCTAACTCCACTTCTGATCATTGCGTAACAAAAAATACATTTCATTGCTACTGTTACTAATGATAAACCTAATATGGATTGAGTAACTACAGAGTCATACAGAAGGCCTAAAACAAAGAATAACTCTCCAGCCACTCAACCTCATTCAACAGCCGCAGAGAAATCACTCATCTGTCTGCTCATACCTACAGGATACTTGAACACTTGACTAAAATCCTCAATGATCATCCCGCATCTAGCACTATTTGTAGGCGTATTGGGAGAGGAAATCAGTTACCTCAGAAGCAACCTCATAAGCCCCTTCTACACATCGGCCCAATGCGACACCAGATACATAGTTTCCCCCAAGAAACAGCCCCTGCAACCCTTTTTCCTTGAGAGCATCTCTTGCAGCATCTAGGATATCAAAATGACCAATCAAGAACTGGGGGATTGCTTGTGGCCACACTCTCACCCCTAATACAAGTGGATCTGTCGCATTAGGATTTATGAGAATCTTTCTCAAATCACGATCAACTGCTTCTACAAGTTCGCTCTCTGTCTGCAAAGAAAAATAAAGTGATGATAAGAAAATTAACCAGAGAGGAAGTGGTTATCTGTCACTCTGTCAAAAAAAAAAGAGGGAAAAAATAGACATTATGCAGCACCTCATTAATATATAATTGGCTTACACATAAAACATGTATCAACTAGTATAGGCAAAGAAAAACCTTTACACAAGTCAAAGCATGACAACCACAATTAAACAGGGGAACCAGATACAAAATTCACACTGAAGTTGCTTCGTTGAAATTGAAACCCATCTGAGAAAGTTGGATGAGGTGTTTAACACCCCATTGGCCAATAGGTTGGTTCCGAGGAAGAAATGGATTGCAAGCTATTATGGTATGGCACAGGTTTCTCAACCATTGGTGCTTGTGGAACCCAGGAATTCCAAAAAAATTGAAAGTCAATCCTCTCTAATCATCTGTTATGGGATAGAAATGTTCTACAAGCATTTATGTGGCGTTCAACTTCCAGGGATTTGTTGGGACCTCTCTTTCTGATAAAAAAAAAATAATAAAATAAAAATTGGAGAGCCCTCCTGTTTCAACGTCTCATTTTTTGTCCTTTTCCTTTTATTTCCTGCTTGGGAGGAAGACTCATCCTCCATCCTGTGAACATGAGCTCTGATCTACTTTATTTGAACACATTTTCTTTTGTTGGACATGGGAATTCAGCATTGCAGCAGGCATCTATCAGGAGCCAACTAAAACTTCTGTAGGCATACGAATAATTTATCACCAACCCCACCACCATTATTGCCCTTAGATTTGTGTCGCAGATCATTGACAACAGAAATCTAATGTTTTTTCAACTTTCTTACCTTAGACACAATTCCAGGGTTAGTAGCTCCTCCAATGTAGTTCAAGAGCAAAATCCTTCCAGCAGGTGCTCGATTAGGAAAAAGAGATGAGCTATATATGGTTCCTGCAGAACCCACAAAAAAAAAACATTGACTTTTTGGTAAAACTGTGGAGTATTTTGTTCTTATTTTCAAATTTGGATGCTGAACTCCAGGAGCAAGACAAAGTTTAAGATCGAGATACAGCAATGGCAAATGAGTTGATTCACACTAAAACATATTTACCTAAGGTTTCCAACCCTTGGCTTCGTGGATGCAGCTGACCAAACCCCTTGAGTTCACCATCTATTAAGCGTTCTGGTCTAATTGCTTCTTTTGGGTATGAAATGGACACTGCCGCAACTGGTGGGTAATATAATTTTGATAGTGCATCTGCAGCTGTAGGCTGTAAACAAGAGTGCATATGGAAAAGATTAACCAAGTATTTTGGAAATTTCTACTTCAAACAAAAATATAAAGTAACAGCAAATAAAGCCTCATTAGTAAGTAAAAAAACCAACTAGACAACAATTATTTTGGTGCGCCTTTTCATTGAGATTTTGGTTAGGTACCGCCAAGACTGTTTTCTAGAAATTACTAAGAAATTTACTCAGATTTGAATTAGGCATCATAGAGCAGATTATATGCTACTTTACAACAATACAAAACATTTGGGCTTAAATAAGATGATTCAAAATTCCAAAAATGAATCTTGCGGGGAGATATGCTAGTAGAAACCCATACTAGGAATAACATTGTCGCAAGAGCATAACAGGTCATTAGCATCTATTAATAATTTTAGAACACGTGTTTTAAAGAAAGTCAGATTCATTGATGATGCAACCCATGTTCAATACAGATTAAAACGAGCTTAGCAATCTGTATAATCCAACCCAGTTAGTTTGTTCGCTTCAAGAAGTGGTTGCAACTTTCACTAATTATAAGAGGTAAATGGAATCAAACACTAAAAACAAGAAATGAGCTTGGCCACAATCCACTTGTGAAAAATCAGTAATAAAAAGCACTAAAAGGGACCAATTTGAAATAGGTTTTAAGTCTTTAAGAATGTAACATACAGAAAGGGGATGCAGTAGAGTGCTTGCAATGTGGGATGGAACAGTGAAGACCACGCTTTTGCTCAGTAGAGAAACTAATCCTTCTGGTGTTTCATATGTCAAACTATACCCTCCATTCTCTAATTTAATGATGCTTGAAAGCTTCCAAGATAATTTTACATTGCTACCCAACCTGCCAAAATCAACACACAGCTAGTTTGGACCTGAAAATCTTCAAAAAGCAAAATAAATAAATGAAAGAAGGAAAAAGAAAAACACTTCCAAACAATAACACAAGGGCATCAAGTGAATCAAATAATGGTGAAGGAACTTTGGTCATTGTGAAGAACCATAAGCATCATTCAAACACGCATCTGCTTTTCAGAAGAAGGATTTAGTAGTGGGGTGCACCTTGTTGCTATTGCATCAGGTAACATAGCAAGTCCTTTTCTAAAAGATCCAACAGTCTGGCCCTTTGGCGTTGGAAGACGCCTGCAAAGTTACTAAGAGTTTAAGAAACCGAGGATAAACTAACAAATACAAGATAATAAAATAATGCTTCAGTCCAAGTATATATTATTACGGGTCTCGAGGTGGCTTGGGGTTTTTACTTCTCTCCTGGATTGTTTTGAAAGTCCCACCAAAGATACTACCGCCAGTTTGCTCCAGGTTCCAAACTTTTCCAAATGCCGCTTTCATGCTTAGTTTGGAAGGATCACCCGCATAAACACCTGTGTACTGCAAAAGTTTTAGGTAAACCTAGAAACCACTCTCCATCTAATATAAACAAAATGTAGCATAGATGATCTTTGCAAAAATGCAGATTAGAGGAAGTCAGAGCATAATGGATCCAGTTCATCTATTATGTGACAAAGTACTGGCTGGAGGTTACCAACACGTATATTCATTGGTGTTAGATGGATGACCCCATAGTATTTCACGCAATATTTACGAGAACGAACAAAAAGATTGTCTTACATGGCCTATTAAGAATAAAGACACAGCCATCAGAGATTTTACAAAATCGAGTTTAGCCGATTAGACAAAATGTTAGAGTGTCATTTTTCTTTGTCATTTGAGATAGAAGTAAACAGATACAAGAAATACATGATGACAACAAAATAAAAGAAAAAACTATTGCAAAACTTAGTAATAACAGGCATACAAAATGCTGCATATGTTTAACGTCAACTACATTATACACTGAAGCAAAGTGCCCGGTTTGAGCATGGTATTGTTATAAAGGACAGTAATGCCCACTACAGTAGAAGCTATAACAAATTGGTTAACAACATAAGCTGCAAATTATCACCTGAACAAAAAGGCTCTATCAATCGCTCGAAAACCTCATCGCCAAGGTTACGCCGCACAAACTCTTCAACTGATTCCTCGTGTCCCTGTCACCTTTGTCAAAGTCTAAAATTACGAGAAGATTCATTGACAAGAAAACATAAATATGCAACATAGCACTATCGTTTGATATTCTTATCAAGTGCATATAATAGCAATTACTTAAAATTAAAAAGAGAACAAACTGGTGGCGGAGGCCGAAGTCCAAGAGCACCAAAGCCAGCTCTGAGTTTGCCACCAATACTCATCAAATCAAAAAACGGCAAGTCAGTCGGCTTGCCTGGTACTGGTCTTAATGTCCCATCCCACAATACAAAACGCGGCGCATTTGGATCCCCTAATACCAAATCCTCCTTCAATCCACTATCCACCTGCTCACAAACTCACAAATTCAACCAAATCACTAATAAATGAACTCTTGAAATTCAAATTATAGAAAACATTAAATTATAGAAAGATATCATCTGCAACTGGATTAAAATAAAATAAAATAAAAACTGAGGTTAATTGAAGAACGTACCACCATGGTGAGCATAGGATCGGAAGGCTGGAAACTGTTGGGGCCCTCTTCCCAGAGATAACCATCTCTTTCAAGGGTGGTGATGTTGCCACCAACGCGATCTCTGGCTTCGGTGACAATCACATTGGGAGCAACATCCCAGTGTTTGGTTGCAAGAGCCTGTGCGATACAGAGGCCACTAATTCCGCCTCCAACAATGACACAATCCGCTGTGGCAGAATGTCCGGCACTGGATTGGGCTTCGCCGTTGAGCTTGAAGGGAAGAAATGTAGTTGAATCTTCGGCTAGGGAGCAACGGAGTTTAAAGGGTCTGTGAGTGGTGAATTTTGAGTAAGAGGAGGGAATGAGAGAGGGTATTGTTGGCCGGAGAAGAGAGAGGCCAGTGAAGGTAGAAGTCATGGCGGGTTCACTCCCTGTTTGACAAGCAAAGGAACCGCTGCCTTGCAAGTATGTTATCTTGGATGGAAACGTTTTGTTTGGACTCCATCCATCGTGACCTGTGATGATGGGTTTGTTAATCCCTTGATTCTTGCCACTGAGCTCTGTTTTACTGTTATCTTTAAAAATTACCAAGGAAAAGTGGAAAACCACCCAAATGCAAACAACAACAACTCAATATTAACATTAAAAAACAATTATTATACTCCTCCTCACAAAACACCATTAACAAAGATAAATAAACATGTTTTCCTGTAACTCTCTTCACATAATACCATTAACTTAAATAATATTTTTTAATTTCTTTTGGTTTTTTTCCTTAATTTATATTATTTTTTCATTTTCAATTTTATTCTTTAATATTAAATTTATTGTCAATTGGGTTACAATATTTTTATTAATTTACTTTTTATAAGGTTATTTCATACTCATAATCCGGACTGCGAGTTTAACAAGTTGACTCGAGTTTTTTTCTCTATTTTTTAATTAATTATTTTTTTAATTTCATCTTTTAAATGAGTTGACCTAAGTTGATCCAAGTTATTTTTTTGTACCCTTTTTTTAATTGATTTTTTTTTCAATTTCATCTTTTAACACTTGATTGATTGAGTATTAGGCTTCATAATTTGTTGCGATCTGCTTTTTATTGGGTTGTCATAGTCTCATGATCCGGATCACAGGTTTAACAGGTTGATTCGGGACATTTCTTTTGGTCTTTTTTAATTGATTTCTTTTTAAGTTTTATCTTTCAACATTGGGTTTATTAGAAATTAAATTTTGTAATTTATTTTTATTTATTTTTTATAGGATTGTTGTGATCTAATGACTTGATACGTGGATTGACAGGTTAATTTAGGTTGGCCCTAATCAATCTAATACGTTGTTGTCTTGATGTTTATTAAAAAAAATCTCATATTAATTTTTTTAGTCAAATTATGTTTTTATCAGTTATTTGAATTGTTTTTGGACCCACCAAGAAAATTGAGTCACATCACTGTTTTTTTTTCCTATTAATAAAGGCATTAGCAATGCCAAAACAATTTTTTATGTTAAAAAACAAATAATCTGACTTGCAGCGTAGTACAAAGCCAATTATCTAGTTCATTAGAATAATATTTTTATTTTTTTTCTAATTTTAATTGGATCCTTTAATATAAGATTTATTGAAGATTGGACTTCATAATTTTTTTTCAATTTATTTTTTTATGAGATTATCTCAATCTCATGATCTGGGTCGCGGGTTTAATGAGTTGACTCAGTTTTTTCCCTTTTCCTCGTTAATCTTTTTTCTCTAATTTATCCTTTAACACCGAGTTGATTGGGAATTAAGCTTCGTGATTTATTTCGGTTTGCTTTTTATGAATTTATTCTCATCTTATGACTAAGGTTATGGGTTTGGTTGGTTAACTCAGGTTGATTCGAGTTGGTTTTTATATCCTTTTTTTAATTGAATATTTTTTTTTCAATTTAATCTTTGAGCACTAGATTGATTGAAAATTAGGCTTTATAGTTTGCTTTCTATTGGGTTATTTTAATCTCATAACTCATGTTGCGAGTTTAGAATATTGACTTGAGTTATTTTTTTGTCCATTTTTTTAATTGATTTATTTTCAATTTCATTATTTTTGTCTATTTTTTTTCAATTTCATCATTCAAAAAGAAAATAAAAAAATTACAAAACACAATTCCTAAAGTAACTTAATATTGAAAGATGGAGCTGAAAAAAAAAAACAGGTGGTTGAAAGGTACTCGAGTCATAAGATCAAGATACTCTCATATAAAACAAATAAAAAATTTACAACCAACTCTATGTTGAAGGATGAAATAAAAAATAAATCAACTAGAAAAAGCAAAAAAAAAAACGATTTGAGTCAACATGTATTAATTTGTTAAACTCACAACCAAGACCATGAGATCAAGATAAATTAATAGAAAAAAATTAAAAAAAATTTATGAAGTACCATTTCCAAGAAATCAAATGTTGCAAGTTGAAATCGAGAAAAAAAACTAAATCTATAGATTAACCATTAAACTCGTAACTAAGATCATGAGATAAAGATAAATTCATAAAAAATAAATAAAAAAATTCATGAAGTTTCTCTTTCAACAAATTTAATATTGTAAGTTAAAATTAAGAAAAAAAAACTAAATCTATGAGATTGATATATAATTCAATAAAAAAATAAAAAAAATTACAAAACAATATTTTTAAAATAATATAGTATTTAAGAAAAAACAGAAAAAATAAATAATATTTTATGAGTGGAGGTATAATGATTTTTTTTATAATAATACTATATAGGGCATTATTGTCTATTGACCAACATATGTGCGCGATACGCATCCCAAACAATTTAGAATGAGCAGGCCGTTTAAGATTCATCAAGACACCTTTTCATTTCCCGCCTCGTACCAGCAACATAGTTATTTCGAAATCACCAAAAATTAAAATTTTCTCTCAAACTGTCTCTTCACTACATCTCACTTCTCCGCGATTCTCTTGTTTTTTTAAAATAAAATAAAATTGAGCCCAGAGATCATCACCGCCAAATAATCTGTAAGCGATTCATCTTATTACTCTAGTAAAATTTCAATTCAAAAGCTTAAATCCAGCTCTCCCGTCCTGCTCAATCTTTCTTAGTTTCTCTTTTAATTATATCAACTTGATGATCTGCTTTCACTGTACGGAGTTCTAAATATACGATTAATTATATCTGTTTTCTTTTTTTCTCGAATTTCACTATCTTAATCTGTTTACATTTAGTGATTAATTCTTTCGAGGTTTCGTGCGCTTGAAATTGAATTATGTAATTTATTTCATTTTAAAGTGAATTTGAATAGTATATTATTAGGGTTTAGTGATATTTGATCTTAAGTGCTCATTCCTCGAAATTTGTGTTGGTTTAGATCTGCATGTATCAACAGTGAAGTGAATTTGTCACTTCGAAAATTTCCTGAACTGTTTTCTTTTCACTTTTGATTTTCACCCTCTTTTGTTGACGAGGAAACCGGAGCTTACAATCTTGTGCGGAGTAATGTATTTATTTTTCATATCAAATAAAATGCTGATCTGAGTGGAGGATTATGTGGATTTTGCATAAATTTTACTGCTCCAGTTCTTGTTTATTTTTTCGGGTTTCACAGATTAAACTTAGCTTTATGGATTTTCTTTTCATGGTCCTGAAGTTATTTCTCTGTTTGAATGATTTTCTTGTTATTTTGGCTGCAGATTTCTTGTGGTATACATTTCATACCTCCTTGGCTGAAGCAACATGATGGAGGTTGAGACGGGACATAAATTACAAGATGTAAGTGCTGAATACGTGATTCTTAGGATATACTGCTAATGGAAAGGGTTTCAACATGATTTCTGCTAATTAGCTAAAGCCTTTTGTCTATGTTTATAGTGCACTTTATTATTTGTTGGAGTGATAGCTAAGTGATTGTTTTATGACACCGATGGAGTTATCTGATCATAAAGTCTTATAAGATGAATATTTTAATTTTGCATTATTTGGCATATTCAGCTGCATGTCGCTGGTCATGGCTAGATTTCATTTGGATCTCTGTGGTGTGCACCTTGGTGAAATTTTATTAGGTCATGGATTACCCTTGAATTATATTTAACTCCATAAATGATATTCAGGGGATGGAATTCGAATTAGTTGATGTCACCCATTGCAACTTGATGAAGTCTCGTGAAAATTAGATATTTGACGTCTTAGAAATGCACATTTCAGGATCAAATGAACGACTGTCGCAGTTTTGGCAGCAATTATCATCCATCTAGCCAATCTAGAAAGATTTCGATTGGAATTCTGATTGACTCATTGCCAAAGAAAAGATCCGGAGGCACGAAGGAAGATGAAGCTGCAGTACCAAACATAGAAAGGGTAAATTCTAAGAAAGAAAGTTCAGTTGAAAGCAAAAAAAAGGGAAAAGGTGCCATTGATGCTACCACTAAAGGGAAACAAACTGAAGCTCCTGGGCGGGTCCCTTCCCCTTGGACCACTACAAGATCCTTTCACCAAAAATCACCAATTTCTGAGGGTGTTCTTCACGCTGTAGGAACTTCCAGCTTACCACGCTCTACTGGGAGGAGGAACAGGATTAGCACAGCAAAGAATGTGCCTGTAACACATTCAGTAGAGTTTTTTGCCAAACATACATCAAATTCACATTCTGGTGATGGAAAGGAGAAGTTTGGTGGATTCACATACAAAAGGAAGGTAGGAGAGGATAGAAACTCACAGCCAGGAGAGGAATTTACATTTGCAACTGCACAAGAAGGCTCTATGCTGGATAAAGTGGCAACAGATGATAAAACGAAAGAGAGAACTGAAACTTTGAAAATGAAACTATGGGAGATATTGGGAAACGTTTCTTCACAAAAAATTCAGCCATCTAATTCTCAGGTTCATCAGATTGGTGCCAATAATTTAAATCCGGAGCAAATTATTAACCAAGCAGATGATGTGGTTGTCAAGCCTAGACAGAGCCCAGATACCATAGAAACTGATTCTGAAAGTCCCAATCATACTATGAAGAGACCAGTGACTCGTTCTTTGACCCGAAAGAGAGCTTCAACCAAACAGAAACCAGAGAAAAATAAAGTTGGTCCATCCTCCAGTTACAGACAAAAACTTCAAGAGAAGAATGTCTTCTCCTTTGAAGAACGATTGCCTGGAAAACAAAATGTTGCTGTCAATGGTGGCTCCTCAATGTCTACAATGAAGAAGGGCCAGATAAAGAGTTGCGGCATCGAACCATGTAAGACTCACGTCAGTGAAGACTACAATGCAGATAAGATTCAGGAAGGAATTCACAAGAGTGAAAGATCACTCCCTGCTGAGAAAACATCTCTTAGCAATAAAAAGGGAAATATTCACTGTTCTCTTCAGAATAAGAGAGAGTGCCGTGAACCAAAGAATGGAAACAAAGAAAGAGATTCCAATCAATCTGCAAGGGAAGCATCGTTCTCTGCTGAGAAAACATTTTCACTTAGCAATAAAATGGGAAATTTTCATGATTCTCCTAGGAACAAGAGAGAGCACCTCGAACTGAAGAATAGAAACCAAGAACGATATTCCCATCAATCTGGAAGGGAAGATTCCCATCAGTCCCCGTGGACACACATGACTGATCAACAGAAGGATTTTAACAGCCCAGCAGCACCTGAACATGGGGATCAACAAGAAAACTTTGATACTCCCTCCTCAAATAGTACCGTCAGCCCACAGAATGATTTCCAGAGTCCAACATTCAAAATCAATTCCCCTACCTTAAGTTCCTTCCCAAGCTCAAAGCCAAAATCTGATCAGAGAAAGCAGGTTTTTGCCAGCCCTGAACAAGCAATGAGAAGCTTTACTGTGGGAAAAATCCATAGCTTCTGGACTCTCAGGAATTCAAATGCAGGTTGTTTTGCCTCAAATATTCAAACAGAATCACCTGTATCCTTAAGTATTTTGAGCACTTCAATACGGTAGCTTGCTATCAGGTTACTGATGCCTAGTCAAGTTTTGTTTCATTTTGCCTTTGCATTTCCTTATTGGACTTCAGGATATTGCAGCAGAACTTATGGATTCCCCACCCAACAAAACATTACCTGTTAAGGGGAAAAGAGATGTGGAAGGTGGTCTTTCTGAATCATCTCCTGAATGTGGATACTCTGAGAGCTCCGAAGATGGTTCACCTCTTGTTAAGGGTAACGACTATTTTATTGCTCTTCTATACTTGTCATAGAATGTTCACCAAGTACTATCATTCTGTGTTGTTCCCACACATTAATTTCTTTATTTTTCCTTTTTTTTATCACCCCCTTAATCATGATGCGCAGGTCGTAGGGAAGAAGAAAACTGCTCTACAGAAACTGCAACAGCTGAAAAATCAAAGTTCATGCTTCATCCAACTAAAAGGTTCTGCAACCACAAAGGTGAAAAAGTGAGAGTATTTAGTCCCACCCCGCCCTCTCCAACAGGCACTGCCTATAACTTAGTAACACTTGCTGCTTCATGTCCACAGAGTTACTGCCATCATCTGCCTTTTTAATTCGTTTTCTCTCTGTAAAATAAATTCTTAGGCATTGTTGAAACTGAGTTGACTCCTGAGATTTCAGAACAAAACCAAGGGGATGAACTAGAAAGGTATTCCTTTCTATACTTAAGACAGAAATGAGAAATTTCTAGTTTGGATCCGAACTATTAAATACCGTTACGTTATAATATTTGCTTGATTTTGGACTTAATCATGTTTCAGGGTCATCTTGCTATTTGTCATGGCTTTAGAAAACTTCCGAAAGAAAATGAAGTTGGAGACTGGAAAGAAATCCTCTGATATTTTGATGTCTGTCTCAGAGAAGATGCATCTACAGTTGCAGAATATTGAGTCACAAATCCAAACAGATCTGTGCGTTTTTTGAAATTAATTTGTTTTCTAATTGTGAAAGTCAGTTATTAGGTCTAATCTTGATAATATTTCAGGGGGAAGCTGTCAAGTGTTAGTAAATCAAAAAGAAAACGGCTGGAGTCTAGATTTGAAGGTAATGAATTTTATCGCTACCGAATGGCTCCATGAACTTTCTTGACTATCTACTGCTATTTTAATTTATCAAAATGTCATTGCAGTCAAGCATATCTTTCCCTTTTGATTGTTGAATATGATGGTGTATTTTTTTCTTCTTTATGGTTGACCTAACACATTTTTGAACTGCCATTAGCCATCTATTCTGCAGTGTAAATACGCATTTTATAATATCCAATAATCCTTTTTAATAGTATTCAAACCTTGCTTAGCACCAACCGTTTCTTCATTTCTGTATTAATGACTTTGTATTGTTTCTCATGAAATCTTTTGTATCTCAGTTCCCCTTATCACTGTATATGAATTGGTAGTTTATAAATATAGGTTTTGGCAACACATGCAGATCCATACCAGGCATGCATGTTTCTTTAAATAAAGGTTCTGTGGATTTGATAAATTCTAACCAGTCTCACTGTGCCTTAACTTTTCAAGGGTCGCCAAGCTGTTATGTCGGATCAATTCCTTGTCTTAGATTTTTCTTCTTGCTGAAGCTTGAATAGCTGGTGTTCTAATTACAATTTTTTTTTCTGTGCGCAGAACAACAAGAACAGCTAAAATTGATACACGATAAATTCAAACAAGATATTTACCAGCATCTCCAGGAGTGTAAAATCACTCTTGAAGGACTAGAATTGCACCAGATTGACTTCAAAGGAACTGTGAAAAAGCAAAGTATGGCAGCATATGTTATAGCGAGTAAATTTATTAATAAATACGGTATTGAATGTGTTTGATTGCTTTCACACTATTCCTTCGTTTTTATTAATACTTTTAACTTCTGAGGTACATATACAAGCATGTGAGTTTGGACGTCATGATGCTTGTACTGGGTCTGTGATAAGTTTCAAGTTGATCACAACTTCAAAACTTTTTTAACTGACGTCTTTAACATTACATAAAAGTTTTTAATTGGTTACTTGTATATCCGACATAAATGAATTGTTGGCTTGCATAGTTTTCATTTGGTGTAAATGATTTGGGGATAGAAACATCTCAGGGCAATTCTTTGATTGACGCGCTCGACCATCTAGGTAGTGGTATGTAAGTGGAAGAACAACGACAGTCATATGCACTATCTCTTTTGCGCTTTAGACCTCGACAGGAAAGTAAATAAGTGCCCACAATATCGATTTATCATTTTGAATTGATAAAGCTACTTTATCTGCAACGCTTTTATTTGTTGTGGTTGTATGACTTTAGTTTTGACACAACATGGAAGTATCTAAATGCCATTTAGCTTGATCTAAGTCTTTCTATGATACACTAATGGATCCCAGTCTGGTAACAACAGAAACAGAGTTGGATTAAGATGTATCAACTATCGTGTATGCAAACTCTGAAATACTCAGTTTTTTATTCATTGAATATGTCCATATATCGCAGAAGCATCACACCAGAAGCTTCTGATGCAAGCGGAAGAAACAGTGAAGACACAGCTAGATGATGCACAAAGAAGAATCACAGCTGTGCACAAGGCAAGTCTGCTTCTATTTAAGGAAATATGATTGCCAGCATTTCCTACCATCTGGATTCTGGGTTTATTTTTCATGATAACTGTATTGCATGCTCAGCGGCCTTTGCCCGTGTAGATATGGCTGTTTTGTCGCATCTGTTGGTATGGCATTTAATTTTGAGGTGGTGGCAAGAGAATTCACATTCTTGGGTGCGCTTGCCCATCCAGCCCATCCAAAAGCTTATGAACTGGTGTTTGTCATGCACCATTAATCTATTAGTGCTTGAACCTTAATTTAAAGTTCATAATTACACCTAGAGATTTCTCAAGTTTTGGCCTATTGAAGGTTATGCCTTTATGCATTTAGGGTTATGCCCGTTAAAAAGGCAAAACAATAATAAAAATACAGTTTGTTGTAGTCAATAATTGAAAGAAAGCTTATGAAGCTAATTTGAACATTTCCTGTCATTCATTCGTTGCAGTCAGCAAGGCAAAAAATGCTCCAGTTGAAGTATGTTGTAGGCAAGGGCTTGAATGAGGGTGGTCTAAGTTGACGTTCATGATGGCTAAAGAGATGGGGACTTTGCACGGAGACCAGTGTTAGGAAGAGGCTGAGGGGTTTTATGATAGAGTCTCCTAGAGGTTGAGCTCGTGCGTAACCTTTTCCCAGGTTACAAAAATGCACATCATTCTGTGGAATCTGTCATTCATTTCATAACTGCGCTGGGATCATGAAAAATAAACTCCTTGTAGCATGTAATTTTGAGTCACGTGTCCACGGTGTTGCAGTTTAGCTTTATAGTAAACAATAGTGAGATTATTCATTTAATAGCCAACAACAGATTAGATAGTTTGATGCCTTTCTTCCTTGAGCTGCCTTCTGATGAGTTAAAGCAGTCCATCATGGTAAAAGTATGTTTCACTGTTCCAGTATTTTCATTTCTGAGAAGTTAGAGCATAGTAGTGCATGAGTACGAATCAAGGCGAGTCCTAGTTTACAATCTATGTCACTGCATGCATAGAACATGTTTCACTAGAAATGAACATGACAATGTTGCTATAAGTTGCTCTAGGAGGCCCCTGCTAGTCTTTCTTGTCAGTTTGCTTACACATGCACTTCTTACAAGCAGAGTTCATAATAGCCTCTTTATCTTTCCACAGTGCCTTCTAGAAAGGGAAAAAAAGAAAAAGAAATTAAAAAACTTGTGAAAGATCGGCGGTCCGTTACAAGAGATTCAATGGATTGGCTTCTGGGAGACACCCTCAATTATCCAACATTCAACTGACCAGCAAGCCATGTCTTGTGCAAAATGAGCTTCAAGACAGAATTGACATGCCTTGCTGGGATGAACCACAATTCTATAAATATTTCACGCATAGCCATTCTAGCAGCCATGAAATTCCATGGCTATAAGGTGTATGATATGACAGAACGTGGAGGATGAGGATTGTCATTTTGACGTTTTAGAACCCAGTAAAGAGATAGATATAGTTTTCACAAAAACAAAACAAAACAAAAGACATGGATTTAATTGAGGATATTTTTGAGATTTGGCGATCGAAGAATGAAAGAGAGAGAAATGGGTGGTGTTGCTATGTGCACCGCTCAATGCTTTGATGGTGGGGGCTGCTGCATGCTCTCATTATTATTGCATGTAATCTGTGTTTTTATTGGCAAGCAATCCTTATCTGATTGTTGGATTGGATTGGCTCTGATTTTGTTTCGTCGCCAGTCAGTCGGTGCTTAGGGAGGGGAAAAGGTACGGACCCCAGACAGAAAAACAACGATGCACGTGAATGGGCACGCGGGTGCACGTGAAGTGCAAACTTTTTTTAATTTTAATCTGCCTTCTTTTTTTCTCTTTTGTCAAACTTGAAAGAACGTTGATCGAGAATGAGGGGTAGTAGGTCCCACTTGAAGTGGATGTTGGGTGTGGGCCCTATGGGGTCGCCCGTGAAAATGCCTATTCTCGTAAGAGGACCCTTGCTCCACGAGGACATCTTAAATTCCTGGAGTGGGCACATGTCGTGGTTCTAGTGGTGTCGTTTTCATTATCGAAGTTTCCTTGCAAACATTGCGCTTCCTCCAATTCAAGCAAGGGATGATGAAAGTGACTGTTCGAACAACCAATATAAAGACTTTGGCGAAGTCTCCTCCTCGGCTTTCATTTAGAAAATGAAAATTGAAGTAGGTGTTCTTCAATTATATGCTGACACTTTTCACTTCTAAAAAAAAAAAAAATCACACAAGTCATTCACGTCAAGACGCTACAAATATTCTTAAACAAAAAAAAAAAGATATTTTGATAGGATTGCAAAATAGATAAATAGTGGTTTTTATATTACAATCAAATTGCAAATTATATTTTTATTATAATATTAATGGAGAATGATATTTTCATCAGTTTTTTTTATGATTTCTTAACATTTTATAAAAAAATATGCAACTCATGTTTTATTGCCAAATACATCACGGTACAGTTTTTGGGTTGGAAAAAAAAATATTCAAGACGTGTGAATGGAGGTAGCTTATATATAATTTAAGGGGTGTTTATATACACTCTTCTTCCTTCTTTTTAAAAACAATATATTTTTATTCTTAATTTCAACAACCACCCCATCTTTTTTAAGTGCCGATATTATATGTTTCTCTTTAAATTTAAAACTTGAATCCTAACTTTTGCAGTTTGTTTACCTACTGATTCAGGTTGAACGTATGATTTTTATTCACTGACACATACTTCTTTATTATTCTGGTTAAACTAAAAAAAACCTCTATTAGTTATCTTAGTAAAATATTATTTCTCTATACTCAAAGTCTTTTGATAGACTTCTAAAAATATCGATAAGAATCGCAAATACAATACATTTTTGATGGACCGCTGCAATCCATATAGGTGCTTAGTAACAACAACTCTTTCATTTCTAACAATCATTCTAGTAGAATTTATCAATGCATTCATTAAAATTTCTTCTACATTGTCTTAAAGTATGTGGTCATTACAAAGTTTGAGTTTATCCAAATGGAAAAAAAAAAGTGCTTATTCATCTTCTCTCAATCATTAATCTTTTGTTTTTTCTATTTTTCTCGAGACCTTTTCAATCTCTCTCACCAAACAAAATCTTGCTTTTTTAATCTAATGGTAATTAGCTTTAACCTTATCTATACTAGAACTTCCATGTACTCAAAAATCTTCTCAATTTCATTCAATTAATTGATAAACTTCTCTGTTTGTAAGGAACCCGTGAACTCATAAATCTTTATACAAAATCATAAATCTTTATGATACTCATCTCGATCAAGAGGATGCCTTCTATGCTCTCACCTCTAAAATGGGTTTTCAAAGTTAGCCATATATCAGTAATCACTCTCATCACAATTCTTTAGGCTCCTTTTCTCCACCAACTATCAGGTCAATTCTGTGATTTGTCTCTTCATGTCATCTTTCATGAATTTCTAAAATGTTTTTTCTTTGAAGGGGGACCTCCCCATCCCCTCCTACCTAAACACATCTTGTTTTGTGACCATCTCTTCCAACCATTATTATTTAATAACATACAATAACTAACAACTGGAAATTATTGGACTTTAATACTAACTGAAACATATAAAAATAATATAAAAAAGATAGAAACCAATCTTTAACTAACCAGAATGAGTGTTGATCTAAATATATCAATTAAAGAACTCGATACCATTTTTAAAGATAAGTTTGGTATTAAACTAACCTTTAATGCTACTATAGAGAGCTAGAACCAAGGTGAAAGTGTAATAGTAGTTGATGTAGATGATGAAATGTTAATGTTGTTAGTGAGTGTTTATTGGTCAAATTTGATAGTGTGTTGGCTATGATTTTTGTTGTCTTGGTGATTAGGTAATGTTGTTGGGTGGAATTTGGGTAGTGTGGTTTGACAGGTTTGAATGCTAAAATTATGGTGAAAATTATGGGTTTATTTTTTAATTTCTAGACATTTGTCTTAAACATATTGTTAAATCTTGTGTATTCTGACTCTTGAAACTTTGGCCGAAAGTGTGGTGAAATTGTGTTCTTTATTGCTTCTTAAGATTTGGGATTGTAGCTAAAATATAGGTATCCTTCTTTAAATAACAATGAATGGTGGTATTTCTATATTTTTCATTAAATGAGAGCAATGACTCTTTTTTGAAAATACATACAATGATAAAAAGTTCAATCACATCCCTAAATCTTCAAAAAAATTTTATTTCCATCCCCTATAGTTTAATACGTTTATTTTAGCCATAAAACTTAATTTTTCTCTCCATGTCCATAAATGTTGAGAAAAAGTTCAATTTAGTCCTTGAAGTTTTCGCAAAAGTTCAATTTCACCCTTAAAGTTTCTATTTTTACATTTTCAGTCCCAGTAGTTATAGATTTTTACATTTTGATTCTAAAACTTCATTTCCTTCACATTTTAGTACTTGATTATTGAGCGTAGAAAGATAAAGTCATTGAAAAAAGAGATGAGAGAGAGAGAATGGGTCCACCACATTCCAATCACAAAAAATACATATTGGTGTCAATGAAGGTTCGTTAAGAGATGGGGGGGGTTCAATAATGATGAATTTGCCCTTTGACCATGTTGAAAAAGTAGATTAGGGTCCATAAATTTATTATTATTATTTTTTGTTTGATTTTTTACTTTTAAATTGATTAAAGATTGTTTTGTGGTTGAAGATGGAATTATTGAGATTTATATGGTATTTTTAGGATTTGTTTTGGTTAAAATAAGTTGAAATTTAGGTTTTAGAGATCCAAAAAACATGTTCTTAATAAAGAAAATGTTTCGTCCAAAACTAAAATTTTTTTTGACTAAATAAATACTTTTTATTTATAATTTTAATCGTTGAAATTCTTTTGAATATTTATTTTAATTAAATAAAAACTAGTTTTAGAAATTAAATAAATATAGTAATTAAATAAATACTATATATAATATTTATATAGTATTTTTTTTTATGAATTTATAAAAAAACCACCCTCATCTCCCAGCCCAACACCCCCTAATTCATCTAGAAAACCTCGGTGCGAATATCTTCATGAGGTGAGAAGGAAACTGGTCCTGATATTTTAGAGCTGGTACAGTTAGAAAGTCTCGAGTCCTGATCATGTGAACAGATAAAAAAAAAAAAATGGCTCCAAATCCCACAGCCCCAGTTAACTTCTTGGCTCACACGAGCTAACAAATTAGGAGGTACTTTGTATTTAGAGCAGCAAGTGGGTCCAGCTTCTGGTCGTGGACGCTGACCTTCCACACCATAGTCCATTGGAGACGTGGTTAGATTATGTACACATGTTTTCTGTGAATGCTAGAATCTCACTTGGCCACCAAAGAATCTTCCATCAAGATGGGTGTTGTCGTAGTTTCTGTTTTAAATTGAGACCATGATTTTGATGTTTTTTTTCCCCTTCACAGTAACTCTCGATCGACTTTCATGATTCAAGTGGTTGAAGATGGACCAGCTGCTACCAGGGATAACGCAGTCCAGTGTATAAATTGAAATTGGACCATGTGGAGTTATCCTTTCGGTTGATTAATCTCAAGATATCCCATCACAGAGTCTGCTCGAGATCTTCTTGTCCACCGTCGTTGTTGTTTTTTTCTTGATACTCTCTTCAAAAATATAAAAAAGAAAGAGAGAAAGAACGAATAACTCTATAAAAGTAATACTGCTTTGATGTCCTCGTTGTTGAGTCTGTCCTCTCCATAAAGTTTTACCTTCAGCCAGTATCATAAGAGACACCTGACCAGAATCAATCCTGTTCTGGACGACCCGCTTGGCTAGTTTAGCTTCCATGTATGCTATTCTTTAAACCAACTTGGTACATCCTGTTTCTTGGAGACATTTTTTCTTGGATGCGTTGTTTGACAGGTTATTTTAATTTAAATGCAGGGATGATCGCGGGCATATGGAATTGGTGTGGGAAAATGGTCAGGTTCTTATGCGAGTATTGCCCAGTACTAGTAGCTCATGCACCAGTTACACTCCTCATCCTAAAAAAAATGTTAGTGAAGTCGAGAATAATAGTGATGGCTACACTACAAAGAGGCCAAGGTTAGGAACTGGGGATTCTATCTTGGGCGACTTTCCTTTGATAGATGATAGAGAACTCGCCAAGGGTGACAAATCTTCGCAAGACGATCACCATCCAGAGTTATTCTCTGAATTATGTGAAACTAATCTCAATATGCTCTTGGAAAATAATGAAAATAACATTTATGAGAAGAATATCACGGACGCCCATGTTGTTCCGGGGTATAAAGATGCAAATTGGCGACCGGGGAAGGCGTCCGAGTTTGCAGCTGAAGTTCCTCAGCTTACAACAGCTAGTAATGGTCAGCTATATCAGTCTTTCTTGGAGCAACACAAAGCTTCAGCTCCACTATTCCATGGATTGCCCACTTCAAAGCTGCAGCAGGTGGATTCTGGATCTGACAACCACTCGAGGTTGCAGAACTTGTCCCGCATTTTAAGGCCAGCTCTTCCTAAACCTAGTCATGGCAGTAATGCAACAAGACCGACAAGCGGTCCTGGATCATCAAGACTCCAGCAACTGAAAAGCAACACTGACGAGCCTCCAGCAGGTTGTAGAAATCTTGTTGAGTCGGGACAGATGGTGCCGACTTATGCTTCAAAAGTTTTTAAATATTTCAATGACCAACAATATCTATTGGCAAGTCAGATAGTTCCTATTGGACCAATTGACAGGTCTGCAGAAGCGTCACCCCCAGATGAGCAATCTGAAGCTGTTCTCCATAACTATGCCACTACCAGTAAGAGGTGCTGCGATCGGGTTTTCGGTTCAACCTCAGGCTCCGCAGAAAAAAAAATAAAGGGGAAGCCTGATAGAGGAAAGTCTATAGATCAACTGACTGCAACTAGTTCAATATGCTCACGAGGAGCTTCAAATGATCCAACATCTTCTCTAGAAAGGCAATATGAAGACACAGAGGGGACAGCGTATTCAAGCGATGTACGAATTAGTAAAACTTGTCTACCTTTTCCGTGTTTCATTTCCTTCTTATTCTTACAAAATTCATGTTTGACAAATGACCCAGGATCTTGAGGAAGAAGAACAAGTACCTGCTCGAGGGAGTGCAGGTTCCAAGAGAAGGCGAGCAACAGAAATCCATAATCTGTCTGAAAGGGTTAGTGATGTCATTGATTTGATAATTAAATCAATAAGCTGATATCCTTTGACAAATCTAATTAGCTGTTATGCATTTATGTGTGCGTACGTGCAGAAGAGAAGAGATAGGATCAACAAGAAGATGCGTGCATTACAAGATCTAATACCCAATTCAAATAAGGTTGGCACTATTTTCATCCGAAACTTAATAAATATATATGTTCTCTTTCATAATCTTTTTCTGAATTTTTTTTTTTTTTTGGTTTTGCTCTTCTACCTGTGGTTGTCAGGTGGATAAAGCTTCTATGCTTGGTGAGGCAATAGACTACCTAAAATCCCTTCAGCTTCAAGTACAGGTATATATTTCCTTACTTTCAGTTTTTGACACACACATGAGACATGCACATGATCTTAACAATCTTACACATATATGTAGTTGTAATCCTAACTGTGTGTCTTGGGGCAGATGATGTCGATGGGAACTAGGCTTTGTATGCCTCTAATGATGTTACCAACAGGAATGCAACATATACATGCACCACTATTAGCTCAATTTTCTCCTATGGGTGTGGGGATGGATACGAGATTAATGCAAATGGGTGTTGGATGCAGTCCAGCAACATTCCCAGCTTCAGGCATGTTTGGGCTACCAGCTGGTCAGATGCTACCCATGTCGGTATCACAAGCGCCATTCTTTCCTTTGAATATCGGAGGGAATTCCACACACTCATCTGTTCCGATGCCGGCCATGTCTGGAGTGGCCAGTACTCCTCTGGAATTTATGCGCTCAGCTGTCTTTCCAAGTTCAAAGGATATTATTCACTCCAATACATCAGCTCGCAAATGATAAGCAATGGAGGCCTAGCTTCTAGCTAGTTTGGATTGTACAAGCATCGAGTTCAGGCTTGACGTGCTTTCAGTTTCATTATTGGAGGAAATGAATTAATGGCATCAACTGTGGATTAACATATACATCTTTATAGTTCCAAATTGCCTTTTTATATATATATATTATATCCTTTTATTAATGGCATTTGTATTATTATTGTCTTGTTAACCTCGGTCAAGATTATCCTTCATGCCACCTCCGAATAAGGTTATTTTAATCAAATAGATGGCTTAAATATTAATTTTGAACTTAAAATGTTTTTTTTATTTAATGAAAAATGATAATCTCAATTGATTTTAATTTTCTAATGAAATTGAATTTCTTAATTTAATGCTCTTATATAATTAAATGCATGGTTGCTCATGTAATCACATTATTGTTGTTATGGATGATTGTTGTGATGCGGGAAAAAGCTAAAAAGACAAATAAATAATTATAGAAAAATAAAATTTTAATAAGTAAAAAAGTTGCAAGTATAAATTCTAAATTTACATTTTTATTCTCTAAAAATAAATTTAGTAGTTCACATCATAAAAAGATTTACGGGTCTTTTAAATAGACCAAAAAATCTATCTCTTCTAGTAAACAAAATCAAAATTTGAAAGCATAAAGAAAAATCATATAATATCCAAAATAAAATAATAAATCTTAAAATGTCAAAGAAAAACAACAAAATTAGCTCAAATAGGATCTTTTGAATCTAATTTCAAAATATTTAGATAGTAGATAACAAAAAATGTTGGTCACCTATGAACTGGGTCTCAAGAATCTCTTGTAAAAAATTCATCCTGATCCAATATTTGAATATTATGTTATGACCTTTTTTAGTCACTACTTTGATCTAATGCAACCAAACATCTTTTGGATTTAAACTTGTTCTGCTAGTTTACAAAAGCATTTGCTATGTCATTCACATAATTTGCTTATGACATATCTCCATCTGAATGCGCAAAACATTTATTTTCCACTAGCCTTGCTATGTCATGTTATCATGATGGTTTTTAACCAATTCAATAAGAATCCAGTGTGGTTTTATATATAAACTTGCATAGTTTAGCATGCTTAAATAGAGATTAGATGATTCCCTGCGCTACGTTGCAGTGAGATTAAAATTTCATTACATGTAAAAAACAAATGCCCAAACCATAAAAAACTCTTTGACAATGTCATTAAACCTAACTCAACAAATTAAACTTGAAACCTCTCAACTATACTCTTTACCTAACTCAAGTCTCAAATTAAATTGTATAGGAGTTACCCTGGCGTGACGTAATAAACTTGACCGATTAAAGCAAACTCGGACAACCGGTAAAAACATGATTTGACTTTAAAAATATTTTTAAGATGATATTTTTTTTAAAAAATTATTAAGATGACGACACGTTGAATCAACCTGGGTCTACCTACCAAACCCGCAACCTGGATCATGAACTCCATTGAGTTTAATATTTTTTATTTTAAACTATTTTTATTTAATTATATGATAAAAAAATAGATACTTGTAAAACTAAGCACCAACTCAATACTATGATGTTTTTCTGAGACCACGATAATCCCAAAAAAAATAAATCAAAATAAATCATGAAGTTTAATTCTCAATAAATTATGTTTTTTTTATGGGATCAGTTTTTATTTAATAATATGAAAAAAAAATAGATGCTTGAAAACCGAGCTTCAACCCAAGTCAGTACATTTTTTTAAGATCACGATAATCTCATAAAAGGTAATTCTAAATAAATCATAAAACTCAATTCATAATAATTATATTTTTTTAAAAACCATTTTTTATTTAACAACATGATAGATAGATCTTTTTTTTTTATTTAATAATATGATAGAAAAAATTGATGATCGTAAAACTGAGCATTAACCCAATGCCGAAATGTTTTTCCAAAACTATGATAATCCCATATAAAAAAAACCAAAATAAATAAAAAAATTTAATTCTCAATATACTCAATGTTTAAATATGGAAGAAAAAAGAAAAAAGAAAAAAGAAAAATGGTTATTGTACGTTCATTAGATGTGAGGAGGGGAGCAATGATTTTCTCTCATCAATTAGTTCTTACTAGATAAGTGATTTGTGTTACGTTGCGGGCTAGCCCGAATTTTTTTCACTACAAAAAAAGATGTTAAGGCAATGTAAATGATTCCAAAAGAAAAAACCGATATTCAAGTCATCGACTTGACTAGATTTAATAAGATTATATGATTTGATTAATAAAAAATGAAATGATAATAAAACAAACCGATAAAAAAATTGAAAAAAAAAAGATTAAAAAAAAAAATTAGAGCCCAACCAGGTTAGCATGCTAAATTTAGGATGCAGTTGTAATACCAGGGCAACCCTGTTGAAAGCAAATTGAATAAAACAATGAACCTCAATTATCAAACAATCCAATGTCGAAAGAAAAAATTAAAATAATATATTAAAAAAAGCAACAGAAAAAAATTTATTTAAATTATCTCAGGTTAACCTGTTAATCCTATGACCGTGGGCATAATGATTAGGATAAGCTCGTAGACAGGAAAGAAAAAAAAGTACGAAAATCAATTCTAAGTAAATCAAACATTGAAATATAAGATATAATTTTTTTTTTTTAAAAGAATCTAAAAAAAATGAAATTAACCCATGTTAATTACTGAAACTCACGACTTTTGTCATGAGCTCAAGACTAACGCTATAGAAAAGAAACCCTAAAAAATAATGAAGTAAAGAGAAATACCAAAGGATGAAATTAGAAGAAAGAAACAATAAAAAAGGATCTAAAATAAAATAAATAGCAATTAAAAGAATAAAAAAATCCAACAAAAATAAATCAAAATCCAACATTAAGGGATGAAATTGAAAACACAACTCAATTAGAAAAAAATGATAAATAACAATTAAAAGAACGTAGACTCAATTTGTTACAAAAATAAAATGAAACTAAATAATGAGGGACTAAATTGAAGGAGAAATTAAAAAAAAAAGATAAAAATAAAATCAAATAACAATCAAAAGAATAAAGATGAAATTGAAGATGAATTTTTTTAAAAAATATACATAAATAATAATTAAAATATAAAAACCAAAATTGATATAAAAATAAAATAAAATTATGAGAGATTAAATTAAAAAAAAATTAATAAAAAAATAAAAAGAATCAAAACTAAATTAAATATAAAAAGATACTTTTATATTTTATGAAAGTAAAAGGAGAGATAAAAAAAAACACATCCGGAGCCACACCTCATGTTTTCCGCCGACACACGTCCATCCATCATAAAAATCTTGGTGAGAGGCTCCCAACGCCACCGTAGATTGTAGTGTTTGTCTGCCAGAAAATCCCGCAATCGACACCCAAAAGTCGCGTGCAGATATTCTGTGGTGATGCGTTAAGACTTTTTTGTAATTTTTTTTATTGGGCAATAAGGGATATTGTTATTTTGATGATTAAATCTCTCCAGAACAAGAATTTGGGTTCCCAGTCTGATCTTTGCCCACTAAATGCCTTGTATCGGGCTGTTGCCATTATTTCGTCGTCCTAATCGGGGACTTCTTTTCTTAAGAATTCCTTCACTGATGACACTGAATCTGTTTCTACTCAATTCAATTCCCACTTCTCCCAGTGAAATTGTTTGTGGGTTTGGTTTTGAGGGAGAGAATTGGAATTTTAAAGGTGGGCGAGGATCCGAAATATCAAAACTCCGGGTCTGGTCTGGATGATGTGGTGAACGGTAATTTTCTGCCTAAGTTGGACCGCGGCTAGAAGGATTTTAAAGAAAACGACGCCGTTTGATGCAACCGCCTCCACTTCCTAATTTCAATTTTGGATTTAATAAATTACCTTTTATGCTAAATAAATTAGGATTTCTTGGCGGTTTATTTATTTATTTATTTCACCCTTTTAAGATGTTTTTCAGTTAATTTAATTTTTTTTTTAATTTCATTCTCAAACTTGTTTTTATAGGTCGGGTTGCTTTTAGATTGACTAAATTAACTGAGTCATGTCTGAACAATTCTTACACAATATAATTTTAAATTTGAACTAAATACAGGAAATTTCAATGTTAATTCGATAAATCAAGTTTAATAATAATATCAAATAATGTTTAATAACCTAAATATTTTTTTATTACGTTAAAAAGAAACTTGATTCGACTGGTAATATAACACTGAAATGTAAACTAATATGTTATGTAAAAGAGAAGAATATAAAAGAATCTCGACTCATAAAATGTTAATAGAAAATCACCCCGTTTATAAAGTTTTAGCGAGACTAGTATTTTATTTGTAATTATGTAATAAAAGGTTTTTTTATTTAACAGTAAATTGTATATTAATGAAAATTAAATCCTTTCTTCGGTATTGTTAAGGACATATTTTTTATATTGATATGATGCATTCAGAACTCGTGCATGATGCATCAGCTGAAGATTCATCCTATACATTTTTAACCACAAAATTAGAAAAAGAGAGAAAGGTTTTGTATATAATACCCTGAACTCATTTAACACTCCCTAGCCAACTTCTCAGATGGGTTATCTAGGCGTTGCTGTGGTTGCTTTGGTAGTTGTTCTATTTACAAAGATTTTGCAAAATGTAGGTTTGTCTTGTGGAGGCCATATTCCTTGACCAAAAGCTTTAAAAAAACAGGGGATTAAAGGACCACCACCCTGCTCGGTCCTTTTCGTGTTTCTTGGGAAAATAAAGAAGCTGAAGAAAGTGGCGGATGATATTGTCTTTAGATACAAAATCTAATGACATGAACCCAGAAAGTTCTCCCACACTATCACAAATGGTCATCTCAATACGGCTAGTTAATCATTTTTTCGCTTTTCCTCCCGTTGGTTTTAGTTCTAGCTACGGAGTCTTTTGGGATCCATCGAGTGGTAGTTTTCAAAATCTTGATTTGCATCAAGATCATGGCTAGCTCTGAACAACAAGTTTGTGTTTTTCTTCTTCTTTTTTTCCTAAAAAAAGGGGTTATATTCAGTTTAATTCGTACCATTTTTAGTTGTTAACTCTTTCACACTACAGGAGAGACGCTTTTGTTTTGGTATGGGCCGTTTCCGATTATCACCATTGCAGACCCCGAGCTAGCCAAGCAAGTACTATCAAATAAATTAGGTCTCTACATCAAGCCCAGTATGAGATACCCAATAAGGATTGGTTCTACTTAATGCACTGGACTGGGCTAGACACAGAACAATCCTTAATAACGGCTTTTCCATGGACAAGCTCAAGGTATTGTTCTTCTTCTTCTTCTTCTTCTTCTTCTTTGAACTGAGTTTGATCAATTTGATTTTCAGTGTCATTCTGGAAAAAAGGAAAGGTTTTATATACTCGGCCATGCCATGCCCTTTTTTCTTAAATTCTCATAAACTACTAAATATAAATAGTTTTCATGCCTTTTGTTTCTGGACCTGGCTGGTTATGATAGGGAGAATGGCAGCGTGTAGACCGACAAGTGGAAAAACCGGAGTGTAATCACCAAGGATGAATATATAAAGATAGACATGAATGAGCAATTTCAAACGCTTACTGCTGATATAATAGCCCATACTGCCTTTGGCAGTAGCTGTGTTCAAGGGAAATGAGCCTCTAAAGCACAAAAAGAACTTCAAAAATGTTGTGTTGCTTTAAGGACACACATTTTTATCCCTGGCAGCCTGTAATTTCCCTTCTCAAATAATAATTCTCTTATCCCAGATGCTCATTTTGTTAAATTTTGCCACTTCCTTGAGACAAGTGATTAGTCTGTTTTTTTCATTGTTTATTTAATCATACTCTATCTCTTCTTTGTTCCTTTCAGATATCTTCCTACCCCGTCAAACATTCAGGTGTGGAAGCGAGACAGGAAAGTGAAGAATACGCTAAGGCAGGTCATAGAAAGTAGAACGAAATCCCAAGTTGAAATAAGTTCAAAAGATTGTTATGGATATGATGTTCTTGGTTTAATGGTTGAATCCTTACAATCTACTGGCAGCGAAGATAGTCCCAAGTTGAACATGGATGAAATCATAGAGGAGTGCAAGACGTTCTTTTTTGCTGGTCAAGAGAGACCACCTCCAATTTATTAACTTGGACCATTTTCATGTTGATATAGAGTTTCTGGACTGATGCAACCATATCAATCCTGATTTAAACGGTTTGTTATAGAATCGTCATGGTTTGACAAGTTAAAAAAAAATAAAAATAGAAAAGGCTATTTCGAAAAGACATGTGTCAAGAACAACGGTCCATTGTAGTAAGATAATGAAGGTTCAATATTGAAGTCAACAAGGACACACCTTTTTTTAATGGAAATGGCCTTGTAGAAATTCAAGAGTTACACGAGGAAAAGGGACCAGAGGCTTCACATCTGACTGACCAGGGACAATGAAAATTGTGCCAGCCAGGGTTGAACTAGCACCTGAAGCTAAAATATCAAGCCATAATGATTCGAGTGTTGTTGTCAATATGCTCCATGTACTTGCACCAAGAATCGAACTGGCTAGGACTCGAGAAGTGGATAGATTTAATTTTATGAATCGGTGGGCGTGGTGGACTAATGAAATCTCATTTTCGAATCTTGAACTGTCTCCTAACAGACGTCGTTATCTCCTGCCACTGCCACTGCCACTGCCACTTAAAATTGCTTTCATATAATATATGGTAACAATTCCTAATCTGACTGAAATGATCTTGATGTGGTGTTTAGCCTATTGCTTAGCTTTCGAGTTGATTGGATGATTTTTTCTTTATCTTCTTATTTTCAGGCAGCTTCGCGAGCCCTTCTATTCATGTACTCCTGTTGTACACGAAATGCACATTCTCCCCGGCTTGTAGAGCAAAAAATATTCACGAACATTAGTAATTCGCGTAAAACAATTATTTAGAAAAGGTAGCATTATACGTTATTATCTGAATTTTCCATCCTGCATTTTCTTTTTTATATGATAATCATTAATCACATTACTAAAAAAAAACATTAAAAGATTTGAGTTGAAATCACAACATTTTTTTTTTAATTTTTTTTTATTAAACTTAGTAAAGTACATAATCTCATCTATAAGGAAGATGAGTTAACTTGGATCAAACCAAATATATATTATTTCAAGATTTTTTTTTAAAATTAAAATGATATTGTTTTGAAAAAAAAAGTCAAACTATGCTTTTAACTAAGTTATATCAAGTCAACTCCCAATCGATTTAATTTGAAACCTGATCGCAGTCAGGAGTCAGGTCGATAAGTTATCAGTCAAGCTTAACAATACTATTTTGAACTACTACAACTAGTTCTAACTAGCAACAAGTTTAAAATTAAACTAGATCGCTTGTCTGCATTACGCAACGGGTTAGATCAAATTCTTCTTCCAACATAAAAAAATATATAGCTATTGCTAACATGTTTTATAAAAAGAACAAAAATTGAAAACATGAATTAAAAATTGATGCATATTAACGACATCTTTTTTAACTATCGAGAATGTTACATATTAGATGATAGTTTAAAAAAAATATTAAGATGAAAACACATTATATATATCAGTCGAGGTAACCTACCTAGCTTGTGATCTGGATCATAAGACCGTGATAACATTGTATAAAGCAAATAAAAAAATTGTGAAGGTTAATTCCTCTAACCCGATGTTGAGAAATGAAATTGAAAAAGATATTACATTAATAAAAAAGGGCCAAAACCATCAATCTGTGCCATAAATCTCATTGGATCTAATAATTTTTTTATAAATAATGTTTTTTATTTAATTATATTACAACAGATATAAATGATAAAAAAATTGAGCACCAATAAAAGACTATTCATATAAGATCGCAATAATTCTACAAAAATCAAATTGAAATATATCATGAAGAGTAATTAAAAATCAATCAAATACGAAAAAAAAAATAAAAGAAAAAAAGTCAATGAAAAAAAATTCCACATAATCAATGGATATATATCGCCTATATTTAAATTGCATTTGACATGAGCTATATATATATATATATATATATATAAAAAAAACTATTGAGTCATATTTATAAATAATTCATGACAAAAATAATTTAAGTATGTTTCTTTGAATAATCAAGTTTGTATAATTCCCAATCAATAAATTAAGAGCAAGATTTCGACCAAAATCGCAAGGTACCATTTGGTTTAAATTACAATTTACTCTAACAACGTATTTTTATTCCTTTCCATTCAAAAGCAAAAGCCAGATTAAGATAATCTTAAAGTGAAGTCTGTTTCAGATTATTCTGTCGAAAATCAATTATTTTGTAGGTACACGAATTATGTAGATTTATAACTGGTTGATTAGGAGATCTGTTAAACACCCTCCAATAATATCTTGAAGTATTAAAGAGCGAATACTGGATTGATTAGACCCAACTCATTAGCCGGATCAAATCTCACAGTGTACAAAAGAGAGACTTTGTAATTATGCTTCGTTAATTAAGGACTAATTATCCCCTTAATCGAGGTCAATGATGCTACGGGCAATTAATGGAAATCGACCATCATTCCCCACTATAAGTAAAAGGGGAGTTGCATATACTCGAAGCCAGGGGGGGGGGGGGGCAAACCAAGCTTTATTTGATAAATCTTTTGGATAATCGAGGGGTTTAATGGTGTTCAATCCTCCCTGTAATTGCTGTCTTCGTTCTCATTAAAGTCAAATTGCTATTATAATTCTGATCTTTAATTTTATCTTCGGCAGCTGTGCTTTATTGGATTGAGCAGGTACACTCTACTCCACATAATCGACCGACTCAAAAGATCATCAAAAGTGTTTCACTTAATTATTGTGGTTTGAACATAAACACTGTCTCTTAACGAAAGAGACGTCGGATTTGTTTCCTCCTATTAGCATGATTGAAGGCAGTAATGGGAGGGCTTAAGAAAAATACACGATACAGATGCATGTGCTCATGTTGCCTGCCTCCAATGTTTATGGGCCTATCGACGAGGGATACATTAGGGTCATATCTTGAATAGACACTCCTTCTCTAACTCTCAGTGCTTAGGCCTTTCAGCACTCCAGAAGGAACGTGGCATGCCGCTACAAAAGAGAGTGGGTCATCGGGTGGGTTGATTCTGGGCCGCTAGCTATCATCAAAGTTACAATAACAAGCAGCCTTAGTGATAGAAAGCTGTCCAGTTGCAGATACGAAATAATTTGCCAATTTAACGAGAACTAATTAGCATAACGTCTAATCCCATTATCCCAAAGGGATAGTTGATCTTTCTTGTCATCCTTTTTGGAAAGAGATGGATTGAAGATAATGAAGTCTGAGGCTACCTCTTCTTTGTTCAAGGACATTTCAATTGATGCCTCTTCAGATTTCAAACTACCTGTTGATTAATCAGAATGCTTCAAACTCGTCATCCTTGCACATGCTTAATTTCTTTTCTGTGCAAGTGCTCATCATCCATGTCTTTTACTCTCTCTCTCTCTCTCTCTCTCTCTCTCTCTATATATATATATATATATATATATATATATATATATATGTATTTATGTATGTATGTATGTATATGCTCTGTTCCTCCTTCTTTTCTTTTTTTCCTGAGATGATGATATATATACAACCATGTCTTCTAAAAGCTATTGAACCGGGTTCGTCTAATGGACGACTAAGTACTTGTTTTCATCTGAAGAAAATTACAGAATACCAACCAAAAGTTTAGATTTGATGAAAAAGACATCATCAATATATAGTATGTCAATGCATGATCCAACGTACAAAGAAAAAACTTAATTTCAATTAAATGCTTTGGCTCTATTTATCAATGCCATGCAATCAACTTTTCTATGCAATCCAATAAAAAACATTTGAATTATTAAATAAAAATAACGAATAATGGATTTAAAAAAAATACTTAAGGTTTTATATATAAATTACGGTGTTTTTATTTAGTCATAAAGCCATAGCTATAAACCAATTTGGTAAAACTATAGCTAAATTATTTTTGTAATAACAAAACAATATTTCAATCATAGTTGTAAAACTTGAATTGGTTTGACGAGTCGATCTGGAATCTGAACTCGGATATAAACTCGGATAATCCGGATATAAACTCGGATTGACTTGATCGATCTAGATTTGTGTCAATCAAAACATAATTCTTACCTTGTTAATTTTAATTTTATTTAGACAAAACATATTATTTTAATTTTTTTATATATAAAAAATTAGAATCACTGGATGGTTTCACAACCATGTTTCAATTGTTAAGAGTAATTAAAATATTCAACTTTTTAATTACTCTATAATAATTTGGTCGGCAAAAAATTCTGAATAATTAAATAAACAACGAAAATAAGCTAGGCCGACATTTATATAGATAGAGAGATGTGGTGGCCAATGACAAGCGACCCCTCATCATATATCTCTCTCACGACCAAGCTTAAAATGAACCAAAAAAATCAAGATTAAATTGCTGACCGGTAGTACTAGATCAATATTTGTACCGATAACCCAGTTTGTTTTTATATTTTAAAAGTATTTTTTTAAAAAAAATTTATTTTTTATTTTTTTTGCTTTAAATTAATATTTTTTGGTGTTTTTAAAGCATTTTAATGTGCTGATGTCAAAAATAATTTTTAAAAAATAAAAAATATATTATTTTGATATATTTTCAAGTAAAAAATACTTTAAAAAACAACAATAATCACACAAATACATAATGAATCAAGAATAATTGATTCCCGTACATGACATCGGAATCGTAATTCATACGACATGGATTTTATTGAAATCCCTTTACTGAAATAGAAATGATGAATTAAAAGTGGTTTTTTTATTTGAAAAGATAAAAAAATAATGTTTTTCTAAATTAATTTTTTTATATTAACACATATCTAAAAACATTCTAAAAAAATTAATTTTAAAAGAATCAAAATTCTTAAAAACGCCGTTTCTGCTGTAAAAACATATATTCACTTAATAAAGATGTTATGTTAATGGTTAAAGAAATTTGTTTTCTTCATAGAATTTTGTAATTCAAGGCTTAAAACGAGTGTTTAGAAAGATTATTAAATTTCTTTTATTATACCTAGATTGAAATGAAAGTATATCTGTAAGATTAAGATATTTAATTAGACGACGTCGATCTATATATAAACTAGTTTTAAAGATACCCAAATCAGAAAATAAATGTACGTATATATGTGTTCATTAATCTCAATATTCCTTTCAATAAAGCCATCCAATATTTAACGGTATATATTATTGGGTTTTGAATGCATGCTTTTCTCTCTTTCTTTTTCCCCTTAAGTGTTCCATCGCACATGCACTCCTAGAAAGTATATATTAGAGAAAACTGGAAAAACTGACTGCATCCCGTGATCTACTTCCTCTTCTTTATGTGATTAACCTTATTTCTCCATGCAAAACTAGAAAAAGTTCATTTATTAATCACAAACTCTTTCAGCTAGCTTTTCAAGATAAAAGAACAAGAGGACATGGTTTTATTAGCTTGGTTCTAGAGTAGTAGATGACCACACGTGACCAATCCAGTCGTGTGGATAGCGATCGATGCATCTATCTATGTATACAGAGTCTTTTATAATTTATATATGGTGTTGGTGGAGAAAAGTAGCAAATCAAACTGTGTCTGCCTTCAATATCAATTTGATATACTGGCAGATCTGCACCAGGCCCCAGTTTGGATACTAGCTTCTGTAGTATGAGAAGCTACAGGTCACCATGCATTGAACTTGCCAGCCAGATCCCGAATCTCTGTAATTTCTTTTTCGAAAATTCATCAAACAGCAATGATCTATAGCTAGGACCTGCTAATATAATTCTCATGAGAGAGAGAGAGAGAGAGAGAGAGCTGGATAGGAATGGAAACTATTTGGCGACCATTTTACAGAAGCCATACACTAAAAATGTTAAATTGTAGAAACTCAATCTTAATTGAATTTTTCTGCAAATTGCATACTTCTAATAGTTGTCTTGTTTATGCTTGTAACCACACTTCTTTTTATAGATTGTATCCGTTTTTGTGGTAAAAAAATATCTTAATAATTAAAAATTAATTATTATTACATTTTCAAGAACAACCTTAGCATTGTTATTGAGACATTTATTTTGGAAATTGAGTGAAAAATACAGAAAACAAACCTTAAAAAGGTTTTTGAGAAAAAAGAATTATTGATTACCAAATTTAAGACATCAAAACAAGAAAAGCACCAATTATTTTTTGTATGAACTACGACGTTACAGCTGCTCTTCCGAAGCCAGAATGGGGCCCATGCTCCTAGACCAATGAGAGGTAGGAACAAGAGCGGCATAAAATTACACGTGGAAGTACGGAGAGGATGTGACGCTGGGTTTACAGGTGGCTGAGCAGTTGATGGGTCCCCCAATAGCAGACGCACACGTGTTGGCGAGCGCGCCATATATTAGTAATTTGTTTTATTTTGGGGGGGTAAAAGCAAAGCTTCTTCGGGCAATCATTAAACCGTTACGACACAAATCTTCTCTGTGTTGTGGGTTTATTGGGCCCATCATTACCTCTTTCGTTACGCTTTTTTACGTTGGAAAATCAAGTAAAAAGGCTCCCTCAGTTTGGTTGCAGTGTAGTAGTTTTCATGTCAGGTGGGATAAAAATATTTCTGAACAGAAATAAAAATATGCGGTTCGTCAAATCAATTTTAAAATTTATTGATTTAACTTCGTACGAGTATAAAATTAAATAGTACAGGGCTCCTTAATATGATCCAAAAGTTTGAAATTTAACTCAAGTGATTGGAAAAAATAATTTAAGAATTAAATTGAGAAAAAAATATGGAACGACAAAAAAATCCTCTCGACCTGATATCTTTTCTAGTTCGGGTTTCAAATTAAACTATGTAGGAGTAGCTCTTACATGACGAATCAACTTGGTTGATTCAAAGACAATCTAGCTACCTAATAAAAAATAATATAAGGATAAAATTGATAAAAAATAATGAAATTGTAAAAAAAAAATCTTAATTCGACTCCTAACCTAACCGGAGTTTAAAATTAAACCACGTGGTGGTTTCCTCGATGTATTCTAATGGAATTAACTGGTCCAAAGACAACTTGAAAAACTATTAAAAATTATGAGGATAAAAATGAGAAAAAAAAACTAACTTTAAATGAAAAGAGAACATGGAATAAATGGGAGGCGAATTGAGAAAAGAAAAAAATACGTAGATTCATTGTTTATATGAATAATAAAGCTCCATAAAGAATCCCAATTTTTT